>JAEEGL010586049.1_pt1 | contig 32586 bp, 24 predicted proteins | sample 9134231 | NCBI WGS metagenome assembly JAEEGL01 (sample SAMN16246548, study PRJNA631951) | gut metagenome | biome: gut microbiome; feature: rumen; material: fiber-attached | host: Bos | place: Iran: Karaj | collected 2018-10
CCCAGCCATCAAGAGCAACGACGACCGGCTGGCGCTGTGGGCGGCTCTCGAAGACGGCCTCATCGACACCATCGCCACCGACCACGCCCCCCACCCGCTCGAGGCCAAGCAGCGCTCCTACCTCGATGCCCCCAGCGGCATACCCAGCATACAGCACTCGCTGCAGATGATGCTGGAAGCAGTGTTTAATGAGGAAGGAGGAACGAGGAACGAGGAATTGCTGACGCTTATAGTGAGCAAGATGTGCCACAACCCCGCCCTGCTCTTCGGCATCCGCGACCGCGGCTTTATCCGCAAGGGCTACAAGGCCGACCTCGTGCTGGTGAACCCCGGAGTAGAAAGCAAAGTCACCAAGGAGAGCCTGCTGTACAAATGCGGCTGGAGTCCACTCGTGGGCCAGACCTTCCACACACGTATAGAACACGTGTGGGTAAACGGCAATGACACCGGCGGCGGCGCCGAAGCATTGCAGTTCGGTAAATAAAAAAGGCGACCCAACGGGTCGCCTTTTTCATTGTCATAATAAATGATTAGAGGCAGTAGCCAATGCCGAAGAAGTAGTTGCTGCTCTTGCGGACAGTATTGTCGGCACTGGTGGTGTTGAGCAGGCCCATGTTGTAGCCACCGAAGAGGCGGAAGTCATTGTACTGCACATTGACACCGATGGTGCCACCGAGGTCCAGTTTCTTGAGGTTGGTGTTGTCACCATACCAGTTGTTGTCACTCTCAGAGGTAGAGGTGTTGCCAAGCAAGGTAACGGTGGTGGTGGTGTGGGTGTTGCCACTCAGGGCATAGCTGAAGGTCGGGCCCAGGAAGACAGAGATCTTCAGGGCATCGGTCAGGCGCAGGCCATAGTTGAAGAGAACGGGCACATCAACGAGCATCTGGGTATGATTGTTCTTGACGCTGCCGCCAACGATAGTGCCGAGAGAACCGGCAGTGGTGTCGCTCTTGGTGTTGTAGCGCACATCGGCTCCAACGCTCACGTTGAGGTCACCGGTGAGGTTGATGTTGTAGTTAACACCAGCAAAGAAACCATTCATGTTAGTTGTCGAGGTGGTGCTGGTGCTACCGCTGGTGTAGGTGCTCTTGTAGGTCTGAGGAGCATAACCCACATTGATACCCAGCTGGGCGCTTGCGATTCCTGCGAACAGCACGGTGGCTGCTAAAATTGCGAATACTTTTTTCATGATTCAATTATTTAATTAGTTAAACATTGTTCGGCTGTTATAACGAGAGTACAAGTGTTTTATTGTATAAAAAAACATGTCTGGAATTATTTTTATAGACTTTTTCGGGAAAAAGTATCATTCGCAAAAGGACTTTTCCCCCATCCAATTCAAAAACATTGCTTATCTTTGCACATAGAAATGAATTCTTCTTGTTATGGCAAAGAATACTGAGACCCAACCATCTGAGTTCTTGAAAGACTGCATGGCGGAAGCTGTAATCAAACTGCTGGAGCAACAACCGCTGGAAAAGATACAGGTGAAGCAAATATGCGACGCAAGCGGCTACCACCGCGCGTCATGGTTCCGTGCTTTCCATTCCAAAAACGAGGCCGTTACATATCATATGATACGTCTGTGGGAGCAATGGAGCGAACGGCACGTCATCGCCATACAAGACGACTTTGTCATCGACAATGCCGAAGCCTTCTTCCAGTACAACTACGAAATCCGCGAGACCACAAGCCTACTATATCGCCGTGGACTGATGACCGAACTGGCATCTTCATTCACCAGTGTCCTGATCGACCGTCATGCCAACGACCCGATACGAGCATATCAATCGGCTATCTTTGCCTTTGCGCTCTTTGGTATCCTGCGGGAGTGGATCATACGCGACTTCGACCAATCTCCCACCGATATGGCTCGCATTCTACGCTCAGCCACCGCCCGAATGGTGTAACACCACTCGTCACCTAACCAACTGCAGGAAATAGATCATTCCTTTAGAAAACAGCAAGAGCGGCCTCTCCATCGGAGGGCCGCTCTTGTATTATAAGGGAAACTATCGAGTTCTTCCGTTCCTGATTATTTCTCCAAACGGATACGGGCGTCGACAGCGGTGACATAGCGCGGGTTGCCAAGCAGCGGGTTGAGGTCCATCTCGGCGATCTCGGGAGCAGCCTGGACCAGTGCACTGACGCGGGCCACCTGGTCGGCATAGAGGTCGATATTGACACCTTCCTGACCACGCACACCCTCCAATATCTTATAGCCTTTCAGCTGCTTAAGCATCTCCTTGGCCTCGGCGGCGGTGATGGGAGCCAGGGCGCTCTGCACGTCCTTCAACACCTCGATGAAGATGCCGCCCAAGCCGAAGAATATCTGGTGGCCGAACTTCTCGTCGCGGATGGCGCCGATGTAGACGTCAAGACCGTCAAGCATGGGATACATCTCCACAGCGTAGGTCTCGGGGATGACGATGAGGCGGTCGAACTCCTTAGCCACGGTGTCGAGGTCTTTCACTCCGAGGGTCACACCTCCCACGTCGCTCTTGTGAAGCGGGCCAACGACCTTCATCACGAGGGGCACATCCTTAGAGCAACCCACCTCCTTGGCAAAGGCCAGGGCATCCTCTTTCTTGCTCACCTCGACGCTCTTCTTGCGGCTGATGCCGGCAGCGTCCAGAAGCTCGTTATAGTCGCTGATTTCCATATAGCCATCCTTGCAGCGGTCTATGGTCTTGCGGATGCGGGCCACGTCAATCTTGGGCTGCTCCACGTTTTCGGGCTGCGGCTTGGGGGTGTTGTACACCTTGCAGATAGCGTTGCCAAGCACGCACTCCTCGGGGAAGTTGATATTGCCCTTGGCAATGAAGTCTTCAATTTCTTCCTTGACGTTGATGATGCTGGGCAGCACGGGGAAGATGGGCTTCTTGCAGGTGCGCATCTTCTGGTCGAGCAGGTCGTAGACCTCCTTGTTGCTGAACAGTCCGGGAGAGCCGAAAATGACCACCGAGAAGTCGATGTCGGTGTATTCGTTCTCGACGGTGTCGAGGATATAGCCAAGCTGCTCGGCGGTACCGGTAGCCAGGAAGTCGATGGGGTTACCCACCGAGGAGCCACCGAAGAGCTTCTCCAAGAGGGCGGGGCTGGCGGGATGCTCCTTCAGCGAGGGCACCTCCATGCCACCGTTGCTCAGCACGTCGGTGAGCATCACAGCGGGTCCGCCTGCGTGGGTGATAACGGCGCAACGCTTGCCTTTCAGTTCAGGATACATGAAGACACCACACACGGTGGTCAGCTCCTGACGGTTCTGGCAACGCACGATGCCGGCCTTGCGGAACAGGGCGTCGACAGCAGCGTCGTTGGTAGCCAAGGCGCCGGTGTGGCTCGAAGCGGCACGTGAGCCGGCAGCCGAGCCGCCGCTCTTGATAGCGGCAATGTGGCAGCCCTTGTTGATAAGGCTACGGCTATGTTTGAGCAGGCGCTGCGGGTCACCGATCTTCTCCATATAGAGCATTATGACACGACTCGACTTCACAGGGTCGAAGGTCTCGTCGAGGTGCTCCAGCACATCCTCGATACCCAGCTGGGCGCTGTTGCCAACGGCCCACACGCTGTTGAACTTAAGGCCGTTGCTCATGCCGTACTCTTTGATGAACACAGCGGTGGCACCGCTACCGGTTATGAAGTCCACGCCCTTGGGATCCAGCGGGGGAATGGGGGTGTCGAAGCAACCGGCATAGTTGACATTGAGGAAGCCTGTGCAGTTGGGACCGATGAGCGAACCGCCGACGCTGTTGATGGTATCGACGATGTGCTTCTCGATTTCAGCACCTTCATGGCTCTCCTCCGAGAAACCTGCACTGACGATGATAAAGCCCTTGCAGCCTTTCTCCTTGGCCAGCACGTCGACCGTCTGGGCGCAGAACTTGGCAGCAATGCAGAGGATGGCGCAGTCGACCTGCGGCAGGTCGTCGACCTTGGCATAGCACTTCACGCCCTGCACCTCGGTCTCTTTGGGGTTGACGGCATAGACCTGACCCTTGAAGGGGCTCTCCAAGAGGTTCTTCAGCGACTTGCCGCCGGGTTTATGGACATCGGACGAAGCACCGCAGATGACGATGCTACGGGGATTGAGTAGTTCTTTTGCTATCATATCTTGTTATATTTTATTGATTAATCGTTTCAATTCAATATTTATCCTCACCATGGAGGAACTTGGTTATCTGCCGTTCACTGATATTGCGATAGTGGTAGGTAATCTTCACCTCGCCATCGTCCATGAGTACAATAAAAGGACGTTGGCCATAAGTAATGCGCAGGAAACAATCGTCAACCATATCGGTCGGCTCGACATAGTGTATCTGGCCTTCGTCGATATGGTTGCGTTTCACAATCGAACCCACCTTCTCGCGGGTCATCTTGCAATATGGGCATCCCGGCGTGACAAAAGCCACCAGATGACGTCCTTCATCGAGGTGCATTTCCGCCAAATCCCCATCCGGACTTATAGCCTCGTCGAGCAGTTCTGAGTCGTAGCGTACCTTCTCGGGGCCGAACATCCAATTGTCGGGCACCGAGACGACAAACACGCATGTAGTTACAGCCACCACAACAGCGGCACTCACCCAGAAACGCAGCATCCGTCTGCGGCACTCAACCTCCGGTGGCATAAGCCTACCGTAGAGCAGCAACAACAATATCAACGCCGCATTCTTCAACAGCGACTGGGCCGGGTTGAAGTCGGCCAACTGGCCGAAGCACTGGCACGACTCGTTGCGTCCAGTAAGGGCGGCATAGCAGAGAAACAACGAGAAGAATATCAGCAAGCAGAAGGTGACAGCATTCACCAGCCGGCGATACCACCCCATGGCAATGAACAGTCCAAGCAGCAACTCGGCGGCGATGCAAAGGCGCGCCAGCACGAAAGCCACCCCCATGGGGAAGAATCCGTATGAGAAAATATACAGTTCGAAGCTGTCCATGCTGAACAGCTTGGCCACAGCCGACACCACGAACACTGCCGCAAGCAGCACCCGCAACAACACTGCCGTCACCTTTGCCGCCTTACTCTGCATAGTCGCGGCAACTTACTGTATGGATGTCGGTGCGCGTCAACGAGTGTTGTCCGTCCTCGGTCACAACATGTTCCTCGAAGGCCATCTCGGTGATGTTTTCACACTTCATGCCATTGTCTACAAACATTATCTTCAGCAACCCGTTGTCAGGCACGTCAGTGGTGACGCACTTGCACTGGCGTTCCTTGTTGCAGGCGGCAGCCAGCAGGGTCATCAGGGCCACACCGGCCACTATCATAATCTTTCTTTTCATAGCACCTTAGTCGTTATAGATACTGTCTATGTCGAACTCATAGTCCGTGCAGAGCAGCGAATCCACCTTCAGCGAGTCGAGTTCGGTATGATACTGCAGCACATGCAGCTGCTCGCACTCGCCCTTTTCGATTTTGATGACACGCACCTTCGACGTGCCCGGCACCGAACAGCGGCATGTCTTCTGCTTCGAGCATGCCACCGTCGCCAACAGGGCCAGACAGGCCACGGTCACCACAACTATTCTCCGTTTCATATCTTGTTTGTTATTTCTTTTTCAAAGGCTTTTAAGTAGTTCCTCAAGGCTCACCTCGTCGTGGATGAGCACATCGCGCGGCTTGCTGCCATTGCTGGGACCGACGATACCGGCGGCTTCCAGCTGGTCTATGATGCGGCCTGCACGGTTGTAGCCCAGCTGCAGCTTGCGTTGCAACAGGCTTGTCGAGCCGAACTGTGATGCGACCACCAGGCGTGCAGCGTCGTTGAAATACTCGTCCTTGCTCTTGGCGTCGAACTCCTTGTTCGGTTCCTCGTTCTCGTCCAGATATTCCGGCAGTTCAAATCCTTCGGGATATCCGCGCTGCTCACCGATGAACTTCACCAGCCGCTCAATCTCGGGCGTATCGATCAGGGCACACTGCAGGCGCACCATATCCTTGCCGGCCAGCAATATGAGCATATCGCCACGGCCTATGAGCTGCTGTGCGCCGCCCGTGTCGAGGATGGTCTTGCTGTCGATGCCGCTGGTCACGCGGAAAGCCACACGGGCCGGGAAGTTGGCCTTGATGGTGCCGGTGATGATATTGGTCGTCGGGCGCTGGGTGGCGATGATAAGGTGAATACCCACGGCACGGGCCAGCTGGGCCAGACGGGCGATGGGCAGTTCCACCTCCTTGCCGGCGGTCATGATAAGGTCGCCGAACTCGTCGATGACAACAACAATATATGGCAGGAAGCGGTGGCCATGCTCCGGGTTGAGCATGCGCTTGCAGAACTTCTCGTTGTATTCCGTAATCTTGCGCACCTTGGCCTGTTTCAGCAGGTCGTAGCGGCTATCCATCTCGATACAAAGCGAGTTGAGGGTGCGCACCACCTTTTTCACATCGGTGATTACGGCCTCCTCCTCATCGGGCATCTTGGCCAGGTAGTGGCGATCGAGGGCCGAATAGAGACTGAACTCAACCTTCTTGGGGTCCACCAGAACCAGCTTCAGCTCGGAGGGGTGCTTGGTGTAAAGCAGCGAAGCGAGCACTGCATTGAGGCCAACCGACTTACCCGTGCCGGTAGCACCGGCCATCAGCAGGTGGGGCATCTTGGCCAAGTCGGTCACCAGCACCTCGTTGCTGATAGTCTTGCCGAAGGCTATAGGCAACTCCATCTTCTCTTTTGCCTTGGCGAAAGCCTCGCTCTCCAGCATGGTCTTCATGGCCACTATCTGCGGCTTGGCATTAGGCACCTCTATGCCGACATTGCTCTCGCCGGGGATAGGGGCTATGATACGTATGCCGAGGGCGGCAAGAGAAAGGGCTATGTCGTCCTCGAGGTTCTTTATCCTGCTGATGCGCACACCCGGGGCAGGCTTAATTTTGTAGAGGGTCACCGTAGGACCAGGAGTGGCTGTGATATCGGTAATCTCTATGCCGTAGTCGTGCAGGGTCTGCACAATGCGGTCCTTGTTGGCCACCAGTTCGTCCTTGGTGACTTTCACATTGGCCACCTCCCAGTCTTCGAGGATGCCGGTGTCGGGCATCACATAGTCGCCCAGGTCGAGATGAGGGTCGTAGGGCTCATCGATACCATAGTGGCGACGGTAGTCGTCGGGCTCCAGTTCCTCTTCCTCCATCTCGGCGGTGTCGGCGGCAGGTGTCTCGGCGGCAACCGCCTCGGTCGGGTCCTCGATGGTGAAGTTCACCTCGCCGTCGTCCTGACGTGCCTTGGCGTTGACACGCTCAAACTCGGCATCTATGTCGAACGTAACCTCCTCGGCAGCCGGTTCTTCTGCAGGCGGCACCTCTTCCGGCGCCTCCTGCACTGCGGCTGCGGCATTCTCGGCTCCATGCAGGAAGTTCTCCTTCAGGGCCTCGTCAAAGTCCGAGGTCACCTCGGCCCGCACGGCGGCCGGGGCCTCGAGCGGAGCAGCCTTCGTCTTTTTCTCCTCGCTGTGGTCGGTGCCAATCTCGGTCAATTCGTGTTCAAGGGTCTTCATAGCACCCTTCACGTCGACCTTGGGCATTTTCACCTCGGGCAGCTCCATCTTGTGCACCAGCACGAGGAAGAGCACAGCCACAAAGAGCAGCAGCACCAGGGTCCACCAGCGCAGCCACACATGCAGCGGCTCGGCCAGCTGCAGGCCTATGCCCGCGAAGTTCTCGAAGCCGGCATCGCGCACAAAGGCGCCTCCAATATAGCCCAGCGTGAGCGAGAGCCACAGCATCCAGAACACGGTGCTGCCAAAGGTCTTCCACCAGGGCATGACCACCACGCCCCACAAGCGCATGCCGTACACGAAGAACAGCAGGGCGCACCCCAGCGAGCCGATGCCGAACAGGTTGACGGCGAAGAAGCGGCCTACGGCGCCGCCCACGGCGCCGAGCCAGTTGCTCGCTCCGGCGGTGGCGAAGAAACTGATAAGGGATATGACGAGGAATATGGAGAAAAGTACATAGAAGGCGCCGCGGATATGCGCAAAACGCTTGCTGCGCAAGAATGCGACAAAGCCGCCGGACGAAGTTTTCTTCGCCTGCGGCTTGCCTTTCTTTGTCTTCGAAGGGGATTTCTTTTTAGATGCAGCCACTTATCTTGTCGCTAATAGTCAAAACTTGTTCTCTGACAACCGTTAGTCCCCGTACTATTCTTCCTGCAGAAGCTCTATCTCTTCCTGCAGCTGCTCGAAGAACTCGGTCAGTTCCTCGTCGGAGAGGGTGTCGTAGCCGGCGGGCAGCAGGAAATCAGCCTCTTTCACCTTGCCCTTCACCACCTCGGTGGCGGTATAGGTGATGGCGCGGCCCTCGCCTGCATCCATGGTGCACTGCAGGGGCATACCCTTGATGCCGTTGAACATCACATTGATGGCGGGACCCATCTCGTCGCTGTACCACATCTCCATGGGATGGTCCACTCCATCCTCGTCATACATGTGGCGCACCACTTTCTTGGCGGTCTGACCGGCAATCTGCCGAGTCTCGCCGTCGACATACTCGTAGTAGAAATGGCCGGGCTCGGTATCGGGAATGGTCACCGAGTCGAAATCACTCTCTTTGAATTCGTTCTTGACAATCAGCTTGCCGCTGCCCTGGTAGGTAAACTCCGAACCCTGGTTGCGGAGATAGCCCACAAGCTGGCTCAGGTCCATGCAGGAAGTGCTGCGCATATTGTTGACCAGCACGCACTCCTGACCCATGGCGCTCATGAATATGGGACTCTTGGTAAAGAGGTTCACGCCGTCGACTTTTATCTCGGCATTGGCAGCCTCTTCGGGTATGGTCATAGCCACCTGGCCGGTCGACTCGACCTTGTATTTCACGATGCCCTTGAAGGTGTTCTGGGCCGACAGACTGCCGACAGTCAGCATAATAGCGGCCACAACGGTGAGGATTTTCTTCATATTACGATTGCTGTTTTTTAGTTATCATTTCATACTATAACCGCAAATGGCATATTTTATTGTGCACGATGGAAAAAATATTTACAAACCGCTATAAGTCCGCCCGTTCCATACCATTTCCATAGTATTTCGATAGTATTTCTTTACTGCTTGACTATAGAACTACTATAGAACTACTATAGAACGGTCGGAGAAAGGTCGGACTTGGTACGGAGTCATCCCGGAGCCAGGACCGCCGGCATCCTGCCGGCACGACGAGTGGTGCCGGACCGGGCGGCGACTGCCCTCGAGGCCGGCGAAAATTAAATTTTGCCATATCGTGCAAAAGGCGTATCTTTGCAGCGCATTTTATTGTGGACAATGAGTACTATATTGCAACGAACGGTTAAGCATTTAAACCTGATATACAAGGTATTGCTAATGCTTGGAACGGCGACGGCCATTGTGCTGCTGTTTCCGCACGAGCGCCACAGCGAGCACTACGACTACAAGGTGGGCGCCGTGTGGCGCGGATCCGACCTGGTGGCGCCATACGATTTTGTGGTGAACAAAAGTGCCGACGAGGTGCGCAGCGAACAGGACGCCGAGCGGCGCGAGGCGATACTCTACTACCGGCCCGACAGCAGTGCCCACGCCATGGCCATAGAGCGTGTGGAGCACGGCAAGTGGGCCCTGGCACCCGGCGAGCGGCGGGTGCTGCGGCGGCAGGTGGACAGCATCTACCGCATCGGCTACCTGGAGACCTCGGAGACCTACGGAGACCCGCGCGGCCGCCGCGTGGTGGTGCTTGACGGCAACTTCGGCAGCGAACACCGCGCCACCGACTTTGTGCTGCGCGACGACCTGGAGCCGGGCCTGCTGCGCGACAGCATACTGGTGCCGAGCCTGCAGCTCGACGCGAGCCGCACCGCGCTGGAACTGGAGAGCCGGCTGAGCCAGCTGACCTACACGAGCCAGATGGTGATGGAAGGCGACCGGATAGTGGGCAAAGGCGAGATGGTGAGTGAAGAGACGGCACAGGTGATAGAGAGCCTCGAGGCCGAGAACGACCGCCGCTATAGCAAGACCTTCAGCCTCGCGGGGCGCATCATAGGCCAGCTCCTGCTGGCGGTCATAGCCTTCGTGGCCCTGTATATGTTCCTGAAGAACACGAACCACCCCATCTTGGCCGACAACCGCAAGGTGCTGTTTGTGATGCTGCTGATACTGCTCATGTCGGCCCTCGAAGCGCTGATAGTGAGGATAGACCCCGATTTGACGCTGCTGGTACCGCTGTGCATAGTGCCCATACTGGTGCGCGTGTTTTTCGATATGCGCGTGGCCCTCTATATCCACCTGACCACTGTGATAATCCTGGCCAACCTTGTGCCCAACGCCTTCGAATTCATCTTCTACCAACTGGTCACGGGCATCATGAGCATCATCACGGTGCGCAACCTCGAGCGAAGGAGCCAGTTCTTCGTGCTGGCATCGGTGATATTCCTCAGCTACTCGTTCATATACACGGCGGGAGTGCTGAGCCAGGACACCAACCTGCTGTCCATCAACTACCAGAAGTACCTCATCTTCCTCACCAACGCCATCCTTACGCTGATGGCCTATCCTCTTATTTACCTCTTCGAGAAGCTGTTCGGCATGACCACCAACCTGACCCTGATGGAGCTGAGCAACACCAACACCCCGGCCCTGCGCGAGCTGAGCCGGAGGGCACCCGGCACCTTCCAGCACTCGATGCAGGTGGCCAACATCACGGAGGACGTGGTGGCCGAAATCGGAGGCGATGCCCTGCTGGCCAAGGTGGGGGCGCTGTATCACGATATCGGCAAAGTGCACAATCCGCTCTACTTCACAGAGAACCAGAACTCCGGCTTCAATCCGCACGACGAGCTGGACTATGTGGAGAGCGCCCATATTATCACGCAGCACGTCACAGACGGCCTCGAACTGGCACGTAAATACCACCTGCCGTCGGAGGTTCAGGACTTCATCCGCACCCACCACGGCACCACCTACACGGGCTACTTCTACGCCAAGGAGAGCGAGCGCCACCCCGAAGGAGGCTTCGACGTGAGCCAGTTCCGCTACCCCGGACCTCGCCCCTACAGCCGCGAGACCGCCGTGGTGATGATAGTGGACACGGTTGAGGCCGCCTGCCGCAGCCTTAAACAGCACAACAAGGAGAACACCGACCAGCTGATAGACCGCCTCATCGACGCCAAGATAGGGGCCGGACAGCTGGACAACTGCCCCCTGTCCTACGGCGACATCGCCAAGATACGCAAGCTGCTCAAGGAGAAGATGATGAGCATATACCACATAAGGGTGGAATATCCCAAGGTGGAGAACTGAAAACAGCAAAACTGAAAACCGGAACTATATGAAGAAGAATGTTTGGATTCATTTGGGAATAGTAGTTGCAATGTTTGCCGTGGCCTGCGCCTACCTTTCGCCCGTCTTAGGGGGCAAGATAGTGCGTCAGGGCGATATACAGAAAGCCGACGCCATGGCCTACGAACAACGGCAGGCAAAGAAAGAGCTGGGCCACACGCCCCACTGGGCGGCATCGATGTTCAGCGGCATGCCGGGCTACCAGATCACCAACGACCCGCAGCAGTCGGTGTTCACTCCGGTGCGCGACGCCGTCACCCTGCGCCACATAGGCTGGGAGCGCAATATAGGAGTGCTCTTCCTCTACCTGCTCGGCTTCTATGTGGCCATGCTGGCCTTCGGAGCCGGTCCGTGGCTGGCGCTGGTGGGGGCCTTGGCGTTCGGCCTGGGCAGCTACAATATCATCATCATAGAGGCCGGCCACATCACCAAGGCGTGGGCCATGGCCATGATGGCGCCGGTGCTTGCGGGCATGACGCTGGCGCTGCGCGCCGCCGTAGAGGATGGCGACGACAAACGCCGCCGCCAGCGGCGCGCCTTGTGGGGCATACTGCTCTTCACCCTGGCCCTGATACTGCAGATATCGTTCAACCACATACAGATTACCTTCTATACCGGCATCGGCTGCGCAATGCTTGCCGTGGCATACCTGGTGGTGGCCCTCGTGCGCAAGCGCCTCGGCAACTACGCCGCCCAAGTGGCCCTGCTGGTGGTGGGTGCCGCACTGGCTTTCGGCTGCAACGCCCGCCTGCTGCTGGTCAACGAAGAGTATGCACGCTACACCATGCGCGGCGGCAACGAACTGACGGTGACACCCTCCGACCTGTACGGAGAGGGAGCCAACATAAGCGAGCAGAATACCGCCACCGGCCTCGACATAGACTACGCATTCAGCTGGAGCTACGGCATCGGCGAGACCTACACCCTGCTGGTGCCCGGCGCCAAGGGAGGCGGCAGCGGCGAACGCATGAGCCACGACTCGCAGTTCTACAAGGCTTTCCGCAGCGAGGCGGCACCACTCTACTGGGGCGACCAACCCTTCACCAGCGGTCCCGTCTATTTCGGTGCGATTGTCATCTTCCTCTTCCTGCTGGGCATGTTTGTCACCAAAGGGCCCGAGCGGTGGTGGATACTGGCCGCCAGCGTGCTGGCCATAGTGCTCTCGTGGGGCAACAACCTGATGGGCTTCAACGGCTGGGTGTTTGACCATGTGCCCCTCTACAACAAATTCCGCACGCCGAGCATGGCGCTGGTGCTGGCCAACGTGTGCATGGCCATATTGGCCGTGCTGGCTTTGAAAGAGGTATTGCGCAGCGACCGCAGCGATGCCGACCGCAAACGGGTGAACCGCGGCATATATATCGCCACCGGAGCCCTCGCGGCACTGATACTTGTGGTACTGATTGCCTCGGGCAACTTCAGCTACAGCGGCTCGTCGGACCGCCAGATGGAAGCCCAATACGGAGCCCAATGGGAGAACATATTCTCGGTGCTCGCCGCCGACCGAGCCTCGCTCTTCAGCAGCGACTCGTGGCGTTCGCTTATCTTCATCCTGCTGGCCGCCGCCACATTGTGGCTCTGCAACAACGGCAAACTGAAGAAAGGCATCGGCATTGCCGTCATAGGTGTGCTGGTGGTGATAGACCTGTGGGGCGTAGACCGCCGTTATCTGGACAGCAGCAACTTCTGCGAGAAGCGTCAGGTGGAGCTGCGCCGCGACCAGTACGACTTCGACATCGACCAGCAGGCCGCCTACTTCGGCGACCACGAATTCCGTGTCCTCAACCTTGCCGTAAACACCTACAACGACTCGAAGCCCAGCGCCTTCCACCACCAGATAGGCGGATACAGCGCAGCCAAACTGAGCCGCTACCAGAACCTCATCGACTTCTACCTCAGCCAGCACATCAAACCCGAAGTGCTGAACATGCTCAACGCACGCTATATAGTAATGAACACCCAGCAGGGACCACTGGTGCAACGCAACCCCGACGCGCTAGGCAACGCATGGTTTGTGCACGGCATACGTCCGGTGGAGACCGCCAACGACGAGATACTGAAACTGAACGACAACGATCCGGCCAACTACGCCGTGATAAACACTATCGAGACTGGAGACAAGCTGCAGAAACTGCCCGAAGCATGCCGCCAAGGCATGGCCACCCTTCCTTGGGACAGCACCGCCACCATAGTGCTCGAACAGACCAAGCCTTACAACCCCGACTACCGGAAATACACCTCGCACAGCAAATGCGATGGTTTGGCCGTGTTCAGCGAGATATACTATGAGCCCGACTGGTTCGCCTATATCGACGGCAAACCTGCCGAGTACTTCCGTGCCGACTATGTGTTGCGGGCAATGGTGGTGCCAGCCGGCGACCACGTGATAGAGTTCCGCAACGAAGCGCCGCGCATGAAACAGCTCGACAAGGTAACCCTCATAGTCTCCATCGTCACCTTGATAGCCATGGGCGGAGCCATCTACCTGGTGTATCGCCGCAGAAAGGAAGAGAAATGATAAGCGTAATACTCTGCACATACAACCGCGAGCGATATATCTACAATGTGCTTTCAAGCATAGCCGACGGAGGATTTCGCGACTATGAGATTGTGCTGGTAGACAACAACAGCAGCGACGGCACCCAAGAGGAATGCAACCGTTTTGCCGCCGACCACCAGGAGGTGAGTTTCCGCTACTGCTTCGAACCGCAGCAGGGACTTTCATACGCCCGCAACCGTGGCATAAAGGAGGCCGCGGGCGATGTGCTGGTATATGTCGACGACGACGCTCTCGTAAACAAAGAATATCTGCAGACCTATGCCGCTTTCTTCGAGCGAAACCCCGAAGCCGTGGCAGCCGGCGGACCCATTATCCCGCAATATGACGGCTGTGAGGAGCCCGACTGGATGAGCCACTACACACGGCAGCTCGTCACCGGCAAACTATATCTCGGCGACCGCGAGCGTGAGTTCCCTCGCGGCGCTTTCCCCGGAGGGGGCAATGCGGCATATCGGAAGAGTGTTTTCGACACGGTGGGGCTTTTCAACGTGGAATTGGGCCGCAAGGGCAACAGCCTCATCGGTGCCGAAGAAAAAGACCTATTCGACAAGATGACCTCGCACGGGATGCGGTTCTACTACCTTCCCAACGCCATATTGTACCACCTCATACCGCCAAAGAAACTGACACCGGAGTACTTTGACCGCCTCACCCACGGCATCGGCGTGAGCGAACGCTACCGCACACGGCAAATCGGCACCGGCAAATACCTGAACCGGCTTTTCAAAGAGGCCGTCAAATGGGGTGGCACCCTGGTTCTTTGGACCGGATTCGCCATCCGCGGCCAGTTCAACAAAGGCAACAAATTGATAGCATTCCGCCGCAACGTCACCCGCGGACTGCTTGGAAAACAGGAAGATAAATCATGAACAACCACGCACTGATAATTGGAGGCAGCAACGGTATCGGACTGGCAATAGCCACGGTGCTGCGTCAACAGGGCTACACCATAGACATAGCCGATCGCTGCGAGCCCGACATGTCCGATGTACGGTTCCACAAAGTAAACTTGGTTTGCGACGACTACCAATTCCTCGACGAATGCAATGATATCGACACGCTGATTATCACTGCTGGGTTTGGTCGAGTGGCGCCATTCGAGACCATAACCATGGCTGAGATAGACAACAGCCTGAAGGTCAACACAGCCACCATACTCAAAACAATAAAACACTTCTATTCGAAACTGAAAGGCAAAGAACCTTTTCTCTGCGCTGTGATGGGTAGCATTGCCGGCCATATAAGTTCCCCGCTCATGGCCACATATGCGGCTTCCAAAGCCGCGGTCTGCCGATATGTGGAAAGCATCAATATCGAATTGGAATCTACGGGTAGCCCCAACAGAATCCTGGATGTGTCGCCGGGCTCAATCAAAGGCACCCGTTTCAACGGCGGAGAGAACAATATTGAATCCACACTACCTTTGGCCACCGAGATTGTGGAGCGAATGAAGAACCGCGAAACTTTATTCATACCACAATACAAGGAGACCTTCGCCGATGTGCTGGAGCGTTACCACGCCGACGCACACCAGTTTGGCATGAACAGCTACCAATACAAGATGGTATGCGGACGCATGAACCTCAATCCGCAAGTGAAGATTGGATACATGAGTGGCACATTCGACCTATTTCACATCGGTCATCTGAATATTATACGTCGAGCAAAGCAATACTGCGATTATCTCGTAGTCGGAGTTCACAAAGACGGCTCCCACAAAGGCAAAGAAGTCTTCATACCCTTCGAGGAACGTGTCGACATCGTCCGTAATATCAAGTACGTGGACCAAGTCATCGAGTCCGAGCGCGAAGACTGCGATGTGTACCTGAAAGGGATTGTCAAATACGACCGTCTTTTCGTTGGCTCCGACTACAAAGGCACCGATCGCTTCCGTCGCTACGAAGAGATTTTCGCTGACAAGGGCGTAGAAATCATATACTTCCCATACACAACAGGTACCAGCAGCACGCAACTGAGAGCATACCTATCCAAATAAAAAACTGAGCCATATGACAATAAACGATATGATAAAGACAGTAGCGGCGCACGTGTCACAGAACAAAACGCTGACCACAATACTCCAGAAACCCTATAACTTTCTCTACTACAATCCCCAACAGAAAAAGTACCTCAAAAACTTCCGCGCTCACGGTCTCGAGGTTCTTAAGGAATTCGCCGACTGCATGGACGCCCACAACCGCCCATACGTAATGTTTGCAGGATCGATGCTTGGAGCCATTCGCGAGCATGGTTTCATAAAACATGATCTCGACATCGACACTGGCATGTGGATCGACGACTTCTATCCGGAGACTATCGATGAGTTGGCCGAGGCCGGGTTCCGGGTGCTACACACCTTTTCCATCGACAACGACAAACTGGGCAAAGAACTCACATTCGAGCATCTTCGGACCAAGGTCCACATAGACATCTTCTTCTTCTACCCGCCCTACGACAAATCGCCCTATTTCTGCGATTTCATCCAAGAGCCGGGAATGAAAGTGCACGAACGCATGCCTCGACGCATCGAACTTCCCTTCATCAAGGGTCGACGCAAAGTTCCCTTCGAGACCATCGAAGTGTATGTCCCCGCCAATGTCGAGGAACTCTGCGCACTACGCTATGGCCCCGATTACATGACCCCAAATCCCAACTGGAACTGGAAACGTGCCAAAGACAGCACAGTGGAATGGCGCGAAATGATTCCTCTCACAATACACCAGCGCACACCTAAACGGTCAAAAAAGAAGCAATAGAGGCCAAGTCCTCTGCCTTAGTCAGTTTCATATTCTTCTCCTCGCCTTCAACAACGGCGATTTTCACACCCGACATATAACGCCGCACAACGCCGCAGTCGTCGGTAGCCGAAAACTGCGGGTCCTGCAGTGCTCTCTGGTAGGCATCGCGCAATAGCGGCAGACGGAATGCCTGCGGAGTCTGTGCACGCCACATCAGCCGCCTTTCGGGTATTCGTGCCACCAGTCTTGGCATAGTCATTTGTGCATTTTCCAACGCCCCGTTGAGGTCAGGATGCACCTCCCATACCGTATCGGTACTCGGCACTGCAACGCCGACGGCCTCATTATGCTGCAATGCAGCCACCACACGGTTTATTACAGCCTCACTCACCAATGGCCGTGCTGCATCATGCAGCAACAAATTGGTGTCGTCGGGGTAGTCGATATAAGCCATCACGGCATTGAGGGTCGACATATAGCGCTCTGAACCACCGTCAATAACCCTTGTCAACTTATCCCACCTATTCCTTGCCACAATGGCATCCAATTCCTGATGCCAGTCGGGGTGAACAACCACAGCCACCTCGTCTATAGCGGGATGGCTGTTGAAGGTATCAATTGAATATTCTATCACGGCGCGGCCGGCAAGCTGCATGAACTGTTTAGGCAACAAAACAGAACACGAACCCACGGAGCGATCTGCTTTATTGTACATACGGCTGCCCGTGCCACCCGCCAGCACCACCGCCACATTCTTCATTTCTCTCTCTTATAAAGCAATGCGAAAATACCACCCCAGAGGAGCACCGCCGCTACCTGCACCTTCCAGTCGGTACTGATAATCATGACAGGGGCCATCACGACCATCTTGAGGAGGTAATATACCACCTTGCCGACCATCACGGCAGCAAGCACCGCGGGCAACACAGCCCAGCGCTTAACAAACACAGTGAAGAGGCTCACCAAGGTAACCATCTCGGCCATCATACACAGCATCTTAGGTGCCGTGGGCATACCCACTACCAAGAAACTCACCAGAGGCAGCAACAAAGCCAACACCAACGAGTTGCGCCAGTCGTGGCCTACCAACATACCAACCAGCAACACTGCCAGCATGGGGTTGAGCATGTAGAGCGGCACGGCCAACAGGTGTGACGCTGCAGGCACAAGACAGGCCAGAGTGAGCAATACTGCATCAATGGCGGTCAAACGGACTATAGTCTGTGATTTTACGGTCATTGTCATTTTTTTTATTTATTTTCAAATGCAAAAATACAACTATTTTTTGAATGGCAGAAATTAACGTATCAATGTCACTGTGCCAGTGCCATTGTTAATATATCCATAGACATCGCGTACATGCCATTGATAGACGTATGCGCCTTGCTGCAGCGGCACGCCGTTGCGGGTGCCATCCCACATGGCCGTGGGATCCGTGGTGTGATACACCAACAGTCCCTGTCGGTTGAAGATATGCAACTCAAAATGCTCAATCTCAAGCGACGTGACGCAGCCGAAACGGTTATTCTGTCCTTCATCTGGAGTGAATACGTTAGGCCACCATATAGAGCGGATCCTCGTCGGCAGACAGAATGTCGTGTCAGCACAGCAGTGATACAGGTTGCAACTTTGAAGCGTCACCATCACGCTATCGGGCAGCGGGTATTGAAACTGCCGACTCACCCGCCTCGCGGTAAAAGAGACATCTTCCCTCGGCGGCTGGACATACTCGCTGAAGGTCCAAGTTGACATTACACTGCCTTGTGAGCAATCAGAGAAATGTACCACAGGAGAGTCAAAGTCGATAAAAGGCTTGGAGAGTCCAATGCAGAGTTCCGGCGGAGGTTCGACGCCAACAGTAATACAGCCTATCATCGTGCCACCCTCTTGTGAATATATGCAGTATGAGGTGGTCTGCTGCGGCCTGACCACTATCGTTGTCATCCCTTGCTGCGCCTCCAAACCATCATCGGGTGGCGTGGCACTCCACCAGACGGTATTGATGCCACTGGCCGTAAGCGTCGCCGAGTCGCCAGGACAAATCCCGTCGGCACTAGCCAAAATGCTAATCTTTTCGTAAACGAGATGAAGAGTAAATGTTGAGTCACACCCGTTGGCAGCAGTGTAGTGGGATATATATAAGCCCGCCTCGGTCAAAGTATCTCCATTGAAGAAGAGAGTGTCACCCATGATGATATAAATAGTGGTGTCGCTGGACGACACTGGCAGCACTGTAAGCAATAAACAATAGTAGTGCAGAGAGTCACCAAAGTTATCCAAATAGACCGAAGTACCAACCACCTGGGTCGTCGTAATATTAAACCCGTACTCCAAATAAGCTTCTCCTTGGCAGACGGTATCGTAATACATTATGGTATCAACCGAATAACAAGACAGATTCACCACAACTATTGAATCACAGCCCGCCTCATTGGTGAATGAGTAAGAATAACTACCTGCGGCTGTCAATATGTCACCATTATATATGAGTGTATCGCCCATGGCAATCTGGTATGCAATGACGGTGTCGGAAACAGGCAGTATGGTAAGCAACAAGTGGTAATGGTGAACAGTGTCGGTAGTGGCCATCTGATGCCAACTCTCCAGTGTTCCGACCGTCGCAGTTTCACTGCTATCAACGACAAACCCGTATCCGCTATATGGTTCATTTTGGCATACGGTGTCATAATACACCACAGTATCGTGGACTTGTCCTGCTTTCAGATTAAATCCCAATGGGAATGCATATCCCTCATAATGTCCAATTCCATAGGCGTAAGCGACAAAAGGTCCCTCATCGTTTTGCAGAGTATGCCCTCCGTTTGAAACAGTAAGCCTATAAAGCCGATGTCCATTGAACTCACTTGTTGTGGGCATTATAGGGTTCCCATCAAAGGTAAGTCCATTGCAGTATGCTGTGTCACAGATGACATAAAGGCGGTGCGCAGAAAGAACACTTGTGTTATGCAACACAAAGCGGCTCTCACATACGCCACGGTTCAGGGGTGGGATGATAACCGATGCAGGGTCACCTGTATTGCCACCAGGAGTGAAACTACTCAGATAGAGTACCACCATGGCTGGTTTGCTTGTGCTGATTACATAATTCGAATTGGCGGTACATGATTGAGTGAGTGTCTGACCCGCGTTGATTGTTCCCAGTGAGACGCCATTGCAGTTGACAATACAACCATCTTCCGAGGAGGTGATACGAATATTGTTGGCACTTTGCTCAGCCGTGCTCATTACGATAAAATCCGTACCCCAATACTTGGTTGGCAACGCCTGCTCATACAAGTGGTCGCGTCCTCCAGCATTTTCAGGCACTGAAGGATTCCATCCACCTTGGAACATGGCAAACGGCTTTCCATTGGAAGTAACCTCCATGCCCGCCAACGAACCCACCCCCAGCAACATGTAAGCCTGACCCTGCATAAGTGTGGGTGTCAGTGTGGTGCCTGCGGTAATCGTCGTATTGCTGATATTGCATGGCACCGTCATTGTGAGCACAGTATTGTCCTCGGTAGCCACAAACCCCACCTCGCCACCATATTGCTGCGAAGGGTAATCTTGTACGATATAATGAGTGTCCAACGCGCTGGTCGGCAACAAGGTGGCTACATCGTGGGTAGATTCAACATAGTTGCGGGCATAAGCATAAATAGGTTGGCTCGAAGTGATGTGATAACCGCCGTCATAAGGTGTTGCCACCGTCAATACATTTGTGCCGAATTCGTGCGAATCGTCATAACTGCCACCGTTCATGAAGAAGTTACTGACCACACTTGTTGTATTCTCCACTTGAATATTTGCCCCTTGATCGCCAGCGACGATGATGCTGCGATGGCTGACCCATGAGCCTGAATGAATATTCATGTTATACAGGTACATAAACCAAAAGTCAGTACCCTTATTTGTAATATCAGGACACATATCACCCGGCTGGGCCTTCGCTGTGACTGAAAGCAACAGTATAAGCATCAAATATGTGACCTTGTGTTTCACGCTGCAAAAATACATCTTTTTTTTCACATGCCAAAATAAAATACATAAAGCTGCGTTATTCAACCAAGTAAAACAAGTAACCACTACAGATGAAAAGAGCTATCCTACTAATCGCCGCCGCACTGCTGCTTACCTCCGTCAGCGCCGTGGCCCAAAACAAAACCGACAAGCAGGGACGCCGCCAAGGGCATTGGATCCGCACCGACAAAGACGGCTCCAAGATATATGAGGGCGACTTCGTCGACGGCCAGGAGACCGGCACCTTCACCTACTACTATGCCGACGGCAGTGTGCGTATGCGCAACACCTATACCGTGCCCGGCCGCGTCTGCCGCCACGAGACCTACGACGAGCAGGGCCACCGCCTCACCGAAGGCGTATACAACCAGCGCAACCGCGACGGCCTGTGGAAGTTCTACGCCGCCGACGGCCGACTGGTGAAGGAAGCCACCTACAGCATGGGCATCAAGAACGGCCGCCACGTAGTGTACGAACGCACCGGCGACACCGCCGAAGTGACCACTTGGCGCAACGGAGAGCGCAACGGTCGCTGGTGGCGCCGTCTCGAGGGTAAAGGATACATCACTGCCAACTATGTTGACGGCGGCATAGAAGGCCGCTTGCTCGAATACGACAGCGAAGGCCTCATTGCACGCGAAGGCAACTACAAAAAAGGCCTGCGCCACGGCACCAACGACCTCTACGAGAAAGGACAGAAAGTGGTGACAGAGAACTGGCACGAGGGCGTGATGAGCGAACGTCGCCTGCGCCTGCTGCTGCCCGAAGAGCGCTGGGTGTCGGTCTACGACATCCTCTGCCTCGCCCCGCAGGGCAAAGCCAAAGTGGTCGTCTACCTCACCGACGGCACCAAACTGGTCACCCGCGAGAGTGCCGACGACCTCTACCGCCGCCTCGGCACCGACCGCTTTGTCAGCGCCAACCGCAAGAGCCGCGTAATGGTGGCCCGCGACAACGTGCGCGGCATCACCAAGGACAAGGAAGGTCGCGAGACCCTGCTCCTCGAGCCCCAGCCCGACCTCGTCATCTTCCCCGACGAGGACGGCCTGAAGATGGTGCAAAGCCGCCAATTCGACGACAACTCCCCCCTCAAAAACATGAGATAGTGGATATATGAAAATGACACGGGCCCCTTTCGAGGCCCGTGTCATCCATTAAACACTATTACAAAATCCAAAATTTAGAAGGTATTTTGGAGAACCTTTAAGAGTTGTTTTTCAGTTCACAGGAGCATTCCTTGTTTCCCAAAACCGGGTGCAAAGATACAACCTTATTCCAACATGGCAAAATTTTTTAGCCAAAAAAGTTAAAATTTAACATTTCACCCTCCCCCTTCACCAACACTTCAGCATGACTATCGCTGCCCACACCCTTGGTTGCAAGCTCAACTACGCCGAGACCTCCGACACCCTGCGCCGCCTGACCGCCATGGGACACACCGTTGTCGACTGGGGCAGCCGGGCCGACATATACCTTATCAACACCTGCACCGTCACCGCGGTGGCCGAGAAGAAATGCCGCAACGCCATCCGCCAGGCACACCGACTCAACCCCGAGGCCCGTATTGTAGTGATGGGGTGCTTCGCTCAGGTGGCCGCCGCCGACATCGAGAAGATACCCGGCGTAACCCTCGTCCTCGGCAACGACCGCAAGCACCTGCTCCCAGACCTCGTACGCAACGGCTTCGACAACACATCTTTAAGCCCATCACAAACAGCCTTCAACCTGCAGTATTCTTCCGGCGACCGCACCCGCACCTTCTTCAAGATACAGGACGGATGCGACTATTTCTGCACCTACTGCGCTATCCCCTACGCACGAGGCCGCTCGTGCTCCGCCACCATAGAGGAGACCCTCTGCATGGCCCGCCGCATTGCCGACGAAGGCAGCCGCGAGGTGGTACTGACCGGTGTCAACACCGGCACCTTCGGCCTGCATCAAGGCGAGAGCCTGCTCGACCTGCTCAAGGGCCTCGACCAGATAGAAGGCATACTAAGATACAGAATTTCAAGCATAGAGCCCAACCTGCTCACCGACGACATAATCCGTTTCGTGGCTTCGAGCCGCGCCTTCCTCCCCCACTTCCACATACCCCTACAGGCCGGTTCCGACCACGTCCTCGCACTCATGCACCGCCGTTACGACACAGCCCTCTATCGCGACAAACTCCTTGCCATCAAGGACCTTATGCCCGATGCCTGTATCGCGGCCGACATCATGGCCGGCTTCAACGGCGAGAACGAGGCCGAATTCGAGAAGACACTCCGCTTCGTCGACTCGCTGCCCATCTCCTACCTGCATGTCTTCACCTACAGCGACCGCCCCGGCACCGCCGCCTTGCGCCTGCCGGAGAAGGTGCCCGTAGAAGTGCGCCACGAACACACCGCACGCCTCCTCGAACTCAGCGAGCGCAAACACAAAGCCTTTATCGACAGCCAATTGAGCAAGACACGCCCCGTCCTTTGGGAAAGCAGAAAAGTGGAGGCCCACTCGCCTTTGGCCGGAAGTGAAGGTGAGACATCACCTTACATGCAAGGCTGGACCGACAACTATATCCGCGTAGGCCGCCCCTACGACGAGGCTTGGGTCAACACCGTCGAACAGGTGACCCTCACCGCCGGCAACATACTCCGAGAGGATATCTAACCACCTGACTTATCACAATATCTATGCACCGAGCACCATATCGGCGCATATTTTTTTTGCATATTTCAGATTTTTTCCTATATTTGCAAACAGAAGCCAACCACCCAAATCCGGCCTAACACCCTGTAAGGTAGCACCTTTCTATAGCACATCCATACTATTTCCATAGTATTTCTTTAGTGGTTGACTATAGAACTACTATAGAACTACTATAGAACTACTATAGAACGGTCGGAGAAATGTCGGACCTGGGTCGGACTTATATCGGAGTCATCCCGGAGCCGGATGGTCGGCAAAAACGAAGTCAAACAGCCCAGCCTATGGCCGGGCACAAAATAGATAAAATCATGACCAAGAGAACAATGACAGGAATCATGGTGAACGGTCGCATGGCGACAGCCGGAGTGACGTTCTATGTGCGCGAAGGCAAGACCGTGGTGCGCACCTCGCACAGCAACCAACCCAAACGCCGCACACGTGCACAGTTCGATGTGCGTATGCGCACCAAACACACAGCCCTGCTGTGGCGCGCGCTGCAGCCTGCCGGACCTCTGTTCTACGGCTCACGTACCACGTTCACGGCCTTTGCCTCGCTGGCCAACCGCCTGCCGGTGGTCTACCTGCCGGCAGAAGGCCAGCTGGAACATGCACAGCTGCTGCTACCCAAGATGCCCGTTTCGTTTGGCACCATACCCACTGTACGCCAACACCTTGGCACCGTCGACGGCACGGCGGCCCTGATTACCAGCCTGCGTGTCGACAGCCTGAAGCGCGGCGAGAAGCTACGCCTCTACACCCTGCGCCAGACGGTGGAGGGCGGCACACCACTGCTCCACGCCACCTCGCGCGACGTGACTATCGGCGAGATGCGGCCCGCCGAAGGAGGGCTGGCACTGGTCGACGAGCTGTTTGCCGACCCCATGTGCGGCTGGGCGCTGGTCCATGTGGCCGACGGGAACTGCTCGAGCCAGACGGCGGTGAGCCGCTGCACCCTCTACGAGCAGTACACCACCGAAGAAGCCCTGCAGGCGGCCGCCGCAAGCTACGGCGGACTGACAGAGTAGCAACCCAGGAAAGAGAGAAGGCGGCCCGCGCTACTGCGCGGGCCGCCCTCTTTTTTCTATACCTCAGAAGGTCAGTCTTTCTTGCACTTCTTGCAGCAGCAGTCGCCGCAGACGCACTTGTAGAACAGGCCGGCCACAGCGGCACCCACGAGCGGGGCGACGATGAAGAGCCACAGCTGGCTGCAGGCGCTCCAGGTGGCGCAGTCGCTGAAGATGGCCTGGCTGATGGAGCGGGCGGGGTTGACGCTGGTGTTGGTCAGCGGGATGCTCACGAGGTGGATGAGCGTCAGCGTGAGACCGATGGCGAGGCCGGCGGCCTTGGTGTTGCTGCGCTCGTCGGTGGCGCCGAGGATCACCATCAGGAAGATGAAGGTCAGGACAGCCTCCACTGCGAAGGCGCCCCACATCGAGACGTTGAGGTAGTCGGGATTGCCGGTAGCAGCCTGGAAGGCCTCGCCATAGCCGTTGGCGGCGAAGACACCCGTGGCGCCGAGACCGGCGGCCTTATAGATACCGAACAGGACAGCGCCGGCGATGATGGCGCCGACAATCTGGCTCACCCAGTAGAGGAGCATGTCTTTGAAGCTCATGCGGCCGTTGACCCACACGCCGAACGAGACAGCGGGGTTCAGGTGGGCGCCGCTCACGTGGCCGATGCCGTAGGCCATGGCGATAACCGTGAGGCCGAAGGCGATGGCAACGCCGAGGAAGCCCACATGGCCGAACAGTGCGGTACCGCAGCCGCCCAGCACAAGTACGAAGGTGCCGAAGCACTCAGCAAGCATTTTGTTTGTAATCTTCATAGTTTTATAGTTTTGGGTTAAACATTGTTCAACGTCGTTTTTAACGAATATTTAGAAATATTATTGTCCCAAAAGATAGAAAAACAAAAAAAATTCGTACTTTTGCCGCCATTATGAAACATCGCATCCCCCATTTCGCAACAGCCATAATACTCAGCATCAGCCTACTAACGGCATGCGCCCAGAAGAACGCCACCTCCGACCCCTACCAGCCCACCGGCGGCGACGACGGCGCGGTGGTCTATTTCACCGACGAGATCAGTCCCGAAGCGCTGGTCCGCATCTACGAAGCCTTAGGCGTCGAAGCCACAGGCCGCGTGGCCGTGAAGATAAGCACCGGCGAGTCGAGCCACAGCAACCACCTCGACCCCGCCCTCATCACGCCGCTGGTGCAGCGCGTCGACGGCACCCTCGTCGAGTGCAACACCGCCTATCCCCTCTCCCGCCGTGCCAAGGTCAAGAGCCACAGCAAGGCCATCGCCAAACGCGGTTACGGCAACGTGGATATCATGGACTCCGAAGGCACCATGCGTCTGCCCGTACAGGACACCACCTATATCAAATACGACGAGGTGGGCAGCCACCTGGCCAACTACGACTTCATGATCGACCTCTCGCACTTCAAAGGCCATGCCATGGGCGGCTTTGGCGGCGCGCTGAAGAACCTCTCCATCGGCGTAGCCTCACGCAGCGGCAAGTTCTACATCCACTCGGCCGGCGAGACCGACAGCCGCTGGAAACCCGCCGAGCAGGACGCCTTCCTCGAATGCATGGCCACCGCTGCCGACGCCGTGCAGCGCTACTTCAAACAAGAGGGACGCAACATCGTCTACATCAATGTCATGAACAACCTATCGGTCGACTGCGACTGCATGGGATACCCTGCCTCGCCCAAGATGAAAGACGTAGGCATCCTGGCCTCCACCGACCCCGTGGCCCTCGACAAAGCCTGTCTCGACCTCGTCTTCACCCACAGCGACACCGAGGGCGACGATGCCGCCCCCTTGCAGGAGCGCGTCAACAAGAAACACGGCACCCACATCATCACCCATGCCGAGCGCCTCGGCACCGGCACCACCCGCTACCGCCTGGTCAAGCTGTAGCCCCAGGCAACCTGCGCAACCAGGATGCAACCAGACGCCGCAAAAACACCATCTGATTTTCAGTTAATTCCCAGTTGTTCTTCGGTTGTTCTTCGATTGACTACCAAAGAAACACCAAAGAAACACCAAAGAAATACCGAAGAAATACCGAAGAAATACCGAAGAAATAGGCCACCTATATGGGTGTTTACCCTATGGCTAAACCATCTGGATTGAAATATTAAGGAAAAATGGGTTAATATTACCGCCAAACCTCCCAAGCATTCTTTTCAATCAAAACAGACGACGGGAGCATTGCTGCTCCCGCCCTCCGAAATGTTTTCACAACGGAATAATCCTTATTGTGAATTGCTTGAAAAGTGATGCAAAAGTACAGCTTTTTTCCAAACTGACAAAATTTTTTCCCAATATTACAGAAAATAGTATCTTTGCAGTTCAAAAACCGACAAATACATGACTAAAATTCTTGGATTAGACCTTGGTACCACCAGTATTGGTTGGGCAGTTGTCAACGAAGCTGATAAGCCAAAAGACTCTTCTATAGTACGTCTTGGTGTTCGCGTTAATCCGCTAACCACCGACGAGCAAACCAACTTTGAGAAAGGTGCTCCCATCACCACTACAGCCGACAGAACCCTAAAAAGGAGTATGCGACGCAATCTGCAACGATACAAACTGCGACGCGAAAACCTTATATCCCTCCTCAAAGAACACCAATGGATATCTGACAATACTATTCTATCAGAGAATGGCAACAACAGCACCTTTGAAACCTATCGTCTGCGAGCCAAAGCTGCCACACAAAAGATTACATTGGAGCAGTTCGCACGTGTTTTGCTCATGCTTAACAAGAAGAGAGGCTATAAGAGCAGCCGAAAGATGAACAATAACGAGGATGGCAACTTTATCAACAACCTAGATATGGCTCGCCAACTCTACGATTCGGGCATGACTCCAGGCCAATATGGGCACCTGTTGATAAGCGAAGGCAAGCACTACATTCCTGACTTCTATCGTTCCGACCTGCTGGCCGAACTTGACAAAATATGGGCATACCAGCATCAGTATCATAGCACAATACTATCGACAGATTTCCGAAATTCCATAGAAGGGCAAAGCAAGAAAGGAACCAGCGTTGTCTTTCAGAAGACTTACAGCATTTATACTGCCGACATCAAGGGAAATCGGTTCGAGAGAAACAAGCAACTGTTTTCTCTACGTAACGATGCACTCAACAGGGCTCTGACACCAGAGGAGCTCGCAACAGTAATCTGCGAGGTCAACGGACAGATAAACAGCAGTAGCGGCTACCTCGGTGCCATCAGCGACCGTAGCAAAATACTATATATCAACCATCAAACAGTTGGGCAGTATCTCATGCAGCAACTGGACAGCAACCCCAACGCAAGCCTCAAGAACAAACCCTTCTACCGCCAAGATTACTTGGACGAATTTGAACAACTATGGGAAACGCAGGCTCGATACCATACAGAACTAACACCGGAGCTAAAGCACGAAATACGCGACATTATCATCTTCTACCAACGCAGGCTGAAGTCGCAGAAATGGCTTGTCGCCAACTGCCCGTTTGAACATCGCAAAGTATGCCCTAAATCATCGCCGCTTTTCCAACGCTTCAGAATATGGCAAACACTAAACAATGTCACTATAATAAAAGACGATGAAGAATATGTGCTTAATGACGAGCAGAAAGCAACACTCTGCACAGAGCTACTCATTAAGGAGAAACTCAGCAAGAAAGAAGCACTAAAATCACTCTTCACAAAAACCCGCGGACTTGACCTCAATTTTGCATCGCTCGATGGCGACCGTACAATGGCCAAGATCCTCTCGGCCACACAAGAGATTATCTCTTTAAGCGGACACGGGGAATACGACTTCTCCAAAATGCCTGCCGACCAAATACTCGACATTATCAAGTCAGTATTCCAAGGTCTCGGATATGCCACCGACTGGCTCAACCTCAACACCGACGCCAACAATATTGAAGACGAGCCGCAGATGAGACTGTGGCACCTTCTCTATTCTTTCGAAGGCGACAACACAACAACAGGCGACGAGAAGCTAACCAAACACATTATGGAGCTGACCCACTTGCCATACGAATATGCCCGATTGTTTGCCAAACTGCATTTCGAGGATGACTATTGCAGCATTTCCACAAAAGCCATCAAACGTATTCTGCCATATATGGCCGCAGGACACGAATACAGCGAGGCATGCGCTCTGGCTGGCTATAGACATTCCGAGCAGTCTCTTACCCGCGAAGAGAACGACAGCCGTCCACTCAAAGAACATCTTGAGCCGCTGGCCAAAAACAGTCTTCGCAATCCCGTGGTGGAGAAAATATTAAACCAGATGGTTAACGTAGTCAACGAAATCATTGACACATACGGTCGCCCTGACGAAGTGCGCATCGAACTTGCACGCGAGTTGAAGAGAAATGCCGCTCAGCGCAAGGCTATGACAGAAGCCATCAACCGCACTACACGCGAAACAGAACAATACCGCGCCATCCTGCAGAAAGATTTTGGCCTTACACATGTCAGCCGCAACGACATCATCCGATACCGACTTTATCAAGAACTGGCACCAAATGGCTATAAAACATTATACTCCAACCAATACATTCCTAAAGAAAAGCTTTTCAGCAAGGATATAGACATCGAACATATCATACCGCAGTCACGCCTCTTCGACGACTCTTTCTCAAACAAGACTCTCGAATACCGAGATATAAATATAGAAAAGAGCAACGCCACCGCTATCGACTATGTCAAAAACAAATATGGCGACTCCGGCGTTTCTGATTACAAAAGCCGCGTCGACAGCCTTCTTAGCAATGGTGCAATCTCGCCTGTCAAAGCGCGTAAACTCAAGATGACTGAAGCCGAGATACCTGAAGACTTCATAGAGCGCGACCTACGCAACACTCAGTATATCTCACGCAAAGCCCAGGAAATGTTACGCGACATTGCTCGCATCGTAACCGCCACCACCGGCAGCGTCACCGACCGCCTGCGACAAGACTGGCAACTGGTCGACATCATGCAGGAACTCAACTGGAGCAAATACCAACAACAAGGACTCACCTCTGTCATAACAGGACGCGACGGGCAACAGATACGCCGAATCGAAGACTGGACAAAGCGCAACGACCACCGCCATCACGCCATGGATGCACTCACCATCGCCTTTACCCGCCCGGCGTACATCAACTACCTCAATCATCTTAATGCCCGCGATATTGACGACATTCGTTCTATTGAGCGCCACTTCCTGGAGCGCGATGCAAACGGCCACCTACGTTTCGTCATGCCTATTGCTGGCAACTTCCGTGCAGAAGCCAAACGACACCTCGAGATGATACTGGTATCTATCAAGGCAAAGAACAAAGTAGCAACACGCAACACCAACATCACCAAAACCAAAGGTGGCAATAAACAGAAGACACAGCTCACTCCTCGCGGACAACTGCACAAGGAAACAGTATACGGCTCCGTTCTCATACCTTCCACACGTGAGGTGCCTGTCGGCAGCAAAATGACAGCCAAACTGATAGCACAAGTGCAAGATAACGCCTACCGCAAGGCGCTACAACAACGCCTCGAAGAGTTTGGCGGCGACACCAAGAAAGCTTTTACTGGTAAAAACAGCCCATCAAAGAACCCCATCTGGCTTGATGCCGAACACACTGCCCAAGTGCCAGAGAAAGTACTCATACGCCAATATGACAAACAATTCACAATCCGCAAGAGCGTAGACAAAGACCTCAACATCGACAAGGTGCTTGACGATGGGGTACGTCGCCTGTTGCAGGCACGCTTGGCCGAATATGGCGGCGATGCAGGCAAAGCATTCTCCAACCTCGACAGCAACCCGATATGGCTCAACCGTGAGCGTGGCATTGACATCAAGCGTATTACCATCGTTGAAAGCATCCCTGGAGAGCCATTGCACCATAAGCACGATAAAGAGGGCCGTCCGATACTCGACGCAGAAGGCAATCTGCAACCTGCCGATTATGTCAACCTCAAGAACAACCACCATGTAGCCATCTTCCGCGATGCCGACGGCAACCTGCAAGAGCATATAGTTTCCTTCTACGAAGCTGTGGCACGCGTAACACAACTCGACATGCCCGTTGTCGACAAGGAATACAACAAAGACAAGGGTTGGCTGTTCCTATTCACCATGAAGCAAAACGAATACTTCGTTTTTCCCAATCCAGCACAGGGCTTCGACCCCACAGAAATAGACCTTGCCGACGAACGCAACTACAGCCAGATTAGCCCCAATCTATACCGTGTACAAAAACTGTCGAGTAAGGACTATTGGTTCCGTCACCACCTTGAGACAACCATAGATGACAAAAAAGCCCTTCAAAACATAACATGGAAGAGGATAAAATCGACCAACAACCTTAAAGGTATTGTGAAAGTACGCATTGACCATATCGGCCGAATAGTTCATGTAGGAGAGTATTAATATTTCTTATGATTAAGCGCACAATCTGTTTTTCTCACCCAGCTTATCTGTCGCTGCGCAATGGGCAGTTGGTAGTCAAACTGGAGAAACACGACGACGAGCCGGAGAAACAGGCAACAATTCCAATAGAAGACATCGGCGTTGTGGTGCTCGACCACAGGCAAATAACGCTCACCCACGGCGTTATGGCCGCATTGCTCGACAATAACGCGGCAGTCGTCACCTGCGACAATTCACACATGCCTGTAGGTCTCATGCTGCCTTTGGAAGGACATACGGTGCAGCAGGAGCGCTTCCAAGACCAGCTTGGTTCCTCGCTACCACTGCGCAAGCAATTATGGCAACAGACGGTGCAGCAAAAGATTCTAAACCAAGCAGCCTTGCTGAAGGAACTGCACGACATAGAGACAGGCAACATGCGCCAATGGGCCAAAGAAGTACTCTCCGGCGACAGCACCAATCTTGAAGGACGTGCCGCTGCCTTCTATTGGAGCAAAATGTTCCCCACCATCCCTGATTTCACCCGCAGCCGCGACGGTGCTTACCCCAACGCCCTGCTGAACTACGGCTACGCAATTCTACGTGCCGTCATAGCCCGCGCCCTTGTTGGCAGCGGACTACTCCCTACCCTTGGAATCCATCACCACAACCGCTACAATGCCTATTGTCTGGCCGACGATATCATGGAGCCCTACCGCCCTTATGTCGACCGCCTCGTGGTGGAGACAATGGCTGTGTGCTGCGACGTAGAAGTCACAACAGCAATCAAAAGCCATCTGCTCACCATCCCCACTCTCGAAGTGCACATCGGCGGACAACGTAGCCCGCTGATGGTCGCTGCCAGCCAGACAACAGCCTCGTTGGCTCGTTGCTTCTCTGGCGAAGGCCGCCGGGTCGTTTACCCAGAAATGTAAGATGGACCGTTTCAGCGAATACCGCATCATGTGGCTTCTTGTGTTCTTCGACCTGCCTACCGACACCAAGAAAGAGCGCAAGGCTGCTGCCGACTTCCGCAAGAAGCTTATCGGCGACGGATTCACGATGTTCCAATTCTCGATATATGTGCGTCATTGCGCCAGCCGTGAGAATGCCGACGTACACCTTAAACGTGTAAAGGCCAGCCTGCCAGAATACGGACAGGTTGGATGCCTTACTATCACCGACAAACAGTTTTCGGAGATCGAGTTGTATGTCTGCAAGAAAGAGGTCGAGCCCAACGCCCCGGGACAACAACTGGAATTGTTTTAGAATTGAAAAAACAGTTACCATAAACAAAAAATCCCGCCTATAATGGTGGGATTTTTTTAGTCTTTGACAGCTAATAGCACATTGTATATCACTCGATTATTGACATCGTGATGTCAAAGAGCTATTATCAACGTTTACTTTTCAAGCAATTCACAACTGTGACAACTTCTATGCACCATCCGCCAATGATGTCAAAGAGCTATTATCAACGTTTACTTTTCAAGCAATTCACAACTCCATGTGAATATAATTGTTGCGGAATCTTGATGTCAAAGAGCTATTATCAACGTTTACTTTTCAAGCAATTCACAACAGCATCTCTGCCCAGAATACGCGTTTTCTCGATGTCAAAGAGCTATTATCAACGTTTACTTTTCAAGCAATTCACAACTCTGGATAAAACTTATTATTGCCGTTCTGTGATGTCAAAGAGCTATTATCAACGTTTACTATTCAAGCAATTCACAACCGGTGACATCCGTATTAATACACTTGTCAAGATGTCAAAGAGCTATTATCAACGTTTACTTTTCAAGCAATTCACAACCCTTTAGCCGCTCGCAACAATACCGCGAGTGATGTCAAAGAGCTATTATCAACGTTTACTTTTCAAGCAA
>JAEEGL013626731.1_pt1 | contig 32581 bp, 23 predicted proteins | sample 9134231 | NCBI WGS metagenome assembly JAEEGL01 (sample SAMN16246548, study PRJNA631951) | gut metagenome | biome: gut microbiome; feature: rumen; material: fiber-attached | host: Bos | place: Iran: Karaj | collected 2018-10
GGTATGCAAGCGCGTGGGCATCATTGCGGCCGAAACGGATTGTATGGCCGAACTGGAATTCTCCCCTTACATACTGCGAGTACGGAGTGTCCCATATTGTCCTGTAACCGTCTTCGTCCGTAGCCATCGCCGAATTGAAAAGACTCAGAACATTTCCCGAAAGGTCGAAAGAGAAGCGATAATAGCGGTAAGTGCTCTGCGGAATGGGATTATGGTCTGTGCTGTAATACAGGACTCCCCCGACACCCAGGTCAAAGTGATCGCTGTATGCGTTCATAAGGAAGCGGTTCGTGAACATCTGGTAGATGAAACTCTCGTCCAGGTCGAAGAGACGTACAATATTTCCCTGGAAGGGATAGAACTGGTAGCGGAACTTTCGCCAGAGTATTCCTGTATAGCCAAATGAAGCCGAAATGACCGTGCGCCTGTATTCGGGACGGTTCTGGTAGCTGAACGCCAGGTTGATGTCCGTGTGAGGGATGCTGTTCGCCTTGAATATCCTGTTGGGGAGACCGATGAATTTCGGGAAGCGCAGGCGGCTTGAAACGCTGATTTCCTGCGAGCTGATGTCTGTCTTCGGCTTGAACTGGAAATTCCCCTTCACGGAGAAGTTCCACTGTTCCCCGCCGCGGAAAACATTCCGGTGGAAATAATTCAGCTGAGGGGAGATGCCGAAGAGCCCTGTGGAGTTAACCGATCCCTCGAGATTTGCCTTGAAGCCGTGGATACCGCCGCTCTTCAATTTAATGTCACAGTCCACGAGATCTCCTTCGCGAGGAGTGGTGGTGATATTGATACTGTTGAACACTCCAAGATTGGAAAGCCTTGAATATGCGGTGTTTACACGTATTTCACTATAGTTGTCGCCGGGATGGAGGTTGTTCAGGTTCTCGATTACAGAGGGGCGGACCTTGACATTGTCGGGATGGGAGATGCTGACCTTGCCGATCTTGAACTTATGGTGCTCGGCGGCATTTTCGCTGCCTTCGTCGCGGGAATAGTCTTTGATGGACACCACGAGCGATGCCTCCCCTGGAGTCTTAAGCGTATCGGCCTCGAAAAAATAGAAACGTTTGTCGAAGCCGTAATAGCCTATATTCCTGAAATACTGGGCGCTGCGTATGGATTCCTCTTCCATCAGGGATTCCGAGAGCCAGTCTCCGGGATGGATCAGGACCCTCTTGCGGTCACGTTCGTAATCCTGGGCGAAGGTCCCGTAGGTCGGGATGTCGAATTCTACTGAATTGATCTTGTACCGGCGCCCGAGGGTGACGAAATAATGGACATAGACCTTCCGGCCTTTGACCTCCACCCGGCTCTCCACGGTTGAACCATAGTAACCTATGTACTGGAGGTGAGTTTCCATATTACGGATGCTCTCGTCGACCATCGCCGGGTTATAGACGACCGGAGCCTGACCTATCTTGCGGAAGAATCCCGCTATGCCGGTCTCTTTCTGCCCTGACCAGTTGTATATGGACAGGAAAGGATTCCAGTCAAAGACTATCGAACTGTTGGGCTTTTGGCGGATATAAGTACTGAGCGAGGAAGTGTTGAATGCAGGATCGTCGGCCTGGACAATGTTCTTGGCAAGGCGGTATTCCCCGTCGGAAAGCGAGCGTGTAGTGCTGCAGCCAGCCCCGAGGAGGGCAATGACGAGGACGGATATGAGTTTTCTGCAATTCATTCTTACAAATGTAATATTTTCCACGCATTTTTCCTTATATTTGCACGAATTATTGAGACTTATTCTATTGTTAGGCTGACAATGAAAAACAAGTACATCGACCTGATCGAGCAGACCTTCGATTTCCCGCAGGACGAATTTCTGGTTGAAGACGGGAATCTGCTTTTCAACGACATTGATTTGATGGAGATCATCGAACGTTACGGCACTCCGCTGAAACTGACTTATCTTCCTAAGATTTCTTCGCAGATACAGAGAGCCAAGCGCCTGTTCAAGGTAGCGATGGCCAAGGCCGACTATCAGGGCGATTACCACTACAGCTACTGTACTAAGAGTTCCCAATTCGCTTTCGTCCTTCACGAGGCCCTGAAGAATGACATTCATCTGGAGACCTCCTCCGCCTATGACCTGGACCTGATTGAGGCTCTCGGCAGGGACGGCTCCGTTTCCAAGGAGAATCTGTTCATCATCTGCAACGGCTTCAAGCGTCCCCAGTACATAAAGAACATCGCAAAGCTTCGCAACGATGGCTGGGTGAACATCCTTCCGGTGCTCGACAACAAGAACGAATTCGATGACCTTGAGGAACTTATAGATGAAGACACCTATTTGGGAATCCGAATTGCCTCCGAAGAGGAGCCGAACTTTGATTTCTATACATCACGTCTCGGCATCCGCTATAGCGACATCGTGAAATTCTACAAGGACACTATTTCCAAGCATCCGAATTTCCACCTGAAGATGCTGCATTTCTTCATCAATACAGGTATCCGCGACACTGCGTATTACTGGAATGAACTGTCCAAGTGCGTCAAAGTCTATTGTGAACTGAAAGCGATCTGTCCGGAACTTGACAGCCTGAACATCGGCGGAGGCCTCCCGAACAAGACATCCCTGGCGATGGATTTCGACTATGAATATATGGTCGAGGAAATCGTGAACCAGATCAAGGTGAACTGCAATGCAATGGGTGTAGCCGAGCCGGATATCTTCACCGAGTTCGGCAGTTTCACCGTCGGCGAGTCCGGGGCCACCATTTTCAAGATTCTGGACATCAAGCAGCAGAACGACAGGGAGAAATGGTATATGATCGACAATTCCTTTATGACCTGCCTCCCGGATACCTGGGGCCTTAACCAGCGTTTCATCCTTCTGCCTATCAACAAGTGGTATGACGAGTACCAGAGAGTCTTCCTGGGCGGTCTGACCTGCGACAGCCAGGATTTCTATAATGCCGATTATCACGCAAATGCAATCTTCCTTCCTACCATCCGGAGCCGCAGGGAGAATCTCTATATAGGTTTCTTCCACACCGGTGCCTATCAGGAGGCGATTTCCGGTTACGGCGGAATCAAGCATTGCCTGCATCCTTCTCCCAAGCACATCCTTCTCAGCCGTGACAAGGACGGAAATCTCGTTTCCGAAGTTTTCGCCGAAGAGCAGACGGCCGAGTCTATGCTTAAACTTCTCGGGTATTGATCAGTACAGCCGAAATAAAGTATATCAAGTCTCTGTCGCAGAAGAAGTTCCGCGATCAGGACGGAGTGTTCATCGTAGAAGGAGAGAAGCTTGTCGCCGAGGCTTTGGACTCTTCATTTGAAGTCTTGAAGGTTTACAGGCGGGAAGACATAGGCGAGGGGGCAATGGCACGCATTTCCCTCCTCTCCTCCCCTTCTCCGGTTTTGGCTCTTGTAAGGAAGCCGGTCTGTGTCAGCGATTTGCCCTCTGTTCCCGGGCGTGGCCTCTACCTTGCTCTGGACGGAATCCGGGACCCGGGAAATATGGGCACCATACTTCGAATCGCCGACTGGTTCGGGCTGGACGGGGTGTATGCTTCGGAGGACTCGGTGGATATTTTCAATCCGAAGGTGGTCCAGGCCACTATGGGCGCGATTTTCCGCGTGCGTTTCACTTATTGTTCCCTTCCGGAACTGTGCCGCTCTTTCCGGGAAGCCGGCGGCAAGGTCTATGGGACCTTCCTTGATGGGGAAAATATCTACCGGAAGCAGCTGGAGAGAGGTTCTTCCGCTCCGTCCCTTGTCATTACCGGCAGCGAGGCGCACGGTATTTCGCAGGAAGTGGCGGAATGCGTCAGCGACAGGCTTTTCATCCCCCCGTATCCCGCGGAAGATCCCGGCAGTGAGTCTCTCAACGCTGCCGTCGCCACCGCAATCACCCTTGCGGAGTTCCGTCGCCGTTTTTAAGCGTCGCGTAACTGCCTGGTCTTCAGCCGATTAAGGCGCGGTCTTTGTCCTTTTCGGGACATAGGCTAAGGCGTAAGCAGATCTATTTCAGAAAGATATGCTTCAGTGCAAAATCGTTCGATGGGACGAAAACGCAGTATTCGCCTTCCGGCAGCCCGCAATCGGACGGAATATGTACTTTTATGTCTGCAGCGGCGCCGAAATTGGCAAGTAAGAGCCAACATTCAGACTTGTCGTATCGCAGCCAGGCAAAATGACGGTCAGGATTGAAACCTTCCCCCTGGCAGTAACATAGATCATAAGTGTTTCCGCTGGAGAAAACGGATTTCCGAGACAGCTGAAGCAGCTCCCTGTAGCGTTGCAGGACGCTTTTTTCCTCTTCATCGAGTCCGTCCGGCTTGCCGTGGATATAGTTCGCAAGATGGACAAGAGAATCCGGATGGCACCAGTCGAAAATAGAGGTGCGGCCGTCAAGGCCACTGAAGCCTTCGGCCCGCATCCCTCTCTCCCCGGCTTCCTGTCCGGCATAAAGCATAAAGGGGGCGTCGTTGAGAAGAAGGCTGACTGCAAGCGCGGCATAGCCGGCTTCAGGACTGCGGGCAAAGAAATCCGAGGCGAGTCTCTGCTCGTCGTGGTTCTCAAGGAAGTTCAGCATCCTCGGCTGCAGATCTCCTAGGCTCTGCCAGTTCCAACTTATCGAGCGGGCGGTCTGGCCGGAGCACATAACCGCCCTCAGAGTATCGTACAAGCCCGATTTGTCGTACAAGAGGTCGAAGCCGACCTCCTCGGCATAGAAACGGTATTTGTCTTTTTCATAGACTTCGGCTACGAAGCGTACAGAAGGGAATTCCTCCTTTATCCTCGAAATAAGCCATTTCATAAACTCAGGGGGCACAAGCTCGACCATATCACAGCGGAATCCGTCTACTCCCTTCAGCGCCCAGAAACGGACTATCTCATACATCTTGTCCCAGGTGCCGGTATGGTACGGGCAATAGTTGAGTTTGACGGTCTCCCACCAGTCATTCATCCCCGGGGCCGAAGTGAATGTATTGCCCGAGGCCTTTGCCGGATATTCCTCATAGTCGGAATCGACAGGCAGGCGGAGCGCTTCTCCGGGATAGTAGAAGAAGTCGTTTTCCGCCTTCCAATGGACGGAAGAATCGTCGTCGGCTCCAAGCGTAATTACCCCGGAAGGGGCGGCTTTTCCACTGTATTCCCGGGCTACGTGATTGGGCACGAAATCAATCAGAAACTTGAATCCGGCTGAATGAATCCGCTTCAAGAGATTCTCGAATTCATCCATCCTATTTTCCGCACAATCAGCGAGATATGGGTTTACGTCATAGTAGTCTGTTATGGCGTAGGGAGAGCCTGCGTCACCCTTGACAACTTTCTGGGGTGAAGTCCCCCAACGGCTGGCGTGACGGATAATACCGGTAAGCCAAATGAAGTCGACACCAAGTGTGTGGAGATACTCCAGCGACTTGGTGTCGATTGAGGAAAATTTGCCGCTTCCCCATAGCCGGGGAAGTAGCTGATATATCCTTTCTTTCACGCTACCAGTTCAGGATCTTCTTGAAGTCGTACGCCTCCGGATCGGGGACATATTTCTTCGCAGCCTCGTAATCGGCAGGAGTGATATAGTGGCAGATGTGCTCGTAGTAGTTGCGGGAAATACCGCCTTCGATAGCGACACGCCTCGGAGGGATCTTTCCGTCAGCGCCCTGCAAATCCTTGAGATAGAGAGGCTTGGCCTCACCGAAGGCATTGACGAAGACCATACATCCTGTCTCGCCTTTCTTGAAGAGCTCATAGGCTCCCATTGCAAGTTCGGAGCAGTAGGTCAGGTCGAAGGCTACAGGATCCTGGCAGCGTACGTCGTAACCGATCTCCACCGGACGGGTCTTGACCTTCAGACCGATGGCCTTGAATTTCTTTTCGAGGATGTCGTTGAAGAGGACGGCCTTGGAGATCTTTCCAAGCTCGGGATGACCGTGTTCATCGTAAGTCATTGACACGCCGGCGTTTTTAATCTCCTGAGGATCAAGGTCGTGGAAGACTCCCTCGGCGACCACTACAGTGCCGTAAGGAATGCCGAGAAGTTTGCGCTTCAGGATTGCAGAAAGAGCCAGGTTGACAATTTTGTCAAGGGTGATCCCGGTCTTGTTGAACATCTCCGGGATGATCGTCATAGGGCAGTGGGTAGCCTCGCCGATACCGAGGGCGAGATGTCCGGCACTGCGGCCCATAGCGCTTATTATCAGCCAGTTGCCGCTTGTGCGGGCATCCTCATAGACCGTCCTGGCAAGGTGGGCGCCCTCATTCTTGGCGGAATTGAAGCCGAAGGTAGGTGTATTGTCCGGAAGAGGGAGGTCGTTGTCGATGGTCTTGGGGATATGGATGTTGTGGATAGGATAATGCTTTGCCTCCAGGAATTTGGCGATACGGTTGGCCGTAGAAGCGGTATCGTCGCCGCCGACTGTCACCAGAAGCTTGATATTATTGTCCTGAAAGAGGGAGAGATTGAAATTCTCCTCGAAATCCTGGTCAGTAGGCTTGAAACGGCTCATCTGAAGATAGGAACCGCCGCGGTTGAAGTAAGCGTCTGCTTTGAAAAAATCAATGTCCTCAGTGCGGGGATTCTTTGAGAACAGGCCGCTGTAGCCTCCGTGAAGTCCGATGACACGATAAGCGTTTGACAGGAAGGTCTTTGCGACAGAGAACACAACCGTGTTCATACCCGGAGCCGGGCCGCCTCCGCAGAGGATGATGATGGAATCTTTCATATCAGTTTAAATTGATTGACTGTTTTAATCCCACAAATTTAGTGAAAATCCATTAGATGTACAATATTGCCTATTAAGTTAAAAAGCACTATATTTGTAAAATTACGCGCACACGCATATAAAATGGACAAAAACGAGGCAAGGCAGAGAATAGATTCACTTAAGGCCGTTTTGTGGGAAAACAGCCGGAAGTACTATGTCGAGAATGCTCCGACGATGTCGGACTATGACTATGACCAGCTTATGCACGAGCTGGAAGAACTTGAAAATCAATTTCCTGAGCTGCGTACCCCGGACTCCCCCACGCAGAAGGTCGGTTCGGACAGCGAGAGCGGATTCGCCAAGTATCCCCATAAATTTCCTATGCTTTCGCTCGGCAACACCTACAGCATAGAGGAAGTCGAAGCCTTTGCCCAGCGTGCCCTGAAAAGCATCGACACTCCATTTTCCTTCTGTTGCGAATTGAAATTCGACGGCACGGCGATATGTCTTACCTACCGCAACGGGCGCCTTTTCCGGGCTCTGACACGTGGAGACGGAGTCGTCGGCGACGATGTGACCGCGAATGCACTCAATATAGAGAACATCCCGCACAGCCTGAAAGGCAGCGGCTGGCCTGAGGAGTTTGAAATCAGAGGCGAAATCCTGATGCCATACAACTCGTTCGAGAGGCTTAACCGCGAAAGGGAACTCAATGAGGACCCGCCTTTTGCCAATCCACGCAATGCCGCCAGCGGTTCGCTGAAACTGCAGGATCCCTCGGAGGTCGCCCGCCGCGGACTCTTCTGCACCCTGTACCATATTCCGACCGGCCAGGTGGATTATCCCACCCACGACGAAGCCCTGAAGGCAGCCGAGTCCTGGGGTCTCCCCGTATCGCACGAGCGCCGGCTCTGCCGCAGCACAGAGGAGATAGAAGGTTTCATAAAGCATTGGGACACAGAGAGAAAGAGTCTGCCTTATCCGACTGACGGCATAGTGATCAAAATCAATGAAATGGACGTCCAGCGGACTCTCGGCTACACAGCCAAGTCCCCCCGCTGGGCCGTAGCATATAAATTCAAGGCAGAACAGGCCCTTACGCCCATCCTGTCCATCGACTATCAGGTCGGCCGTACCGGTGCAGTCACCCCGGTGGCCAATCTCGAGCCGGTCTTCCTCTCAGGGACCATTGTCAAGAGGGCTACACTTGTCAACGAGGACCAGATTAGGATGCTTGACATCCACGTCGGAGACAGCGTCTATGTGGAGAAGGGCGGCGAAATAATCCCGAAAATCACTGCCGTAGAGCCTTCCAGAAGGCTTCCGGGCGCCAGGATCCCGGAATTCCCAGCTGTCTGCCCGGACTGCGGCACTCCACTGGTGAAGAATGAGGGCGAGGCCAAATGGTTCTGTCCGAACACTGACGGCTGCCCTACCCAGATCAAAGGCAAGCTGGAGCACTTCGTCTCCCGTAAGGCTATGAACATACTCTGCGGAGAAGCAACGGTGGAACAGCTCTACAGCCTTGACCTCGTGCGTACTCCGGCCGATTTCTACGAACTCAACAAAAGGCAGCTGATGCTTCTGGACGGATGGAAAGACCGTTCGGCCGAGCGTTTTCTGGACTCCGTCGGGGATTCCTTGAAGGTTCCTTTCGAAAGGGTGCTCTTTGCCATAGGAATCCGCTATGTCGGGGAGACCACCGCGCGCGACATTGCAAGGCATTTCGGCGACATAGACGCCGTTGCAGCGGCCTCGAAAGAAGATCTTCTTGCCGTAAAGGATGTTGGAGACGTGATTGCGGAAAGTGTCTTCCAGTACTTCCGCAACCCTGCCCATTCCGAAGAGATTTCACGCCTGAAGGCCGCCGGACTCCAGTTTTCCATAGAAAAGGCCGAGGCGGCCTCCGAGGCTCTCGCAGGCAAGAGCATAGTTATCAGCGGCAACTTCAGCATTTCAAGGGATGATATGAAAGCCCTGATTGAGAAACACGGAGGTAAAAACACTTCCTCCGTAAGTGCAAAGACAAGCTACCTCCTTGCGGGCGAAAAACCCGGGCCGGAAAAGATACGCAAGGCGGGAGAACTCGGGGTCAGAGTAATCTCGGAACAGGAGTTCTTCTCGATGATTCCTGACGCTGCGGCCGCTTCTGAAAAGCAGCCCGAAGGAAAGGATGATTTTGAACCAACATTGTTTTGACAGATGTTCAAAAGGCTGATACATAGGACAAAAGTAATCGCTCGCTGGGCAAGGATCAAAATCTATCAGATTATTCGCTTCCTTACCCACGATATGTGGCTTTTGAACCACGATGACCTTGACCGCTGGAAAGGCAGGCTTGTATATGACACCAAGGTGGTCTATCTGATGCTGAACACCTTCACGGACCAGAAAATCAGTTACCAGGTCACCGCCCTGGCCTATCAGTCTATGCTTTCGGTCGTCCCCTTCCTGGCGATAGCGTTCTGGCTCACCGCAGGCGTGGGAATGTCAGATATGCTGGAGGAGTTTCTCTATGCCAACGTCAACAACGAAAAGCTGATCAACGCCTTGATGAACGCAGCGGACAATATTCTGACCACCGCGGAATCAGGACTCTTCGGCTTCATCAGTATGCTCTCTTTCGTGTGGATACTTATCTGGCTGATGGTTTCCGTGAGGAAGGTATTCAACAATGTCTGGAAGGTGGACAAGGAGCAGAATTTCCTGAAGTCGCTCGGCATAGGTTTCGGGGTACTGCTGCTCTCCCCCTTCGTCATAGTCCTGTTTTTCTCCGGGACCGTGGTCTATTCGTCTGTACTTGACCTGATCATACCTGGAGATTCATTCTTGTCCGCCCACTTGAAGAACCTCCTTTCCTGGACCTTGTTCGCCCTCGCGGCCATTTTGATAATGACTATGATGTTCAAGTGGATCCCTGGTACCAAGGTCCGCTATCGCAACGCTTTCAAGGCGGCTGTGGTTTCTGGCATAGGTTTCACTGCGATCCAGTTCCTTTACCTCGAGACCCAGGTTATGGTCGCCAAGCAGAGTGCGGTCTACGGTGTCCTGGCAGCCCTTCCTCTCTTTATGGTCTGGCTGAATCTGGGATGGACGGTGATACTCTACGGAGCGGAACTGAGTTATGCATTCCAGCACGTCAGGGAGCACGAGGAATCGATCAAGAAACTGGACGAGAGCATAGAGAAATTCCGCAGCCGCGGACGCAGAAAGAAAAAAGAGAAATAAGTTATGGCATATTCCGAGTTTACAGAGAAAGACTATGAATTGATCCGCGAGGACTATGAGCGGCTCAGGGCTTCGGCCGTGAAGCGCTGTGCTTCCGAGCGTGAACTGGAGATTGTGGACCGGGCGTTTGAATTCGCCAACAATGCCCATAAAAACGTGCGCCGTCGCAGCGGAGAGCCGTATATGCTTCATCCCATCGAAGTCGCGAGGATTGTCGTCGACGACATCGGCCTTGGATACAAGTCCATATCGGCGGCCCTCCTTCACGACGTGGTCGAGGATACCGAATGCTCCGTGGATGACCTGAGGGAAAAGTTCGGGGACAAGATCGCCTCTCTGGTGGACGGCCTGACCAAGATCAAGAATGTCCTGGACACCAAGTCGGACGATATGTCCGCTGAGAGCCTGCAGGCCGAGAATTTCAAGCGTATACTGCTGACTCTCAATGACGATGTGAGGGTGGTCCTGATCAAGCTGGCCGACCGTCTCCACAATTGCCGGACCATAGAATTTATGCCCGAGCACAAGAGGGACAAGATTCTCTCCGAGACAATGTTCATCTTCATTCCCCTCGCCCACCGGCTCGGTCTGTACAATGTCAAGTCTGAACTCGAGAACATCTGGCTCAAATACAAGGTTCCGGACGCATACAATGAGATTTCTCAGAAAATCAATCTCAATGTCCAGGAGAGGGAGAAGGAAATCGACGAATTCGTCGCCCCCATCCAGGAAACCCTCTCCCGCAAAGGCCTGAAATTCGAAATCAAGAAACGTATCAAGACGCCCTACTCCGCCTGGCACAAGATGCAGGAGAAGCATATCTCCTTCGATGAAATCTATGATCTCTACGCCATCCGGATAGTGTTCGAAGCCGACCAGAAGTTCGGAGACACCGAGCGGGATCAATGTTACAGCATTTTTTCCGCCATTTCCGGGATTTACCGAAGCCTGACCGAAAGGCTGCGAGACTGGGTAAAGAACCCTAAACCAAATGGTTACGAAGCTCTTCACTGCACGCTTCTCTCCAAGTCCGGCATCTGGGTGGAAGTCCAGATCCGTTCCCGCAGAATGGACGATGTCGCGGAAAAAGGGATTGCGGCACACTGGGCCTACAAGCGCAACGGCTACATCGGGGACAATGAGATGGACTCCTGGCTGGAGAATATCCGTGAAATCCTGGTCAATCCGGACGTGAACGCCCTGGAACTCCTTGACATTATCCATAACGACCTGACCTCCAGCGAGATATATGTCTTTACACCCAAGGGTGACCAGAAGGCCATACAGAAAGGTTCGACGGTCCTTGATTTCGCTTATCAGATCCATACTGAAATCGGGAATAAAGCTATCGCGGCCAAGGTCAACCAGAGGCTGGTCTCACTGGATTATGTGGCCAAGACCGGCGACCAGATAGAAATCATCACGGCGGAAGAGGCCAAACCGCACCGGGAATGGCTGCGTTTTCTTGAAACTCATCACGCCCGCAGCGTAGTTGCGGATTATTTCCGCAACGAGCGCCGCCAGACGCTTGATTTCGGGCGCAAGACTCTGGAAGAACAGGTCAATTCCCTCGGTTACAAACTGGATGAGGACACCTTGCAGAAGATTGAAGTTGCCTACCACGTTCCAAACAGGGAGGAACTCTTCTACCGTATAGGCATAGGTCTTCTCAAACTGAGCAACCTCTCAGAGGTTCTGAAGCATTCCTCTTTCCGGCTGTCATTCTTCCGCAAGTTCTTCAGTCACTCTTCCCCTTCCTCCGCTGAAAACACATCGCTTCTCTCCGACGGCAATCCGCGCTATGTAATTGCCCCTTGCTGCCATCCTATCCCCGGAGATGCGGTCATCGGTTTCAAGGAGGCCGACGGGACCATCACGGTCCACAAGAAGTCCTGCTCCCGTGCAGAGGGTATGGCGGCCATCCACGGCGACAGGGTCGTCGTTCCGGACTGGACCGATGAGAGCGGGAATCAGTCCTACCTTGTCCGGCTTTCCCTCAAGGGAATAGACAGGGTCGGCCTGCTTAACGAAATTTCAAGGTATCTGTCACTGGTTATGGGCGTGAATATGCGCCGTCTCAACCTTGCCACCGAGAATGGAATATTCGAGGGCTATATTGACCTCTATGTGGCATCCAAGGACATTTTGGAGAAGATGATCAAGAAGATTTCCAGCATTGACGGAATAGAAAACGTATCCCGCAGCGACCTATGAGAAAGTTCCTTCCACTTATTCCCGCCCTTGTAATCCTGGCGGTCCTGTGCTTCCCCTCGGGTTGCGCCAATACCACGACACCTCCTTCCGGAGGCGACAAGGACACAATTCCCCCGGTGATCACAAAGATTTCTCCGCTTCCCGGCTCGGTGAACGTGTCTGTCCACAAAACAAAGATCCGCTTTACTTTCAACGAGTATGTCGTCGTCAAGGAAGCGAACAACATTTTCCTGTCTCCCCCGCTCGAGAAGAAGCCGAAATACCGCCTGGACGGCAAGAGCGTAGTGATCAGTTTCGAATCCGACCTGGATTCGAACACGACTTATACCCTTGACATCACCGGTGCCATCGGGGACAACAACGAAGGCAATATGTTCCCGGGATACACTCTGGTCTTCTCCACAGGTCCCCAGATAGACTCTATGTGTATGACAGGCCTCGTACAGGACTGTAACAGCCTGATGCCCATAAAGAATGCGACGGTAATGCTCTATAAGGACCACGCCGATTCGGCGGTCTTGAAGCACCGGCCCGACGCTGCCGCCAAGACTGACGACTGGGGCTTCTTCAGCCTCCGCAACATCAAGGACACCTTCTACCGTGTCTATGCGATCCGGGATGCCAACAATAACAATATCTATGAGCCCGAAAGCGAAAGCATAGGCTTCCTGGACTCCCTCTACCGGCCTAAGACCGTCTACAACGATTCTCTCTACGAACTCAAGAAGTTTGATATGAAGGATACGGCGCTCTGCCTTGCAAGAAAAACGGAGGTGGAGTTGAATGTATTCCGAGAAAAACCATCCAAACAATTCATTGTCAAGAAGGAACGCGTCGGACTCAGGACTGCATACCTGACTTTTATGGCCCCGGGAGCCAATATCCACTCGATGCGTATCAAAGGTCTGCCCAAGGAAAAGCTTATAAGTCAGTTCAATCCTCTCCGCGACTCCCTCGAATTGTGGGTGAATGACCAGCGCAAGATGCCTGACACCCTCTTCCTGCAGCTCAAGTATGACAAGACTGACACCCTGGGGAAACTGGTCCCTACCGACGAGACTGTAAAGCTTGCCCTTGACAAGAAACTCAGGGCCGAACTCCAGAAAAGTTCCAGGCGTGATGTCAAGCACGAAGATACCATTGCTGTCTATACTACTGTTTCTGACCCGACTACGATCGAGCAGTATGGTTTCCAGCTGGAGTTCAAGTATCCTCTGATCTCGGAGGCCTGGGACTCGCTGGAAATGCACAGTGTCAACCCGCGCCAGCAGGAGGCCAAGATGAAATATACCGTCACCCGCGATTCGACCAATCTCAGGCGTTACACCGTGATGCCCAACGAAAAGTTTATGCAGGGCTATGACTACCACCTCAAGATTCCGTATCGTAAGTTCCGCGACATCAACGGTTTCTACAATGACAGCACTTTGATGAAGGTCACCCTTCCGAACGACGAAAAACTCTCGTCCATCACCCTTGAAATGTCCGCCGTACATAACAAATATATCGTGGACCTGCTCGGTGAAAAGCGCGACAAGGTGATCCGCAGTTTCATAATAGAGAAAGACGGTTCCCTGCTGTTCCCATATTTGAAAGAGGGCTCGTACTGCATAAGGATTACCGAGGACCTGAACCGGAACAACCTGGTCGACACCGGCAACCTTCTGGAGCATCGCCAGCCGGAGAAAGTCCGCTTCTACAAGATTGAAGATCAGTTCCTTATCAAACTGCCGGAACGGACTGAGCTGGTTCAGAAAATAAATATGGAGGAGATGTTCAAATGAGGCGTATCCTTCTGATATTCGTACTGTTTGCTTCCTTGCTCCAGCTCCGGGCGCAGGATTTCTATCACCTTCCCGATTCTGTCACGGGTCTGTATCTTGACACTGTCGTGGTCAAGAAGCCCAAACTCAACGACTACATAATGATAGGCGCTTTCGGCGGGGCCTCTCTTGCGAGAGGTTACTTCAATCCTGACAGATACACCAATTTTTATCTCCATTATCCGGTTTTCGGAGTGTCCATTGTCAAGTACTCCGCGATGTTCGGAATCTTCCCGAATATGGGCACGGAATTCGGTGCGCAGCTGGATTATGAAGGCTATCAGTTCCAGGAGTATGAATCCAACGGGAAGAAGTACCGTTCCCAGACCGACGGGGCGTACGAGGCCTGGATGAGGGTGCCGGAAGTCTTCCTCCTGTCTCATTTCCACGCCGAGTTCGGCGACCATTTCAAGGGGATGCTGAAGATAGGTCTTTTCGGCGGCTATCGTCTGGATGTCCACCGTTCCGGTCCTGCAGTTGCTCCGGAATATGTCAATGGTTTCACCGACCACGACAGGCGGGCAACCTACGGCGCCCGTGCCGGCGCCGGTTTCGGCCTGGTCTTCGAACCGATTGAAATCCATCTTATGGCCAACCTCAAATGGGGCTGGTCTCCATACTATGAGCCGGACTATTACAGCCCGTACTATTATCGCTACGCCTATCCGCTGGACCTGAATATTACTCTCGGGGTGTATTTCCAGCTGACCAAACGCTATGGACGCACGCGTTCTGCACTCCGCAAAATGGCCAGGGAGGCTGTTGAAAAAGAACTAAATCCTATTCAAGAATGAGCCAGACTGTTCAAGTAGGTCCTGTCAAGATCGGCGGCGGGAATCCGATCGTGGTCCAGACGATGTGCAATACCCACACTTCTGATATAGAAGCGACTGTGCGCCAATGCCTTAACTGCGCCAAAGCCGGTGCTGAAATGGTCCGCATCACGGTTCCTTCTCTGGCTGATGTCGAGAACCTGAGACTGATTCGCGACAGGCTGCGCTCCGTGGGCTGCACAGTGCCGCTTGTAGCGGATGTCCATTTTTCCAGCGATATAGCAATGGCTCTTCCGGGGATAGCGGACAAAATCCGGATCAATCCGGGGAATTTCCATCCCAGGCACGAACTCGCCCGTGAGAAGTTCGCCGCCCTGATCGAGAAATGCCGCAGTTGCGGAACGGCGATACGTATCGGCATCAATCACGGCTCCCTTGGAGCTTATATCACCGAAAAGTACGGCAATACTCCTCAGGCTATGGCTCTTGCAGCTATGGAGTGGCTTGAAATGGCCATTGAAGCTGACTATGCGGACAAGGTGGTGGTTTCTTTGAAAGCCTCCAACACCGTCGTTATGGTCGAAGCCTACAGGGCTCTTGGAAGGATGATGAAGGAGCGAGGAGTTATGGTTCCGCTGCATCTGGGAGTTACGGAGGCTGGCAACGGTGAAAGCGGACGAATCAAATCGGCGGTTGCAATTGCTACGCTGCTGGAGGAAGGTCTTGGAGACACTATCCGGGTTTCTCTTACGGAAGCGCCTGAAAATGAGCTTCCAACGGCCTGGTATCTGGCTGAGCGCTATGGTCTGCCGCATCCCGGAGGCATCCCCTGCCCTCTTACCGAGCGGGAACGCTATATACTTGATGCGGCCTGCTCTTTCGGTCCTCGCTTGCTTCGCGGAGAAATCGAAGATTTTCAATGTGAAGATACTGAGCTCCACGACGAAATCCTCCAGGCCTGCCGCAAGAAGTTCTATAAGCCGGAATACATCGCCTGCCCGGGCTGCGGCCGCACGCTATACGACCTCCAGGGCACTTTCGAGCGCGTAAAGGCCGCTACGGCTGGCTTCCGGAATGTAGTTATCGCCGTGATGGGCTGCATAGTCAACGGCCCCGGCGAGATGGCCGATGCCGACTATGGCTACGTCGGCGAAGGCCGCGGCCTCGTCACCCTCTACCGTCGCCGTGAGCCCGTCCTCAGGCACATTCCCGAGGCCGAGGCCGTGGACAAGCTGGTGGATCTTATTAGGCAGGACGCGGCAGAAACCCCATTGACTATCAATTAGTTGCTGTAGTTGCTTCTCCTTATATTGAAGGAAGCAAAACACGTAAACTATTGATTATCAATACATTTTTGCCGCGTCAATCTTTGATACGCGAGGCGTTCGTCGCCGGAGAGGAGGTAGATGATGCCGCAGTAGCTGAAGCCGTGACGATCGAGCAGGTGCTGCATTATGCGGTTGTCGCGGTGGGTGTCGATGCGTATGTTCCGGTCCACGGAGAATGCATAGTCCATAATGGCCGCGAAGACGCCGTGGACTTCGGGAAGGCTGCCGATGCGGTGGATAACGTGATAGGGCAGCTTGTCGTCGAGCCACTCTCCTCCATCGATGCGAGCATAGGTCGGGTCCGGGGACGGAAGCATAGCAAAGTAGCCTGCGACGAGGCCTTCATACAAAACGACATAGCCGACTCCACTGGCAATATCTTGCAGCACAACGCTTTCCGATGGGTATTCATCCGTCCATTGGTGAAGGTTGCCGCTTGAGCGCATAATCCCGCGGGCCGCCTTAAGGACGGCCTGGATCGATGGGAGGTCCTCCCTACGGGCAGGACGGATAATCATAAGGCTATCGGGCGTCCGGAAGAACTGCCAGGACTGATTCCACGGCGCGGACCTTATCGCCGACTTTGACCTTGACCTCAGCATCAAGAGGCACGTAAAGGTCTATGCGTGAGCCGAATTTGATGACTCCGCACTGGTCGCCGCGGTTTTCCATATTGCCCGGTTCGGAATAGCAGACTATCCTGCGGGCGAAAGTGCCGGCGATTTGCTTGAAGAAAACTTCCCCGTACTCATTCTGGAGGCAGGAGGAAGAGTGCTCGTTGAGCTCTGAGGACTTGGGATGGAAGGCCAGGAGGTAGCGGCCCGGATGGTACTTGTAATAGGTTACCTTGCCGTTGATCGGCCAGAAGTTGCAATGGACATCAAAAAAGTCCATATAGACCGAGATCTGGATGCAGTCTCGCTGCAGGTATTCCTTCTCGAAGACCTTCTCGACAATGACCACCTTGCCGTCGGCCACTGAAGTGACCAGGCGGTCGTTTTCCAACTCAGGGGCAGTACGGTTAGGCACGCGGAAAAAGTAGGTGATGAACACCATAAAAATCACGAAAATTGCCGAAACCGGTATGGAAATCCAGAGGTTATGGATAAAATGGGCGGTCAGCCAGATCAGTATCGCACATACGATCCAACTGCCCAGGATAGTCCCGTAAGAGTCATTGTCAATCTTTATCCAATTCATAGTAAACCAATGATTACAAGGTAAATAACTCCCGCTGGAATTGCAAAGAGCGCGCTGTCGAAACGATCCAGCATACCGCCGTGTCCCGGAATGATGTTGCCGGAATCCTTCACCTCGCAAACTCTTTTCCACTGAGATTCAAACAAGTCCCCGTACACCGCCGCGACATTCATTACGGCCGCGAGAATCATACAATGGACAAGCGGGAACTCGAGAAGCCCGGTCCAGAACAGCACTGCTCCGGTAAGGATGGCGGTAGCGAGTCCGCCCCAGAAACCGGCCCAGGATTTCTTGGGTGACACGGTCGGGAAGAGTTTCTTGCCGTTCTTCCCGAAAAGCATACCTACACAATAGGCTCCCGTATCAGAGGCCCAGATGATGCAGAAGAAAGACAGCATCAACAGTCCGCTGAAATTCCCAGCCTTGTCGAAGACGATGAAATTGGAAAGGACCAGCGGCATTGCGATATACACGAGACCGGTATAGAGGAAAGCGTATAGTTTGAAATCTGTCTTGTCCTTGGCGAAGAGAGAGGTCGTCATCAGCGAGAGCAGCAGGATGGCGTTGATGGAGATATAGTGGAGCGGCAGCGAGAAGGCTTTGATTGCAAAAACGCAGCAGAAGGCGCTGACGCCAGTAAAAATGGCAAGATACTGTGAGCCCTTGTAGCGCTCCCCCATCGTCATCTTGTAGAATTCGTACAGCATAGAACCCGTCATCAAGACCAGAAGGGCGGCGTACAGATACTGGTTAAAAAGCAGTCCTCCCAGCACGACGGCCAGGAAGACTATGCCTGATATTGTCCGGACAACTGTATTATTCATCAACATCCGTTTCGCTAAACCTGTCATCCTCAGCCGGTTTCACCTTCGGCCCAAGGATTCTCTCTATATCCTCTGCAAAGATAACTTCTTTTTCGAGAAGTAGTGCGCCCAGTTTCATAAAAGCGTCCTTATTGTCCGAAATTATCTTCTTGGTCCTGTCGTGGACTTCCTGGACAATCTTCTTGACTTCCTGGTCCATCAGTTCGGCCGTCTTCTCGGAATACGGCTTGACAAGATTGTAGCCGCGAGATCCGGTAGAATCATAGAAGGACAGAGTGCCTACCTTGTCGGACATTCCATAGTACTGGACCATTGCATAGGCCATCCCGGTCATCCTCTCAAGGTCATTCAAAGCACCGGTAGAGGGCTCTCCGTTAAGGATTTCCTCTGCGACACGGCCGCCGATCAGCATAGACATACGGTCCAGCATAATGGACCGGGACCAGTTCTTTCTCTCTTCGGGCAGGTTCCAAGTCAGGCCAAGGGCGCTGCCGCGAGGGATGATGGACACCTTGAACACCGGGTCTGCATAGGGCAGAAGCCATCCTACAAGAGCGTGTCCGGCTTCGTGATAGGCCGTGGTGCGCTTCTCGGCAGGGGTCATTATGGTATTGGACTTACGCTCGATACCTCCGATTATCCTGTCGACCGCCTCCAGGAAATCTTCGTTCATAACAGCATTGTGACCACGCCGGGCAGCAGTCAGGGCGGCCTCGTTGCAGACATTGGCGATATCGGCACCGGAGAAACCAGGGGTATGCTTGGCCATAAAGGAGACATTGAAATCATCCCCGAGTTTGACTCCGCGAAGGTGGACCATAAAGATTTCCTCACGCTCTTTCACTTCGGGGAGTTCGACGTGGATCTGACGGTCGAAGCGTCCGGCCCTCATCAAAGCTTTGTCAAGGATGTCTGAACGGTTGGTTGCGGCAAGAACTATGACTCCGGAATTCGTACCGAAGCCATCCATTTCGGTAAGTAGCTGATTGAGAGTGTTTTCCCTTTCGTCATTGGAAGAGAATCCTCCATTTTTGGCCCTTGCACGGCCAACCGCGTCAATCTCGTCTATAAAGACAATGCACGGGGCCTTTTCCTTTGCCTGGCGGAAGAGGTCGCGGACTCGGGAGGCTCCCACACCCACGAACATTTCCACGAAATCGGAACCGGAAATGGAGAAGAAGGGAACATTGGCCTCTCCTGCCACAGCTTTTGCGAGCAAGGTTTTGCCGGTTCCGGGAGGGCCTACCAGAAGCGCTCCCTTTGGAATCTTGCCTCCAAGAGCAGTGTATTTCTTCGGATTCTTCAGGAAATCAACTATTTCCATTACTTCTTCCTTGGCACCGTACAGACCGGCCACATCCTTGAAAGTAACTTTCTCGTCATCTTTCCCGGCCTCCCTGGGAGTGGCTTTTCCGGTATTGAAGGGATTGAATCCTCCGCCGCCGATTCCGCCTCCGCCGCCCATACCACGGTTCACTCCCCTGAACATCCATACCCAGAATACAATCATAAGGATAAAGGGAAGGGTCCACTGGAGCAGATCGGACCATACGTGTTCTTCGCTCCTGACGACAAGCTTGAACTTGTCGCCGGAAGGGAGTCCGGAGTTCAGCTCGGCGAAAGTGCTTTCCGGGTCGAATTTGTCGGAAACCAGAAAGTAGAAATGGGGCGCGTGCCTTGGCGCTTCATTGTTTCTGTAGTGGTAAAGATAATTGCCCAGCCTGTCGGGACGGACCTCTATCTCCCCCTTGAAATCATTGCGGACATAGACGACTTCCTTTACGTCGCCCTTCTTGATCATCTCTTCAACCTCCTGCCACTCAATCTTTTCGGCAGAGGAAGAGCGGTTTGAGAAAAGCATATATCCGATGCCGAGTATAAGCAGCAGATAAAACCACGAAAAATTGATCGTGATGCTTTTCTTCTGTCTGTTATTCTTTTTGTCAGCCATTTATCTTTCAGTTTTAGAGGACTTTGGACTGCGCTCTTTGTACTCCTTGCGAGGCACATCGGCCCAAAGGTCTTCCAGGCGGTAGAAATCACGGTATTGTTTGAGGAAAATATGGACTACGATGTTGCCATAATCCTGAATGATCCAGAAATTGTTCCCTTCTCCCTGGCTGCGGTAAAGCGTGAGCCCTGCTTCTTTCATCTTTTCGGCAAGATTGTCGGCCACTGCGCCAACCTGAGTCGTATTGGACGCATCACATATTACAAACCAGTCAGTAACGGCTCCATCAATCTTTCTCAAGTCAAGTGAAATGACATTTTCTCCCTTCTTGTCCTGGATGGCGTCGGCTATCAGCCGAAGGTCGTGTGTAATCATATAGATGTAAAAAGATATAATTCGTAAATTTGCAGCACAAATATAATCAAATTCTGCGCCAATGAAAAATGCGGACAAAAAGTATAGGATTATTTGGCACGACGAGCTGGATTCCACCAATGCAGAGGTGCTGAGGCACGTTTCTGAACTTGACAATTTGTCAGTCATCGCGGCGGTATCCCAGACGGCCGGACGTGGTCAGAAAGGAAACAAATGGTTGTCCTCTCCCGGGGACAATCTGACTTTTACAATCTTGCTCCGTCCATCCGGCCTTCCCTTGAAAGATTTTATGTGCGTCACTTTTTTGGCCACACTTGCCGTCCGTGATTATCTCATCGCCCAGAGTATCCCGGCAGTTATAAAATGGCCGAACGACATTTACGTGGGCAAGAAGAAAATCTGCGGTATGCTGATAGAGAGCGTTGCCGAAGATGGCCTGCTGAAAGAGGTGGTCATTGGCATAGGGCTGAATATGAACCAGACAGATTTTCCGGCTGAACTGCTTAATCCGACCTCGGCAAAGAAGGTCAGTGGAAGGACATTCGATCTGAAACAGGCTCTGGAAGATATTATGGATATCTTTGCTGCCAGCTGTCACTTGCTGGACAGCGCAGAAGGCCGGTCGCAGCTCAGGAACTTGTATGAGAATGAGCTTTTCCAGAAAGGAGAAAGATGCGCCTACCGGGACTACAAAACCGGAGAACTTATTGAAGGAACGATACTTGGCATAGCTGAAGACGGCCGCCTCAATCTGGACGGCCGCCTGTATGATTTCAAAGAAATAGGCTATATCCTATAGTCGCATAGCCGCGATGGCCGCAGCCGGATCAGAGGCCTTGAAAACCGAACTGCCGGCCACCAGGATGCTCGCGCCGGCTTTGACTACGGATGAGGCGTTGTCCGGTGAAATTCCCCCGTCGACTTCGATAGGAATATCGCGTCCAAGTCGTTCGAGTTCAGCCTTTACGCTTGCAATCCTGCCAAGAGAGTCCTCTATGAACTTCTGTCCGCCAAAGCCCGCGAACACACTCATAACAAGTACGAAATCCAGTTTCCCGAGGTAAGGGAAGATCTTTTCAACAGGGCAGTCCGGATTGATAGCGATACCCGCCTTACAGTTGAAGGAATGAATAAGGTCTATCACCTCATCGGTCTGTTGCAGAGCGGCTTCAAAATGGAACGAGATCATATCCGCTCCTGCCTTGACAAAACGCTCGACATACTTCTCCGGATGAACTATCATAAGGTGCACATCAAGCGGTTTAGCCGCCTTCTTCCCTATGGCTTCGACTATCGGGAAGCCGAAAGAGATGTTCGGGACAAAACTGCCGTCCATCACGTCGAGATGGAAAAGATCGGCGTGGCTGTTGACCATCTCCACATCCTTTTCAAGATGCAGGAAATCGGCAGAAAGCATTGAAGGAGCGACGAGAACCATCTTAAGAGAAATTCGTTACTACATCATAAAGGTGGGCGACGAACTTGTCCAGGGACGCAAGTTCCAGCTTTTCGCCGGGCGCGTGGACGGAACGCAGTGTCGGCCCGAAGGAAATCATATCCAGGTCAGGGAATTTCTCCAGGAAGAGGCCACATTCCAGACCTGCGTGAATCGCCTTGACTTCGGGATCCTTCTTGAAGAGTTTGCGATAAGATGCTACGCTCTGCTCCAGGATATGGGAATTGAGATTAGGCTTCCATCCGGGATACTCCCCGTGGTGTTCGGCGTCAAAACTGCCGAGGAAGAAGGCCGCTTCGACTTTCTCAGCCATTGCGTGAAGTTCCGAAACCACAGAACTGCGCTGGCTTGTAACTACCTTTATCACAGACTCTTCCGTATGGACTGCGGCAAGGTTTGTCGAGGTTTCCACAAGGCCGGGGATGTCCACGGACATTTTCTCCACTCCGTGGGGACAGGCCCTGAGGGTCATTATGATATTGGCGGCATCGCCCTCTTCGATGGCTTTGAGCGTGGTCTTGGCCGGAGTGCATTCGACGTGGACCTGAGGATCGGAGGCGGCGAACTCAGCACGGAGGATTTTATCGAAGGCTTTTGTGTCTTCGATCATATCCACGGCCTCGTCTGACGGCACGGCGATAAGGGCGGACGCCTCGCGGCAGATAGCGTTGGGCTTGTTGCCGCCGTCAATGGAGATCAACTGGAAATCATACTGCAGTTCCGTGTAAAGGAAGCGGACAAGTTCCTTGATGGCATTGCACCGCTCCTTGTTGATATCATCTCCGCTATGGCCGCCCATAGCTCCGGAGACAGCGATTTTCAGTACTTTATATCCCTTGATCAGGGGCTCTCTGTGGAATTCGAAGGACGCAGTGGTATCAATGCCGCCGGCGCAGCCTACAAAGAGCTGTCCCTCATCCTCGGAGTCAAGGTTAATCAAGGTTTTACCGTCGAAAAAGCCTTTTTCTAGGGCGAAGGCTCCGTCCATCCCGGTTTCTTCGGAAATAGTGAAGAGGCATTCCAATTTTCCGCAGGGAGCGTCGGAATCCAGGAGAGCCAGACAGGCGGCAATTCCGATACCGTCATCCGCACCAAGTGTAGTATTCCTGGCTATCATCCATCCATCTTCGATCTCGTATGGAATCGGCTGGGTCAGGAAGTCAAATTCGAAACCGGCGTTCTTCTCGCAGACCATATCCTGATGGGCCTGGAGGACCAGGGCAGGCACTTTTTCCTTGCCGGGGGCGGCCTCCTTGATTATAAGGACATTGCCGCATTTGTCGGTACGGCACTGAAGACCACGCTCGGCGGCGAAATTCTGCAGGTAGGCGGTCATAGGGGCCTCGTGTCCCGACTCTCTCGGGATACGGGTGATTTCCTTGAAGAAGGAAAGAACTGATGCTGAATCCATTATAGGCTTTATGCTTCCACCGGGACAACTATCATCCCCTCAATGTCGTTGACATACTGGCGGAAAGCGCGGTCGGTCGACATCAGGTTCTGGACAGTCGTGCAGGCGTGAAGCACGGTGGCGTGGTCTTTGCCTCCAAGCTCGGCCCCGATGGTAGAGAGCGAGCAGCTTGGGACAAGATTACGGCACTCATACATCGCAATCTGCCTTGCCTGGACAATCTGACGCTTGCGAGAGGGGGACAAAAGCATATCCCTGGTGATGTTGAAATATTCACAGACCGTACGTACGATCGTATCAATCGAAATATCACTTTGCTGCTCTCCCACAATCTTGCCCACAAGACTCTCGGCGAGCGAAACCGTAATCTCCTTGTGCCCCAGCGAAGCATAGGCGACAAGCGATGTGAAGGTCCCTTCAAGTTCGCGGAAATTGGTCTTGATATGGGCTGCGAGGAATGAAAGTACATCCTCCGACACGCTTACACCTTCACGCAGCGCACGGGCCTTGAGCATACTCAGGCGGGTTGCGTAATCCGGACGGGTGAGCTCCACGGAAAGTCCCCACTTGAAGCGGGACAAGAGCCTTTCTTCGAAATTCTGAAGGTCCACCGGGGCACGGTCAGAAGTGAAGATCAGTTGCTTTCCGTTAAGGTGCAAGTGATTGAAGATGTTGAAGAAAGCGTTCTGAGACCCCTGTCCGAGCAAATCCTGGATATCGTCCACGATCAGCACGTCGATACGCATATAGAAAGACAGGAAATCTACGAATTTATTGCCTTTCCAGGCATCCATATACTGGGTCTTGAACTCATTGCCGGTCACATAGAGAACTACGAGTTCGGGGAACCTTTCTTTAATTTCTATACCGGCAGCCTGGGCGACGTGGGTCTTGCCCAGACCGGGACCGCCGAAAATGAAGAGCGGATTGAAGGGGGTCTTGCCGGGGGCCATTGAAATGCTCTTTCCGGCTGTTACGCCCATCCTGTTGCACTCCCCTTCAATCAGATTGGCAAAACAGTAAGCCGGATTGAGGCGGGGATTGATGTCCACCTTCTGGACTCCGGGAATGGAGAAGGGACTGATGCTGCCGCCGGGGTTGTAAGTCTGGATGGACACAGGGCGGTTGACCGGAGTGTTCACCTCGCTGGCGGAAAGTAGCATCGGCTGCTCGCTGCGGACAGGACGTACCAGATAGCACAGTTTGGCGTCGGCTCCGATGGCCCTTTTCAGGGTTGCCTTCAGCAGGTCGAGGAATGAGCCTTCAAGATACTCGCGGAAGAAATCCGAAGGGACTTCGACGGTCAGGGTGGAACCTTCTATCGAAACCGGCTTGATCGGGCGGAACCACATATCGAAACGCTGCGGATCAATGTTGTTGCCAATGATCTGCAGACAGTTATTCCATATAGCGATATGTCTGTTCTCTCCGTTCATAGAACGTCGGGTCTAAAATCAGTCTTGTAAAACAGGTTTGGAATGCAAAAATGGGTGAAAAAAAAAGAATAAAAAAATCAATCAGCTATTGTTTTTAATTTTTTTTATACTTAAAATAATAAGCGGCACGTCAAAAAAGCAGGTTTTATTAAGTAGCTGAAATTAAATGACTTATTCATTGAATTCTGCGCGATTTGGCACTATAGCAGAGATTGTTCTTTAGAACTATTCTAAATTACTAATTTCTGGAATTTCCACGTTACAGAGCGCTTGAAGGCCGAAAAATCATCGAATGCGTTCGATGGTCTCGCCGTCTATCTTTACGAGAAAAGAGTCCGGGAAAAGTTTCTTGATTTTCCTGTTGTTTTCGCGGGCCGTCTTTTCGTCTCCGAATCCTATAATATACTTGATCAGTTTCCCGTTTGAAAACTCGAAAGGCTTGTAGCCTCTGAAATATGGGTCGTCGTCAGACATCTTTCGCGAGGTCGCCAGTACCTGGGTGCCGTAGATGACGCCGGAGACTGCAACGCTGTCTTTCTTCACTTCGGGTTTTGCTTCAGTTTTTACTTCAGGTTTCAATTCGGGTTTCACTTCCGGGGCTTTATCCCCCGTCCCCATCGAACTGTCATACCGCTGCTTGAATGTACCGAAAGCCTGAAGCAGGCGCTGAGCAATCTCATCGCAGTCCTCTTCTGACTTGAGTGCGGCGAGATCATCAGGGTTGGACATAAAACCGGTCTCTATCAGGACCGAGGGCATCGTCGTCTTCCACAGCACCAGGAAAGGGTCCTGGGACACTCCCCTGTTGGTCTTTATGGGACCTCCCTTCATAGCCTCGGCGACATCTTCGGCAAAGCGGAGACTGTTTTCAAGGTGGGCGTTCTGCATCAGACTGAAAATGATGTAGGATTTGGTGTCGGACGGGTCGAAACCTTTGTAGGTGCTCTTGTAGTCGTCTTCAAGCGTGATGACGGAGTTTTCCCTTTTGCACAGGTCCAGGTTTTTGGAAAAGAGATCATTGCCCTTTCGCGAGGACTGGCCCAAACAGTGGATCGAATAGCCGTTGGCCGCCGTCCCCTTGTCTATGGAATTGACGTGTATGGACACAAAGAGGTCGGCGTCGGCTTTGTTCGCGATGGCGGCACGGTCGGCGAGGGTGACATAGACATCTTCAGTCCTGGTCAGTATGACCTTTACATCGGGATATTCGGAAGAGATCTTCTCTGCAAAGCGTTTGGATATGTCCAGGGTTATGGTTTTCTCGTATGTTTTTCCGTCTCTGCTGATGCAGCCGGGGTCCTTCCCTCCGTGGCCGGGATCAATGACCACGGTCTTCAGGCTCCAGGCCAGCAGTATCATATAACATATACTTGTCATTTAAGTACGATTTTTGTTATTTTGGATAATAAATAGTACTTTTGTATTCTGCAAAAATAGTAAATTCCTCGGAATGACAAGGAAATTTCTGCAATATCTCAAGCTGATTCTGCCGGCGCTGCTTCTGTTCGCCAGCACGCTGGGGTATGGTGCGGGAAGGAAGCAGATTGACACACTTGCAGTTCCGCAGGATTCCCTCGTAACGGTCAGAGACTCACTGGATATGTTCCTGGATTCCCTGAAGCAGTCTTACCGGCTGGATTCCCTCCACAGGGCGGATTCCATCGCCAGGCGGGATTCCCTGGACCTCCTGAAAAAGAGCTCTCTCGAGAGGCCGGCTTTCTCTACTGCAAAGGACTCGATCATAACTGATTTCACCGACGGCAGGAGGATGATCTATTACTATGGCGGGGCCACAGTGACCTACCAGGATATGAAACTCACCGCCGACTATATCGAGTATGATATGGCCGCAAACACGGTTTTCGCGCGCGGGACCCTGGACACTCTGTCGGGAGAATGGGTAGGTCAGCCGGAAATGAGCCAGGGCAGCCAGAACTATAAGATGGACGAGCTCCGTTATAATTTCACCACCCGTAAAGCTCGCATTACCAATATGGTAACCAAGGAAGCGGAGGGGCTCCTGCAGGGTAAGGACATCAAGATGATGCCGGACAAGTCCATCAATATGCAGAAGGGTATGTACACGGTCTGCGACCTCGAGCATCCTCATTATTACCTCAAGATGACTATGGCCAAGGTGGTGACGGAACCTTCCCAGAAAACGGTGTTTGGCCCGGCCTATCCGGTTATAGCCGATGTCCCCATACCTCTTGGTCTCCCCTTTGGCTTCGTGCCGAAGAAGCCTTCCAGGGCGACCGGCCTGCTGATGCCGACTTTCGGCGAAGAGGTGGCCCGCGGCTTCTATTTCCGCGACGCCGGTATGTATTTCGTCATCGGCGACTACTTCGACCTCTCGCTCACAGGTGACTACTACACTCTTGGATCCTGGGCCGTAAATCTGAATTCCCGATACAAAGTCAACTACAAGTTCAACGGCAACTTTGCGATTAATTTTTCCAACGACCAGGCCGGAGAGAGAGGCAGTTCCGACTTTGTCCAGAGCCGGAACTTCGGTCTGAGATGGTCCCATTCCCAGGATCCAAAGGCCCATCCGGGGACATCATTCACGGCTTCGGTGAACTTCTCAAGCCCTTCCAACAGTCGCTACAATTCGCGTTCGGTTTCCGAGGCCCAGCAAAACCAGGTTTCCTCCTCTATTTCCTATTCCCATAACTGGAACGGCAAGGTAAACCTCTCGGTCAACGCCCTGCATAACCAGAACAGCCGGGACTCCAGCTATAGCTTCACCCTGCCTAACATCACTCTCTCAGTCAATCGCTTCTATCCTTTCAAGCGTAAGGTACGTGTGGGCAAGGAACGTTTTTACGAGAAGATATCCTTCGGTTACTCAACTTCTCTTCAGAACCGTATCAACTTCAAGATGAGGGAAATGCAGGATTATGTCTACGACGAGAACGGGAACTACGTTACAGAGGTGAATGAGGAGGGAAAGACTTACCGTGTGAAGGAGTTCGGCGATTCCCTCGGAGTCAAGGCTCTGGAGCGTCTCACCAACGGTATGAGCCATAATTTCCAGATCGGCCTCCCCAACTTCTCTCTTTTCAAGTACATAAATGTCACTCCGGGAGTGCAGTACGGAATGAACTGGTTGTTCTCCGCAGGCGAGCAGCATCTCGAGCCGGAATACAATGCCGACGGAACCCCTCTCCAGGTCACCGACAAGGAAGGGAATTATGTCCAGGCCCAGAAGGTGGTTTCCGACCCCGGAACGGCTTTTAACCATTTCGGTATGACGCATACCTATTCCGGAAGCCTTTCTATGTCTACGAGGATTTATGGTATGTTCAATTTCGGGAAACATCGCGCGATCCAGGCAATCAGGCACGTTATAACCCCGTCTGTTTCAGCCTCATTCTCTCCGGAAAAAGGGACTCGTTTCAACGGCTGGCGGACTCTTGATCCATATTACGACAAGCGCGGCAGTTTCCACGACGTCACTTACTATAATATTTATAGTCTCAGCGGGAACCATAACACCGTATCCCCTCCCGGCCGGGGAAAGACAGGAAGCCTGTCATTCACTCTCGGGAACAACCTTGAGGCAAAGGTCCGGGATATGCGGGACACTACCGGGACTGGCTCGAAAAAGGTGAAACTGCTTGACCAGCTTAATTTTAACGGTAGTTATAATTTCCTGGCCGACTCTCTCAGGATGTCGAATATCGGGATGAGCGTTTCCACCAATCTGTTCGAAAAGATAAACGTCAGCGGCAATCTTAATTTCGACCCTTATGCCATAAATGAGCGAGGACAGAAGATCAATAAATTCAACATTGTCGCTACGGGCGTTCCCCTGCGCCTTACCAACGCGAGTGCCTCTCTTTCCTACTCCATCAACGGCAAAGGGACTTTCAAGGGCAACGACGGAACAAAGGAAGGAGGAGGCGGTGACGCAAATTCCTATACGCGTATCTACTATCATCCCATCACCGGTGAATATATCCCGGGCGGATACGTGTATTATATGAATCCAAACGCACCGTGGTCCATCAACTTCAGCTATAGTTTCAACTATTCTAAGAGCTATCAGTACACCAATAATCAACTTATTGAGAACAAGCGTTATACGCAGACTCTGAATATGTCCGGCAACATAAAGCTCACTCCCCGCCTGAATATCCAGGCCACTACGGGCTTTGACCTTATGGCTATGAGGATGACCACCACGCAGATTAGCGCGACCTACGACCTGCACTGCTTCAACATATCTGTATCCTGGGTCCCGGCCGGACAATGGAAGTCATACAGTTTCCGTATTGCCGCCAATGCCTCGGCGCTTGCCGACCTGCTCCGTTTCAACAAGAGCGACAGCTATATGGACAATATGCTGCAATAGCTGTTTGTCATTTCATTTTTTATTCGTATATTTGCGTCGGATTCCTGTTCGGGGATCCGTCAATAACTGATTCATTTATCTGTTTTATATGCCCCATACATTGTTCGAATTGAACGAGATGGCCGAAAAAGACCTACGTTCACTGGGAGAAGAATTAAAGATTAAAAATGCTGGTAAAATGCCCCTGCAGGACCTTGGTTTTGCGATTCTTGACGCAGAGGCCGTAATCGAATCCCAAAAACCGGCGGAAGAGCCTAAGCCCAAACGCGGCAGGCCCAGGAAAGAGGCCAAGAGCGCTCCGAAGGCAGAAGCCAAGCCCGAACCTAAGGCAGACCCCAAGGCCGAACCCAAGGCAGAACAGGCTCCGAAAGCAAAGGCTGAGCCTGAAAAAAAGGCTGAACCGGCCCCGAAGGAAGAAGTAAAGAAGAAGGGTCGTAAAAAGAAAAACGAAACTGCAAAGAGCGCAGAGGAGGAGGTAGTTGCCGAGCCGGTCAAAATTGAATCGGCAAAGGCTCCGGAGAATACCGAGTCCAAGAGGAAAAAGCGGGAACGCGTCAAAAAGACTGCCGAGCCCGTTAAGAGCGAGGAAACTGCAGCGCCTGAAGAGAAAAAAGAAGAAAAGAAGTTTATTACCGAGCTTTTCGAGGAACTTAAAGAGCCTGCACAGAAGCCTGTTCCTCCGCAAAAGGAACAGCAGCAGCGCCCCCAGCAGCCTCAGCCCCAACCGAAGCCCAGGATCGAGTTTGAAGGGTCGGTCGAGGCGACAGGTGTGCTTGAGATTATGCCTGACGGCTATGGCTTCCTCCGCAGCTCCGATTACAATTACCTGAACTCCCCAGACGATATCTATGTCTCCCAGCAGCAGATCAAGCAGAATGCACTGAAGAATGGAGATACTGTCACCGGCGAGATCCGCCCTCCCCGTGAAGGCGACAAGTATTTCCCTCTCGTAAAGATAAAGTTCATCAATGGACGCACCCCTGAGTTCGTGCGCGACAGGGTCCCGTTCGATTTCCTGACTCCGCTCTTCCCTACTGAGAAATTCAACCTGCTCGGCCACGGTCACGAAAAGGATCAGTCCATACGGGTAGTCGATATGTTCACGCCTATCGGCAAAGGACAACGCGGGCTCATAGTCGCTCAGCCGAAGACTGGTAAGACAATGCTGCTCAAGGCCATAGCCAATGCAATCGCGGACAATCATCCTGAGGTTTATGAAATTGTCCTTCTGATTGACGAACGCCCTGAGGAAGTCACGGATATGCAGCGCAGCGTAAAGGCAGAGGTGGTCGCTTCTACCTTTGACGAACCGGCAGAGAGACACGTCAAGGTCGCCAATATGGTCCTTGACAAGGCCCGCAGACTTGTAGAATGCGGACACGACGTGGTCATCCTCCTTGATTCCATAACCCGTCTTGCACGTGCCTACAATACCGTTCAGCCGGCTTCCGGCAAGGTTCTTACCGGCGGTGTGGATGCAAATGCCCTTCAGAAGCCCAAGCGTTTCTTCGGCGCAGCCCGTAATATCGAAGGCGGCGGCTCGCTGACAATTCTGGCAACAGCTCTTACCGAGACCGGTTCAAAGATGGATGATGTCATTTTCGAAGAGTTCAAGGGAACCGGCAATATGGAACTTCAGCTTGACCGCAATCTTTCCAACAAGCGAATTTTCCCGGCTGTCAACCTCATCCTTTCATCCACCCGCCGCGACGACCTGCTTTACGATCAGTACACGCTGAACCGCATCTGGATTCTGCGTAAATTGCTGTCGGATATGAATCCGGTCGAGGCTATGACCTGGATGCAGCAGCATATGGACGAATTCAAGACGAACAAGGACCTGATAGACAATATGTCCAAGTTCGGCAGGTATGACTAATTTCTACACTGATACCATAGTTGCTCCGGCCACCATCCCTGGGACCGGAGCAATTTCCATTATACGAATCAGCGGGCCAGACTGCTTTAAGGCAACTGATGCAATAGTTAAATTACGCCGCGGAAGTATTTCTTCTGCTGAGGCTTATACGATTCATTTCGGGCAGATATTCACAAATGGGAACAGGCTGCTTGACGAAGTCCTTGTATCTGTTTTCAGGGCTCCGCATTCCTATACGGGCGAAGATTCCTGCGAGATTTCCTGTCACGCGTCTTCCTTTATCGTATCATCTATACTTGAGTTGCTGCTCGATAGTGGCTGCAGGATGGCCGAGCCGGGCGAATTCACAAAAAGAGCCTACCTTAACGGAAAGATGGACCTTACTCAGGCAGAAGCCGTTGCAGATGTTATTTCATCCAACACTTCCGCTTCGCACCGTATTGCAATGAATCAGCTCAAGGGGGGCTTTTCCAGGGAGCTATCCTCTTTGAGGGAAGAACTGCTTCGCCTGACCTCTCTGCTGGAACTGGAACTGGACTTCAGTGAGGAAGATGTAGAATTTGCGGACCGGGATCGTCTTCTTGGGCTTTGCGGGGAGACTTTGTTCCATATTTCTAAATTGGCGGACTCATTTAAAACCGGTAACGCACTTAAGAACGGTGTTCCGGTCGCCATTGTCGGGGCGGCAAACGCCGGGAAGAGCAGCCTCCTCAATTCCCTCCTTCAGGAAGACCGTGCCATTGTGTCCGACATAGCAGGTACTACCAGGGACAGTATCGAAGAGTGTATGACACTTGATGGGGTTCTCTTCCGCTTTATCGATACCGCCGGGATCAGGGAGACGGACGAGGTCATCGAACGCCTGGGAATTGAGAGAACTTTCAAGACTATTTCGTCTGCGTCACTGGTCTTGGATGTCCTGGATTCGACTGAGTCGGAGGATAAATTATTCAAAGATTTATCATCGGTCATTTCGCTCTGTGACTTTTCATCCCAGAAGCTCTTCATTCTCTTGAATAAGGTCGATTTATTGGACGAATTGGCGCTTAACAAAATTGTTATGGGCATAAACAAATTTGTTTTATCGTCTAATATAGAGACGCTTATATTTAGGACTTCCGCAAAGTCTGGATTGGGCCTCGAAGATGTAAAAAAAGCAATGTCAGCCTCCCGCGCGGACCGGAATATAGATGAAAATACCGTTTTGGTAAGCAACATCAGACACTATGAAGCGTTAAAGGATGCCGCTTCCGCCCTGTCTGACGTCCGCACTTCCCTGCTGAATGGACTCCCCGCAGATTTAGTCGCCGAAGACCTCCGCCGTTCCATCCGCAGCATCAATCTCATCCTCGGCACCGACCTCCTCACCCCCGAAACCGTCCTTCACGACATCTTTTCGAAGCATTGCATCGGAAAATAAGTACACCGAAACACCTTCTACACACTCCGTACAAAAGGGCGTAACTCTCACATAATCAACTGAAAAATGTTGAAAACTTTTCCCGGTTAGTTTGGTCTAATTCGGGATTTTTTTGCTATATTTGAACCACATTTGAACCACGCGTGGTTCAAGGTTGTGGAGGGGGTACGCCAAAGTGCAGAACCTTACACGGATTTACATAGATTTACAAACCTGTACCCAATTGGAGAGGTAAAACCGCATA
>JAEEGL013736781.1_pt1 | contig 32579 bp, 31 predicted proteins | sample 9134231 | NCBI WGS metagenome assembly JAEEGL01 (sample SAMN16246548, study PRJNA631951) | gut metagenome | biome: gut microbiome; feature: rumen; material: fiber-attached | host: Bos | place: Iran: Karaj | collected 2018-10
GTGTACAATTAGATTCAGATCTTACTTCTATAGCAAATACTATTAGAGATAAAAGAGATCTTCCAAGTTCAACAAAACTTACTTTTCCAACAGATTTTATTACAGAAATAGATTTAATTAATCCATATATATTAGGATCAAAAACAATTACTGCTAATGGTACATATAATCCATTAGATGATAATTTAGATGGATATAGTTCTCTTTTAATGGCAGTTCATCCAGGTTTAATAGCTCCAATGGATTTTGATAATTCACTTGGATATGTTCAAAATGGTAAATGGACAAGAGGTGGAACAACTGTATCTTATTCTGATATATATGAAGTAGAAGCTAATAAAAATTATTTTTTAACACTTGGTGGAACTGTTGGTACAAGATTTAGAGCAATGTTTACTACTGTTAATATAAATGAAACTCAATTAAATGAAGTTACTGGGACTCAAATAATTAATACTGCTAATCCAGCCCCATATTCTTCTAAAGCATTTAGTACAATAGAAGATGGATATGTAATAATTCAGAAAGATAATCAAGGAACAGCTGGACTTAAGAGTTATTTATATGATGTAATTTTATTATTAGATGAATAAATTTAAATATTAAAATGATAATAAATATTATTTTAAAAAGTTAATTTTTTAATTAATTAATATAATAGTGATAAATAGATATAGCTTAAAGCAGACAGGGGTTATAGGGCACTATTATTTAATGATAGAGATATGGGTAAAAGAGAAACTAATCCTATTATCTATGCAATTTGTGATTAAAAATAAAGTAATAATTTATTTTTTAATAACCAGAGGAGAACAATCTCCTCTGGTTAATTTTTTCTAGATAATAAATCATAAACTATATTATTCAGGTTATATTAAACTTTTACATATAATTCAACTTTTTATAATTAATATATATAATGGAGAAATCTATATGAAAATTGATAAAAATGGGTATAAACATGTAGAAATTGGAGATAAATACGGAAGACTTACAGTAATAGAAGAAGCTCCCATTCATAGAGAACCAAATGGCCATATTGTAAGAATGTTTAAATGTAAATGTGATTGTGGTAATGAAATTATTATTGCTGGTCATTCTCTTACAAGATCAGATAAACCAACTATAAGCTGTGGTTGTTATAAAAAAGATTATCCAGCAGGAACTACACATGGATTATCTAAAACTAAAGAATATATGCATTATATTGCTATGAAGGTTAAATGTACAAATCCAAATGCATCAGATTATTATAGATATGGTGGTAGAGGAATTACTATATGTGATAGATGGTTAGATGAAGAAGATGGATTTATGAATTTTTATTCTGATATGGCACCAACATATGTAAATGGGTGGACTATAGATAGAATAGATGATAACGGAAATTATTGTCCAGAAAATTGTAGATGGGCCCCTCCATATGTTCAAAGTAATAATACTAGAAGTAATCATAATATAACATATCAAGGAGAAACTTTTTCTATTAAAAATTGGTCAAAAATTTTAGGAAAATCTCCAAATACTATAAGTACAAGATTACAAAGAGAATGGAGTGAAGAAGAAGCATTATTTGGTAGAAAAGATAATAAAGATATAATTAATGCAATTTATTTCTTAGATGATTTTGGAATGCCTATACCACAAGATCAAATTAATAATTAAATATATATTATAATTGTGAAGTAAATGATATTCATTTTTTATCATTTGCTTCACAATTTTATAATTAATAAGGAGAAATAAAATATATGAGATCAAATGGTTTTGTAGAACAAGTAAATGAATCTTACTCAAATTTAGATTCTAAAGAGCAAATGTTAGGAAAAGGTTTACTTCAACCAAATACAGCTACTAACTCTGGAAGTAGAAAATTGATGATGGCAACGCACACCTCTCATCATTTAACATTATCACAAGCACAGCCACCTTATGTAGGGACTGGATTTGAAAATCGTTATGGCGAAAGATCTTCATCTATTATAGATACTGGTGATTCTAACTTAGAAGTTATTGCTAATATTCCTAAGTTCTCATACTCTCCAAATCATCATTATTATCTTATTGTCAAGGACCTGGCTACACAGGTCCTTGATGTTATTGAGAGAGTATCTTATAAATATCAGACTGAATGCTATGGATTTCTTTATAATAATTCTATCTTAGATTCATTTTCTGTTCCTGGTTCCATTATACCATCTCATACTACTCTTCGTCGTTCTACTGGTTTTGATGCTTATGGTAATAAGGCAGATGGTTATAATGTAAATACTGCTTATATGGCCCTTGACCATAATATGGAAGACTCTGTAATTATCTCTGATACATGTTCTCAAAAGCTCTCTGCTCCCTTAATTCGTACAGTAGAGATTATTCTAAATGAGAATGATATTCCACTTAATATCTATGGAGATGATTCTGTATATAAAGTATTCCCAGATATTGGAGAAGATGTTAAAGATGGTATTCTTTTAGCTTATCGTAGAGAGAAAAGAGATGAAGCTATCTATACTCAATCTGTTTCTAGATTACAGCAGATTATGATGTCTGATGATAAAATTACTATTAATGGTAAAGTAATTGATATTCAGCTTTATTGTAATAATCCTGATTATATATCTAAATCTACTTATAATCAACAGTTTTATGCTTATTATCAAGATAGGCTTAGAATGTGCACGGAGATTATGAATGCTGTTGGTCCTTATAAATCACAAGGATATGAACTCAGTTATAGATTAGATAAATTATATTCTCGTGCAATTTCTGAAGTTAATGGAAAGAAATTCATGGAGAAAAAATTATTTTCTAATATCAGAATTGAATTTACTGTTATGGAGAATAGACCATTAGGAGTGGGAGATAAAGTAGCAGATAGATATGGTGGAAAAGGTGTTATTTCTAAGATTGTACCAAGTGAATTAATGCCAAAAATGGCTAATGGTATGCCTATAGAAATGATTAAGAATTCTTCTACTATGTATAATAGAGAAAATGCTGGACAAATTTTTGAATTAGAGATTAATTATATTTCTATGTGTATTCTTGATCGCATAAGATCTGGATATTATGGAGATGACATAGAGGCTGCAATGAATGAAATAATGAAATTTATTCAGTTACAATCTCCACAACAGTATGAAGAAATGAATAAATATATCAAATCTTTTGATATACAGAATATGGTTTATTATCTGGAAAGCATGTTGCAAAAGACTTGTATTCCAATATCTAATAATCCTATGAGTGAAACAATGGATATAGATAAATTAGGAAGATTATATCAAGAATTTCCTTGGATTAGTCAGTCTTATCTGATGGTTCCTATTGTAGATAGTAAAGGAAATTATAGATTTGTGAAATCTAGAAGACCTATGATAGCAGCTCCTATATATTGTTTAAGACTTAAACAATTTGCTGAAGAGAAATTTTCTGCTGCTAGTTTGAGTTCTACTAATATTAAGAATGAGAATGCAAAGAGTAAGGCTAGTAAGAATTATAGAGAACCCAATTCTAATACTCCTATTAAATTTGGCCAGATGGAATCTGGTGATTTTGATCATATGGGAACAGAATATGTGGTAATTAACTTATTGCTTCATTCTTTATCACCTCATGGGAGAAGATTAGTAGAAGAGGCTGCTATTGGTGATCCATATAATGTAGATATTAAATTAGATTCTAGAGCAAAAAATAGATCTGCTGAAATTCTTAATACTAGATTAAAAACTATGGGATATAAATTAGTTTTTAAGAAGATTAAGAAACATAAAGTTCGTGCAATGTTAAGACCTATTTTCGAATTTTATGAGAGATCTCCAGAAGTTCCTGTATTAGCATTAGAAACTATGGAAGAAGGCTATGACTTTGACCATTGGTATAAGACTCTTGCAGAAATTGAAGAGATTAAAAAGAAGAGTCCTATAATGATAAATGCTATATCATTTACAGAAGATATGAGTCATGCCCCAGAAGAAGATTAAAAATGTATATACATTTTACATATCTACTATATATAAGAGGGAGATTTATCTCCCTCTTTCTTTTTTAAAAGGAGTAATATTATGGATTATAGTATTGCTAATAGTGTAATAGGAAGATTACATTGTTTGTTATATATTGGAAATGATTTTATTGATAAAGAAGCATATATATTATTTCTTAAATCTAGTGATTTTCTAAATTGCTTTTCTAGTTTTAATAGTCTTAAAGAATTCCTAAATACTGAATGTAAGAATATTATAGTATATTCTGTTGGTACTTTTTCTAAAAATTCTATAAAAGGAAGTTTTTCTTTAAAAGAAGTATATGATGAAGAATCATTTCATTATGCCATTGCTCATAATTATCTTGTAATATCTGGGATTATTTTATCAGATGATGAAAAAATAAGACCTGTAATTACTACTATACCTGCTGATATTACTACTACTGGAAAAGATGGTATTAAAACTATAATACCTAGAAGAATTACAATAAAAGATTATAATAGTTTATTTGAAATGTAATTCTAAAAATTATAATATTGAGATATTATAATTATGGAGGTATATGAGTATGTATAAATTTAAAATTATAAAAGATTATTATGAGAAAAATGAATTTTTGTATGAAAAAGATACTATTATATTTAAAGAAGGACTTACTGTTTTAGTAGGTTGTAATGGTAGTGGTAAAACCACTTTATTTAATCAAATTGAAAGAATTTTAAGAGATGATAAAACTGTTTTCTTGATGAAATATGATAATCTTCATCAAGGAGGAAGTAATAAGATAGGAGAATTAGCATTTAAAAATAATATGGAAGAAGTAGCCTTACGAGTGATGTCATCAGAAGGTGAAAATATTTATTATAATATTGGAGAAATAATAAATAAATTAGGTACTGCTATTAGAGGAAGTAAAATAAATAAAAAGAAAATATTTCTATTATTAGATGCTGTAGATTCTGGATTATCTATTGATTATTGTTCTGAATTATCTGAAATCATAAATGATTTAATAATTCCAGATGCTAAGAAATCTGATATAAAATTATATATTATAGCCTCTACTAATACTTATGAATTAGTTAGAAATAATGAATGTTTTGATATTCAGCATAGTAAATATATAAAATTTAAAGATTATGAAGAGTATAGAGATTTTATTTTAAAATCTAGAGAATTTAAAGATAATAGAGATAAAAATAAGAAAGGAGGTAATGATGAATGAAAGATATAATGATTAATAATATTCTTAATGATTTAAGAAATGGTAGTACTAAATTAACATATGATAATAAAGAATATCTTAATGATTATGCAATGTTATTATATAATAAAACCAAATTATCTCAAGATGAATTAGAAGATTTTAAAAATATCATTTTAATTTGTAATATTACTTATAATGATACAGATAAAGAACTTCTTCCAATAGAAGATGGTATTTATGATCTTCTCTTAGAAAAATATAAAAAGTATGATCCTAAATTTCAAGTAGGAGCAGAAGTAATCAATTTTTCTGCAACTATTCCTACTGATAAAGATGGAACCACTAAACCTATGAGAGATGTATTTTTAGAATACCATGCTCCAAAAGAAAAAGATATTCATTTTGTAAATTCTATTGTTATAGATGAAAGAAAATATCTTGATGAAAGAGATTTCTATAATAGGGCAACTCCAGTATCTGATCAATATATTACAAAAAGACTTCATGATACAACTCATAATCATCCTGAATTAGTTGGTACTCTTGATAAATGCAAATTTGTTCTTGAAAGAGATGCTATTGCTAGAGGAGTTTATGAAGATTCAAATGTGAAAATTTTAGAAAGAGATTTCTTTCAAGATCATTTGAAAAGAGGAATAATTTCTAAAAATGATGTATTTGATATTGTATTAGAATTAAAATATGATGGCATTTCTGTTGAAGCGGACTGTACTGATGAAATAGTTTCTGCAAGATCTAGAGGAGATACAGGTGTTGGTAAGGCATCTGATTTAACTCCTATCTTAAAAGGATATAAATTTCCACATAGAACTCCAGGATCTCCTATGGTTGGAGTAAAATTTGAAGCAATTATAACTCAATATGATTTACCATTCTTTAATGCAGCTAAAGGTTATGAATATAAGAATTGTAGATCTGCAATTGTTGGATTATTCTCTTCTTCTGATGCATGGAAATTTAGAGATTTTATTACTTTAGTCCCATTAGCAGTAGAACAAGATATTTATAAGAATATTTGCGGATCTGATAGAGTAAATGAAATTGAGTTTCTTAATAAAGAATTTATTTCTAAAGGTTGTCCTTTAAGATATACAGTAGTAAGAGGAAATTATTTAGAGAATCTAGCATGGATTAATATGTTTACAGAAAATGCTGAGTCTTCTAGACCTTGGGTTCCTTTTATGTATGATGGTATAGTAGCATCCTATAGAGATGAAAGAATTAGGCAAACTTTAGGAAGAGAAAATTATATTAATAAATATTCTATAGCAGTAAAATTTAGTCCTTTAAAGAAAGAAACTATATTTAGAGGATATACATATACTGTAGGTCAAGATGGATCTATAACTCCAATGATTCATTATGATCCTGTTGAATTCTATGGTACAATTCATCCAAAGTCTTCTGGCCATTCTTATGCAAGATTTCAAGAATTAAATCTTCATAAAGGAGATATATTATCTATTGAATATGTAAATGATGTTATGCCATATGTATATAAACCATTTAATGACTTCAATATAGAAAATGATAAAAATACTCCTCCTGAAGTATTTCCTGTAGTTTGTCCTATATGTGGAGGACCTATAGAAATATCTGATTCTGGTAAATCTGCAAGATGTATTAATCCTGATTGTGGAGGTAGACAATTAGCAAGAATGGTCAATATGTTTACTAAATTGGGATTAGAAGGATTTGGTGAAGCTACTGTAAATCAATTAGGGTATTATCATCTTAAAGATCTTATGAAAAATATAGTAAATAAAGATCCAATAGTAGAATTTATCAATAAAGGATTTGGTCCAGTAGAGGCATCTAATATTGCTAATCAATTAATCGGATTACTTAAGAATCCTATAACTGATGCTAAACTTTTAGGTGCTATTGGATTTACTGGAATTTCTACAAAGACATGGGAAACAATTCTTGCTAAGATTGATTATTCTAAACTTAGAGAATTATTTACTATGATTGATCCTGCTAAATATTATTATAAGAAAGCTGTAGAATTTATGTCTTCTATTAAAGGAATAGGGCCTACAACAGCTGATACTATAGCAAGAGAATTTAGATATTTTTATGAAGATATTGATTATATGATTGCCAATGGTAATATAATTAAATATGTACCTATAAAAGGTAAAATAGTTAAATTATCTGGTACTAGAGATAAAAATCTAGTAAAGTTTTTAACAGATCATGGTTTTATAGTAGATTTTGATAGAACTATAACAAAAGAAGTAGATTATGTTGTAGTACCTGCACCCGGATTTACTAGTTATAAAACTCAAATGGCTAATAGTTATAATATTCCAGTAGTACCAATGGAAGATATAATGAATAATGTAGAAAGATATATATAAGGAGGATAAAATGGATCTGGAAAAACTTAAACAGAATAAATTCTTTGATAAGTTACTTCTTGTAAGAGCTGATTGTAATCTTCAGTATATGATTGATCAATTAAGAGAATGTTTAGAATCAGAATCTGTAGTGCTTAATAAAGATGAAGTTTTACAATTATTAGATATCTTTATTAGATGTATTTCTAATGAACTTAGATTTAATAGTAGCAAGGAACTTCAACCTATATTCATTATGATAGGTTCAGCAATTAGAATGAATACAGAATCTGATAAATTTGATATACTTAAAAACTATATTAGAAATGCAAATGATATTGCTCCTATTAAATTTGAAGATAGTGTATTAAATAATATTATTAATCATATTGATATAGTATATAAAGAGTATTCTATTTTTATTAATGAACTTTTTGATACTATTGTAGAAATATATAAATCAATTAATAATGATCATAATATTAATAGTTTTACGGGTATAATAAGATCTAAAAATAATAAGAGGATTTCTATTGTTTATTCAATTCCTCCACAGGGATTAGATAGAATGATTTTTATTATTCAGTCCAATATTATTACCGATACTACTACACAAGATACTATTCATCTTGTAGAAGATACTTTTAATAAAGATGAGAATTTTAATAAATATTTAGAAAAGATTACCAAAAATCAAACTTTATAAACTTAAAAACAATAAAGTATTATAAAATTGATACCTAATAAAGGGTATTCTTTTGTAACTATATTATTTAAATCGAAAGGAGAAAATGTAACTATGGAAAAGAAATTTAAAGAGAGTCCTATTCCTGAGGATTTTAGTAAAGTTTTAAGTAAGCAGTCTTTACTGCTTGGACCTCAGCATTCTTATCGAGTAGCTGTAGTTATGCTTACCGGTATTTCTAATTATTTGGGTGCTGTGAAGAATTATCAGGTACCAAAGGGAGTTATTATTAGATCTTCCAGTAATGAGTTTCTTGCTGGTGCAATTGTTGAGTATTTCCCGAATGAAGCAGATCCGACAAATCCGTCTTCTGGTAGATGGGATTATAGTTGGACTTGTTATGAAGATGACATGAAGGGGGTTGATTGCATTAATTTCACAGAGAATTCTGCAATCCTTGTATATTTTACATCAGCAGCTAATAGTCTTTATAATATGAAATTTGCAAGTCCTGATGTTTGTGTAGCTTGTATTATTACTATGCTTGAAATGATTCTCAATTGGGTTAAGGATAATGCATCTCAGACAGATCCTGCAGTTCTTGTACTTGAAAATTGTTTCAAAGCAACTGGTGTAGTTGAAAATGGTAAACTTGTTATGAGTATTGTTCCTGATGGTGCAATGAAAGTCCTTATTAAGGATGATAGTGCAATTCAGGAAGCTTAAATAATTTAAAATATAAAGGGTGGAGATAAAAATCCACCCTTTATATTTCTCTATAAAATTTGTTAAAAGGTGGAATATATGCAGTCTAGAAATGCTTCTATTGATGGAAAAGTTTTAGATATTATTACTGAAGAAGAATATTCTAAACAGTATAAAATGTATTTAGAAAATCCATCTATTTGTTCTATGACAGCTCTTGAGGTGAATAATAATGATCAATCTTATTTATTACCTTTTAGAGGCAAGACCGATGATAGGCCTGGAATTTATCCAGATGGCTGTGTTTATTTTGTAAAGTTTCCACAGAGTGATGAAGAAGAATCTGTTTATAATAAGAACAATATCGATATAGTTGATTTTACTAACATGAGTAATATCAATGATTTTCTTGAGAAAAATAATCAAATAAGAGAGATGGAGAATCTTGCTCTTTCTGATTCAGATGAGATATTTGTTCCTCCAATTTCTGGTAATGAGACTGAAGCTATGAAAGCTTTTAAGCAGGCTATTATAGCTAAACATATGGATGTAGATAGATATTCTGCTAGATTTGGAGAAAATTATCTTAATGATAAAAGGATTCTTAAGGGTGATGATATTACTATGAATAAATTAATTTCAATATGTAATAAATTTGATATTGAAGCTAAATTAACTCTTAGCGATAAACATTCTGATGTAGCTAATCCTATGGGAACTAGTATTGAAGTAGTGTTAACTGATAAATATGTAAGTGAGGAGGATTGAAATGGATCAAAACTTCTCTTATAATTATCAACAAATACCAATGCCTCAGAATCAAAATCCTTATTCTGATTCAACTGGTAATATGATGGTAGCACCTAATGAAAAACCATCTGTTGATAAATTTATGTATGAATTCAATAAGAATAATCGAGAAGAATTCAATGATTATTGGTTTCAAAGAAATGATGATGATCTTATTGAAGGAATGAAACAGGTAATTTTATCTTGTCAAAGAGATAAATATTTTGTTTTAAAAGTATTAAATTTTGAAACTATTAAAGATTATAATGAGATTAATAGAACTTTATATGAATACTATTCTTCTAAAACCAAAAATGGTAAAAGGATTGATAATAATTATGAATATATTAATCTCAGAGATTCAGATATAATGTTGCTTAAGGTTACCTATTATATTAAGCTCAATATACCTGAAAATAAAATTAGAATTGATAGTAAAACTGGTGAACTTGAGAGAAGTGAAGGAACTGTAGATGTACTTATAGCTCTTCCGAGATATGTAGATAAATACTATTTTAGAATTCTTGGAAATTATTATAATCCAATTTTTCAGATTGTAGATGGAAGCACATATAATAATTCTACTTCTAATAGTAAGACTCAAACTATTACTCTTAAGACACAATTTATGCCTATTAAGGTTTATAAAGAATATTATGATCTTGTAGATATTTGTGATAAACAATCTCATAGATGTGTTTTATTCGCAAGCTATGTATTTACTAAGAAAACAGATACAATTAAATTTATTCTTGGTAGATATGGTTTCTATGGAACACTTGAGATGTTAGAATTAGAAGGTATTTATATTCAGAAAGCTGAAGGTAATATGCCACTTGATCCAAATATTTTTTATAATTTTAGTGATAAACAGGGTAAAGTTATCTTATCTGTAGTAAAAAGATTATTTGATAAAGATAATGTTACTCAATCTTTCTGTTATACTATTTTAAAGAGCGTAAGAAAGTTAGATAAGTTTGATGATATTTTTGATCCAAGATATTGGAATCGTGCACTCGGAGCCGATTTTCAGTCTGCTACATTAGATAAAGGAATTCCAGTTCTTGATTCTCTTGAAAGTATTTATGATCTTAAAACCAAACAGTCTATAAGATTACCAGCAGATGATAAAGAAGATACTTATTGTATTCTTAGATGGATGATGAGAGAATTTTCTTATCTTAAACAAAGGGATAATATTGATATTTCTACGAAACATCCAAGAAAAGCAGATGAATATCTTCCTGCTATTTATGCTAAGAAAATCTCTACTGGTATTTATAGAATATCTGATAAAGGTAAAAATATCACCTTTAAAGATGTAACAAGAGTAATAGATACTGCACCAGATTACATTCTTAAATCCATTAACTCTGCTAACTTGGTGGATTATGTGGATCTTGTAAATGATAATGATGCAGAATTAGCATTATCATATACATATAAAGGCATTTCTGGTTTAGGTGATCAAGGAAATGGAACTGCTGTTCCCATTATCTATAGAAGTGTACATCCGTCTCATCTTGGTAGAGTAGATTTAGACTCTTCATCAGCATCAGATCCTGGATTATCTGGTATTATTTGTCCAATGGCAAAAGTATATGATGGATCTTTTTCTGATTATGATGAACCAAATGGTTGGAGGGATTTCTATATTGAAGCCGTATCTGAACTTAAAGATTTATATGGAATGCAACAAGCTATTGAAATTAAAAAGAAGCTTGGCCTTTCATATGATTATGTAAAAGATGATATGGTTCGAGAAACTATCACAACTTACCAAAGATTGATTCCTGTATTTATTGATATTGATGGTAAAAAAGATTATACTCTTGGAGCAATAATAGAAACAGGAGAAAAAGTAATAGTACCATCAGAATCTGAAGATGGAATAGGCTCAATTGTTGAATCTATGGAAGAATCTGATGTAGGTTGACTTATTATTAATAGTAAAGGAGATTTAATAATATGGCAACTAGTACTGTTTTAAAAGATAAAGATACTTATGTTTATTTTCTTTATTCTGAACAACAGTTTAAAGAGAGAACAAAAGTAGAAAAAACTATGTCTAGGATATTTACTCCTGGATCTGTAATTGTAAATGGAAGAAAGAAACCTTTTACAGAGATGGCTAAAAAATCTTCAAATAGATATCCTGATTGTAAAGTGGTTGCAGAAGGATATAAGAGTAAGATGGTATTTACTCCTGTATCACATAGATAAGGAGGATATAAGATGGCACATATTTTTGATGTCATGTCAACAATAACTGGTCAAATAAATATATTATCTGATTATTATAGTTCACCTGGTAAATTTAGTATTAGAAAATCACCTACAGTACCAGACTTTGTAGTTTATTCTGTTGAGAGGTATATTAAAAGACATAGTGAAATTATATACGATAAAAATAAACCTGTTAATACTGAATTAAATATTTTATCTGATACTGGAGATGCATTTAATCCTGTATATATTACAATTATTAGTAATATTACAGAACCGATAATTGATAAAGTTTCTATTCATGTGAATCATAAAGATCAAAGTGGTCCTGGTGTTGCTATTCTTTTAGGAATTCCTAAATATTCTTTTGATCCAGATTTGGATGTTATTACCTCATCAGAAATTCTTAAAAATATTTATTTTGGAATATTAGCATTAGACTCTAATATGGATTATAAACCTAGTATTGGTCTTCTTAGAGTTATTAACGATCCAAGAATTGAAGTTTATAGTTATAATATTCAGATGATTTATGTAGCATTATGTTGTATGAATATTGTAATGAGAAAATGGTTTGGCAATAATACAAAAGATATTGAAGAATATACTCTTTCATCTTTTGAAGAGAAAGAAATGCCTAAAAATATTAGAGATAAAGCAATATCTATTCTTTCAGAATTTGCTATCAATATTGGATCTGTAAGAGAATCTATTGAAAAAGGAACTTTGATGGAGTTAGCTATTAAAGAATAATTTTGTAATTATTGGTAGAGTAGAATTTAACTACTCTACCAATATTATTATAATAATTATATTGGAGAATTCTATGGAAGAAACAAGGGCTTCTACTGGATTCGATAATTTTAAAAAGGAAAAACCAATAGAGGCTATTATTTTTTATGATAATACTTGTCCTAAATGTGGCAAACAATTAGAATTAGTAGTGAAAAATATATTGAATACATCAATAGCTATAAGATATGAATGTAAGTGTGGATATGTTTGTCCAATTAAATATAATATAAATGGAAATAAATGTACACAAACAGAATGTGAAGAACCACAGCCGAATCCAATATATGATAAAAGCATATTTGAATTTAGGCAGCACTTTGGGGAAATATAAAAATGAGAGAAGATATTACAATAACTGGATTATTAAATAAAATAAAAATACAAAAAAGAAAAGTATTAGATATTGATCATAAATTTTTAGATCCGATAGAATCTAAAAATTCTAAATCTTTAATATCTTTATATAATAAATCTAGAAAAACTACATTAGGCGGACTTAATATAGAAAAAGCAGAGTTTGATATTAAAGATCAATTTTCTGATATAATGCTTAATATCTTATTATTAAGAAATTTACTTATTATTAAAGAACAAGTTAATTCTACTTTTAAACTTGTTGTTCCTGATATTCTTGATCAAAATAAAGATGTAAGTTTATCAATTGCACAAATATTAATTCTTAAATCCCCAATGATTAAAGAATATTATTTTAAACTTGCTGATAGATTTGAAAATGATCTAACTATGGCAAAGTTAATGTATAAAAAATATAATGATGATGTATTTGATGAACAAAAAATCAATTCTTATGTATTAGCAAAAGTAAATTCTTTACAATCTGACTATAAATCTGATTATACAGATTTAACAAATTTAAAGATGGTTAAACAATTAACCTCTTATAATGAATATGCTAAAGAGTATATAGATGCTAATAATATAGAATTTTTAGATCCATTAGAATTAGAAAAAAATTCGGATAAATGGTATGATAGTATTCATAATTTTTATGATAATATTGATACCAAATTATTAGAATTTAATTCTACTACACAGATTTGGATAGATCTTTATGATGGAGTATATGGATCTTGGGGAATAATATGATATTAAATTTTAGGAATGAATCAAATTAATTAAAAATGTCAAAATAAGATTAGGTTCTGTAGCAAAAGAGCAAGGAACTATGTAGATCTTATTCTAGGATTTTTTCTCCACAACCAGAAACATAGGTTTATAATTATATATTCTCTTTTCGTTTTTAAAATTATATTGTTACTATAAATTATATTGTAAATGGTTATGACATTATCCAGTTTTTGACTTAATTTGATTTATCCTAAAATATTAATATAGTGGAGTAGGGTTAAAAACCCTACTCCATATTTAATTATTTTTTTGAAGAGATATTATAAATATGAATAATAATTAAACCAAAAAGGGGGATAAAATATGATTAGATTAAATAGAGATTATGAACTACAAATTTTAATTGATAATGAAGAGAAAGTTGAAGAAGAAATTAAAGAATCTGGAAAAGAGAAGTATGAATATTTAAGAGAAAAGATACTGAAATCTGCAGATGATTTCTCAGAAGTTTGTACTTATCTTTATAAAATCAGATTATCATCTAATACAGAGTATGTAGATGACAAGAAAAATAATGATTATTATAGCCTTATTGGAACATGTAATATTATAGCATATAAGTATTTTAGTGCAAGATTTAGTGCTCTTATATATCAGATTATTCTAAATCAAAGGAACTTAAATCATGTAATATCAAATGACCCAATTAATTTCTATGAATATTTTTGCAAAATAGTACCATTAGATACATATAAAACTTGTGCTATTATTTCTGCATTATTTATTGTATATAAATATGAAAATAAAGTATTTATTCCTAATGATAAAAGTAAAGATTTATATATGGCTGGAATTATTAATGATATTAATGATTTCATATTATTATATAATGGCACAGTTTATCATGCTGTATATCATGAAAAATATGATTATGATATTTTAAGTGATATTGATCATTATTTATTAAATGATGATAATTATGAGGAATTAAATAAAAAGATCAATTCTGAAATTGAAACTCATATATTGTATTGGAGAAAGTTTATTACTTTCTTAATGGAAAAAGATTATAAGGGTGCAGTAGATTTAGTAGAGAAGGGAGTATTAGGTGATGAAAATAACTAAAGAGATGATAAGAACAGAGATTATTGAGTCTGATCTGAACTGGAAAGTTGAGAACTATATAGTTCCTTTACAGGAACTTAGTTCTTATTTAGCAACAATATTCTTTGATTATGCTGTTACTTTTAAAACCACTTTTTCTATACTCAAAGAAATCGATAGAAGCAATATTATATCTAAACCTAAGTTTAGTATTGCTGTATACAATTTTTATAAGTGGTCTTTAAATAAAAGAAAAGAATTTGATAAAAATCTATCTTATAATATTGGAATTAGTGAGATAGGGGTTAATTTCACAATTTCAATAGAAGAGATTATAAATTCTATTGATGAATTTGTTTATCAGATCAGAGAGTGGAATTTGGAAACAAATATATCAACTTGGAAGAAAAATATTAAAGATATTACTCCTTATATAGATAAAATGTTTAAAGAGGTTACATTCTTTAAACATACATTATATTCTATTTTCTTAAAGGATGAATCATTTGAATATCCAGAATCTATTAAGATTGATACTATTAAAAATATTAGTATATTATCAAATACTATTGATGATTATATTGGTACACTTAATACTGTATATAGTGATCTAGTAACTATACAAGATATTCTTCAGAGTACAGTAGATTTCAATAATCCTATGAATTTTAAAAGATATGCTGAAGAAAGAGGACTTAATTTAGATGAAGTTAAAAATGCAATCTATAATAGCCCCACTATTGTAGATGAAGATGATGATTTTTAATTAATAATATACGAGGAGAGAAATCTCCTCGTATTAATTTTTTATATTTTAAAAAACCATATTATATAAGGAGTATTTTATTATGATTGCAGAGGTTTTATATTTAGTAGCTTATATTATACTTTTAATAATTGGATTAATAATCGATAGCAATAGTTTTAAGTATAATAAAAAGGATAAAATAAAAGATAGAAATATAATAATAAAATTAAATGAGGAATCTAAATGAAGATAACTTATTTTAGAATAAAAGGATATATAAATATATTAAATGGAATGGGGCTAGATGAACTAATAATTCCATTTTTAGAATTTAAAAATAAGATTATATTAGTATCTGGAGAAAATGGTACTGGTAAATCTACTATAATAAAAGCACTCACTCCAAATCCTGATTCTTCTGATTCTTTTAGAACTGATGTATTCATTGATCAAAATGGAAATAGACAGATTATTGAATATCCTGGAGAAAAAGAAATTCATTATTTAGATTATGATGAATATGGAAATCAAATAGTATATAAAATCCTTATTCAATCTTTAGTAGATGAATCAAGAACAAGAAGAACTACAAAAGCCTTTATATCTAAAAATGATGAAGAATTAAATCCTAATGGAAATGTGAGTTCTTTTAAAGATATTAGGGACGATTTGTTAGGAATTGATCCAGTATATTTAGATTTATCATTTGTTTCTTCTGAACAAAGAGGAATTGTAGATATGATTCCATCTGAAAGAAGAAAATATATGGCTAGTTATATAGGATCATTAGATACTTATAATAATATCTATAAAATTATTTCTAAAAAAGTATCTAATCTTAAATCTTATATGAATACTTTAAATAATAAGATTTATGAAATTGGTAATGAAAACGAATTAAGATTAAAACAGATTCAATTAGAGAATCAATTATCTGATTATAATACTCAAAGAGATAATATTATTACTGATTTATCAGAAGCAGAAACAACTGTAAAACTTATAGATCCAGATAATAAAATGCAAGATCTCTATCAATCCATTTCTGATAAGTTGACAGCTATTAATTTAGAAATGGAAAAGAATAAAAGTATTTTAGATAGGTTATACAATAAATTATCCCTTATTCCTCAAAATCAAGATTTAAATTTATTATTAAAAAATAATGAGGATCAATTATTTGAATATAATAAAAATCTTGAATCTAATAAAACTCAAATAAATTCATTATTATCTCTTAATCAGCTTACTAATAATACTCTTGAAGAAAATAGAACTAGATTATCTAATTTATCTAGACAAGAAGTTCAAATTAATATTGAAGAAGCTGTTAGTCAAGTAAGAGATGAAGTAGATTTATATTCTTCATATCTTAAGAAAAGTGAAATTAATATATTAGAATCTGTATCTATGTCTGAACTTAAAGATTTAAAGTCAGATCTTGATAAGTTTTTATTAGATTTATCTATATTAGAAGAATCTTATAGTGAATTTGATATAAAAGAAGCTTTAAATTATTATAGGAAAGAATCTATAATAAGATCTGAACTAAATAATTGGAATAAAGAAGTGTCTGATATATCCACTTATATAATTTCTACAGAAAAAGATCTTGAACGATATAAAGAAGATTTAGAAACTCTTAAAGAATTTGGTTCTACTAGACCAAATAATTGTAATATTGATACTTGTCCTTATATTATAAAATATATAAAAATACAAGAATCTATTAAATCTGAAGAAGAAGTATCTAAAATAGAACAAGAATTATCTAATAATAAAATTAAATTATCTGATCTTAATATTAAAATTAAGTCTACTACAAATATATTAGAAATTATAAACAAATTAAAAGCTATTCTTATTATATCTTCTAAATCAATATTAACAAAGATTAATAAATTATCATTTATGATTAGTCTAGATAAATTATTTATTAGAATTTCTAATCATAATAAATTTCCAGAATTTTCTGTAGTAGATGATCTTATAGAAAAGAAATCTATATATGATAATTTTTCTAAATTAAAATTACAATTAAAAGAGATGGAATCTGATCTTAAAATTTATAAAGCTAATAAATTAATGATTGATTCTTTAACAGAATCTATTGTTAAATTAGAAGCAGAATATTCTGAAAGAGAAGAACAGATTAAATCACTTAGTAAGGATTGTACTTTTTTAGATGGAGTAATTACAGAAACTTCTAATACTATAGAAAATCTTAAAACTCTTATAGAAGCAGAAGAAAAAATAACTAATCTTAATAATGAAAAATCTAATTTAAGAGATGAATTTAACTCTGTAAAAGATAAAATTTCTTTAGTAAAAGAAAAAGTAGATTCTGTAAATACTTTAAAACAAAAACTCTCTATGATTGATCAAGAAATAGAACCTTTAAGAGGAACTATAAATGCTATAGAATATAATCTTATAAATATTGTAAATTACCAACAGGAATATAAGACATCATCAGAATTATATGATAAAATGGTATTTATTAGAAATGCTTGTTCTCCAGGAAATGGTATGGGTATTCAATCTGAATATATTAAACGATATATGAGTGATATTATTATTGATTGTAATAGAATGCTTGCATATATGTTTGGAGGAAATATTCAACTTGATGTACCAGTAATAAATGAAAAACAATTTTCTATACCATTTATTGGTCCAGGAGGAATGGGGGTACCTGATATTTCAAATGGATCTACTGCACAAAAATGTATGATTGGATTAGTATTTTCTTGTGTAGCAATGATGAAATCTAGTTTAAAATATAATATTCCTAGATTTGATGAGATTGATGGTGGTCTTGATCAAGGAAATAGAATTACATTTATTCAAGTTCTTAATAGTGTATTAGATATTATGCATTCTGAGCAATGCATAATTTGTTCACACAATGTTGAATTTGATACACAAAATACTAGTAAAATTATTTGTTCATCTAAAGGAGTTCGATTTGAATAATAATAATGAAATAGCAGTCATTTTTAAAACTATAAAAATAAAAAATAATGATTATGATTCTTATTTTGATATTATAAAAAATAACGATTCAAAAGAATCTTTAAGTGAATTTTTTGAAAATATACATAATAATTCAACTAAAGATGGTATTTATGTTGATAAATATGAAGGGGTTCGCTGGAAACAAAATGATATTAAAGATCTTCTTGAATTTCTTGGTATAAAATATTTTGAAGTTGAAAAAGAGATTTCTTAATGATTTTTAGAAAAGGTTTAGCTATAAAAATAATTGATGATTATACTGTTATAATTAAAAGAGGAAATAGTAAAGAATCTGAATTTAATAGATATAAAGATGATATTTTCACTAGCTTAGATGATTTTATTGAATGTAGCATAAATGAATATTTATTAAAAGAGAATAGGTAAAAACCTATTCTCTTTATTTTTTAATTAGATATTATAATATTGAAAATATATTATATATAGGAGGTATTGTATGGATTTTTATGACAAGAAGTTACTAGCAAATACGATATTAGATATAGCAGAAAGATCAATATCTAAAGGAGATATTGACACTGCTAAAAGCTGTTTAGAGGCAGCTGATAAGATTGTAGATAATATGAAAACAGATTTAGTAATAGATATGCTTATATCTGCTTATTCAAAAAATGAAGGGTAAAATACTCTACTCTATTAGTTGATAATAAACCCTAACAGAAATTCTGTTAGGGTTTATTTTTTTATTAAAATCTAGAAATATTAGTAGAATTCTTTACAATAACTCTTTTGGTAGAATTTAAGTTATTATTTTTTGCTATCTTTCTTAATGGATCTACAGTATAATCAGTTACAGCTAATTCAGAACTTATAGGCATATTAGGAATAGGCTGATCTGTTCTTCTATCTACCCATTGGAAATATTTAGCACCACTTGCTTCATCATATACTACAACTTCTTCAATATTAGGATTATTATCATTTAACATTAAATTCTCTTCTGGACTAAGATTTGCTAAATAGTTAGCTAATCCAGTATCCATATTTCTCTGTACATTTGGAGAATAATCTGCTCTAATAATATCACCTAATCCAGCAGTCATATCCATTGTAGTAGGCTGTGTATAAGCAGGAGCACCTAACGGAGCTGAGATATATGCATTATAAGCATCCATAATAGCTTTATTATCATCACCTTGATCAATAGCTCTCATATCTTTAAATCTACGGTATTCCATATCATTAATAGATTTAATTGTATTATTAATCTCTTTTACTGCTGCTAATTTAGTAGAAAGAAGACTACTCATGCTTGCTAATGTAGCATTAGTATAGTGATATTTACCTTTAAGATTTCTTTGAGACCTAATAAAATCAAGATCTTGTTTACAATCTCTAAGCAATTCATCAGATTGAGCAATAATATTATATGCCATCTTATTTGTAGTAGCATAAGAATCAGCATATACTGTATTTTCTACTACTTGTTTAGAGTTAGTAGGATCAATATTACTAATTTCTGTAGAATCTTCTTTAGTAGGATCTTTTACTTTTCTTTTCTTTTTTTGTGCTTTTTCAACAATAGGGTATGTTCCACCTATAGAAGCAACCGGTGTACTAACATTAGTCCCAATCAATCCAGAGAAATTAGCACCAATAGATAATTTATCTTTTTGCTGATCTGGAATAATAGTTTCTACTTGTACAGGTTTACCATCTGTAGTATATGCTTGACTCATGTACATAGAGCTATTTACTTGATTATTACTAGGAGGATTTGGGAAGTTAATAGAATCCATGTTTAATCTCCTTTTTAAAAATATATTATAAAATTGATAGATAGTATAAATACTATTTGATTATTAAAAAGTAATTTAAATTAAATTTTATAGATTTTTTGACTTAATATTAATATTTTAAGGAGAATAATAATGGCAAGAAAGAAGAGCTTTATTTTAAATAATGAACAATATAAATTATTGATACCAGGATATCCAGAAGGATCTGATATTACTATTTTAAATACAGCTTATATTCCTAGAAAGAAGGTAGAAACTGAAGAAGGCGGAACCAAATATGAAAAGGACTATATAGCAATATTATTTAGAGATAATAAAAAAGAAGAAAAACATGTTCATATAATATATGAACCTAGATATACTTTTTATAAATTAAGAGATGATATTATACCAACTGATTATATATTATTCTTTATTCCTAAAGAAGATGTAGTTCCATATACATGTAAGTATTCTGATATATTAAAAGCAATAGCAGAAGTAACTAATATGGTTGACTTTTATCAATATAATGTAGATAATGAAATTTATAGTGAAAATAAGAAACTTCATACATTGCCATCTATATTTATGTCAGATATGAATATAGAGAATTATTATAGATTTTTATTTGGATTATCCTATCCAAATAATGTATTTAAATTATCTAAAGGATATCTTGATATAGAAACAGATGGTCGATATGCAATAGCAGACTTTCCAGAACCAGGAGAAGTTCCAATAAATGCTATTGCTTATTGTGATGAAGCACACAATACAACATATCAATTCATATTTGATGATCCAAGAAATCCAGCATTACAAGAATATAAAAGACAATTTGCTAGAAAAGATATAATATCAGAATTAAAAGAATTTGTAATTAATGCTGTTGGTGGTTATAAGAAAGCTGTAAAGTATGGGGTTGATAATATGGAATATAAAATTCTATTCTTTACAGATGAATTAGAAATGCTTCAAAAAATGTTTGAAGTTATAAATGTAACACAACCAGATTTTATGAATATCTGGAATATGTCTTTTGACTTAACTTATATTGCAGCAAGAATTGGAGAGCTTGGAGCCGATGCTGCAGAAATAATTTGTGATCCAAGAGTTAATCCTACATTTTTAGTATACTATGTAGATAATAGAAATAAGAATAATTTTGAAGAAAGAGGAGATTTTGTAAGTATATCTTCTCATACAGTTTGGTCTGATCAAATGATTACATTTGCATCTAGAAGAAAAGGTAGGGGAGCATATCAATCTTTTGCATTGAATGCTATTGGTGAAGATGTAGCTAATGTTAAGAAATTAGATTACTCTCATATTACCAGAGATATTAATATGCTTCCATATATTGATTTTAAAACATTTAGTTTTTATAATGTAATGGATGTCATTGTACAAAAATGTATAGAAAAAATGACATCTGATGATGACTATATATTTACTAAATGCTTAGTTAATAATACTACATATTCTAAATGTCATAGACAAAGTGTATATTTAGCAAATAGATTTGCTAAAGATTTTTATAGTTATGGGTATATTATAGGAAATAATAAGAATATATATAATGAAAAACCCACGACGGCATTTCCTGGAGCTGCTGTGGGAGATCCTACACATAATAATCCAAATATTAGCTATCATATTAATGGTAAGCCAACAATGTTAATAGAGAATTCAGTGGATTTCGACTATTCTTCATTGTACCCATCTATTATTCTTGAAAATAACATTGCACCAAATACACAATATGGCAGAATTATAATAGAAGATCCAGATAATCCAGATAGAAGATATTCTAAAAATGAACATCAAGATATGTATACTAATAGTGATGAAGAAGCTAAATATTCTAGAGGTGGAGAATTTCTTGAAAATCTTATGTCATCTAATATCTTAGAATTTGGATGGAGATGGATGAATCTTGGAGATGTATTTAATGTAGAATCTGATCTTAGAGAATTTTATGAATTTAATACTTATAATGGTCCTTCTATAGATTCTAATCTTATGGATGCTATTTATTTTACAAAAGATAAAACGACACCAGTATTTATAGAGAATATATATGGTCCTCAACCAGTATTTATTTCTGATGATCCTCTTGACAATTCAGTAAGTGATGATCTTATTGAAGAAATTAAGAAAGGAGCATTATTATAAATGGAAAATAATTATATAGAATTCTGTAAATATATAATACCTATAGTTACAGGTTGTGCTGGTTTTATAAGAACAACAGGGTACATGGCACATATTCCAGGATTTATAATAATGATGTCAGATGATGAAACATTTATCAATATAGTAAAAATTCCAATTATATTTAATATTATACTTTCAGCAAAAATAAATGACTTACTGAAAATAAAAGAAGAACAAGATATGCTAAATGTAGTACAAAATACATATTTTCTTGGTAATAATATTAAATATGCTAATATGATAAATTATTTAGGAATTTATACAAATATTGATAATTTGACAGATTGTATATATTCAGAAGATGATTGTTATAATATAGAATTCTTTGATAATGTAAGCAAAATGACTAGCATAGAATATATAAATGTAAGCAATCAATATCAGAACTTTATGATTCCTGCTAGTAAGAGCATAACTAATTTAAATAAAGCTGATAAAGTAAGTTTAAAGATTTATAATTATATAAATAATCCTTGTGATAATAAAATAAAGACTATTAGATATAGTATGTATAAAAATAAATTTAAACTTATATCAGATATATTTGCAAATATTATTGTAGTATAAGAGAGGAAGAGATTCCTCTCTTTATTTTTAATAAAAATTTCAATTATATATTATAAAATTGAAATATATTATTATTTAAAAGGAGAGTTATTATGAAATATGATTTAAATGAATATCCTAAGCTTATTTATGCTAATGAAATTTTAGATGAACAAACTATTTATTCTGGTAAAGTTAAGAAACATGATTTTTGTATTTTTTCTGATCCTCAAACCGGTAGAAACTTTGAGAAGGATCCATATATTAAAGTATATAATGATAAAAATAAGGATATTGCTACCGAATTGATAAGAGTTTCTATGAAAACTGGAGCACCTCTTTCGCATGAGCATACAAATAAAGATAAAGATGCTGGAAAAAAGAGATTAAAATTCACAAAAGATGTAGCAGAATTTCTTCAAAAAGCAATGTTGGAATCTCCCAATAGATATACATATCCATCTTATTCCAATGTAAAAACCGTATATGATGGAATATATTATGATATTTTTAGTTTATGTGGAAATTGTACTAAATACCCAATTCCTAATTTTATGGAGAATATAGAATAATGATTAATTATGATAAATGGATTGAAATGTTATATAGTAACCTTGCTATATATAATTGGAAAGATAAAGAATTTATTATATTTGCATGTTTAAGTTATTATGAAAATACGTATGCATTTGGAATTAATATTCCTAAAGAAGAAAAAACATATTATATATCAATGGTCTATCCAGAAATATTAGCATCTTATAATGAAAATAATATTGATAAGAAAAGTATTAATAAATTAATAGATTATTTAAATACAACTACTATATGGAATGATATAATATATTTTATGAATAAATGTATAAAAAGTGATGAATTAATTATTGGAAAAACAAAAGTTAGTATAGATCTTTCTAAGATTCCGGCTAATCCACCAGATTATAGAAAGATTTTAGATTAAGATAATAAAAAAGAAAAGGCATTAGTCTTTTCTTTTTTGCCATTTTATAATTCCAAAAACATCACTATAATCTAATCTATATAAGGAGATTAATACTTATGGCTGATAATGCAAATCAGAGAAAAATTAATAATTCTCTTGATTTACTCAGACAAAGAGTAAATGATCTATATAACAATACATACTATTCAAATGATAATTCTGAGGAATTTAAAACTCAGGTTACAGATAAATTAGATGATGCTATTAGAAAATCTACTCAGCAGGATGAAGAATTTAAGAATATCTCTAATACATCTAAACTTTTTCGTAAACTCTTAAAGAATACTAATTCTTCTAATTCAGCTCAAGCTAAATTAGATAAGGCTTTTGGTAAAGGTGGAGATGATGATGTTTCATCTCTTTTCCAATCTACAGATATGGTAGCTTCTATGATGGAAGCTTATTCCAAAACTAAATGGATTTCAGAATTAGATAATGAGTTTGATCTTATTTGTAAATACATGACAAAACTTCAAGCCGCCCTTGATATTAAAAGAGATGCAGTGTTATGCTCAGATTCTTATACTAAAGAATTCTTAGAAGTTCATGCAAAAGGTGAAAATCCTCAATCTGATAGAAATGCTGCAATACAGAATAATATTGTAGAAATGATTAAAAAGTATGATCTTTCTAATAAAGCAGAAACTTGGTATGAAGATACTTCTAAATATGGAGAAGAGTTTGTATACTGTGTTCCATATTCTATTGCACTTGATCAGCTTCTAAAAAGAAAACAAAGTACTTCATTTTCTATTACAGAGTCTGTAACAAAGAAAGAGTTTGCTAAAGAAATTAAAAAACTTCCAGTAACTGTTACTATGGAAAATGGAGATTTGAATGAGCCTATTATTAGAATTAATTTTGATAAATCAAAAGTTTTGAAAGAAGCTATAGAAAATAATCTTTATTTACAAAAAGCTGCTGGTAATGATTTACTTAGAGGATTATCAGAATCTTTTGTAGTTCATGAAACAAATGATAGTTTTGAAGATCATTTAAATAAGTCTGACAAGAATCATACTAGTATTAAGTTGGATAAAACTATTGATGATGAATTACAATGGGAAGATGATGATAAATCGGCAGCAGATGGCTTAGTATCTAATAATAACAATAAAACTAAACTTAGAGTAAATGGTGCTGTATTAAGAACTATTAAACATGATAGAATTATTCCTATTTATATTGAAGATACCATGTTTGGTGCTTATTATATAAGATTTAACCAGTTTGAAGATATTGATCTTAATGCTACTGGTAATATGAAAGGTTATAATTCTATAACTGGCATGTTTAATAATGGTCAGATTTCTACTCAAGTTACCACAAATGAAGATGTAGAGAATCAAAAGAATCTTCTTCTTAGAACTTTAGCAGGAAAGATTTCTCAAAAGATTGATGCTGCTTTTATTAATTCTAATACAGACCTTAAAGATGAGATTTATAAGATTCTTCTCTTTAATGATAAATATAATCAGATTTCTCATACTATTGACATGGATATAGTATTCGTACCATCTGATGATATTCATCATTTAAAATTTAAAGAAGATCCAGATACACATAGAGGAATTTCTGATCTTTGGGATGCTTTGGTGCCTGCTAAACAGTGGATTACTTTAACATTAACTTCTGTTTTAGGATGGGCTACTAGAGGATTTGATAGAAGGGTTTATTATGTAAAACAATCTCTTGATACAAATACTGCACAATCTTTACTTAATGTAATTACTACTATTAAGAAAGGCAATTTTGGTGTTAGACAGATGGAATCTGTCAATAATATTTTAGGTATTGTTGGTAGATTCAATGATTTTGTAATTCCTATGGGTCCTTCTGGTGATGCACCAATTCAATTTGATACAATGCCAGGACAACAGTTTGAATTTCCTACAGATTTACAAGCAAATCTTGAAGAATCTGCTGTAAACTCAACAGGAGTTCCTTTAGAGATTGTAAATTCATCAACTGGTATGGACTTTGCTGTTAGATATACAATGACTAATGCTAAATTGCTTAGAAATGTATTAAAGAGACAACTTAAGATGGAAGATTTCTTATCAGAAATATTTACAAAGATTTATAGATTTGAATATGATGAGAATATTACATTGGAAGTTCAGTTACCACCTCCTGCATTCTTAAGTATGACTCAGGGAACTCAGCTTCTTAATAGTGCTGTACAATATGCAGAATCTATTACTGAAGTTGAAATGGGTGGTCAAAGTGATGAAGCCAAAGCTCTATTTAAGAAGAGATTAATTAGAAAATTAATTCCTTCTTATATGAGTGATGAAGAAATTGAAAAGATTAAAGATCAGATTGCTTTGGATAATAGTATACAAAAATCTAAGAGTGAAGATGATTTTGAATAATAAAAAGGCTAGGAAGTGATTCCTAGCCTAATTTAATTTTGAAGAGATATTAAACAATATAATTTGTATTATTTAATTAGATATTATAATAGTAGAATAGGAGGTACAATATGAGAGATAGAATTTATATTCATTATGGGTCAAATAAATTAAATCTTAATGCAAATTTAATTGGAGATATATTTATGAATAAACCAAAGGGTTTATGGGCTTCTCCAGTAGATTCTGATTATGGATGGAAAGATTTTTGTATTTCTAATGATTTTAGAGTGGAATCATTAGATACCTATTTTACTTTTAAAATTAAAAAAGATACAAAAATTTTAAAAATTAAAAGTCATAATGATGTAGCTAAATACTTTACTTATTATCCCTACTCTGATAATAAGTATAAAAAATCTTTAAATAAATTAACTCTTAAAGATTTTAGTTTAGTTAATTACAGAGATTATATGATAGATTTTGAAAAAATCTATCAAGAATATGATGGTATGGAATTATACATGACAGAAAATTATTCTGAATTTTATAATTCTTATTTATTTAATACCTATGATGTAGATTCTTTAATTATATGGAATTTAGATCAAATTATTCAAATAAATCCCCAGTAGACATTAGTCTACTGGGGTAAATTCTTATAATCTTTTATTTTTATTTATATATTATTTAAACTTGGGGGCTAATAATATATACTTTGTTTTTATCAAGTTCTCTGAACACTATCATTCATTACTCCACCAAGAGGAATATTCTGGTTATACTTCTCAGCAACGACATTAGCAAGATTAGCATTGCTCAGGATATCCTTAACAATACCAGTATTCTCAACAATACCATCACCTCTAACTTCACCAGAACCATCAGGCTTATAGCCACCTCTCATAACAGCCCATTCATAATCATTGCTATCAAGGATAACCTTACGAGGATCACCGTTAGCAACATTAAGATCATTCTGAAGCATCATAGAAGCATACTTATTAACCTGATCGCCAACAATTGGGAAGCAGTTAAAGGAAACAGAAATTTCCTGGAATTCAATAGTACCACGAGTAGAGTTATAAAGCTGGCTATTCGGTGCCATTGTCGGCTGACAGTTGGCAAGAAGATAAGCCTTCTCAACCTTTCTCATAGTATTATCAGTTACATAATACAGGAATGTAAATACCTCATACTGAGGACCTGGATCATTATAAACAGATCCAACAAGACCATGATAAGTCTTAGCCTTAGAGTAAGGATCTTTAATTCCAGTAAGATAATAGTTAAGATAATTAGTAATAAGAGAACCAGATCTCTCCCAGAATGTCATTTCTACAGTAATGGAAGTATCCATAGTTACGTTATTAATAATCATCATTTCATTGTTACCATTAGAAATGGTACCAGCATCAGCAGTAATATCAGGAATACCAGAAAGACCTCTAAATTCACCTTCCATGATGTGTACAAGACCATCCTGAAGATTCTTTACGGCAGCATTTCTGGAAGCCAATGCAGTCATGAAATCAGGAACACCAACAACAGTAAGGAAGGAATATCCTGACTCAAAGACATCAAACTGCTTCAGATTTGAAAAATCAGTGACACCTTTCATCAGAGTGTATTCTGTTACACTTCTAGGCATCTTAATATAATTAAGACCAGCAGCCATATTTTACTTCCTCCTTATTAATATGCTGGATTCGTTTCAGGAGAACCTTCAACTGCAAAGACATCAAAGATTTCACCCTGTGGGAAGTCCTTATAATAACAATACAGGGAAGCATTGAAGATCTTCTGAGCAATCATATCATCATCACGAGTATAGATAAGCTCGATTGACTTGAAGTACTTCTCATAATAGCTAATAACATTGTCCTGAATAAGCTTCTTATACTGAGTAAAATCATTACCATCAGTAAGCATAAATCTAATCTTTGGACAATACCTTCTAATATCCTTAACACACATTTGTGTGATAATTACATTAGATGAGAAGCTAAGTGGTCCCCAATGATCCTGAGAAGTATAAGTAGACTGAACTGCAACAATTCCATCATCAGAAGAATAGTTAGCATAATTTACTCTAAGATCATCAAGAATAGTCTTCATATCAATTGCAGGAGTAATTCTTGGAATGACATTAAGAGTATTCTCAATTGCTTCAGTAATGATAAAGTTATTAAACTCACCAGCTACAGGAGCATTAGGGTTATTAAGATAATGATTTACAAGAAGAGGTGCTACACCATGAAGCATAGTAACTCTGATCTGCTTTCTTGAGAAATCATCGATAATATCATAAGTCGTCATGTAGTCGCCTACAAAAGGACTATGCTCCCAAGCAAGATCACTTACAGCAGCCTGAACATCAGTAATATTATGAATATTAAGGCCAAGATCTCTGAAATAGAAGAAATCTTCTCTAAAATCTGCAAGTTCACAAATTTTATGTTTTACTTCATAAGGATAGTTGGCATCAACACAGAAATCAATTTTATGATAATCAAGATCATAAATTTCATCAGAGAATCCGCCACTCAAATAATTAATAGCTTGATTAGTCCATTCTGGAGTAGGAGTTTCACCAGCAAATGGTGCATCTCCAAAATTACCATTACTACCATTTACAAGAGTATACCCATAAGTAGCAGTAAGATCAGTATCACTACTATCAATACTATAAGTATCAAGTGCTACACCCTTTTTAGTTTTAGCGAAAAGGAAATCAAGACTATAAAGAGTTTCAAGATCTGCATTACCATCAGCATCTACATACCCGGCTTCAGTAGCAAGTTTATCAACAAATGCATCAAAACCAGTTTTATAATATTTAGTATTAAATTGAGTCATAGTAGACTTAGACAGACCCATATTTCTCTTAATATTATTAATATAAGTAATAGCATCAGGATCACCAGAGAATCTCTGAGATTCCACTACAGTAGTACCTTCAATATCCTGAATATTATAAAGCATAAAACTAAGAGTTTTAGATGCATCATAATCGGGAGTGATTCTTACATTCTTATATGATACACCTCTACCATTATCACAAATAATAAAAAGAGGGAATTTAGTATCACTAAGAATACTAGCTGCAGCCTCTTCTACCTGATCAAAAGTAGTAGCATTTTCCACACTCTGTCTTGTGTACTTAACAGTGACTTTCTTTTCCATTGCTTCAGTATCGGTAACAGTGGTAGTTTCATTACCATTCTCATCGATATAAATTTTAGCACCAGAAGCATCTGTTTTCTGTACCTGTTCAGAAAGAAGTTCAGCTACAATAATAAGGTTTGCAAGTGTAGAATCTTCTGCAACAAGTCTTTTGCCAAGAACTCTACCACCTGCAGCCAGAATACTATGTGCTTGAATCAAAGGCTGACCATGTTTAAAAAAATCAGCATTATTACCATACATCCTCTTAAATTCAGGATAGGTAAAATCAGTGATCTCTTCGGTACCCTTATCTGCTGAAAAGACACAGAGGAACAGAGGAAGTGACTCATTGTTATTATCTGCAACTGCGTCACTCATCAGCACCTCGTGCCAATTAACTTTAGTTCCAGCATACATAAGCTGTATCCTCCTTTATAATTATAAAGAACTATATAACTTAAAATCAGATATATAATTTATTGTAATGTTGGGCTAAAAGCCACTTTCAAAGTATATATAAATTACATCATAAGAACTCTCTCTAATGGACTTTCTTTATGTGGCTTACCATTCTTTTCTTCATCAGAAAGAAGTACAGCAGACATTATAGATTCATCCAAATTCTCAGATGTAAGAGAAACAAATGGTGAGACATATTTAGCTGCCTCTTTAATAGAGACTGGTTTATATCCAGTCATTTGTTTATTAATTAATTTAGACATTCTAAAAGGTTTAGATACATCCTCTGGATCTCTACAGATTTTAGAATAGATTAAACCCATTGCCTGAGCATGAACAGAATATCCCTTAGAGTTTAATTCCATACATTCAAAAGGAAATTTATAAAGAGAAGAATAGTCAAGATTGTTTGGAATTCTACCAGTTTGGATATGTAATCTAAATAATTCAGATACATTATCAATATTCTGTTCTACATGACATCTAGTAATAAGCTGATCATCTCTCTCAAATCTTAAGATTCTAAAGTCAGATGGATCTAAATGTTCTTCTAGAGAAATATCCTTTTTCTTTTCTATTAATTTAGGCTTACACATAAACATTGTTGGAAAAGAAAAAGTCATTAATTTTCCAGGACTACCATTAGCTGAATAAATTCTATAAGTAAAAGATCCCATTAATTTTACATAAGAACCTTCGATACTTGCAGAATTTGATTTACCATCACCAAAGTAATCTTCTGGTATATAATACTCAAGATAACCATCTTGATTGAATAAAAGAGCGTCCCCTTCTCTTTTAGCAAAAGGTGGTATCTCGGTATATTTAAAGTTAGGCATACAAATAGTACCTCCAATATAGGTATTATAATGGAGTTGAAATATATACTATTTATTTAAGAACTAGAGTTTCACCATCTACATTAGCAGTGATAAAACCTATTTCTGCTTTTGTATATGTAACAGCAGCAGATCCATCTATAGATTTAGCTGCATCTCCTACTGTAACCATTATAGGAGTATGTAACTTTCCAGCTGTAGCAGCATTGCCACCATAACTAGAAATTGGAACTGCTACACCATTTGCATCAAAATATACAGGTTGTGTAGCATCACCTTTAGAAGTTACATTTACAAGTTTCTCATATGTAGTAGATATTACATCACCATTTCCATCTTTAGTTGCTTTTTCAGCTTCATTAGCTATAGCAGTAGATGGTAGTGCACCAATATCAGCAGGTGTAATATTTACGTAACCAGTTCTATAATCAGTTTCAGAATCACCTTTAACACCCTTAACAGATCCAAAATTTCTAATAGCAGGTGCCATATCTGCAGGTGTTATAGTATCTGATGTACCATTAACTTCTCTGATAGCATCTGCAATATCTGAAAGATACTGGCTATCTATAGTTACGAGTCCCATAGAGATTTGACTATCCTTTCATAACATTATTAATTTAAAGTTTTCTAAATAAAGGAGAGGAGGAGAACCTCCTCTCCAGTATTACATTTAAAAATAATGTTATAGGATTAAAAATATAATTAAAATACAACAAGTGTAGTTCCAGATACATAAGAAGCTTTAGTAAGCCCTTGAGCAGCACTAGTAGCAGCTGCATATGTAGTATTGGTAGGTACTACCCATGTACCATCACCTCTTAAGAAACTAGTTCTTTGTGCAGTAGTAGCACTAGGAACTAATCCAGCAACACCTGCAGCAGCACTAGTAGCACCTACATAATTAGCATATGTAGTATCAGTATTATACTTTGTACCAGCCTTCCATCCAGCACCAGTTAATACATAACCAGATGTAGCATAATTAGTAGTACCACTAGAAGCAGCAGGAGTAAGACCTGCAGCTGCAGATGTAAATGCTGCATAAGTAGTATCAGATCCTGGAATACCTAAACCTGTAATATCTGCCTTAGCAACAGCAGCAGTAGCACTAACATGTCCAGTACTATCTACAGTAAATTTCCTTAATCCACTAGCAGCACTAGTATATGTAGGATGAGTATAATTATTTGCAGATGTAGCAATACCATCTAATTTAGTCTTATCTGCAGATGTCATTAAGCCATTAGCTGCAGTTGTAACTGCTGCATATGTAGTATCAGTATTATACTTTGTACCAGCTTTCCATCCTGCTCCAGTTAATACATATGCAGATGTAGCATAATTAGTAGTACCACTAGAAGCAGCAGGAGTAAGACCTGCAGCTGCAGAAGTAAATGCTGCATAAGTAGTATCAGTAAATACAGCATCAGATGGAACTGCTTTATTTATAGCATATCCATTTACTGTACCCACAATATTCATTGTAACTTTTCCATCTGTTCTAAAGTAATAATTTGTACCATCATAGAA
>JAEEGL010891054.1_pt1 | contig 32576 bp, 26 predicted proteins | sample 9134231 | NCBI WGS metagenome assembly JAEEGL01 (sample SAMN16246548, study PRJNA631951) | gut metagenome | biome: gut microbiome; feature: rumen; material: fiber-attached | host: Bos | place: Iran: Karaj | collected 2018-10
TCCCAGAAGTCCACCTTGAAGGCGTACTTCAGCACCTCGGCGGCACCGGACTGGTGGGAGATGATCGAAGGGACGTTGGTGCGCATGGCCTCGAGGGGCGAGATGCCGAAGGGCTCGGAGACCGAAGGCATGATGTACACGTCCGACAGGGCGAACATCTTCTGCACGTCCGTACCGCGCAGGAAGCCCGTGAAATGGAAGCGGTCGGAGATGCCGAGCCTGGCGACGTGACGTATGCAGCGGTTCATCATGTCGCCGCTGCCGGCCATCACGAAGCGGACGTTCTCCGTCCTCTTGAGGACCTTCGCCGCAGCCTCGATGAAGTACTCGGGGCCCTTCTGGAAGGTGATGCGACCGAGGAAGGTCACGACCTTGTCCTTTACGCCGCGCTCCACGCGGAGGTTCTCGCGGCCGCTGAAGTCCACCGCGTTGTGCACGGTGACGACCTTGGCCGGATCGATATGGTATTTGTTCACGACGATGTTGCGCGTGAGGTCGCTGACGGTGACCACGCGGTCCGCGGCCAGCATGCCCCGCGTCTCTATGTCGAGCACGCGCGTATCGATGTGCTGCTCGTCGCCGCGGTCGTAGGAAGTGGCGTGCACGTGGACCACCAGAGGCTTGCCGGTGAGCTCCTTGGCGGCGATGCCGGCAAGGTATGTAAGCCAGTCGTGGGCGTGGATGACGTCGAACTCGTCCCTGTGCTGCATGGCGATGGTGCCTCCGACCATGGCGTAGCGGGCGACCTCTTCCATGAGGTTAGCCCCGTACTTGCCGGAGAACTTGAACTTGGTGCCGTACTGGACGTTGAAGTCCTTGACCTGGCGCCTGCGCTCCTCCTCCACGAGGCTCTCGAACTCGTCGGGATTGACGTAAGGTACGAGATTGCTGTCGATGTGGATGAACTTGACCTTGTCCAGGAACTCGTCTACCGTCGAGCTGACGGTGTCGACCGCGACGTCGCTGGCATTGATGATGGTGGTGGCGCTCTGGTCCTCGTCACCCGAGGCAGAAGGCATCACGAACAGGGTCTCGACGCCGTTGTACGCCAGTCCCTTGACTATTCCTTCGCAGGCAGTGCCCAGACCGCCGGCGATATGGGGAGGAAACTCCCAACCGAACATCAGTACTCTCATGGCTTAGTCCTCCTTGTATTTGTTGATGATGAAGTCCACTGCCAGGAGCGCGGCGGTGCTGAGCGCCGAGGAGATGGCTCCGTGAGCCTCGTGCGGCGGGTCGCCGTCATAGAGCTCCGAGAAGGCGCCGACGCCGTGCTTGGACAGGTCGTCGTAGAAGCCCTCGATGAGCCACTGCGCCTTCTTCACGAAGGACTGGCCCTTCACGCGGAAGCTGACGTCGCAGTAAGGCTCGAGCAGGAACGGAAAGGAGCAGCCCTGGTGGTATGCCAGGTCGCGCTCGATCTGCGTACCCTCGTACACGCCCTTGTACTTGGGGTCGCGGGGCGAGAGGGTGCGGATGCCGCGGGCGGTGACAAGCTCGTTGTCGATGACCCTGAGGATGGACTGGAAAAGGTCCTCGTCCACGGGGGAATTCTTCACCCAGATGGCATAGAGCTGGTTAGGACGGATGTCCATGTTCTGTCCAGCGCCGTCCACATAGTCGGCGAGACAGCCGCGTTCATCGTTCCAGAACATCGGGAGATAGTTCTGCTTCACAAGGTCGCGGACGGGTGCCCAGCGGGTCACGAAACCGCCGTCCTTCGAGCCGAAGCGGGTCTCCATGTCGAGGGCGAAGCAGAGGGCGTTGTACCAGAATGCATTGGTCTCGACCTGGTATCCGGCACGCTCGGTGACGGGGATGCCGTGGATATAGGCGTTCATCCAGGTGAGGGCGACGCGGTCCATCTGCGCCCAGAGGAGGCCGTTGGGCTGCATCGCCACCTCCTTGCGCTCGCCGGGACCGTAGCTCTCGATGATGCCCTTGACGGTATTTCCGTACTTCTTCCAGACCTTTGCGGGATCGGCTCCGAAGTCGTCGATGTACTCCTGGAGGATGATGGGCATGTAGAGCGGGGACTCGACCTGGGTCGTGCGGCGGAACAGGCGCTCCTGCTCGTCCGCGATGAGGTTGTCGAGGATCTCCTCGAACTCGGCAGCATTTCCTCCGGAATAGAGGGTCAGTCCGGGCAGGGCCACCAGGGTCTCGCGGAGGAGGCCTGTGTACAGCCAGGAGAATCCTGCGGTGACTTTCTTGCGGTTGTTGTGGTTGCAGATGAGGGTGTCGGCGCAGCGGACGAGCTGCTCGCGGCTGTTGGTGACCTCGGGGGTCCTGGCCAGCAGTTCGCTGAACTTGCGCTTGATGGAGGCGGGATTGGCCTCGACCGTGGAGGCCGAGAAGACGATGGAGTCGCCCTCCTTCATGTCAACCTCGAAAGTGCCGGGGACCAACAGGTCCTCGCGGCAGTCGAAGCCGCGGCGGTACTCGTCGGAGTAAGTGATGCCCTCATACCAGTAAGGCATGTGCTTGTAGACTGCGGACTTGGTGTTCAGCTGGAGGAAGAGGTCCGGGAAGTTGGAATACATCCTGAAGGCGGCTCCTCCGGGAACGGCCGTGTAGCCGATGTTGGCGACGGGGTTCTGGCTGGTGAGCGAATGGATGTTGCGGAAGGCCAGGAAGGGCTTCAGCTGGAGGACGGCCTTGGAAGGGGCCTGCACCAGTTCGTAGCGTATGAGCACCTGGTCGGTGTCGGGCACCAGCAGGATGCTCTTGGTGAAGACGACCTGGCCCACCTTGTAGGTGATCTGGGGGACAGGGTCCGCCTTGAAGTCGACGACGTACTTGTGCCCGCGCGGCTCATAGATGTCCCCGTAGCAATGGATGCCGAGGTTGAACTGCTTGCGGTTCACGACAAGGCTTTCGTCGAGCGAGGAGAGCAGCAGGAACTTGTCGCCGCCGAAGCGGTCCAGGGTCACTGCCAGCAGTCCGTGGTAGCGGCGGGTGTTGCACGTCACGATGGATGTATTGACGTACGCTCCCGTCTTGTTCGCGCTGATAATCTCCCTCTTCAGCGAATAGGAGAGGTTAACCAGTTCAGACTTGTTGAACTTCAAAAAAGCCATAACTATATAGTATTTCTAACTTTATAACTGATTTCAATCTTCACGTCCCAAAACCAAAGCGCACCGGCTCGGCAAATACAGATACAGGGTATCCTCCAGGTTCTGCGGACCGTTCGGCGATTTCGCGTGGACAGTGAGGTGCTCTTCCCCCCGTTTCACGCGTTCGAAACCGTTGAACTCCGCCTGGTCGGTGTCCAGTGTTATCGTATATTTACCGGCAGGTGCCGCGAATCCATAGTCCGCAAACGAAGCGGTCGGATTGAAATTGAATGCAAAGATACTGCTTTTTCTGCTGAATATCAAGATTTTCTTCTCCTCGTCCGCGACGAGCAGCTGCGGAGCGTCGGCGAGCAGTCCGTTTTTCCGGACGAGATGCACCATGGCCCCGTCGAAATTGCGCAGGTACTTGTACCTGAGATAGTCCGGTTCGGCCAGGGACCACTGCCTCCGGGCGTGCTTGTAGGACCAGCCGTTACCCTCGCGCGGGAAGTCTATCCACTCGGGATGGCCGAACTCGTTGCCCATGAAGTTGAGGTAGCCGTTGCCGGCGGTGGCGAGGGTCAGAAGGCGTATCATCTTGTGCAGGGCCACTCCCCTGTCCACTATGGGATTGGATGACTCCATGTTCATGGAGAAATACATCTCCTTGTCCATAAGCCTGAATATAAGCGTCTTGTCTCCGACAAGGGCCTGGTCGTGGCACTCGGCGTAGCTGATGGTCTTCTCGTCGGCGCGCTTGTTGGTGAGCTCGTACCATATCTCGCCCATCGACCACTGCTCGTCGCTCTTCTCCTTGATCCACTTGATCCAGTGGTCTGCGACGCCCATCGCCATGCGGAAGTCGAAGCCGACGCCGCCCGCCGCGAAGGGGGCGGCCAGGCCGGCCATGCCGCTCACGTCCTCGGCTATGGTCAGGGCGTTGGGATTTACTTCCTTGATGAGCATGTTCGCGAGGGCCAGGTAGGCGACGGCGTTCTCGTCAACCCCCTGGTTGAAGTAATTGTCATATCCGACGAAGTCCTTGCCAAGGCCGTGGTCCCAGTACAGCATGCTGGTGACCCCGTCGAAGCGGAATCCGTCGAGATGGTACTCCTCCATCCAGAACTTGCAGTTGGACAGGAGGAAGTACTTGGTCTCGGACTTGCCGTAGTCGTAGCAGCGGCTGTCCCAGGCCGGATGGTGGCCCTGGGGGCCGGAATAGAAGTAGAGCGTGTCGTGGCCGTCGAAATTGCTCAGGCCCTCGGCCTCGTTCTTGACCATGTGCGAGTGCACGATGTCCATGACCACCGCGATGCCCTTGGCGTGGGCGGCATCCACCAGTGCCTTGAACTCTTCCGGAGTGCCGAAACGCGAGCTGAGGGCGAAGATGTTGGAGACCTGGTAGCCGAAGGATCCGTAGTACGGATGCTCCTGGAGGGCCATTATCTGGAGCACGTTGTAACCCAGCTGCGCGACCTTCGGGAGGACGTCGAGACGGAACTCCTCGAAGGTCGAGACTCCCTCCTTCTCACCGCTCATGCCGATGTGGCACTCGTAGATGAGGGGATTGGGGCGCTTGCCGGGACGGCGGTGCTTCCATACGTAAGGCTCGGCCGGGTCCCAGACCTGGGCGCAGAAGGCCTTGGTCTCGGGGTCCTGGACGCAGCGGGTGACATAAGCGGGCAGGCGTTCGCCGCCGCCGCCGACCCACTCGATGTACAGCTTGTAGAGGTCGCCGTGCGAAAGGAACATCTTCGGGAGTGTTATCTCCCAGTTTCCTCCGCCGATGGGCCTTAGGGCGTAGCCTTCGGTGCGCCGCCAGTTGTTGAAGTCGCCGGTAAGGTAGATACGGGTGGCGTTGGGGGCCCACTCGCGGAACACCCATCCGCCGTCCTCCGTGTGGTGGAGGCCGTAGTAAAGGTGGTTGTTGACGCCCGCGGAAAGGGAACCTCCCTGGGCTATGGCGTCACGCTCCTGCAGGATGCGGGAGTGACGCACGTCAATGGCCGTCCTGAAGGGCATCAGGTACGGGTCGGTGTCGTAGATCATCCTTTTCTTCATGGCGTCACTGTTCAAACGAGGCGTCCACCTTCTCCCGCACTGTGCGCAGGTATACGCGGCACTTGGAGACGAGCTCCTCGGACTGTTTAACGTAGCGGTCTATGTCCTCAAGGCCGGTGGAGGGATCCTCCACCTTCTCCGCGATCTCCTCGAGGGCGGCTATCGCCTTTTGGTAATCAAAGTCATCCATAAATGCAAAAGTAACAATAATCCAACGAAAACGACGCGTTTTCGCGCGCCGTTTTAAAACGTTTTGTCATTTCTGCCTGCAGTAGATCTGCACCGGGCATCCGGCCAGGTCGAAATTGTCCCTCAGCTGGTTCTCCAGGAATCTCTTGTACGGGTCCCTTATATACTGCGGAAGGTTGCAGAAGAACGCGAATGCGGGGAACCTGGTGGGCAGCTGGGTGATGTATTTCACCTTGATGTACTTGCCCTTCCAGGCAGGCGGCGGCGTCTCCTCTATGATGGGCAGGAGCACTTCGTTGAGCCTGGCGGTGGGTATCTTGCGGCTGTAGTTCTCCGAGACCCTGGCGGCGGCGTCAAGCACGTCCATCACCCGCTGCATCTTCACCACGGAGGTGAAGATTATCGGCACGTCGTCGAAGGGAGCGAGGCGGGCCCGCAGGCCTTCGGTGTAATCGCGCATCGTATTGGTGTCCTTGATGAAGAGGTCCCACTTGTTCACGGCCAGCACGCAGCCCTTGCGGTTCTTCTGTATGACGTTGAATATGTTCATGTCCTGGGCCTCCATACCGGTGGTGGCGTCTATCATCAGGATGCAGACGTCGGCCTTCTCGATGGCGCGCATCGAACGGAGGACGGAGTAGAACTCCAGGTCCTCATGGACCTTGGATTTCTTGCGTATGCCGGCGGTGTCGACGAGCATGAACTCGTGGCCGAACTTGTTGTAGTGGGTCTCGATGGAGTCGCGCGTGGTACCGGCCACTGGGGTGACGATGTTGCGCTCCTCGCCCAGCAGGGCGTTGGTTAGGGAGGACTTGCCGACGTTGGGCTTGCCCACGATGGCTATCCTGGGGATGCCCTCGTAAGGGTCGGCGGCGGGCTGTTCCTCCTTCGGGAGGACGCGCACGACTTCGTCGAGCAGGTCTCCCGTCCCCGAGCCGTTGGCCGCCGAAATGCTCCACACCTCGCCGAGGCCCAGGGAATAGAACTGGTACGCGTCGTACATCTTCTCGCCCGAGTCCACCTTGTTGACGCAAAGGATGACCGGTTTCTTCGAGCGCCGCAGCACGTCGGCTATCTCGGCGTCATAGTCGGTGATGCCGGTGCCGGCCTCCACCATGAAGAGCACAGCGTCGGCCTCCTCGATGGCTATCTCCACCTGCCTGCGGATCGCCTTCTCGAAGACGTCCTCGGAGTTGGAGGTATAGCCTCCCGTATCGACCACGGAGAACTCCGAACCGCACCATTCACATTTTCCGTAATGCCTGTCGCGGGTGACACCGGCGGTGTCGTCCACGATGGCCTTCCTCATCCCCACCAGGCGGTTGAAGAGGGTTGATTTTCCTACATTGGGTCTTCCGACTATGGCTACCAGACTCATGGCTCAATGGTTTTGGATCCTTCGCTTTGCTCAGGATTGCAATAAAATGCGCAGCCCGCGCATGTCTCGGTTATTTCGCCACTGCAGTGCTCCGGGGCTTTCTTCCCCGGCTTCACGTGCAGGGCGGCTTCCTCCTCATGCATGCAGCGGATGCCCAGCCGGCGCATGTCCTTGTTCTTGCTGACCTCGTACTCGGGGAACTCCCCGTCCTTCCGGAATATGATGTTGAAACACATCCCGAAGACGCAGAGCGCGATGACGGCGAAGGCCAGGAGGAAGACTTTCATGTTACGCTAGAAAATGAACTCGGGGCTGATGGGCTCGTAGTTGTACACTTTCCTGATGATGGACGCGAAGGTGCCGGTCATGCTCAGCACCTTGATCTTGCGGGTATCGATCGACGGGTCCGTGGGAAGCGGGATGGTGTCGGTGATGAACACCTCGGAGAGCTTGGACGCGTTGATGTTGTCGTAGGCGGGGCCGGACAGGATGCCGTGCGTGGCGCAGGCGCGCACGCTTGCGGCGCCCATGTCCACAAGCACGTCGGCGGCCTTGGTGAGGGTGCCGGCGGTGTCGATCATGTCGTCCACGATGATGATGTTCTTGCCCTCCACCTCACCGATGGCGGTGATGTTGGCGACGACGTTGGCCTTTGCGCGCGACTTGTGGCAGATGATGACCGGACAGCGGAGGTCCTTGGCATAGGCGTTGGCCCTCTTGGCGCCGCCCATGTCGGGAGCGGCTATGGCCAGGTCGGGGATGTTCATGGCCTTGATGGCGGGGATGAACACCTTGCTGGCATAGACGTGGTCTACCGGGAAGTCGAAGAAACCCTGGATCTGGTCGGCGTGCAGGTCGCAGGTCATCACGCGGTCCGCTCCTGCGGCGCGGAGGAGGTTGGCGGCCAGCTTGGCCCCTATGGATACGCGGGGCTTGTCCTTGCGGTCCTGGCGGGCCCAGCCGAAGTAAGGGATGACGGCTATGACCTTGTCGGCGGAGGCGCGCTTGGCGGCGTCGATGCAGAGGAGGAGCTCCATCAGGTTGTCCGCCGGTGGAAATGTTGACTGGATGAGGAATACGGTGGCTCCGCGGACGCTCTCCATGTAAGCGGGCTGGAACTCTCCGTCGCTGAAGGGAGTGACCTCTAGGTCCCCGAGGTAAAAGTCGGGTTCGTCGGGGGTCTTGAGGGCGTTCAATCCGTCAATCACCTTGCTTGCAAAGTCCCTGGAGGCCCTGCAGGCAAAGATTTCCAATTTGTGTACGTTGTTCATAACTGGGTTTTATAGTGAAGTTAGAATGTTTCCGATATAGTCGAGGATCTCGTCGCGGCCCATGCAGGTTTGGGAGGAGCTGCGGAAGGAGGGCGGGAGGGACTCCCAGTCCTGCAGGAGCAGTTCCTCGTCCCGGGCAATCTGCGCCGCGAGGACGTTGGGGCCCTGCTTGTCGCACTTGGTGTAGATGATCCCGAAGGGGATGCCGTTCTCGCCGAGCTCTGCCATGAAGTCCAGGTCGATGCGGCCAATGTCGTGGCGCGAGTCCACGAGCACGAAGAGCATCACGAGCTCCTCCGAATTGTGGATGTAGTCGCGGATGAGGTCCTTGAGCTCTTCGCGGGCTTTCTGGGGAAGCTTGGCATAGCCGTAGCCGGGAAGGTCCACGAGATACCAGCTGCCGTTGATCAGGAAATGGTTGACCACCTTGGTCTTGCCGGGGGTGGAGGAGGTCATGGCCAGCTTCCTGCGCCCGGTGAGCATGTTGATGAGGGAGGACTTGCCGACGTTGGACCGGCCTATGAATGCGAACTCGGGCAGCCTCTGCCCGGGTCTATTTGTCGTCCTTGTGCTGCTGCCGGCGAAGCTGGCGTCAGTTATCTTCATCGGGGATCTCTTTAAAACGCGTGCAAATATAACAATTTTCCCGCAATTATTTTCCTACCTTTGCCATGAATGAAAGCCTATTCGACATGGAAATGGAATATATCGACCTGTTCACCCTGCAAAGCCGTCTGAAACTCGGCCTGGAGGACCTGTTCCCGGACAGGATCTGGGTGCGGGCGGAGATCGCGTCGGTCAGCGTCAAGGCCAACGGCCACTGCTACCTCGACCTGTCGCAGAACGACGGCAACGGCATCGCCGCCCGCGCCAAGGCGGTCATCTGGAGGTCGAAATACTACCAGCTCAACCAGTTCTTCGTGGCGGCCACCGGCTCCTCCCTCCAGGCGGGGATGTCGGTGCTGGTGCGGGTCCAGGTCACGTACAGCGAGCTGTACGGACTGACCCTCACCGTCGACGACCTGGACCCGCAGTTCACCCTCGGGGAGCAGGAGATGGAGAAGCGGCGCACGATAGCGCGCCTGGAGGCCGAAGGCCTGTTGGAGCGCCAGAAGGCGCTCACGCCGGCGGCGCTGCCGTACGCGCTGGCCGTGGTCACGGCGCGCGACGCCGCCGGCTACGGCGACTTCAGCCGCCACCTCCATTCCAATGCTTTCGGCTTCGTATTCCGCACTGACCTCTATGAGGCGACCATGCAGGGACCGACGGCCCCTGAGTCCATCGTGGACGCCCTGGACCGCATCGAGAGTGCCGGAACCGCGTACGACGCGGTCCTGATCCTCCGCGGCGGCGGTTCGGTCCTGGACCTCTCCTGCTTCGACGACTACGGGCTTTGCTGGCGCATCGCCCAGTGCACCGTCCCGGTCTACACGGCCATAGGCCACGACCGGGACCGCCACGTGGCCGACATGGTCGCATTCTCCTCAGTCAAAACCCCCACCGCCCTTGCGGACCTCTTCCTCGACTGCTACATGGCCGAGGATGAGCGCATCAGCGGCTTCGGGTCACGCCTGCGCCTGGCGTTCATCAACAAGGTGAACGCCCTCTCGTCGCGGGTGGACCTTCTCGAGGCGCGCATCAAGGCGGCGGACCCGCGCGCCATACTGCGGCGCGGGTACCTGCTGGCGGCCGACGCACGCGGATGCGTGCTCAAGTCCGCCACGGACGCCGCCCCCGGCGACAGCATCTCGCTGATGTTCTCCGACGGCACCCTCGACTGCGAGGTCAAGTCCCGCCGCTAGCTCCTCAGGGCTGCCGGGGGCGATTTTCCCTCCCGGTATCCACTCCATGGAACGCCATGGAAGCCGTTCCACAAAACCCATTGTACCGGACAATGCCTCCCGCCCATCCCTGTGGCAGGAGATGGAACAGTGCATGGCCAATCGGGCCGGTCATTGTACCGCCAGCTGCCTAGGAGAGGCAGGGAGGGTCATAGACTGACTCAGCCTTTCGGGTAACGGATGGTGAAGCAGGCGCCCTCCAGGGAGAAGGACTTGGAGTAGGCGATGTCGGCGCCGCATTTCTCGAGGATGCTGCGGCAGATGGCGAGGCCGAGGCCCGTGCCGGCGCTCTTCGTCGTGAAGTTCGGAGTGAAGAGCTTGGGCTGGTTCTCCGGCTGGACACCGGGGCCGTTGTCCTCGAAGACTATGTCGTAGAAACCGTCCTGCTGCGAGTTGCGGAGCGACACCACGATACGGCCCGGAGCCGGCTCCCGGCCGGCGTCGAGGGCATCCTGGCGCTGGATGTCGATGGCCTGGACAGAGTTGGTTATGAGGTTCACGAACACGCGGGTCAGTTGCGGCTTCGGACCCGTGACCGAAGCGCCCTCCATCCCGTAATAGGAGAATTCGATGTTGTCCCTGCCCTCGAACATCGACAGCTCCTCCTTCAGCAGGGCGTCGAGGTCGATGTGCGACGGCTCCTCGGTATACAGCTTGGCGAAAGTCGAGAATTCGTTGGCGGTATCCGTAAGTATGTCGATGTGGTCCAGTACCACGCGCGCCACCTCGTCGAACTTGTCCTCCCAGCCGGCAGCTCCCCTCTGCTTGAGGCGTATCAGCCTCTGCAGCTGGAGCTTCATCGGGGTTAGAGGGTTCTTGATCTCGTGGGCAACCTGGCGCGCCATGGCGCTCCACGCATTGTCGCGCTCGGCCTGTGCCAGTTGCTTCGTACTCTCCGCCAGGTCGTCCACCATCAGGTTGTAAGCATCCACCAGCGAGGAAATCTCGTCCTTGCGGTCATACTCGATGTACTCGAAGTTGTCGATGTTCGTGCGGTGCATCTTGCGGCCTATCTCCACGATGGGCCCGAGCATCTTGTCCACCACCGTCGATACCATGAACCGGGCGAGCAGCAGGAGGATGACGAACACGGACATTATGGTCACCAGGTGCATCACGGCCTCCATCTCGAAGTCGTAGTTCTCGTCGGTGTAAGGCGAGCAGAGTATGGCCACCATCTTCCCGTTGTCGTTGAACAGCGGGGCGTAGAGCGAATAGAAACGCTTCTGCCCCAGGGTTTCCCGGTTGATGAAGTAGCGGGCGTTCCGGTAGACTATGTTCTCATAGGCTGCCGCATCCATGCGGTCGCTCACCAGCATGCGGTCGAACACGTCAGGCGCGGTGGACTTGAAGGCCTTCCCCTGCGGGGAATACAGCGTGATGTCGGCCTTGGCCATGTTGCGCGCATTCTCCAGCAGTGCCGTCAGCTCCTGCGGCTGGGCGTTCAGCTGGCGGTAATCGTCTATGTACCTGAAACTTCCGGCCATCATCGTCTGCAGGGAGCTGATCTTGTCGGACATCATCTCCTGCTTGTTGGCGTCATTGCGTTCATACACGAAGAACACGCTGACGGTGGCCATGGCGATCAGGGTCACGATCAGCGAGGCCATCAGCACGGTCGTGATGCGGTTCTTGTAATAAGAAGTCTCGAAGATGCGCTGGCGCCGCCTCGTAAGCGCCACCAGGGAGAACAGCAGGAAAGCGAAAATCGCAAGGAACACTACTGCAACGGCATAGTTCATCACCCCTTCCTTCTTGCGCGAGATGATAACCGTCTCATCATCCTCGACGTCCGTTACGAAGTGCACGTAGCCGTTCTGGACCATGCTCGACCCGCCCCAGGCCGAGGTCCGCATCATCTCGTCCGGCAGTATGGTGGGATATGCGAAACTGCCCTTGTAGCTCGCCAGGTTGCGGTTTGAATACTTGGCGTAGGAATAGCGAGGAGGGAGGTCCACCCGTCCGGGGTCGGTGATGTCCAGAAGCGAGGAATACCCTCCGTACTCCCGGCTGGACTTGGGTTCCACACCTACCAGCATGTACGAAATGCCGTAGCGCTGGCTGAAATAGGTGAACAGGCCGGTGTACCTGGGATGGCCGGAGATGGTGGTGGTATATACGAACCGGGAGTTGTCGTGGATCTTGACCCCGCTGCGGATGCGTTCGTTGAAATACGCCACGAGCGAAGGGTCGCGCTCTTCGGAGTCCATTATAACCACGGAAATGTCATAGTCCTGCGAGACGCTGTACATGTAATTGTCCACGATGCGGTTGAGGATCGTGGGCGCCGTGGACGGAAGCACCGACAGCGAGGAAATGAAGAAGTCGTTGGCGATGGACGGCTCCACACGCCTGAGCTGCAACTCCAGGGAGATGTCCCTGTCCACCGACAGGCGGTTGGCCCAGACCTCGACGCGGTTCTGCTCCTTGCGGTATCCCAGCTGTGCGGAAACCAGCACGAAATACACTCCCATCGCGAAGGCGAGGAGCGTGCGGTTGATGCCCGTAAACGAATCGAAATGCCTGCCTGTCAGCTTCTTGAAGGCAGGGCGCAGGAACTGCGCCATCAGCGGGAGGCTGACGAGCATCGTCAGGAAGGACACGTATACGACGCCGCTGTACACCGTCAGGTCGTTGAGCTTGTAAAGCTCGAGGTTGATGTTGGAGTTCAGCACGATGCTGCTGAAGGCAACGTGCGTGTATACGACAACGGCCGCCATGGCCAGCACCGACGCCGCGGGGAACAACGCCCTTACGAACCGGTTGCGCACCTTCACCTGGATGAACCGGTACAGCTCGAACCGCATCAGGTACACGCAGAGGGTCAGCGACAGTATGGCGAGGTTGATGATGAGCACGGCGCCCAGCGAATACAGGAACTGTCCGTCGGCATACAGCGTCGGAGAGAAGAGGTCCGGGCCGCCGTGCACCCTGGTGCCCCAGAAGTACAGTCCGGCCAGCGCGGCGGCGATGCATCCCAGCGATATCCAGAAGCGGCGCATCGTGCGGCGTGCGGAAAGGAAGAAGAGCATCGCCGCGACGAAGAGCAGGAGTGAAAGCCAGACGAGGCTGATATCCGCCACAGGGGCGCTCCGGAGGGTCTCCTGGAGAATCTTGAAGAGCGGCCTCCCGTCCAGGCTGACCACCGTGCCGCCGCTGGTCGAGAGCGGCACTATGCTGAAGCGGTCGTCGAGGCGCAGCACGGGGTTGACCCCGTTGCCGCCGCGCCTGTCCATCGCATCCGTCACCTCGAGGCCTCCCACGACCTTGCACTCGTTGACCGTCACCATCTTGACCAGGTACCAGCTTTGGCCTATGTTCAGGAAGGTGGCCTGGTCGGTAAGGTCGGAGAACGGGGAGGCGAAGTTGTTGCTCGGGTCGGTCAGGCGCTGGAAGAGCATACGCGACTGTACGTCGTCGTTGAGCACTATGAACGTATGGTCCCAGGACTGGAGGACATTGTCCACATAACGGTACACGACCATGTCGGAAGGAAGGTTGTCGAGGTCCATCCATTCCGTCCAGTCCCCTTCCAGGGCCTTCAGGATATAGCCGTCCAGCCTGTTCATGCGGCGGTCGAGGACCTTCTCGACGCGTCCAGCGGCCTGGTCGGTATTGCCGGGGGAACTGCCGAAGGCAGTGGCCCTCAGCAGCACGAAGGCGCTGAGGAGCAGGAGCCCCCAGGAGACATAATCGCGCCAGCCGTATTCCTTCCCTTTCTTATTCATGGTGATATGGTTCACCCTTAATGATGGTGAACGCGCGGTACAACTGCTCTGCAAAAATCGTTCTAACCATCTGGTGGGAGAAAGTCATTTTCGAGAGGGAGAGCTTGCCGTCTGCCCGGGCATATACCTCCGGGGAGAATCCGTACGCTCCCCCTATGACGAACACGATGTCCCTCGTACCCCTCGAAATCCTCTCCTCCAGCCACGATGCGAACTCCAGCGAACGGTAGCTGCGGCCGCCCTCGTCGAGGAGCACGACCTCGTCCGACGGCTTCAGGGCCTTGAGGAAGAGGGCGCCCTCCTTCGCCTTGACCTGGTCGCGGCCGAGGGTCGAAACATTCTTGAGTTCGGGAATCTCCCGCAACTGGAAGGGAATATAGTGGACGAGCCTGGAGACATACAGTTCCAGACCCTCCCTGACCCACTTTACATCAGTTTTCCCGACAGTTAGAAGGGTTATCTTCATCAGGAGCAAAAGTACTTCCGCAAAGATAGCAACGTGGCGCAATATTTGCAATCAAAATATGTTCGATATGAAAGCTTTTCTCAGAATAACGGCCTGCATCCTCGCACTTACGGCGAGCCTCTGCCTCAAGGCGCAGACGGAGGGAGACATGTTCGTCCCCATCTCCAAATATCTCGCGCAGGGCAATGCAGAAAGCCTTTCCGCCTGGTTCGCCGACAACCTCGAGATTTCGGTCGTATCTTCGCTCCGCAATTCGAGCAAGAGCCAGGCCAAGCAGATACTGAAGTCATTTTTCGAGACATATACCCCCCGGTCCTTCGACATCAGCCACATAGCCGGGCGCACGAACATGAAATACGCCCTGGGGACGCTCAATGCGGGAGGAGAGACCTTCAACGTGACCATCTTCGTCAGCGTAAAAGAGGGTGAATGCAAGATACAGCAGTTGAAAATAGAGCGCGTGCAATAAGTTTGGCACGGCTCTTGCAACTTGTAAAATCGATCGTTAAAAGACTGTTTTGGTTAATAAGTTGGTTTATGAAAATGAAAAGCCCCGCTGCGACAGCGGGGCTTTTCATTTTCAGTCCGTGTAATGCTTGAAGATCATCGGCGCGAAATTGTTCAGGAAATGCCGCCACACCCGCCAGTCGCGGCCGCCGGTCATCATGTAGTACGTATGGTCCAGATGGATGTACTGGAGGGCTTCGTGAAGGACGCGGGACGGCTCATAAGCGACACTGTCCATGGTCCCGCAACCGGTCCAGAACAGCTTCACACCCGCCTTCTTTATCCTCAGGAAATCCTCCGCAAGATGTCCGTTGTCCACCACTCCGCAGCTCAGCGGGAGGAGGAAGTCGAACATGTCCGGATAAAGGATCGCGGCGTTGATGACGGTGGTGCCGGTGAAGCCGATGCCGCACGCCGCACGCCCCGACTTCTTCGTGCTGACGTTATAGTGGGACTCCACGTAGGGTATGATCTCGTTTATCAGGCTGCTCATGAAAACGAAGGAGGAAGTGGTGCGGGCATTGCTGACTTCGGGCAGGCCGAGCGTGAACGAGGCCTGCTCCGTGGCGTTGCAGTTGGGCATCACGACTATCATGGGCACCGCGCGGCCATGCTGGATGAGATTGTCCAGTACCTGCGCGACACGGCCCATGGTGAGCCACGACTCCTCGTCGTCGCCTTCCCCGTGCATCAGATACAGGACGGGATACTGCTTCCTCTTCACCTGGCCGTAGCCATAGGGGGTATAAACCGCCATGCGGCGCTCCATTCCCAGTATCTCGCTGTCATACCAGACGTAGGAGACGTTGCCCCTGTGCGCCGCCTCTGCGAAACGCCTTGGATAAGCGGTCTCCACGGTGAAGGTGCTGCGGTATTCCGCACCCCGGCGCTGCACGGAAGGGTTGGAAGGGTCGATGGTCGGCACGCCTTCGACTATGAAGCGGTAAGTGTAGATGTCGGAGGGGAGACCCGCGACCTTCAGCTCCCAGACACCCTCGCGCTTCTGCATCGGCAGCTGCCCGGAGGCCCAGCTGCCCTCCACGCGCACGTCGGTGGCGTACTCTCCCGCAAGGCGCAGGACCACGGTGTCTCCGACCGTCTCGGGCGAGACGATCCTTTCGGGAATCCGGAAATTCCTGAAATCCTGTGCGGACAGGGAAAGCATGAAGAATGCCAGGAAAAAGGCGATGGACAGGATACGCTTCATCTTGTTTCGAATGGTCCGGCAAATTTAGGAATAATCCGGTTTATTTCCTACCTTTACGCGGAGTAGGTAGCAGTATATGTTGGGAACCATAGTCAATACCGGATGCATCGTCGCCGGGACCCTCGTCGGGACCCTGTTCAAGAAGGGCCTCGGTGAAAAGTATACCAAGGCCCTGTTCAACGCCATGGGCCTCGCTTCGATTGTCCTGGGCGCGAATTCCTTCGTACAGAACATGCCGAAGAGCGAATTCCCGGTGCTCTTCATCCTCAGCCTCGCCATAGGCGGGGTCATCGGGACGGCGCTGGACCTCGACGGGCGCGTCAAGCGGCTCGTCGCGAAGCGCACCGGCGAGGGGCTTGCCAAGGGGCTCATCTCCGCCTGCCTGCTCTACTGCATCGGCACCTTCTCCATCGTCGGGCCGGTGATGAGCGCGCTGAACGGGGACAATACATTCCTCTACACCAATTCCACCCTCGACCTCGTCACCTCCATGGTGTTCGCCACCACGTTCGGCATAGGGATGATACTGGCCGCGCCGGTGCTGTTCTGCTGGCAGGGGATGTTCTACCTCATCGCCAAGCTCGCCTCGGGCTCCCCGCTGTTGCAAGGTACACTGGTCAATGAGCTCGCCATCGTCGGAGGCGTGCTGATCGTCTCCTCCGGCCTTTCCATACTGGACATCAAGGACTGCAAGACGCTCAATTTCCTGCCTGCCCTGCTGGTGCCAGTCGCGTGGTTCCTCATAAAGTCCCTGTTCTGAAACGAAAAACTCCCGTCCATGCTGGGAAACATCCTCATAGTCATTTTCTTTCTCCTTGCCCCGGCGGGCGTGCTCCGGCTCTGCCGCCGCTTCCCGATCCTCGGCAAAGTCGGCCCTGTCCTCATCCTTTACCTTCTGGGCATCCTTGTAGGCAACATCTTCCATCCCCCGGGGATGGCGCAGATCCAGGAAATCCTGACAAGCGCCACCGTCCCCCTGGCCATCCCGCTGATGCTGCTGTCCTGCACGTTCCGCCGGAGCGGCACGCGCAGCCAGCTGCTCGCACTCGTGTCAGGCCTATTTGCTGTAGCTGTGATGGTCATAGCCGGCTACCTGCTCTTCGGAAAGGGTCTTGACGACGGAGCGAAGGTGGGCGGAATGCTCGTAGGAGTCTATACGGGAGGAACGATCAACATGGCTTCCCTGCAGGTGATGCTGGGCGTGCCCGGGGAGACATTCGTACTGCTGAACTCCTTCGACATGGCGGTGAGTTTCCTGTACCTTACCTTCCTGCTGTCCATAGGGATACGGCTGTTCCGGCGCTGGCTTCCGTGGGAGGACCCTGCGGCGGAGAACGCCGGCCAGGCCGCTTCGGACGAATCCGGGGAAAGGTCTTTCCAGGGGCTGTTCACGCGCCAGGGGCTCAAGGATGCCGGAGTGCTGCTGGCCGTTGACGCCGTCATCATCGGCATCTCGGCCGGTCTCGGCCTGCTCGCCGGGGACAAGGCGTTCATGACGGTGCTCATCCTCTCGCTTACCACCCTCGGCATCGCCGCCTCTTTCTGGAAGCCCCTCAAAAAGCGCAGGCACGGCTACGACATGGGCATGTACCTCATATACATCTTCTCCATCGTGGTCGCTTCGATGGCCGACCTGCGCAACCTGAGCATCGGCGGAAGCCTCGGACTGCTGGGATACCTGACCCTGGTGGTCTTCGGTTCGCTGCTGCTCTCGGTGCTGCTGGCCAGACTGCTGAAGATCGACGCGGACGTGATGACCGTCAGCTCCGTAGCATACATCTGCTCCCCTCCTTTCGTGCCCATGGTCTCGGCGGCGATGAAGAACCGCGGCGTGCTGGCCGGAGGACTTGCCGTAGGCGTCTTCGGATATGCCGCCGGCAACTACATCGGCTTCCTGATGGCCCGGCTGCTGGAAATCCTTTGATTTTCCGCCGGAACCACCCGCCAGTGTTTACGATTATTTCATATATTTGTAAAGAATCAGATAATAGAATATGAAAAGGATCCTCATCATCGCGGCGTGCCTGCTGGCAGGCGCTTCCGCCTATGCCCAGCAGGCCCTCGGGCCGGGCACCGGCATCGTTTCCCCCGAAATCAACCCCGACCACAGCGTCACTTTCCGCTTCCGTGCCCCCAAGGCGGTGACGGTCCAGCTCACCGGCGACTGCTTCGCGGAAGGCCGCGTGGACATGAAGGAGGGCCAGGACGGCATCTGGACCTATACCACTCCCCCGCTTGAAGGGGAGCTCTATTCCTACAGCATCATAATGGACGGCACCAAGGTCGCGGATCCGTCCAACATCTATCAGAACCGCGACGTCGCCACCTGGACCAACATATTCACGCTCAGCGCGGAGAAGGGTGACAAGGGCTGGTACTACGAAGTGCACGATGTCCCCCACGGAACGGTCTCGCACGTCTGGTACGACAGCCCCGTCCTGGGTGCGAAACGCCGTCTCTCCGTTTATACTCCGGCAGGCTATGAGGACAATCCCAAGGCTAAGTATCCCGTCTTCTACCTGCTGCACGGCTCCGGCGGCGACGAGGATGCCTGGCTCGACCTCGGACGCACCGCCCAGATCATGGACAACCTCATAGCCGAAGGCAAGGCCAAGCCCATGATCGTAGTGATGCCCAACGGCGTCTACTTCAACCAGGCCGGTCCCGGCGCAGCCGTCAACATGTTCCAGCCGACGATGGCAAACAGCCGCTCGCAGTCGACCGAGGAGTTCGAGCTTGCCTTCCCCGACATAATGAAATTCGTCGAGACCCACTACAGGGCGGCCAAGGGCCAGTACAACACCGCCGTGGCCGGCCTCTCCATGGGCGGCCGCCAGTCCTCGGCACTCATCCGCCGCTACCCTTCCAAGATCGGATACGTCGGCCAGTTCTCCGGAGTCGTGGTCCCGGATGGTGAAGACGACCCCGCGCTCAAGGCCGTATTCGCCGCCAAGCCCAAGCTCTTCTACATCGCTGTGGGCAGCGCCGACGGTGTCAAGGTCAATTCCATGGCCCTGAAGGAATACTGTGAGAAGAAAGGCTATCCCGTCGAGTATTACGAATCAGACGGCGGCCATATCTGGCGCAATTGGCGCGTCTATCTTACGCAGTTTGCACAGAAACTGTTCAAATAAGACGGCACAATAGGCTCAACAAGCAGGTAATTTGGTTATCTTTGCCATCAAATCTGACCCGTGATGAAAAGACTGACCATCTTGCTTGCTTTGTTGTTCTCCCTTACAGGCTTCGCCCAGGACAAGTTCCTAATGCCTAGCGTGGATCCCGTGGCGGATTCGCTGGCCATCCAGCGGGTCCGGGCGCGCATGGACTCCATCCGCCAGCACCGCCCCACCGTGGCGGTGGTCCTGGCCGGCGGCGGCGCGCGCGGCATGGCGCACCTCGGCGTCCTCCGTTACATGGAGGAAATGGGCATACCCGTCGACCTCATCGGCGGCACCAGCATGGGAGGCCTTGTATCCGGCCTCTACTCGCTCGGCTACAGCGCCACATACCTCGATTCCCTCGTACGCTCGATCGACTGGACGGTCATGATGTCCGACAAGGTCCCGGACAGTTTCCAGCCATACAAGGTCCGCCGGAACAAGGAACGCTTCACCATTGCCGTCCCCTTCCATTACAACAAGGAGGACATGGAGAGAAGGATCGAGCAGCAGACCCGCTACAACAAGAACTACGAGCAGAGGGACACCCGTACGGGCGACATGGGCAGCGAGATGATGGCCAAGATCGGCATGGGCCTTCCTGACGGATTCCTTTACGGCTTCAATGTCCGCAACACCATCAGCTCCGTCTCGGTCGGCTACCAGGACTCCCTGGCCTTCGACCAGCTTCCGGTACCCTTCTACTGCGTTGCCACCGACATGCTCAGCCTCAAGGAAAAGAACTGGGTATCAGGCAATCTCGTCTCCGCGATGCGCTCCACGATGGCCATCCCCGGCTATTTTCGCCCCGTCCGTCTCGAGGGCATGGTCCTGGTCGACGGCGGTACGCGCAACAATTTCCCTGTGGACATCGCCAAAGCCATGGGCGCTGACATCATCATCGGATCCGAGATGCCCTCGGTGCGCAACCTCGCGGACCTCGGCGGCCTGGCGAACCTCGCAATGCAGAACATCACCCTGATGTCCGCCGACATCTGCGAGATCAACAGGCAGGACACCGACATCCTCCTCCAGCATGAGCTTCCCGGCTACAACATGCTCTCCTTCGATTCGGAGAGCATCGACGACATCATCGGCCAGGGCTATGCCCAGGCGTTGGAGCACAAGGAGGCCTTCGAGGAGATCGCCCGCAGGGTGGGCAAGCAGCCCACTCACCTGAACTCCAGGATGGCGACCGACCTGGAAAAGAAGAAAGTCAGGGTATCCCGCATCCTTTATGAGGGCATCACGCCGGAGGAGGAGGAGTTCATCATAAGCCCGAAGCTGCTCCCAAGGGACGGGATGTACGGACGCGAAGAGATCGAGCAGGTGCTTTCAGCATTGTACGGCACCAAGGCCTTCGAGTCGGTGACATACCGTCTCAGCGGCAAGGAAGAGCCATATACCCTCATACTGGAGTGCCAGAAAGGCCAGACGAGCGAGGGTGGAGTCGGCGTCCATATCGACAACGATGAAGCGGTCTATGTCAGCGCATTCCTCGGCATAGCCACCAGGAAGCTCTCCGGCTTCCGTTTCACCACAGAGATCAAGGCCGGCCAGGTCACGCAGCTGGACTTCGACCTTTCCTACAAACCACTTGGCGAACTCCCCGTGTTGGGCATCGCTTCGAAGAATTCCTACAGGAACTTCAGTTACTGGGACGACGGTTCCAAAGCCCGCTACAACGGCGTCAACACAAGGCTTGAGGCTTATATCGAAGACTCCAGGATGACCTTCGGCAACGTCAGGATGGGTTTCGCGATGGATATGGAACCTTACGAGAACTATCTCGACCAGTTCATGGAGTGGAGAGGATGGGACTTCCGCAGCAGGTGGTTCTCGACATTCGCCAACCTGCTCTACGACACCTTCAACGAGAGCTATTTCCCTACCAAGGGATACCGTCTGTCCCTCAACACCCGCTACGTCTTCAACGGATATTCGATCTATTTGGAAGACGAGGATACCCCGCCGGGAGAAGCTTATGAAGGCAAGGTCCTTCCCTACAGCGTAGGTGTCGCCAGCCTGTCGGGAGCCATCCCTCTCGGAGGGAGGTTCGTCGCCCAGCCCACCGTCAGTTTCGGATGGCAAACCGAAGAGCCCGGGCACATGGACTTCATTCACACCCTCGGTGCGGGAGGCAGGCTCGCCAACCGCTATGTCGACAACCAGATACCTTTCTTCGGCTTCAACGTCGGCTTCCACGCCTGCGGCAGTTTCGCGGCTGTCGGGCAGCTGGATCTCCGGTACAGGATCAATCACAAGAACTTCCTGACGCTGAAGGGCGCCGTGTATCAGGACAAGGACAAGCTCAAGGAGATTGTCACTACAAAGCCCACGGCCTATGCCATCGGACTGGAAATCGGGCAGAAATCCATCCTGGGCCCCATGGCACTGGGAGTCCAGTGGTGCGACATGACGAAATTCACCGTAGCCCTGTCGGTAGGATTCGATTTCTAGAAACGCCTGCCGATACGCAGACTTACATACCACCGGGAGAAATCCCCGGTGGTATTTATGTTGCTGACAACCCCGCCATCGCGGATTATCGCCTCACCGCGATAGCCGAAAGAGTCATAGCTCGCCGAGAGGTTGCAGGTATACAGGTCGTGGGAATAGCCGATTCCCGCACGCACGACATAGTTGACCTTGAGCTTTCCGTTCATCTGGGTCTTCTGCGCAGGCAGGAAGTTGTGTTCCTCCTCGGCTTCCATGTCAATCGTGTAGACCTGGGACGTGAAAAGGTTGAACATGGTCACGAGCGGCATGGCCGTGAGATTGACGGTAAGGTTCCTGAGCCCCTTGTCCCTGTCGCCGTAAGGATGGCGGTGAAGAGGTACGAAGTTGTATGAATAACCCCCGCCGAAAGAGATCTGCGTGGAAGCGTGTCTCGCCTGTCCCCCGGTCCAAATAATGAATTCTTCAGCCGGATCCATGGCGAAGTCGCTCAGGATGAGCTTCGACCCGAACATCCAGCTGCCCGCGCTGCGGCGCTGGATCTTGTTGCCCCTGTACGCGGCGGAGTAGGAGAAAGTCCTGCGGTTGAAGGAGTACATCGCATCGGCGATCAGGGCCCTGAGCTTTCCGGGCTCATAAGATACGCCCTCATCGATAAAGCTCCTTTCCTCACCCCTGTATCCGGCGGAAAGATAATATTCAATGGGCTGATAATATTTGAAATACTGCACCTGGAGTGCATATCCGGCGTTCATGTAATCGAATGAGAACGTGTTGTTTTCACCGTCTCCTCCGATTTTCTTGCCAAGGCTCAGGCTGAGATTGCCGTAGCCGACCTGGAAGCCCAGCACCTTGTGGATGTCGCCTTTGAGGGAGGTGTTCACCGAAATGGTCATATCCTGCCCGGTTTCGAGCACGTCGCCGGACAAGTTTGAAAACTCGTTGAGCTGGGAAATGCCGGCCTGGCGGAGGTCACCCGTCAAGGCGAAAGTCCAGCCTGCCTTGGGCTGATAGACCGCTTCGGGGTCGAGCTCTACGGATGGAGCGAGCAGCCTTTCAAAGGTCCGGTGGATGAAACCGGGTTTTTTCTCCTGCGCACCTGCCGTGCACAGTGACAATACCATGGTAAGGGCGAGAAAAATACGGCGGATAGTCATGTCTTTGTTTTTTCTAACGCAAAAATAAGTGTTTTTACCGATTTTCAAGAAAGATTGTTATCTTTGAAAGAGCAATGCATGACAAGATATGACCGTTAAGGACTTTTTCCTCAATTTCTTCATCAGTTTCTTCTCCATTTTCCTGGGAATGCTCTGCACCTTCGTCGGGCAGGGCATGATCGACCGTGCGGCGGACCGGAAGGAGGTCCGGACCTCACTGGAGCTTATCAGGACCGAACTGGTCAAGAACAGGGAAGACATCAAGGAGATGTGCGAACTCATGGAAAAGGAGCGGAAATCCGCCCAGTATTTCCTCGACAACCGCTCTAAGATCGACCGCTGTCCGGCCGATTCCATCAATTACCACGGCGGATTGGTATTCGCCGACATCTCCATCGTGCTCACGCAGGATGCGCTGGAGCTGCTGAAGATGTCGTCCATGTTCCAGAAGATCGGAGACAACAGCACATCGATGAAGATCATCCGCGCCTACGAAACCTGCTCTTCCTCGGCCTCCTACCTCAACGGGCACGAGGCGACCAAGAGCCAGATGATAGGCAACGGGATCAACGACAGGACCGTACAGAGAACGGATCCCCCCGGCGGCATCAACGTCAAGGAATACATCAAGTCCGGCTATGGCCTGTATTTCATGCGGTGGCTGTCCAACAGCTTCTTCGATTATGACCTCCAGGCCTCTGCAGACCTCAACTCCGCCATCGAAGCCATCGACGACTACCTGACCCCCGTCAGGATCAAGCGCAAACAGAATAAACGATAACCATAAACATTTCAAGCCATGAGAAAAGCAAACCCCTCCAAGATCGTCATCAATCCGAGACCCCCGGCAGTAACCGACGACGCGACCAATGTACAGGACCCCGTATGCGCACCCAAGTCGGTCGCCCCTCCTGCACCTCCCGCAGCTCCCGCACCCGGTGACGAGCCCAAGCCCGCTCCGAAGAAAGAGCCTGTCATCGACCAGAAGAAGCTCCCCAAGAAGCCCATTCCCAAGAAATAACCACACAATCCAGAAACAGATGAAAAGAATACTCAGCGTAATGGCAATGATTGCGCTGGCCTTGACGATTGCCGTCCCCGGCCAAGCCAAGCATAAGAATTTCAAGGTCTCCGTCTATGTCCGTGCATATGAGGTGGACAAGATGAAGGACACCCAGTGGCTCGAATCCACCTGGAAGACCATATCCGACCAGCTCGACGTGGACAAGATCTACCTCGAGACCCACCGCGACCTGCTCATCGTCGACGACGCCACCCTCGAGAAGGCCAAGAAATTCTTCGAGAAGCAGGGCATCGAGGTCGCCGGCGGCATCACCTACACCATCAACGAGTCCAACAACTTCGAGACCTTCAGCTACTCCGATCCCGAGGACAGGGCGATGGTCAAGAAGATTGCCGAGCATACCGCGAGGCATTTCGACGAGTTCCTCCTCGACGACTTCTTCTTCACCAGCAGCAAGAAGGATGTCGAGATCAAGGCCAAGGGGAACCGCAGCTGGACCGAATACAGGCTCCAGATCATGAACGATGCCGGCCGCAACCTTGTCGTCGGTCCCGCAAAGGCCGTCAACCCGAAGGTGAAGGTCATCATCAAGTACCCGAACTGGTATGACGATTTCCAGGGCCTGGGCTTCAACCTCGAGGACGGTCCGCAGATCTTCGACGGTGTCTGGACCGGAACCGAGACACGCGACCCTTCGGGCGCGCAGCATCTCCAGAACTACCTCAGTTACAATATCATGAGGTACTTCGAGAACATCTCCGGCGGCCGTAACGGCGGCGGTTGGGTGGACTCCGGCGGTATTTCCATGAGCATGGACCGCTACGCCGAGCAGCTCTTCCTCACGGCCATCGCCAAGGGCCGCGACGTGATGCTTTTCGACTACAGCCAGCTCTCGAGCATCAGGCTCAACCCCATGTACCGCGGCCCCTGGCAGGGTACCGGCACCAGCTGGAACTATGACGAGATGACCGCTCCCTTCAAGAAGGGCAAGGAGGAGGTTACCCCCACCACCATGGCCCGCATCGCCGACATCGTCCTGCGTGACGCGGACGAGCTTTGCGGCAAGCTCGGCAATCCCCTCGGCATCCAGTCCTACAAGGTCTTCCACGCCACGGGCGAGGAATTCCTGCAGAACTACCTCGGAATGATCGGCCTCCCCATGGACATGCTTTCGAAGTTCCCCGAGGGCAGGAAAGTGGTCCTCCTGACCCGCCAGGCCGCGACCGACCCTGACCTGGTCGCCAAGATGCAGAAGCAGCTCATGGCAGGCGGCGACGTGTTCATCACCACCGGCCTCCTCGAGGCCGCTCCCGAGAAGGTCGCCGAGATCTGCGAGCTCCGCACCGACTACCACAAGGCCATCGTCAATGACTTCGGCCGCTACGGCAAGGCCGCCAAGGACATAATCATCCCCGAGATCAACTACCTGACCAACGACAGCTGGGAGATCATCAGCGCAGGCCGTCCCCTCACCAACGGTGTGTCCGGCTATCCCTTCCTCCACAGGGCGCTGTACTCCCAGGGCAACCTCTACGTCATCGCGATCCCCGAGGACTTCGGCAATCTCTATGACCTTCCCGAAGGCGTGCTGAACGAGCTGCGCCGCTATATGAGCAAGGACCTCGACCTCTACATCGAGGGCCCCTCCAAGGTCAGCCTGTTCCTGTATGACAACAAGACCGTCATCGTGGAGAACTTCAACGACGAGCCCGTGGACATCAAGCTCGTCGGCGGCGAGGGCATGAAGAAGCTCACCAACCTCAAGACCGGGGAAGTGGTCGAATTCGCAGCCCAGGCCAATCCTTTCGGAGCCTTCTTCGCCCGCATGGGCACGCCTTCCGTCAAGGCTCCCGTGACCATCAAGCCTCATTCCTACGTAGCTTTCAGCTACGAATAAACGCTTGATATGAAGAAGATTGCATTATTCGCTCTGTCGGTCCTGTTCCTGGCCGGATGCGCCGGGAACAAACCGACGGAGTTCGATATCCACCAGGGCGTGAACGTCGGCAACTGGCTCTCGCAGAGCTGGGTGATGGGCGAGCGCCGCGAGAAAATTTTCACCGAAGAGGACATGGACCTGCTGGTCGCCAACGGCTTCGACCACATCCGCCTCCCGGTCGACGAGGTCCAGCTCTTCAACCAGGACATGACCCTGAACGAGGGCACGGTGGCGCTCATCCACAAGACCATCGACGGGTGCCTCGCCCGCGGACTCAAGGTCATCTTCGACCTCCATATCCTAAGGTCGTTCAGTTTCATGGACAATGACGCCCCGCTGTGGAAGAGCGAGGCGGAGCAGGACAAGCTCGTGAACATGTGGCGCGACATCCAGGGACTCCTCCGCGATTATCCCGTCACGGATGTCGCCTATGAAATCCTCAACGAGGCCGTTGCCCCTACGGACGAGCAGTGGGCGGACCTTATGCTCCGCGTCGTCGCGATGATACGCGAGACCGAGAAGGACCGCATCATAGTCCTCGGAGCCAACATGCAGAACCAGGCCAGCCACGTGAAGAACATCAAGGTCCCCGAGGGAGACAGGAACATCATGCTGACGTTCCACTTCTACGAGCCGCTGCTCATCACGCACTACCAGGCTTCGTGGACTCCCCTGCGTATCCTCCACTTCAACGGCCCCATGCAGTATCCGGGACAGCTTATCCCCGACTCCGTCTATGAGGCGCTGAACGACGAGGAGAAGGCCGTCGTCGAGCCGTACAACCATTCCTACGACAAGGAATGGATGCGGTCGATGTGGCAGGAAGCCGTGGACTACGCGCACAGCAAAGGGATCAAGCTCCATCTGGGCGAGTTCGGCTGCCTTGTCAATTGCGGGGAAGAAGTGCGCCTCGCCTGGCTCAAGGACGTCGTGGACCTCGCCCGCGAGCTGGACATCCCTTACTCCATGTGGGAGTACAACTCGCAGTTCGGCTTCGCGGACCGCATGAACAAGGGCGTAATACTGAACCGCCCCCTCATGGACGTATTCGTCAAATAATCATCAACCTGTAAGTATTTGAATCAAGAAAAACCAAAATGAAGAAATCACTCAAGATCCTGAGCGTCCTCGCGGCGCTCCCTCTGTTCTGCATAAACTCATCCGCCCAGGACGTCGTCTCATTGAACCCCATCTCCCATTTCGGCTATGGATACAATATCGTAAAGACCTCCGACTTCCATCCTTCCGCAAGCGATGAGTTCTTCGTCAATATCCTCACGCTTAAACTCAGGCCAGTCGATTACCTCGGCCTGGATATCGGCGTCGACTACAAGACCGTCGACTTCCGCTCAAGGGACGAAGCCTTCTACCTTGACGCCAACAAGGTCATACACGCAATGCCGTACAAGGAGAAATACAAGGAGAACTACACCAGGAACTTCAGCCGCTTCAGGACCAACACATTCAGCACCCCCGTCACGTTCAACTTCTACGCAGGGGACTTTGCCGTAAGACTCGGAGCAGAGGCCAACTTCAACCTCACCGGCCGCGTCAAGGACAAGTTCTTCGTCGATGGCAAGAAGCACAAGTACATCGAGAAGGGAGCCAAGTTCAACAAGTTCAACTACAACTTCCTCGCCTCCATCAGCTACGCAAACACCGGCATCTACTTCAGGTACTATCCCAAGAACAGCCGGCTCATGCCGGAAGGCGGAGTGGACGTCAGCTACATGACCGTCGGCGTCGTCTTCGGAATGTAAGGGGAATCCCTTACACTGGGAATGACATTTCTACTTGTTTTTAAGGGCCATTGGCCCTGCTTTCAGGAGGATGGACTTGTGGGAGAGGAGTTCGAAGAAGGCCGCTTTGCATGAATCAGAGAGCGGGATGACGGCGTCGCCGACCAGGATTTTCCCGTCGCGGATGCCACGGACTTTGTCGGCATTGACGATCCAGGAGCGGTGTGTGCGGCAGAAGCGGTCGAAGGGCAGCTGCTTTTCAAGGGTCTTCAGGGTCATGAGCGTCATCAGCGTCTTCCCGTCCGCCTTGTGGATGACGATGTAGTCGCCGTCGGCCTTGACATAGAGGATATCGTCCAGCGGGACTTTGGTCATCACGAGATCCACCTTGACGGCGATGGAGTCGACGGCGGGGACAGTCTCGCGGAGACGGAGGGCATCGACCTGGCCTTTCAGGCTGTCGATGTCCCGCCCGAGCCACTCGTTGCGCTGCTGTGCTTCGCGGTACTTGAACGCTGCGAGACGCCACTCATCTGACAGCGCGACGGCCAGTGCGATAAGTACCATGAGGAATCCCAGAACAGGGACAAAGACCCGCTGGGAGACCTTGGTCCCTATATCCAGGACACTGGAAACGGTGAGTCCTTCGCCGACGATCGCCCTCCCTGAAAGGTCCAGGACCAGGATTTCCAGCACGACACAGGCCAGGAGAAGCAGCAGGTTCAAGGCGAAAAAGGGCCAGATGCGCCCCTTGATGAAGAACCTGTCGATGAGCCACAGGCGGTTCGCCAGGTAGATGCCTGCGTTCACCAGGAGGATGAAGGCATACAGCAGGTAGGCCCAGAACGGAAGCAGCAGATGTCCGATCAGGTACGGCAGCACGGTCGGAACAAGGAGCAGAGCCAGCAGGATGCCCAGTAAGAGGATAGTTCTTTTGCGAGTCATAATCAGGGTCGACAAGCAAAGATAAGCATTTTCCGCGGATCAGAAGGAGAATCCCAGATTGATGTACACACCCATGGTCCCGTCCTGCGGGTTCAGCGGGTGGCCGAATTCGACGGCAGTGATGAAGTTATGGTTCATGCTGAAGAAGAACCCGCCGCCGAAGCTGGTGTGTAACCGTTCGCGGACGGCGATGTCCGGGTCATATACGCTCCGGAAAGGCCCATGTGCCACTCCGTCCAGCGTCTTTTCCACGGTGCAGCCGCCCAGGAGCCGCTGAGCATCCAGCCGATACGGCCGGATGACGGCACCGGCGTCGGCGAAGCCCACCAGTCCCAGCTCGAAGTTCTGCTTGAAGGCCTGGAAGGACGCAAGCCGCAGCCGCAGGTCCAGGCTGCCGCCGAGAACATCTGCTCCGACAATGCGGTTGCCGAAGGTACCACGCATCTCGAAGGCGGGCAGGGCGTAGAACGGAAGGGAACCGGCGACGAGGCCGCCGCCTTTCACCTGCCAGGCCAGTGTCAGCCGGGAAGGGATGATGGGCAGATACTGGCGCACATCGAAGGCGAACACCATCGACAGGCTTCGCTCCGTCGAAATACTGGCACCGCCGGTGAGGGTGGCCATCGCATACAGCCCCCTGGCCGGATTGGCCTCGAAGTCGCGCGTGTCATAGACCAGGCCGACCTTGAGTTCGGTCCGGTGACCCCAGGTTTCGGCCTCCGGAATCAGCCCGTTCTCCACATACTGGTGGAACAGCGACTGCTTCCCGTCGTACACGCTTACGGAAACGTCCTTATAGTCCTGCCAGGCATATCGTACGCCCCCGATCCAGGTCAGAGGGTCGGCTATTCTCCCCTGCAAGTCCAGTGAAACGGTCATCTGATGCTGGGCGTTGGCATAGAAGGCAATCCCGTCCTGGCCGTCCGACGCTTTCCGGCGGTCCAGATCGGCATAGTACGGCGCCATTGCACCGTTGAATCCGTAGAACCCATGAAGCGGGTTGTCCATATACTCCGCATGGGCAGTCACCCGCATGTTCCGCAGCAGGTACTTCGAGTCATAATCCAGCGAGAACTGCTTCGCTCCACGCGAATAGATGCTGGCCACGGCCATCACCTTGTGCCGGTAGTTGGGATAGTCCGACCCGTCCCCATAATGGTAAACCTGGCTGAGCGCTCCGAACTGGAACCCCAGGTCGTTGTCGTAACGGAACGCCGGCAAAAAGCCGACGTTCCATCCGGACTTGACGATTTCATTTTTGTTGCCCTGGGCCGGGGCAAGGACCGGGGTCAGAAGGATAGCGAGAGAGAGGAGTATACGTTTCATGGCGTGCTTCGTTTTGTTTTCGGCACAAAACTACACACACGCTTCCTGTATTGCGATTTTAATCGGTGAATGGCCCATTTTTCCCGGTGAATGGGATTAACTCTCGGTTTATGATGGCAGGCAATTACCGGCAGGCTAAGTCACGAGTACGTTTCATGCGTTTCAAGGCCCTTTTTGCTCCATATGCGACATTATAATCCTGCATATGGAGCAAAAACGACCGTAAAACGGCAATTTATGCTCCCGGCGACTACTCCTCAAGAGAGACGCAAAAAACACTTACTATGGGCGGCTCAAAGATAGCCGGCAATTCCGCAGCAAAGTGTGCCCCCCGTTCCGGTAAAGTCGTGATCTGGGTTGGTAGAACGAAACCTTGCCGTTTTCCCCTCTTCGCTTTGGGGAAAACAAAGGGGAAAACAATTTGCAGTTTTCAGAGCCGAATGGACACAAAAAAAGCCACCTGCTTAACTGCAAATGGCCTTTAGAGTGAGCGGAAAACGGGGCTCGGACCCGCGACCTCAACCTTGGCAAGGTTGCGCTCTACCAACTGAGCTATTTCCGCGTTGTTTCAATGCCGCTCTTTCGTTGAACGGGATTGCAAAGATACGGCAAAAAATTGAAACACCAAATATTTTTCACTTTTTTTAGAAAGCTTCACGTCATCATTCCGCCGAAGCGGGGATGAAGCCGACCCTCTGCATGAACGCATAGAGGAGATCGACCCAGACATAGACGGGATCGTCGCTTTCCGGATAATAGCCGTAGCCATGGCTCACGCCGGTGAAATAGTGCGCCTCCGCAGGAATCCTGGCGTCCTTCCAGGCTCGGACCATGTCCACGCCTGTCAGGCCAGGAAAGAGGTCGAACTCGGGAGCGGTGACGAACAGCGGCGCAGCATCCTCCGGAAGCTTTTCCGGCAGGTTGAACGCCGCGCCATATACCGGGACGACGAGATTGGGCCTGCTTTCCGGAGTGTGGTGCAGCGCGACGTCGGACGCCAGCATGGCGCCGGCCGAGAAGCCCATTATGCCGATGCGGTCGGGGTCGATGCCGAACTCCGCGGCGTGGGCGCGTACATAGGCGATGGCCGCACGGCCGTCGTCATTGTACAGCCCCCGGGCCGCGGCGGCATACGCGGCGAACTGAACCTGCTCCTCGGGCGTATAGACCGGCGCAGGCTCGCCCTTGGGCTCATAAAATGCTTCATCCTCGTTGCGGGCGAAGTGTATCAGCCTGTATTTCAGGACAAAGGCCGCAATGCCCCGCTCTGCGAGCCACTTCGCTTCATTGGCGCCTTCCTTGGTATAATAATTAACCCTGAAACTGCCTCCGGGGCAGACGATCATCGCCGCGCCAGTGGCAATCTCCTTCGGCGGGAGGTATGCCACGATCTCGGGATCCTTGATATTCGTATAGTACTCTTCCCCGCGGTCATCGACATACTTGTACTCTTCCCAGTCCCAGTCTTCGGAACCGGGAGCGGGACCGTCATACAGCCGGTAGACGGCCTGCGTTATCTCCGGTGCGGGCGCGGCCTGCGGCCCGCCGCACGCGACCGCGGCCACGAGAGCCACGGCCGGAGCGATGAATAAACCTCTCATGTCAATGAACTATTTGAAAAGCAGTTGAGAGAAAGTATACAATGCAAGGCGCCAGGTCTTCCACTCGTGGGCGGAGTCGGGAGTGACGAGGTAATGCGCGTTCAGGCCGGACTCCTTCAGTTCCTGCGTAAGCTTGGCAGGATCGGGACGTCCCTCGGCGATGTTCGCGACTTCATAACTGCCGTAATTGATGAAGATGAGCTTGTTGTTCTCACGGAAACCCGGCATCTGCCTGGACTCCTCGACCGACAGGGTACCGCCGCTGAAGATGCCTACATAGCAATAATCCGTCGGATGGGCAGTGATGGTGGCCTTGGTCTCCATGCCGCCCATTGAGAGACCGGCGAGCGCGGTATTGGCAGGGCCCTTCTTCACCTTGAAATTCTTCTCGATGAACGGACGGATGTCGTTGGTCAGTTCGTCAGGGAACTGGTTGACGGACACGGCGCCGTTGGGCATCACCACGACCATCGGCTCGATCTTTCCTTCGGCCAGAAGGTTGTCGAGGATGTCGCCGGCGCATCCGATCTGCGACCAGTCGGCATCCGAGTCACCCATGCCGTGGACGAGATAGAGTACCGGAAGCTCCTTGCCTGAGGCGATGTAACCGGCGGGAGTCCATACGTGGAGCTGACGCTCGGTGCCGATCGTGGTGGAAGGATACCTGAGGACGGAAATGGCTCCGTGCGGGACGTCCTTATGTGCCCAGAAGAGGTCCTGGCCCTTGGTGAGCTGGAGGACTGGACGGCGGTCATTGATCTGGGGCGAGCGAGGGTCATAGACCTGGACGCCGTCCACCACGAAATGGTAGCGATAGGCTATGGCCTGGAGGTCGGGGATGGTGGCGCTCCAGATGCCGTCGGCATCCTTGGTGAACGTGCCCTTGCCCGAAAGGTCGCTGCCGAGCGCGACGGAATGGGCTTCGGGGGCGAAAATGCTGAAAGTGACTGAACCGTCAGGATGCACCCTTACCGAATTGAGGGTATCGGCGGGAGTGACTGGACGGCGCTGCCTCTGGGCGAACGCCGACTGCAGGACCAGAAGGCCTGCAAGGATAAGAAGGAACCTTTTCATATCAACAGTGATTAGCATCAGCAAAGTTATAAAACAAAAAGAAATCAGTCTGACACAATTCAGACTGATTTCAATACTATTCGGACAAGCTTTCGCCGGGACTAGACCTCTACGGCGGTGTTGAACTCCTTGAGGAAACGCATGTCGTTCTCGAAGTAGTGGCGCAGGTCGTTGACGCGCCACTTGAGCATCGCGATGCGCTCGAGGCCCATTCCGAAGGCGAAGCCGGAGTATTTCTTCGAATCTATGCCACTGGCTTCCAAGACATTGGGATCCACCATGCCGCAGCCGAGAATCTCGAGCCAGCCGGTACCCTTGCAGATGTTGCAGCCCTTTCCGTGACAGATGTTGCAGCTGACGTCCACCTCGGCGGAAGGCTCGGTGAACGGGAAGTACGACGGGCGCATGCGGATCTCGGTCTCGGGGCCGAACATCTCGCGGGCGAA
>JAEEGL014004310.1_pt1 | contig 32575 bp, 23 predicted proteins | sample 9134231 | NCBI WGS metagenome assembly JAEEGL01 (sample SAMN16246548, study PRJNA631951) | gut metagenome | biome: gut microbiome; feature: rumen; material: fiber-attached | host: Bos | place: Iran: Karaj | collected 2018-10
GGCCGATGCTATAATCATTTATTCGCCTTTTTCTGCTTAAGATGTCGCTGCAAAGTCGGCATACACTCACGACGGGGAATGAGGACACTCACACCGTGGTAGTTGATCTCATCACGGATGGCCTGGGTGATCTCAGGCATGTTCTTCGGAATGGGGTTCACCACCTTCAGATGGTCGTCAGAGAGACCCAGTCCACGACAGATCGCCTCAAACTTATTCGTACCGGCAGAGTCCTGACCGCCCGTCATGGCCGTTGTCAGGTTGTCTGAGATAATCACGGTGATGTCCGCATTCTCGTTGATGGCATCGAGCAGGCCCGTCATTCCCGAGTGGGTAAAGGTAGAGTCGCCGATGATAGCGAGGGCGGGCCACTGGCCAGCGTCGGCAGCACCCTTGGCCATCGTGATTGAAGCGCCCATATCCACACATGAGTGGATGGCCTTATAAGGCGGCAGGAAACCTAAGGTGTAGCAGCCGATATCGCCAAACACACGAGCGTTGGGATAGTCGCGCAGCACCTCGTTGATGGCGGTATAGACATCGCGGTGACCACATCCCTGGCAGAGTGCCGGTGGACGCGGTGTCACATCCTCACAAGGTGCATAGTTCTCACCGTTCTCCAGGCCCAGAGCCTTCTTCAACAGGTCGGGATTGAGTTCTCCTGTACGGGGCAGTTCACCTGTCAGACGACCTTTGATGACCGCATTGCCCGGCATCACGCCACGCACCTGATCCTCGATGAAGGGCTGACCCTCTTCGGCGATGAGCACATATTCGCAGTCGTCGGTCATCTGACGGATCAGTTTCTTGGGAATAGGATACTGTGAGATCTTCAGCACGGGATAAGGACAACCATCGGGATAGCACTCCATCAGATAGTTGAAGGCGATACCGCTGGCGATGATACCCAACTTGTGGTCGGTACCGTCGATATACTGGTTATACTTGCTGTCGACAGCCATCTGCTCCAAAAGGGGCTGCTGGGCTGTGACGATGTCATTTCTCTTGCGGGCGAAGGCAGGCAGCAACACCCAGTTAGAGGCGGGAGCGTCGTAGTTGAGATCGTTTTGTTGACGTGGCACGTCAACACACTCGACGACGGCACGGCTGTGGGCCATGCGGGTGGTAACACGCATCAGTATGGGGAGTTTCAACTGCTCCGACAAATCGAAGGCCTCCTGTATCATGTCGTAGGCCTCCTGCTGCGAGCTGGGCTCCAACGTGGGAATCATGGCAAACTTACCATAGAAACGACTGTCCTGCTCGTCCTGAGAGGAATGCATCGACGGGTCGTCGGCCACGAGCACCACCAGACCACCGTTCGTGCCGGTCATGCCCGAGTTTACGAATGGGTCGGCACAGACGTTCAGTCCCACATGTTTCATACACACCAGCGCCCGCTTGCCCATATACGACATGCCGAGCGCAGCCTCCATAGCCGTCTTCTCATTGGTAGACCAACGGCGGTGGATGTTTCTCTCCTTAGCGATGGGCGACTCCTGGATATACTCAGTAATCTCAGTCGATGGAGTACCGGGATAGGCATATACGCCACTCAGGCCAGCATCGATGGCTCCCTGGGCTATCGCCTCGTCGCCTAATAAAAGCTTCTTCATTTGATGATTTTACTATTTAATAATTTACGAATTTCTACTTTCTGTATAATTGACCGCAAAGGTACGACTTTTCGGCCGAATAAACAAAAAAATGCGACCTTATTTGCATAAAGCCGCATTTATATTCAGTTTATATCCTTTTTATCTTTGCACCTTTAAAATGTGTAGCCTACGGTCATCAGCACCTGATGGCGCTTGAAGTCAACATTGGTGGCCCCCACATTCTGATCAGCTGCAAACTTCTGCATGGGATAGAAGTCACCCTTTGCAATGCTGTACTGATAGGCGATGTCGAAGTTCCAACCGTTTACCCTGTAGCCCATACCACAGGTGATGCGATGGGTAGCGTCCCAATTCACATAGTCGGTCGTCGAAGAATAAGACACTCCTGGAGAGTCGAGCATCATATCGCGCACACCATTCTTCTCATAGGCAGACAACAGGTAATTGTAGCCTAAGCGCAGCGCCAAGTCGACATCGGGCTTGAATTCAACACCTGCCTTCAACAGGTGGACGGCCTTCAGACTGTTCTCCGTATTGGCCTCCATCGGACCGTCGGCATACGAACGCTCGTTGCCGTAGTAGTCGGTATCGTCAGAGATGATACGGTTCGCAGCTGAACTGTAGTCTGACACCTCGTAGGTCAAACCAAGTGCCACGCTGGTACCGATAGTGTGTCCGAGGCTGGCACCGAACTTCCAAGGTGTATAGTAGCGGAACTTATAGCTCTCACCGGAATACCAGGAGTCTTCAAGTCCATACTCCGAGTCGTTATTGAAGTCGGTATCGTTGTCGGTGGTCAGTTCATACCAAGTCGGTGTAGAGGCATACAAGCCGATGCGGAAAGGAGAATCTTCAACGGGACGGAAGATGACACCGGCCTTCACGTCGATACCTACGCCATCGATCGTACGACCATCCATATAGTCGACATAGTCCTCATTGCCATCTGATCCGACATTGCTGTCCTGGGCATTCAACAGTCGTTCGGTATAGACTGAGTAGCTCTTGTAGTTCACGTCGTGGATACCCACCGTGACACCCCAAAAGAAACGGTCGTTCTGGTTGCCGCTCACGCTGAAGTCGTAATCACCGATCCAACCGCGATGGGCACGGTCGAACATATAATAGTCGGCCGTATTGTAGTTCATCCAATACTCCTTACCGTCAGAGTCAAGATTCAGGGCATTCATATTCAGATAGTCCGACTGACTGAAAGTCTGGGCCCTGTAAGAACTGGTCTCGGTCTCATAACCGATCACGTCGCCTCGGTCGTTGAAGTCCCAATAGTATCCACCATTCTTGACGTTCTCAAGGTCTGCCTTGTGATACGACAGCATATTCTGCGACGCATTACGCAGACTGTTGGCGGCCGAGAGGATCTGGTTGAAGTTGTGACTCTTGTGGAAGTTGAAGCCCACATTCACATAAGAACGGCGGCTGACACGGGAAGAATAGATAAATCCCAACTGGTCGAAGCTCATCTTCGTGCCGTTCTGACCACCGAACTTCTGAACGTCCTGCTGCGAGACCATACCGAACGACAGACTTGCCGTAGAATGACGGAACAGACCTACACCAGCGGGGTTGGTAGAGATGGTCGAGATGTCAGCGCCCAGTGCCTCCATAGCACCACCCATACCTACATAACGGGCTGTACCGTTCAGGTCGCTGGTCAGCAGACGAGCACTCTCATAAGTATCCTGTGCAGCTGCCGGCAGGACTACTGCCAAAGCTAATGCTGCTATATACAATTTCTTCATCATCATATTCTTTAAAATCTCAAAAGTCTCTCAATTCTAAAATCTCAATTCTCAACTCGAATCATCTTCTTCCTCCCATGCGGCTGCCGCCTCCGCCACCGCCTCCACTACGGGAGCCGCCACCGCTGAAGCTACCGCCACTACTACGTGAGCCGCTGAAGCTGCCACTATTGCCGCGAGAGCCGCCGAAGCTGGAGTTGTTATTATAGTTGCTGTTATTGGAACGGGAGCTCTCATACGAGCGGTTACGATTCCTACCGTTGCGACTGTTGCCATTGACGGTACGGTTGTTCAGGTCTGCCCTGCGGCCGTCGTTAGAGTATCTCGACGAGGCTCCTGACCTGCGATTGCCGGAATAGGTGACACCGTCACGACGGATCGTACCCGCACCGATGCTGTTTGCATAGTGACGACCTGCGCCACCACCGTACCAGCCATAATAATAAGGACCGTACCAGGCGTAGCCGTAGTACCAGGGATCATACCACCCATAGTAATAAGGTGAATACCAAGACGAATACCAGGGAGAATACCAGCTATAGCCATAATACCAAGGATCACGCCAGCCCCAGCGGCCATAGTACCAGGGATCATACCAACCATAACGGGTATAATACCAAGGAGAATGCCACGCCCAGTCATAACGACCGGCCTCGTAGCCAGCCCAGAAGGCAGCATTGTCTGAGATACGGTAATCGTCGAAACGACTCATTTTCTTCGTCAGCTTGAAGTCCTCGTCGGAAATGGAGTCGTTGGGATAGACACCTTTCTCGGCGCTGAAGCTGATCGTATCGTTTAGCGTCGAATCGTTGCCTATCATTTCAACATGGCTCATCGTACGACGATTATACTCATCTATACTACGGTCACTACCCGAGTAATACACTCCAGATGGCATACCATAATTGTCCGTCACCTTCTCAACACTCTTTTTCTTTGGAACGAAATAGAGGTCATCATCCTGTGCCACCATCGACAGCGGCAGCAGTCCAGTGATCATCGAAATCAGTAACAGTCTCTTCATTTTCATACAATTTTATTGGTTCACGGTGCAAATTTACGGTGAATTTGAATGCAAAAATACGGAAAAACCCTAACTTATGATAGGATTTTCCCTATTTTTTGTAATTTTGCCTCAAAAATTAACATCCTTATGAAGTATTTCGAGGTAAAATTCATCTTGTCGCCCTATTCCACCGATGCCAGCGACGTTTTGTCGGCTATGGCTGGAGAGGCTGGATTCGAGTCATTTGAAGAGACGGCTGACGGTCTTTTGGGCTATGTCCAGCAGTCAGCATTTTCAGAGGAAGCGCTTCAGGAAGTCTTGGCCGATTTCCCCTTCGAAGGCATCCAAGTCACCTACGACATCCGCGAGGCGGAAGACCGCGACTGGAACGAGCAGTGGGAACAAAAGGGGTTTGAGCCGATCTATGTGGAAGGTGGAAAGTGGAAGGTGGAAGGAGATATGCCTTCAGGCATCGTGATTCATGACGGACGTCATCTGCCGGATATAAATAGCGAGATTTCGATCGAAATCGATGCCCGTCAAGCTTTCGGCACCGGCACCCACGAAACCACCCGCATGATCTGCGCTGAAACAATTCAATATGCTCGTGGTACGCGCATATTGGATTGTGGCACCGGTACCGGCATCCTTTCCATCTGCGCCCTGAAACTTGGCGCCCAAGAGGCCGTCGGCTACGATATCGACGAGTGGTCGGTAGACAATGCCCGTCACAATGCCGTCATCAACGGCGTCGACGACCGCTTTACCCCGCTACTCGGCGATGCTTCTATATTAAATAATGTGGAAGGCACCTTCGACCTGGTACTGGCGAATATCAACCGTAATATCCTCTTGGCCGACATGCCCATGTTCCGCCAGAAGATGGCGCCCGGAGCCCGACTCATTCTCAGTGGCTTCTACACCGCGGACAGTCCGTTGCTCATCGAGAAGGCTGCCTCGCTTGGTCTCACCCTCCAAAAACAAAAAGAAGACCACGACTGGGCTTGTCTGGTCTTCTCTCTGATCTCTTAATTCTAAATTCTAACATTACCTAATCCTATCCAACGACTTGACGAGTTTCTCGTCTGCAAGGATAGCGTGCCGGGCCATCAGGTAGAATATCAGCGCGATGGCAGGCATCACGGCGGGCCACTTGGGCACGAAGTCCACAGTTCCCCACGACTTATTGTCGACGGTCTGCGCCACCACGAAGAAACAGATATACCAACCTATGATCAACAGCACGTTAAGGGCACAGAAGAGTGCCTGCACTTTCCTGTTGCGGAAGATGAAGATGGTATAGGCACCGAGGGCAGCTGTAGGCAACAAGATGGCGAACAGCGGCCACACATCAAAATGCCGATGACCCAGCGGGTCGGTAAACCACAGGTTATAAACCTTTGCCACGTCCAGTCCTGCAGCATTGTACGAACCAATCTGCATACACAGACAGACGACCGTCAGGACGATCGCCGCCACCAGGAAAAGGGTCTGCTTACGTTGCCACATAATTAGTTATCCTGATTCTCGCGAGAGGGATCACGCCAGTAGACCTTATCCTCTATGAACTCCTGCGTAGCCAACAGAGAGGGCTTCGGGAGCTTCTCGTAGTAACGAGAGATCTCGATCTGCTCACGGTTCTCGAACACTTCCTCCAAAGAGTCATTATATGAAGCGAACTCAGCGAGTTTCTTGCTCAGGTCTTCCTTAATCTGTAAGCTGATCTGGTTTGCGCGCTTGGAGATGATAGCCACACTCTCATAGATGTTACCGGTATCACGGCAGAGGTCCATGATGTTACGCGACACGGTGTTAACGGGTGCTTTTGATTTCTTGTAATCCATATTTTAATCTTTAATAACTTTTTTACATTTCACGATATACTTCTCAGCCAGAGCGACGTTCTTCGAGTCGGGGAACTCGTTGATGAAGCCATAGCACTCATCCTCGGCATCCCTGTAACGGTCGAGGCGCTTCTCGTCGGAGCTGTTCTCTGCCAACTGAAACTTGCTCTTCATGATCAGCAACATAAAGTCCTCACGCAGACTGCAATAGGGATAATTCTTCAAAGTGTTCTGCGCCGTAATGATACTGGCGGTATAGTTGCTCTCGTCGTTCGAGTTGATATTGCCGAAATAGCCGCCTAAGTTGTAATACAGCTGGGCCGACATGAACTCCTTTTGGATGAGTTTGTCCGTCAGTTCATACAACCGCTCCTGGGCTTGCGGACGCAGATGCGAATCGGGGAACAGGTCCATGAACTGCTGGTAAGCGGTGATGGCACCGTTCGTGGGCGACTGGTCCAGACGCGGCTCGGGTGAACTCTGATAGAGCGACTGACCGACATAGAAGTAAGCAGGCTCCACATAGATACCGCGCGGATAGCTCGACGTATACTTCTTGAAGGTCTCAGCCGCCAGTTCATAGTCCATATTGCAATACTGCGCCATCGCCAGCATATAAAGACACTCCTGCGACTCGTCGCTGCCCTTCTTCATCGTCACCAACTCCATCAGCAGCGTCTGAGCATTCTGGTACTTACCACGGGCGAAGCACTCCTTGGCATATTCGTACTTCGTCTCGTTGTCGCCGTACTTGCTCACAGCGGTAAATTCCGATGCACAACTGCACATCAGCAGGGTTACAATAGATGCTATTATGACTGATTTCTTCATTTCGGGGTGCAAAGTTACATATAAATAATGTAACCACCAAAAAAATTAAGATATTTAGCGAAAATTATATGTCTTTCATGGTAAAATCCTTTTTCTCTGGGAAAAAAGTTGTACCTTTGCACCCTATGAGCAAATACAAGTTAATTTCCGACTACCAGCCGACAGGCGACCAGCCCGAGGCTATCAGACAACTGACGGAGGGTCTTGAGCGCGGCGACAAGGCGCAGGTGCTGCTCGGTGTGACGGGTTCGGGTAAGACCTTTACGATGGCAAACGTCATCGCCAACTGGAACCGTCCTACTCTCATCCTCAGCCATAACAAGACGCTGGCACACCAGCTGTTTGTGGAGATGAAGGAGTTCTTCCCCGAGAATGCCGTCGAATATTATGTCAGCTATTATGACTACTACCAGCCTGAGGCCTACCTTCCTGCGACTGATGTCTATATCGAGAAAGATCTCGCCATCAACGACGAGATCGACCGACTGAGACTCTCGGCCGTATCGAGCTTATTATCAGGTAGAAACGATGTGATCATTGTATCATCGGTTTCATGTATTTACGGCATGGGCAGTCCGGTGGCTTTACAGGAGAATGTCATCGAATTGCAGGTCGGTCAGAAATTGAGTCGCAATGCACTGTTAAGGAAATTAGTACAGTCGCTCTATGTCCGCAACGACCTCGACCTGCAACGTGGAAATTTCCGCGTGAAGGGCGACACCGTCGACATTGCGATGGCCTATTCGGAAGTGGTGCTGCGCGTCACCTTCTGGGACGATGACATCGACGCCATCGAAGAACTCGACGGTGTGACCTTCGACCATATCGCCAGCTTCAAGGACTACAAGCTCTACCCCGCCAACCTCTTCATGACCTCGCAGGAGCAGACGAACATCGCCATCCACGACATCCAGGACGACCTGATGAAACAGGTGGCCTACTTCGAGGAGTTGGGCGACGGCTTCAAGGCTCAGCGCATCAAGGAACGCGTGGAGTACGACATGGAGATGATCAAGGAGCTGGGCCACTGCTCGGGCATCGAGAACTACAGCCGCTACTTCGACGGTAGGAAGGCTGGCGAGCGACCTTACTGTTTGCTCGACTTCTTCCCCGACGACTATCTGCTCTTTATCGACGAAAGCCACGTCTCCGTGCCACAGATCAACGGCATGTACGGCGGTGACCGCAGTCGCAAGCAGAACCTAGTGGAGTACGGTTTCCGTCTGCCGGCCGCCTTCGACAACCGCCCCCTGCGCTTTGAGGAGTTCCAGCAGGAGGTGCACCAGGTGATTTACGTCAGCGCCACCCCTGCCGACTTCGAACTGCAGGAGGCCGAAGGCATCGTCGTGGAGCAGGTCATCCGTCCGACAGGCCTCCTCGACCCCGAGATCGAGGTGCGTCCCAGCGAGAACGAGATCGACGACCTGCTCAACGAGATACAGATCCGCAAGGAGCGTGGCGAACGCGTACTCGTTACCACTCTCACCAAACGCATGGCAGAGGAGATGGCTGAATATATGCTGAAACACGGTGTGCAGACGAACTATATCCATAGCGAGGTGAAGACGCTGGAACGCGTGCAGATCCTCAACGACCTCCGTCTGGGCAACTACGACGTGCTCGTGGGCGTGAACTTGTTAAGGGAAGGTCTCGACCTGCCCGAGGTATCACTCGTGGCCATCCTCGATGCCGACAAGGAAGGTTTCCTGCGCAGTCACCGCAGTCTGACGCAGACGGCTGGCCGCGCCGCCCGAAACGTGAACGGCAAGGTGATCATGTATGCCGACACCATCACCGCCTCGATGCAGCTCACCATCGACGAGACCCTGCGCCGTCGGGAGAAACAGATCCGCTACAACGAGGAACACGGCATCACACCGCGACAGATCGTCAAGAACATCAGTCAGGCCGCCCTGCAGCAGGACAATCGCGCCGACACGAAGGAGCTCCGCAGGGAGTTTGGTGTGCCCGCCACAGCCACATCCATGGCTGCCGATCCGATCGTGGCCCGCATGACCAGACCGCAGATGGAGAAATATATCGCCGAAATCGAACAGCAGATGAAGGAGGCCGCCAAGCGCCTCGACTTCCTCCAGGCTGCCCAATACCGCGATGAAATCGTCCGTTTACAGAAAGAGCTCGAACTCAAATAGTGAAAAATAACAAAATCCGAATAAAAAGTTCAACGTTCAAAGTTCAAAATTCAAAGTTTTTTGTACTTTTGCACCCATAATCAAATAAAATAAGGTAAAGATGAAAAAGATTTTGCTAGTCCTGTTGACGCTCATGCCCCTGTTGGCAACTGCTCAGGACAACACCTGGGAACGCGTAGAAGTGGAAGAAGAACCGACAAAGGAAAATCCCGACGCCAAGTACTTGGTACCCAACGCCGTGCCTGAGGTCGACGGCAAGGTCGTCTTCCAGACCACCCTCACCGCTGAGGGGAAAACTGCCGATGAAATCTACGATATTCTTCTGAAGCAGCTCACGAAGATGACCACCGAACCCAACCAGATCGCAGGTAGTGCAGTGGTCCAGAATGAACGTGAGAAGCACGAGATGGGCGCCATCTTCCACGAGTGGCTGGTCTTCAAGGACGCCGCGTTCTCGCTCGACCGCACGCAAATGAACTTCCAGCTGCACGTGACCACCGCTGACGGCAAGGCCGAGGTATCCATCGATCACATCACCTACGACTACGACCTGGATCGTAAGCCGCAGCACTACACCGCCGAGGAGTGGATCACCGACAAGAATGCGGTGAACAAGAAACACACGAAACTATACCCCATCTCGGCCAAGTTCCGTCGTAAGACAATCGATCGTAAAGACTTTATATTCAACAAGTTTGACAGTTTGATTAATGCAAAATGACGAATAAGGACAAGATACGCAACATCCTGAACATCATCTTCATTGTCAGCGCCATCGTGGGGGTGATCCTGTATCTTCAGAAGAGTGAGCAGACGCATATGCTGGGGCTTTACATCATCCTTTGTGCGATGGTTGTGAAGATAGCAGAGTCATCTTTACGCATGATGAAATGAGAAACGATATTTTATCGATGAAATGGGGAAAAAGGGTGATAGCCATACTATTCACTCTTTCACCCTTACACTTTTCCAATTATTCTTTCGCCCAAGTCTATAACCAGATAGACGAAGACGGCTACGTCTCCCAGCGCAACGAGAACAATAACTTCAACAAGCACAACAACGACACGACGCGCAACAAGGAGATTCCCAAGGGCTTTTACTCGTGGACCATCGACCGCACCTTTGGCGATATGACACCGGCTGTACCCGACACCCTGTCCCACCTTTTCATGAACACCACATTCAACACGGGCATGTACGGTGAGTACAACCACATCGGCAGCAACTACACCTCACGAGAGAGCCGTATCTTCTTCAACCGTCCCGCTACCGAGATCTATTTCTTCTCCCAGCCCTACAGCTTCGTGGAGAAGCGGCCAGAGCAGTTCCTCTTCATGAACACCCTCTCGCCTTACACCACTATCCTCTACGACAACTGCGGCGACAAGACCAGCGGCGAAGACCATATCGACGCGAAGTTCGCCATCAACGCCAACAAGCGCCTGAACCTCGGCTTCGATCTCGAATACGCCTATTCCCGTGGTTATTTCATGCACCAGAACGTGTCGCATTTCAACGCCACGGTGTTCAGCTCATATACGGGCGACAAATACAATATGCATGCCTTCTTCACCAACAGTCACCAGAAGGCAGAGGAGAACGGTGGTATCGAAAACGACAATTACATCGTACATCCCGAACTCTTCACCGAGTCGTATAGCGAGAACGAGATTCCCACGGTGCTCTCACAGACCTGGAACCGCAACGACCATCAGCACCTCTTCTTCACCCACCGATACAACCTCGGTTTCTACCGGAAGGTGAAGATGACCGACGAGGAGATCAAGGCCCGCGAGTTTGCAAAGGCATCCCAGCAGGATAAGGAGAAGCGCGAGGCCCGTGAGAAGGCGAGGGAGAATGGTGAGGAAGAACCCCCGAAACAGTCAGGCCGTCCCAGTGGCCGTCCTGACAACGCCCGCATCGTCGGTGCAGAGCCGAAGGCGATGCTCGACTCGCTCGCTGCAGAGAATATCGACACCACCCGTATCAAGATCGAGGATCAGGCTACGCTCGACAGTCTGTTGCGCGTCCAGGCCATCCAGGACTCCATCGACGCCACGATGAAAGACGAGTTTGTGCCCGTCACCAGCTTCATCCACACCCTCGAATGGAACAACTACACCCACAAGCACCTGGCCTACGCCGCTCCCACGAACTATTACGGGAACCGCTATCTCGACCGCGACCGGTTAGCCAACGACTCCATTGACGACCAAGCAGACTACACCATGCTGAAGAATGTCTTCGCCATCGGACTGCTTGAAGGCTTCAACAAATACGTCAAGGCGGGACTCAAGATCTTCGCCTCCCACGAGCACCGCCGCTTTGAGATGGTCGACACCTTGGGAAGCGTCGCCACCCGCAACAAGTGGACGGAGAACGATATCACCATCGGTGGTCGCCTCACGAAGACACAGGGCCGCACCCTCCACTTCAACGCTGGCGTAGAGGCGTGGGTGGCCGGAGATAATGTCGGTCAGCTGCATCTCGACTTCAGCACCGACCTGAACTTTCCGCTCTTCGGCGACACCGTGCGACTGGCTGCCAATGCCTACTTCCACCGCGACAACCCCGGCTTCTTCATGACGAAATATCACGGCAAGCATGTGTGGTGGGACAACGACCTCTCTGCCGAGACGCGCACCCGCCTCGAGGGTGTCTTCTCCTATGAAAAGACCAACACCACCCTGCGTGTCGGCATCGAGGAGATGCAGAACTACACCTATTTCGGCATGAGCTACAACAACACCGACAACAAACGGACGAACCTCACTGCTGGCGTCTTCCAGAAGTCGGGCAACATCAACGTGATGATGGCACAGCTCCATCAGAACTTCCGCCTCGGGCCCCTTAACTGGGAGAACGTCATCACCTATCAGAGTTCCAGCAACCAGGAGGTGTTACCGTTGCCCACCTGGAACATCTTCACGAATCTCTACCTGAAGTTCAAGATAGCCAAGGTCCTTGGCGTCGAACTCGGTGCCGATGCCATCTGGTTCTCGAAATACTATGCGCCTGATTATTGTCCGTCGATTCAGCAGTTTGCCATTCAGCAAACTCCTGAGAGCCGCATCGAGCTCGGCGGCTATCCCTGGGTTGATGTCTATGCGAACATGGTGTTGAAGAAGGTGCGTTTCTTCGTGATGATGAGTCACGTCAACGCTGACTCAGGCAACCGTATGCGATTCCTCGCACCCCACTACCCCACCAACGGCTCCGTCATTCACTTCGGTGTGTCGTGGGTGTTCTTTAACTAAGGAGACAATAAAATACCAATGGCGACGCAGAGACCGTAGATAAAGATGTTCCGGGCGGTCTCGCCGAGGCAGAGGTTCAGCGCCTTTCCCTGATAGATCCGTTTGATGTGCAGATACGTAAACACGTGGAGCACGAAATACAACAGCGGGAAGACCGTTGCCAGCAGATGGCCGTTCATCCAGAACGTGCCGCCCAGGATCATCGCCCCGAGGCCCACACCCAGATAGAGCTGCAGTCCGGCTTCCGGACCTAATCGCACGATCAGCGTCTTCTTACCAGAGAGCCGGTCGTTGTCGCGGTCGCGGAAGTTGTTCACGATGAGCAGCGCGTCGATCACTAGTCCGCAGGCCAATGCAGCCAGAGCCACCTCCCAAGTCATCGTGTGGATCTGCACGTAATAGGTGCAACAAACGGGCACCAGACCGAAGAACACGAGCACCAGCACATCACCGAGGCCCTCGTACGAGAAGAAGGTGGTATAGAGGAAGGCGAACACCACGCACAGGATACCTATCAGAATCATCTCCAGTCCTCCGTACCACGCCAGCGGCAGTCCGATGACACAGGCCAAGCACGTGGTCAGGGCGATGGCTTTCTTCATCGCGTCGAGCGTCACCCAGCCCTGGGCACAGGCCCTGCGCGGACCCAACCGCGTCTCCGCATCGTCGGAGCCGTTCACGAAGTCGTAGAAGTCGTTGATCAGGTTCGCGTCGATCTGCATGGCGAACGAGAAGAACAGACACAGCAGCCAGGCCGTCCATGAGAACACGTCACCGTCGTACAATTTGGCATCCTGCCAGGCCAGCGCCCCACCGATCATCACGGGCACAGCAGCCCCCGTCAGCGTCTTCGGCCGTGTTGCCAACAGCCACGCTTTCAGCGAATTTGTCTTGATTCTTGCTTCTTCCATCACTTTTTTCTTCAATTTATTTGCAAAAGTACGCAGAATTTCGTACATTTGCAAGCATAAACCCAACTTTTTATGATTCAAAACGTTCCAAGCCTTGATTTGGTAGAGTTTATTGAGACGAAGATTCTGCCCCAATACGCTGCCTTCGACGCTGCCCACAACATGGAGCACGTCACCCGCGTCATCCGCCATTCACTGGAGCTCGTCAAGGTGACGGGTGCCGATGTGAACATGGTCTATACCATCGCCGCCTACCACGATCTCGGCATGTCGGGTCCCCGTGCCGTCCATCACATCACCGGCGGTAAGATTCTCGCCAGCGACGCCCGACTGAAGAAGTGGTTCTCGCCCGAACAGCTGAAGGTGATGCGCGAGGCCGTCGAAGACCACCGTGCCTCTGCCTCCCATTCGCCGCGCAGCATCTACGGCAAGATCGTGGCCGAGGCCGACCGCGACCTCGACGTGGACATCGTCATCCGCCGCACCATTCAGTTTGGTCTGGCCAACTACCCCCAACTCGACCACGAGGGCCAGTGGAAGCGCTTCAAGGAACATATGGATAACAAATACTCGAAGGATGGCTACATCAAGTTGTGGATTCCCAATTCGCCCAACGCCAAGCGTCTCAACGACCTTCGCAACCTCATTGCCCAGCCCGCAGAGCTCCGCAAAGCCTTTGAAAGAATCTTCAAGGAGTTAGAGGAAGATAAAAGTAGATAGAAGAAGATAGAGGACAATACTCTTTTCAGCAGTAGAACATACGTCTTCTATCTTCCTCTATCTTCTTATATCTTCTTCTATCTTCTTATATCTTCTTATATCTTCTTATATCTTCTTATATCTTCATCTATCTTCTTTTACCTCAGATAGAAATAATAAATATACGCCAGTACGGCGATGAGCACCAACGTCACGACCGTACGGACCATACACGACACCACACGCTTGATAATCAAGAAGGCAACAATAATCGCTGCAAGCATCGCAGCATAATAACCTATATTCTCCATGTAATCAACTGTAAACCGTAAACTGTAAACCGTAAAATAAAAACCTACTTAAACATCTTCCTAAACGTCGTCGGCACCGGCGTCTCAAACTCCATCGGCTCACCCGTCATCGGATGATGGAAGCACAGCAGCCACGCATGCAGACAGAGCCGTCCTAACGGATCGTCACCGTTGCCGTATTTCGGATCGCCGCACACGGGGTGCCCCATATCGGCCGAATGCACGCGGATCTGGTTCTTGCGACCCGTCTCCAACTTGAACTCCACCAGCGTATGGTCTGTCGTACGGTCCATCACGTGCCAGTGGGTCACGGCATACTTACCGCCATTGTCTACGGGCGACGAATAGGTCACGTAGGCCTTGTTGTCCTTCAGCCAGTTGGCCACCGTCCCCTCGTCTTCTATGATCTCACCCGAGCAGACGGCCACGTAGCGGCGGTCGTACACGATCTCATGCCAGTTGTGCTCCAGTATCTGCTCCGTCTCCATATCCTTGGCATAGACCATCAGTCCGCTGGTGTCACGGTCCAGACGATGCACCACATGCGCCGTACATTTCTGCCTCGACTTCTTGAAATAGTCGTCGAGCACCGCCTTCACGTTCAGCGAGGCGTGGCCCCCCGCCATCGACAGGATGCCCGCCTCTTTCTCCACCACGATGAGCCAGCGGTCTTCGTACACGATCTTCACCCAGCGGCTCTTGAAGCCCTGCTGGTTGCGCTTCGTCTTACTCACAGCCACCTTCATCCCGGGTTTCAACGGGAAATCAAACTGACTCACGGTCTTGCCGTTCACCTTGATGCCCCGTCCCTGCAGCGTCGCCTTGATCTTCGACTTCGACTGCGGCACGTTGGCGATCAGCCATTCCAGCAGCGGCATCTCCTCGCCCACCGTATAGTGCGAGTAGTCGCCCTCGCGATTCATATCTGAACTATATCTCATAACTGGGGGCAAAATTACGAAAAATCCCCGAAACGCACAAACGTTTCAGAGAATTTCTTAGGAAGACAGGACTTAACTAGTCCTCAAACCTCAACTCTGCGATTCTGCACCTCGTAGCAGGAACTCCTGATAGGTGCCGGGATTCTTGATGATGAAGGTCACCGAGGCGGAGTTTTCGCGAGTATACGCGCGAAAAAGATTGCAATTTCACTTCCACCTCCACCAAATCGTCGGAAACCACTGTATACATAGGTGTTTTAGGAGGTGGAAGAGGATTTTTATCTTCCACCTGTCTTCCACCTTTTCCTGAAAGAAGAATTAGAGTTTACAGGCACTAAAGTCTGACTTTAGATAGACTAAAGTGGGACTTTAGTTAGGGTAAACTGCGAAATTCTCTCGAGAATTTTAGAGTTTACCCTACCCTTTCTCTGAGTTTGCTGCCACCTTTCTTGGGGTTTAGTCTATCCTTTCTCCTGGTTTCCTTTCATCAATTTCTCATGGAGATGCCTAGTAACAGTCGTTCTGATACCTTCCACAGCAGTAAAGTATGCCTAGTACGACAGTAGGGAATGCCTTCTATATAGTGTAAAGTCCTATCAGTAAGGCAGTTACAAGGTATCCCTTACCCTCGTAGAAGGCATCTTAACCAGCAAAAGAATGCATTTCCATCTTCAAAAAGGTGGAAGTAAGGTGGAAGTAAAATGAGGCACTTCCACCCTCGGAAATACCGATGTATACAGTGGTTTCCGACGATTTGGTGGAGGTGGAAGTAAATTTTCTCAAAAAAAAGCTAGAGGCATTATGTCACATCAGGATCTGAATACTTTGTGACATAGGTTACAATTTTTACTTTGAAAAAACAAATATTTACATCATTTTTAACTTTAAAGTAAAATCTTCATGCTAGGTGACTCTTGTCGTCGGGCTGACCGGGGATGGTGGGGAGATAGTTGAGATTCCAGTCATTGCTGTTCACCAGCAGTCTTGTGGACTGATTCAGTTTATGCACCACCATCGAGGGCTTGATATATTTCTTTTTCATACGTCTTAACTACTTGATTACTACTTTTTTCCCATCATGAATATAGATGCCTTTTGCCGAAGGCTTGACTGAGAGTCGGCGACCGTCGATTGAGTACCACCCCTTGCTCCCCGCCCCTGAAGGGGAGGGGTCGGAGGCGGGATTAGCAATTCTCTTGATCCCAGTCTCCTCGCCGAAGTCGATCAGGCGCACGTTCATCACGTCGGGTAGTCCTGAGGCGACAGGGGCATTGCCACCTCGAGTTGAAGCACCGCCGCCAGCTGCATCGAGATAAGCCCGGAACGGCAGCACATAGCTGTTCTGCCCACCCTTCACACGGAAGAACTTGCCCTCGGCCAGATCGGCCTTGCCGGGGGCTGCGAAGCCGTAGACAGTCTGCGGATCGGTCGTCCAGTTGATGCGAGCGTAGGTGTCCTGGAATGTCCAGCCTGCATTGACTGCATTGCCTGCTTCGATAGTTGATGGGGCTGACCCATGGAACAATACATGCCCAGTGGCATTAGGCACGAAGAGGTACGGCGTGTTGGCATCGAGAGTACCAGGCGCCTTGTTATCCTCATACATGATGACCTCCCAATTATCAGGATCCGACTTATCCACTCCTAAGAACGTGTAGAACTTACCTGCCGCAGCGGCCTGCGTTGCATCGATTCCGAATGGCAGGCAGATGGTCGAGGCCACGTCTTTAGTGAACGAGCGACGGAACACCATTTCAGTGGACAACGCAGTAGGCATTGAGGTCTGCGTCTCGCTCAGGAGGACGGCCTCTACTGCCCCACCAATAATATCATTGTTCTTGAAGCCGATATTGGAAGTGCTTCCGTTTAAAGTACAGCCGCAATAATAGTTATTTATGAGCTTGAGGTTCATGTTCGTCTGATTATTGCAATCACCAAGGATAGCACCTCCTTGGCTTACCTTGCTTTTAACACTGACATGGATGTTTGCACCAATGGCGAGACAATCCTCAATTATGCCAGCGTCTTTGATATTTCCTACAATGCCGCCAAATTTTACGCAATTTGCAAAGTTTTCGTTGGCCATGGTGATGGTGACGCTGCTGGTGCAGTCTAAAATGTAGGCGTGGGAGGAGGAGGCGGAAGCTTCGGTGATTTCACCTGCTATGCCACCGAAGCACTGGGCATAATCCTGAACGGCATTGAGTACGACACTGCTGGTAACATGGCAATTCTCGATAGTGCCACTTACGCTTCTTCCAGCGATACCCCCTACCCAGTGAAAACCAGTGATGCGGGCGTCGCTGAGGGTGACGTTCTTCACCATGCCGTTGCTGCCGATGCTGCCAAAAAGCCCCGCATAACAGTCAGCAAGGTCGATGCCGCCCTTATAGATGCAGATGCCGCTGACGGTGTGGCCGCAGCCATCGAACGTGCCGTTGAATGTGAAATGATCTGTTGAGGGATCTGAGCCGATGCTATGCCCAATGGCGGTGTAGTTGTTTTCGGTATCGGCACCTTCCTCGTTAGCAGCTTTATGCGTGTAGACGATATCGGCGCCCAACTCGAAATACTGCTGAAAGTGGCCAGGGACGATATGGACAAGGCTCTGGAGCGAGTGGACAGTGCCGAGGAGGCGGGTGTGTTCGCGGCAACATGGGCCAACACCGTCAGGGCCAGCATCTATGAGAATGCCGGCCTGCGGCAGATGGCAGCCTACTACGCAGAGAAAGCCATCGCAGCTGAGGCGGGACAGAGCGTGACCACACCGGCCGACAGCAACAACTACTGTCTGGCTCGCTGGATACTGGCCGACGGCGCGTACATCAATGGCGAGTATGGGAAATCGCTGACATTAGCCAAGGAAGTGCTTTCGTTTGTCGGCGACGGCACAACGCCTCGCGACATTGAGATGAGATGCAGGGCACTGACGCAGATGGCAGAATGTGAAAGCGGACTGCATCACATCGCGGAATCTGAACGGCTGTACCAGCAAAGCATCGACATCCTGATGGAGAGTACGCGGCGCACGGCCAAATCAAGAGATGTTGCCCCGCTCATCTATACACTACTCTCGCTCAACGACCTGTATTTCGACAACAAGATGCCAGAGCGGTCACTGCCCCTGATGGCGAAGATGGATACAGCCATGAACCGCCTGATGCGCTGTGCAGACAAAACCGACTGGACAGTGCAAATGCGGAAAAACAACGTGACCATCAGCAAGGCGATCGCCTATGCGGCCAACAACCAGAAAGACAAAGCCGAAATCTTGTTTCAGGAGCATCGGCAGTCTCAAGGTCTGGACGACGCCGACATCACTGCCGAGGGTGCCTACCTAACGATGATGGGGCGTTACGACGAGGCTGTCCGCATGTTCGACGAAGCCGACTCCATGATACGTTCAAACGGCGACCCTATCGCCAACATCTACATCAGGACCCTGCTCAACTACAAATACGATGCCCTGAAAAAGGCGGGGCGCCTGGCAGAGGCACTGGCGGTGGGCGACCGCATGCGGCAGCTGACCGACTCCATCCGCCAGCAAGAGCGACAGGCCGACGTGGAGCAGGTGCAGGAAATCAAGCTGCAGGAAGAGGAGATCGTGCGCAAGCACCACTCGCTGATGACGCAGCGCGTCGTGGGACTGGTCGTCGCCATGCTGTTGCTCACGCTCGTCTTCGTCGTCTACACGATGGTGCGCCGCCGGGCTGCCAAGCGACTGGCTGAGGTGCGGGCTGCCCAGGAGCGCATAGAGAATGAACTGAAGATCGCCCGCAACATCCAGATGTCGATGGTGCCCGCCACCTTCCCCGAGCGCGACGGACTCGATATGTATGCCTCGATGGCACCGGCTAAAGAGGTGGGAGGCGATCTCTACGGCTATCTGCTCGATGGCGACAAGCTCTACTTCGCCGTAGGCGACGTCAGCGGCAAAGGCGTACCAGCCTCGCTGTTCATGGCACAGGCCACGCGACTCTTCCTGACACTGGCCAAGCAAGGCATGATGCCGGCCGAAATATGTACACGCATGAACGATGCCCTGAGCGGCGACGACAACAAGAACAACATGTTTGTCACCTTCTTCCTCGGACTCGCCAATCTGACTACGGGCCATCTCGACTTCTGCAACGCCGGTCATAATCCCCCAGTCATCGGAGGCGGCGAGAACCACGGCGACTTCCTCGACATGCTGCCCAACACCCCCATCGGAGTCTTGCCGGGACTGGAGTACAAGGGCGAAGCGATAGAGAGTATCAAAGGCCGGCCGCTCTTTATCTACACCGACGGACTGAACGAGGCCGAGAACACCGCACAGGAGCAGTTCGGCAACGACCGACTGCTGGCCATCCTGCGCGACACCCACTTCGACAATGCCCGCCAGGTCATCGAAGCGCTCCAAGCCGAGGTAGCCCACCACCGCCACGGCGCCGAGCCCAACGACGACCTAACAATGATGTGCATCCGCTTCTTGTAAACCCCTATGCGCCCTTGAGTGTCATCCATTTATCGAGCCAGCCACATCAGGGCATCTTCATAGTCCTTCGAACGGGCGCCACTCTTGATGACCTTATAGATGAATTTGCGGTTCTCCTTCGACAGTTGGGCTGGCAAAGAGTGCCAGATGGCATGAATGCGTGGAATCTCGCGCGGTTCAGCGTATTTGGCAAAGTCAAGTTCATAAACCCACAGGGACAGGTCCGGTGAGTTAACCCGCTGGACCTGTCCCTGTGAGTCGTCGTCTACTTCTTCAGAATCAGCTTGACCATCTCGTCAACGTCGTCCTGGTCGATGGTGTCGTCGGCTTTCAGGTTGGCGGCAGATTTGCAGAACAACGAGGAGTAGATGCCCTTGATATGGTTGTTGGTCATGACCACGTCGACTGCGTTCACCTCGTCGTCGCCGTTCACATCGCCGGGCTTCGGCAGGTCGGCATCGTCGCCGGTCACCTTCTGTCCGGGCAGTTCCTCCTGAATGTATTCCAGGCCCACGTATTCGCCGCCGGTGACTTCGGCGACGGAGTTGCAGGCATAGATCTTCTTGGGCTCAATCTGAATGTTATAGATCAGGAGCTCGGACTCATCCTCGGCATCGCCGCTGTCGCCGCGGGTTTTTAAAGCATTCATTACAGCAGGTACGGCATTAAAAATTACCAACTCTCTGGGCTCACTCGAGTTGATGGTTATTTTGGTTGTCATTCTTCCATGATCATTAATAGCCGTTTTTCCAGTGACCTTCAGATAATGAGTCCCAGCCTCTGGCTCTGGCTCAGGCGCAGGCTCAGGCGCAGGCGCAGGCGTAGGCGAAGGCTCAGGCGCAGGCTCAGGCGTAGGCTCAGGCGCAGGCTCAGGCGTAGGCGAAGGCTCAGGCGTAGGCGAAGGCTCAGGCGTAGGCGAAGGCTCAGGCGCAGGCTCAGGCGCAGGCTCTTGCTCACCGATTATTTTAGTGCAGCCTTCAAAGGCATTTTCGGCGACGGTCGCATCATTCGGGATGGTAAAGGGATTCAAGTTGGTGCAATTTTTGAACGCCATCCAACCAATTGTTCTAAGATTGCTATTTTTTGAGAGTACAACATCCTCCAGATTGGAGCATTCAGCGAAGGCGCTGCTGCCAATGGTTTCAATGGATTCGGGTAAAATGACTTTTTTCAAGGTTTTGTTACCTTTAAAGGCACACCTACCGATTTCCTTCAACCCGTCTGGGATGGTAACTGTTTCATCTTTACCATTGTATTTTTTCAGTATATCACCATCTATTACAAAAGTACTCTCATCGTCATAAATTGCTTCAGTCAATCCATGATCCTCATCAACCTCTTCTAGATAGGCCGAAGGAAGATCACTAGCAGAAGCACTAATGACAGCACCTAATTCTGCGTTTCCATTTACTCCAGATTCTATGGTGATGTCCGTTCTTCCGGCAGGAATTTGAATAATCGCCCCTTTGAAAGTGCATGGATGCCAACCATCACCAATTACTGTCCACCCTTGGGCTACCAATTGATTCTTTTCGTCTTCATCTGTTGTATATCTTGTCTGACCATCTTTTTTGAGAGCATATTGATATACTTGACCCCCTATATAAACATTAGGACCAGATTCACTCTGATTAGAAATCATACCTGGATCAGACTTGAAGGATAGCGCTGTTTCTCCATTCTCATTAGTCTTCACCCCATCGCCGCCAGGTTGGTTGAAATTCTGCATGTTAACAAAAACACTGCCGCTGGTAATGTTGGCAGCGTTAGCATTTGCTTCTCCAGATACAGATGTTCCGCCGATAGTAGCGCCGCTAGCATTATTGGTAATGTCTATTTTAACTTCGCCAGATCCTGAAACGGGCCCTACTATATTCAAAGTGACCGTTACATCAATACCCTTAGCTGCACCTGCATCAGTAATAGCACCAGCGATTGCCGAAGCAGCAACCGCCGTCTTTCGTGTGACAGGGGTGGCGTCTGCTCTTATAGCGGCTATTTCTTGGGGAGTTGTTACTGACGCTGACGCAACCATTGCTTTACCAGCAGTGTTGAAAAGTTTCAAACGTCCTCCAGTCACTACCTCTGAATAACCATAGATAGCAGTTTGTCCGGCTAGGGGGTTAAAAGTCGTACGTCCGTTGAAGTTCTCGTCAGTTGAAAAATACAACTTGGAGGGACCTTCAAGAATTAGTCTTTTTTTCCCTCCTTCTTCGATCGCTATTTCCCCCGACGACCTTGCCTGGGCAACGTTTTCATCGGGGTCTTGGGGATCGTTGATTCCCTTCGTGATGCTGCCTATATTGTTCTGGCTTTCGGCAGCCATGTAGATATTCAGGTCGCCTTCGCTCTCGATGAGATCCACCGTGGCATTGGTAAGAACCAGCAGGTTTCCATCCTCAAAATACTGCACCGAGGGCACTTTCTTGTTGGCTTCGTCGCCGTCGCCCAGGATGTCGAGGTGGTTGTCTGCGGTCACCGCTATCTCGTTCACCCACACGCCGTAGGGCGAGGGGGCGTGGAGGATGTAGAGCTTGGCTGCCTCGTAAGTCACGGTGTAGTTGCCCTGCTCGGCGTCACCTTTGGGGGTGATGTCGTAGGTGCCTGTCTTCTCACCTTCAGCGCGGCTGATGGTGTAGACGATGATGCCGGCCTTCTTCTGGTCGTCGGCGGCGAGGCCCTCGATGGTCGCCGTCAGCTCGGGATCGTCGGCGTGGGCGTATTTCTTCTGCTTGACGGCCTTCACCGTGACGGGTTTGAGCTTGAAGAACACGCTGTTGTAGGGGTGTGCTACTGCTGGACTGCTGAGGGCGAAGCGGCAGTTCGCCACTTTGTCGGCTCCCGCCAGACGGATGACGCTGTAGGTAGACACGCCGGTTGCCTCGTCGACGTTTTCCTTCACCTGTACGTCGTTTACGCCGTCGAGGTTCAGGTCCAGATAGCGGTTGCCGGTCTCATCGAAATTGTTGTATCGCGGGCTTTCGGGGTCTGTATTGCTATAGTCCAAGCTGTAGAGCAGCTCCCACATCGGCTGGGGGATGACCTGCGTCGTGTTGTTGAGCAGGTCGACCAGGTATTCCTTCTGGTCGGCGAGCACGGCCGATACCGTCACGGCCATGGCAGGCATCGTGAACTGGCCGTCGCCGGTGTTATCCGGCAGGCCGGTGTCACTGTCGAGCGCCGGGGTCACCGTCACCTGTTTAGAGGTGTATTCGCCGGTGGGGTACTTTCCGGCGGGAATCTTGTCGTGGTCGGGGCTAACGATGATGAGCGCGCCCTCGGGGGCCTCGGTCACCGCGGTCGTTTTGTATCCCTCTTTCAGCGAGAAGCCTACGATGCCGTCGCCGGAGGTCAGCTTATAAGTAGGTTTTGATTGTGGTGACTCGTCGTCGGCCAGTGCACTTTGCGGCATGACAAACAGGATGGAGAGGAGCATCAGCAGCCCCTTCAGCGGTTTTGGGTTGAACGATAGTTTCTTCATTGCTATTTGGTTTTATTTATTTCTAAATTGGTTGGTTTATAATTTCGCTGCAAAGATACGAAGGGCGCAAAAGGGCCTGACCCTTTGCGCCCTTGTATGGTTGTTATTCCTCTTCAGCAAAGGTTCCCATGATGAGTTTCACCACGAAGTCGATGTCGGTCTGGGTGATGTCCCCGTCGCGGTCGATGTCGGCGTTGGTGAGGTTGAAGCGCTCACTGGCCTTGCCGTTTTTCGCGTTGATCATCTCCACGAGGTCGACGGCGTTCACCTTGTCGTCACCGTTGGCGTCGCCCGGGCGGCGGAACGTGATGCTCTCGATGGTGATGGGGCCTTTCTCGGTATGGAGGATGAACTCCAGGTCGCAGTCTTTGAGAATGAGATACTCCACACCCCATTCAATCTTCATCTCATCGTCAGCACCGCGAACCATGGCACGGGCACCGGTTTCCTGTCTCATGGAACCGCCACCCATTTGGGCGAATGAAGAGACGCCATCGGGCCCGACATTTGAAGCAAGAGCCAGCCCCTCTGTAGCTGATCCAACGAAGTCATTGCCTACACAAAGGCAGGACATTCCTACTTCAGCTCCCATCACGGTCACGTGTGTTAGTTCTTTGCTTTCGCCAAAGATCAAACTGTATTTTACTGTTTCATGGCCATCAGCATCTTCCGTAATCTCCTGAACAAAGGTGACATTATTATGATCAGAGAACATGGATGGTTCTATCTCACCATTTGTATTTAAAATCTTACTCAGGGTTTCTTTATTAAATTTATTGTATTCTATTCCATTAATTGTATTCTTTTCTTTATCCCAGTCTACGGGCTCTTTGATAGTGCTTCTTGTGATGGCGGCGGTAGCCTGGTTGCCTGCCTGGGCGAGGACGTAGTTGCTGGCCTGATTCTCTCCAAGCATGAGGGTGGCTTTGGTGTAGTTGAGAGTTACCTCTTTCTTGTTTCCTGCAATGGCCATGGCCTCGACACCTTTAATGGTGAGCTTTTCGTCATTCAAGGCGCCAGTGATGGTGGCATTGGATGCGTCGACGGAATAAGTAGTGACACCATTGTCGGTCACCTCACTGGCAGCGAGGCCGCTTTTCACCGTGACGGGCTTCGGCGTGATGGTGAACGTCTTCGTGACGCTGCCCTGATACTTGACTTGTCCGCTCTTGGCCTTCACCGTCACCGTCGGGGCCGTGGCGTCGGTGCCCGCGCCCGCATTCGTATTATTACTATATTCCACGTCGAAACAGCTCGTCACGTCGGTACCGCCGTCCGTCACCTTCACCGTGGGCTTGATGGCCTGGCCTGTATAGGTGAACGGTCCGCCATCGAGCGTGATCCACTCGGACTGGACGGCCTTGACGACCATCTCGATGCTGACGCTCAGGGAGCGGTCGTTGGTCTGATCAACCCTGTCTGTGCCGTAGTTGCTCTTGTCTTCCAGCATGCTGTTGGCCATGGTCTTGTAGGCGGGATAACTTTCAAGCAGCTGATTGAGACCACTCAGAAGCGTCTGAGCGTCTGAGTTCTTATGCTCATCGCCCTCGGCATGGTAGATATAGGTATCGACCAAACTGGGAGCAATCATGCCTACAGCTAACGTTGCAGCTAGTTCACTGGTCCCACTTGCAACCAATTTAGCCGTTAACCTCGGCGTCAGGATGTTTGTCATGCTTGTAGTGAGCCTTGTCTTGGCGATGGCGGTGGTGAAATTGTCGCCGCCGCCGAGCGGAGCGCCTGCAGAGGTGATGCTCCGGGTGTCGATCTGCAATTGGGTCAGGGCATCATTGAGCGTCACGACGCGGTAGTCGCAGGGATAGGAGCAGAGCGAGCCCGTGGTGACGTCGTAGATCGGCAGGCTCTTGTCGCCGTTCCAGTCTCTGGCAATGTCGGAGGTATGGAAGTGGCCGGTGAAGACCACGCTGATGCCGGCGTCGGCCAGACTGTTGCGCACGGTGGCATAATCGGCCACAGACACCGTCGAGACAAAGGCCTCACCCCCAGTGATGTGCGGAATCAGAGGGTGGTGCATCATGGCGATCACCTGCTTGCCGGCGGCGCGGGCGGTAACGGCCTTGTCGCACACCCAGGTGAGCGTGGCCGTCGGCAACTGACCTTCCTCGCCCGAGTCGATGCCAATCACCACCAGCCCTTTGATGGGCTCACAGGCGTAGGTCAGCGAGGTGGTTGACTCGCGCTCAGAGGTCGAGCCGTAGCCGTAGTCCTGATACAGTTGTGCAAATCCAGACTGACTGATGGTGGGGGCAGCGGTGGTCGTCGCGCCGTAGATCTTGGCGTCGCTGGAGCCCAGGTCGTGGTTGCCGGGAATCACCAGCGTCGGGATGCCGGCTGCCTTCAGTTCGTCGAGTTTCCCTTTGAGATAGTTGTGGCTGGCCTGCTCGCCGTCCTTGGTCAGGTCGCCCACGATGAGCACCAGCTCGGGCTTGTCCGACTTTAGGGTTGCGACAGCCTGGTCGAAGAGCGTCTGGCTGTAGTCGACCAGTTTCCGGCTCCCGGCGAGATACGTCGTCCAGTCAGTGTTGCTCGGGTTCGTCAGCAACGAGGCTGGCATCACGTGCGGGTCGGCGATGACCGCGATCCTGCTGCCTCCGGTCGTCACTCTCGGCTCGATGGTGAACGTCTGCTGGGCGCTGCCCAAATATCCGGTCTGGGTGTCCTTGGCCTTCACCGTCACCGTCGGAGCTTGGGCGTCGGTACTCTCGCCCGCGAGCACATTGTTCTGATAGGTCACGTCGAAATACTCCGTCACGTCGGTGCCGCAGTCCGTCACCGTCACCTGGGGCTCGATGGCCTGGCCTGTATAAGTGAACGATTCCGCCGAAAGGCTGATCCACGAGGCCAGGACGGTCTTGGCGGTATGAGAGAAGACGAAGCTGATGGAGCCGTACATCGCCGTGTTCCAGGAAGAGTAGTCCAACGTGTAGGTGCCCATAGCGTCGGCCCCGGCGAGGCGCTGCACGTACATGTGCTTACCGTCTTCGCTCGTGGTATACACCATGTCAGCCACGCCGCTTTTATCCACGTCGTAGCCTCCCAACTTATCGTTATAGTTCAGCCTTCCATCGCCGTTGAACAGCAGGGCCGCTGCAGGTGGCACCTCCTGTCGGGTCGTGGTCGTCAGGTCTACCGAGAGCGTCTGTTTGTCGGCCTGCAGGGCTTTGATCATCACGGCTTCGGCCGGCATCGTGAATCCTTCGTTGTACCCCCATTCAGTCGATCCGAGGCTGGAGCCGTTCAGGGTGAATTCGCCCGTGAAGTATTTGCCGCTGCCGGGATTGGCGTCTTCTTTCAGCCAGATGGCCAGTTTTTTGCCCGCTTCGGCCTCTGTCACGACAATTCTGTCAAAATTCTCGTAGTAATACACCTCGCAATTGCCGTCGGTCTCGATTTTGTACTTTGTTTGTGCCAGCGCGCTTTGCGGCATAACAAACAGAATGGTGAGGAGCATCAGCAGCCCTTTCAGCGGTTTGGGGTTGAACGATAGTTTCTTCATTGCTATTTGGTTTTATTTTTATTCAATTGGTTGGTTATTTTTTCGCTGCAAATATACGAATAAGTAAGTAAAAAACCAAATTAATTTGGATTTTTTAGATTTATAATTTCGGGCTTCCCGTTACAATGTGACAGTTACAGTTTTAAAATTGCGCCAGTATCACCCCCCGGGACGGCAGGAAGGGGAGAATAGAAGAATGATAAGTAATAATGATATTACTTTATATATAATATAAATATTATATATAAAGTAACTCAAAAAACGCTTCCTTTATGTGTCGGGCATGTTTTCAAAACTGTAACTGTCACATTGTAACGCGGAGGGTATTTCCCGAGTACCAAAACAACAGTAAAATTCTTTACAGTATGGTATACCGAGAACGGAAGCGTATCCCCCACCCTGCGAACGTCCCGCCAAACCAAGCGTTTCATGGCACGAAAGTCAGACTTTCATCACTTAAAACCCGAACTTTCCCTTATCCTTCGCCAGAGGGTCTGAAAAGCATGAAAAAAGGGCAGCCAAGGCTGCCCTTTTCATTGGTAAAATATGTTTATCATTTATTCTGGCTCTTGATGATGTTCACGAGCATTACGACGTCAGCGGCATCCACTTTCCCGTCGCCGTTCAGGTCGGCGTCGGCCAACTTATTGCCGTCCATCACTAAGCTAACGAGCAGTTTCAGGTCGGCTTCGTCCACATCTCCGTCGTAGTTCAGGTCGCCATCGAGCTGGTCGATGAAGCCTTCCGGCTTCGCGGTGAAGTAGCCAGGATTATCCGTGCCTCCGTCAATGCGGGCATAATCGTGGTTGATATGATTTACATTATAAGTTGTACCAGCTCCACCTACGAGTCCATAACAATAAGCAAACATGTTTTTGCTTGATGTTACTGACGCTGTACTCCAATCAGCCCCTACATAGATAGTTTTCAAGCGATAACTATCATTGAACATATATTCCATAGTCGTCACTTTGTCAGTCTTGAATCCGCTCATGTCAAGTCTCGTCAGGCCAGAACAACCATAGAACATGTATTCCATTCTTGTCACGTTATCAGTCTTGAATCCGCTCAAATTAAGCCTCGTCAGGCTCCTGCAAAACATGAACATATAACTCATCGACGTCACGTTATCAGTCTTGAATCCGCTTAAGTCAAGGCTTGTTAGTTTCTCGCAATTTTCGAACATACCATACATGTTAGTCACGTTATCGGTGTTGAATCCACTCAGGTCAAGGCTTGTCAAGCTACGGCAGCCACTGAACATACCACCCATGTACGTTACGTTATCGGTCTTGAGTCCCTTCAGGTCAAGGCTTGTCAGACTAGAACAAAATTTAAACATATGGCCCATAGTAGTTACATTGTCTGTCTTAAGATACTGAAGGCCCGTAATGGAGGTCACATTAGAAAATCCATAGAACCAATAAGCCGTACTTGTGAATGTAGTACAGTTGGCAAATGACGGGTCGATCACGATAGTAGTGACGGATGCATTATACCATGACGGTGCAGCATTGATAGATCCGACCTTCTTTCCATTGCGCTCTTCCTTCTTGGTGTCATAATAGAATGTCAGCACGGTATTGTCATTGCTCAGTGCGGCGTATGGCTCTGCTGGTTTCGGTTTGTAGTTCGGATCGAGGAAGTCGCTCTCCTGCGGATTAGGATCGGCAATCTCTCCGGCCTCGATCTTCTGAATGATACGGGCCAGCATCAGGAAGGCCTCACCTCGCAGACAGTCGACAAAAGGATGAAATTCCGTATTCTCCGTCGTGATAATGCCCTGTTTGGCAGCCCGGCGCACATAGCCCATCCTGATAGGTGATGATTCTGACAACTCGGCTATACCAGGATCATTGGGGAATGGATTATCCGTTCCTTCCGTATCAGGCTTGATGTTGAAGGCTTCCATCAAGGCTTTCAGGATATTGATGCGCGATTCATTGCCATCAGGGAAGAATCCGTCGCGGTCGCGGTCAAACGGAGTGATGCCGTCGCCATAATCCAGATATAGCAATGTCTTTGCGGCCTGATAATAGGGTGCGTCGGACTTCAAGTCTTTATATATGGCAGAATACTGATCTGAAACAAACGTGCTAGGTATTTCCCTGCCTTTCAGTGTAAAGAGACCGCGGAAAGTGATATTGGCAAGATGCTTGCGTAACAGAGGCTCTTCCACCGAATACTTTCCGTCATCCCTTGAACCGTAGAGCACGCCTCTTTCACACAGGAAGCTCGTTGCAGCATAAAAGGCGTTGTCTGTCGGAACCTCCGACATATCACAGCCTCCTCCTTCCACATACTCTATCGTAATACTGCGTATAAAGATATAAGCCTGACCGCTCAAAACATATTCAAGTAACAAATGACCATTATTGTCACTCGTTACGACATTCTCAAACACATAATCAGCGAATTGGATTCTGGAATCATCGCCAGCATATGCAGTTGAACCAATGGTCTTAAGTTTTACTTCTCTATTATTAAGTTTCAGACCTGTCGAAACGTCACTCCATGCACCCGCATTGACAGTTACTTTCTTTATGACCTCAGGATAGGTCTCCTTGGACCAGGTGTATACATAATCATTTCCGTTGCAATGCGCTCCAATAGCAGAGGCTCTGTCAGACCAATAATGATAGCCAGAGACATGCGACCAGAAGGCATTATCATTTCCTCCCCAAGGATTATTGCTCACAAGCCCATCATTGGATACTCCTTTGAAATAGTAGGCCTCGGTTTTTGAGACAGGGGCTCCAATGGCGACTATATTTAAAAAATTCCATGCCGAATTGCGCTTATAAGAATAAACACTACCTTCAGGCACATGGAGTGTGAACCGAGAAGCAAATGCCATATTATCAACATTTGGCACCGTCTCAGCATAGCAATAGACATCTCTCATGGCAGTACATTCTGAAAACGCATAACCTTCTATCGAACTCAAGGTACTTGGGAATATGACCGTTTTCAAAGACGTGCAACGATGAAAAGCTGAGTCAGATATTTTTGTAACACCCTCAGGAATCGTTAGAGAGGTAAGCCCAGAACAACCCCAGAAGATATATTTCTCTATTGTGGTCAGACTGTTAGGAAGGATGATGGACTTCAAATTTTTGCAATTATAGAAAGCATTAGACCCTATAGAGGTCACGCTATTAGGTATTGATATAGAAGACACATTTGTACAACCAGAAAAAGCATTACTGGCAATGGTTTCCAGATTACCAGGAAGCTTTATCGAAGTTACCTTTACACAATCGAGGAAAGCAGAAGCTGCTATAGATGTAACAGGGTAGTCAACTCCATCATGTTTGATGACATCTGGTAGTACGATATCACCAGAATAGTTATTCTTACCTAAATAAGAATAGGATAGTTCTGCTGTCTGTGACACAGGATTAAGATAATACTGGATGCCGTTCTCCTCCACATAATCAGCACAAGCTGCAAGTGGAATAATCATTAGGACGATTAGGAATAATAACTTTTTCATTGTTGATATTGTTTTTTTTCTTTATTCTCACTTGTTTTCTATTTCACGGTGCAAATATAAGCATTATTTCTGAAACTTGCAAGCTTTATGATAAAAATAGAGACGAACCACCCCTCCTGACGAAGCCCCTCCCGGCCTCCCCATGGGGAGGAGGGTCTGGCGGTCAGGGATGACCGAGAGAGGCATAGATCTTGGCGACCTCGACGGGGAGAAATGTTCGGCGGTGGAGGCGCGTGAGTTGCACGAGATCAGGATCTTCGGCGAGCAGCGAGCGCAGCTTCTGCCAGGCTGACTGCGGCTGGATGAAAGGGAAATAGCGCTGGGCGAGCTCGGTCCTGCCCACTGAAATACAAGAATTTGTTTGCATAAAATTAGATGTTCTTCGGTAGTGCAAAGGTACGAAAAATCTCTCAGACAAACAAAAATTTGGCACACAGAAATCACAGAAATCACAGAAATTGTCGCTTCGCTCCTGTGTGTAGCAATAATTCGTAGTCGTAAAACTCCATGTGCCGCAGGCACTTTCTGTGATTTCCGTGATTTCTGTGTGAGTAAGCTACTATCGTAAGAACATCTTTATTTGCCCATAATGATCTGCCTGACGGCGTCGACATCGGCATCGGTGATGATACCACTTCCGTCCATGTCGGCGTTCTTAGTGTTGAAGCGGGCAGAAGGACGACGTTTCTTTGCCTTGATGATCTCAACGATGTCAGCGACATCCACAATTCCGTCTTGGTTTGCATCACCCATGATGTTGCCCAAGAACTGGAAACCGGCATAACCGGCGCTGCTTTCCTTCTCGAACTTGAACTTGGCGGCATTCACGATCTTATTATTCGTTTTGTCGATGAGCAGAGCCACCACGCTGAGCTTTGTTTTATTTTGGATGCGTTCATTACCAGAGATATCTATCGTATAGCTGTGATCCATGGCCACGTCCTTGGTGATTGTGGCGGGTACGCTGCCCTCGATACCGTTGAACGGCTCATAGGCAGCAACGGGGATATAGTTGTAAACCACATTGGTGATCTTCGATTCACCACTCGTGAGGTTGACGAGGTTTTCGTCTTTGAGGGCACTGCCGGCATAGTAGTTCGACTGATACCATTCAGGTGTTGAGCCCTTCATGCCGTCTTCCGACAGCACGTAGCCGATGCGGTAGTTCGCGTTTGCCACATTTTCGACGAAGGTGGTCGTAGTCTTTACGTTGATCTTTGTCTGAGTGGCGTCAGCCCATTCTGCGGTCACCTCAACGCCTGCGGGGACATAACTGCGCTGGGCAGCCTCCACCTCACGGCTGATACCGAAGGCCTCGCTGCCGCTGCCGTAGTAGGGATCCATGACTTCGCCACGGTTGATCGTACAGCTGGGATAACTGCTGAGACTCAGCTGATAGCCGTCCAGGATCATCGGGTCATTGTTGCCACCACCGTGAACGGCCAGGGTGATCACGTCGTCTCTATATACCTTATTTAATAGAGCCAGTCCTGGAATGCCTCGGGCGCACCATCCGCACCACGTGCCGGTGGCCTCCTCGACAACGGGCACTACCTTGGGTTTCTTGGCGACGGTAACCAGCTTGCCGGTAGCCTGCATGTTGCCCGTCGTACACTCATTGACAACACCATTCACCTTGGTGAGCTTAAACACCTTGTTGCTTTCGCCTACTGTGGCTTCGGCATTGATGGTCACGAGTTCGAATCTCGTACGCACCGCACAAGCCCGCTCCTTTTCAGGGGCGGGCTTGCTGTTTCTTGGTGAAATCCTACTATCGTAGGAACATCTTTATTTACTCATAATGATCTTCATGACGGCGTCGATGTCGGCATCGGTAATCTTGCCATCTCTGTTAGAATCGGCTTTCTCCAGTTTGAAGTTGGTAGAAATCTTGCCGGCTTTATAATTGATCATCTCCACGATGTCGGCCACATTCACATGGTCGTCGCCGTTGGCATCGCCATCGAAGGTCGGAAGGAACTGGAAGCCGGCCTGGGCGTCGCTGTCCTTCTTGAACTTAAACTTGGCGGCATTCACGATCGTGCTCTTACCGTCAACCTTGTTGATGAGCAGAGCCACCACGCTGAGCTTCGTCTTGTCCTGGATACGGTTGTTGCCAGCGATGTCTATCGTATAGGCATGCTCCATGGCGACGTCCTTGGTGATGGTGGCAGGCACACTGCCCTCGATACCCTCGAACGGCTCGTAGGCGGCTACAGGGATGTAGTTGTAGACCACGTTCGTGATCTTCGACTCTCCACCTGTCAGA
>JAEEGL015320748.1_pt1 | contig 32575 bp, 28 predicted proteins | sample 9134231 | NCBI WGS metagenome assembly JAEEGL01 (sample SAMN16246548, study PRJNA631951) | gut metagenome | biome: gut microbiome; feature: rumen; material: fiber-attached | host: Bos | place: Iran: Karaj | collected 2018-10
AACAGATTCATCCTTAAATGATTCAACAGAACAAAACCATTGTGGCGTTGCTCTGAAAATAATAGGATTTTTACATCTCCAGCAATGAGGGTATGTATGAGTTATCTGTTCACTGGCAAATAATGAATGACTGGAAATCAAGTCATCTAAAATTGCTTTATTGGATTCATCGTATTTCATGCCTGCAAATTTGCCTGCATCTGCTGTCTGATATCCTTTATCGTCAACAGGAACAATCATTTCAAGATTATAACGTCTGCCGGTTTTATAGTCATCTACGCCGAATCCGGGTGCTGTGTGGACGCAACCTGTGCCTGTTTCCATTGTAACATAGTCAGCAGTAACTAGTAAACTGTCTCGTTCAAGGAAGGGATGCTGAGCGGTCATATACTCAAAATCAGAACCGGTAAGGGTAGCTATAACTTTGAAATCATTTATCTTCCCTATATTCATTGTCTTTTTCATCAAAGCTTCAGCTACGATATATATTTCTTTGTTTTCAGCTTCAACAAGAACATAGCTTTCAAAAGGATGAAGCGCTATTGCAAGATTACCGGGTAAAGTCCAAGGCGTGGTTGTCCAGATAATAAAATACATATTTGAAATATCGCCATACTGTGACAATTTTCCTTGATCGTTTTTTACTTTAAACTTTACATAAATTGAAGTGCAAGGATCTTCCTGATATTCTATTTCAGCTTCTGCGAGCGCAGTTTCATCAACAGGACACCAATAAATGGGCTTCAAGCCTTTATAAATATATCCTTTTTTATACATTTCTCCGAATACTTTAACTTCACGAGCTTCGAATTTCGGATCCATTGTGAGATATGGATTTTTCCAGTCAGCAAGAACTCCAAGACGAATAAACTGATTTCTTTGAATGTCCACAAAATCAGAGGCAAACTTTTTGCATGCTGTTCTGAATTCAGGAATTGTCATGTTTTTTCTGTTCAGCTTATTTTTCTTAATAATTGCGCTTTCTATAGGCATTCCATGGTTATCCCAACCAGGTTTGTAAGGAGCTTTAAATCCTGAAAGCCATTTGTATCTGTTTACAAAGTCTTTGAGAACCTTATTCATGGCGGTTCCCATATGAATATTGCCGTTTGAAAACGGAGGACCATCATGTAAAATATAAGCAGGTTTGTCTTGATTTAATTCAAGAAGCTTTTTATATACGCCTAATTCATTCCATGTATCAAGCATCGCGGGTTCGCGCTGAGGTAGTGATGCGCGCATCGGAAAATCTGTTTCAGGAAGATTCAGCGTTTTATTATAATCCATTTTAAATTAATAAACCCCTTTTATTCATCGTCATCTTCATCATCGTCGTCATCATCGTCATCATCGTTATATTTGCTGAAGATGCTTGTTTTTTTCTTTCCGCTGCCGAAAAGTGATTTTTTCTTTTTTTCTGAAGAGAACAAACCTTTTATTTGTTTATCATTAGCACTTACATCATCAATATCATTATCTTCATCATCAAATTCAAGCTCGTCGTCATTTTTCGTAGAAAGTCTACGAGTACGCGGCGAATCAGATTGTCTATCAACATGAACTGATGGCATAAGAATTGTAGACTCGGAAGATGGAACAACAATATCGTCATCTAAACTATCTAAATCTGATACTGATTCGGGTTCTTCATAATCAGGAGAATCAATCTGAGACATATCTGCAGTAGCAACCTTCAACATCTCAAGAGCTCCGGACTCATATTCGTCATCGTTTTTCTGAAACACAGGAATAGTAGAAATAAGTTTAACGTGATTTTCGTAAATAGCAAGGAGTCTGGATTTAAAAGATTCTACTTCAGCCGTTAACTGGGTTTTAACTTGTTGCTGATGATCAGCTTCTTCTTTTGCTGTTTCAATCAAGCGTCTTGCATAATCCTGAGCATCGGCAACAATTTTATCAGCTTTTTTCTTTGCATTACCAATCATGTCGTCATACGATTTCTGATTGGTCACGACTGCAGATCTCATTTTATCATGGTCATCACGTGCCTTCTCTACCTTATCGTTAAGATAAGATATGCGCTTGTTCAGAGCTTCACGCTCTTCAAGCAATGATTCATAATCCGCAAGGATTCTATCAAGAAATTCATCAACTTCCTCAGGCTTATAACCGCCTACTTTTGTCCTTGAAAATTCCTTCATTTCAATATCTTTTGGCGTAATCATCAAGTGCACCCCTTTAATATATCAGTTATATTTTTTCACTGTTAATTTTATTCTGTCTTTATGTGTTTTACCTTCAATCGGACCCACGATATATTTCCCAAATTTTCTAATAACGATTTTATCATTTTCATTAATTTTTTGAGAAGCATTCTTTGCCTCTATACCATTGATAAATACTAGCTTGTTGTTAATAATCTCCGAACTCTTTTCCCTTGACAAAGAACATATAACAGAAACAAAACAATCAATTCTGTTTGAAGAAATAATAATTATTTTTTCTTCGAATTTATTACTGTTAAAATGTAATGCGCAAAAATCGACTTGTGAAATTATACATTTATCCTTGCCAACAGATGTAATTGAATTAATTAGATAATCTGAAATAGTGCTGCGAACAAACACATAAGCATAAGTAGGAAATGCTATAATATCTCCGAAAGCATCTCTATTTATACCGACCGACATTAAAGCACCCATATAATCTCGGTGATTTAATGACGATTTTTTGTTCATTGATGTTATTTTCAGACATTTAATCGGAAAATCTTCTTTTGTAGCTGAATATCCATAAGACACTGCTAATACAGACATTTCTGCTGATTCATATCCGCCGAAGAATAAGAAGTTACATTTATATCTTTGAACAATTCTTTGCGCGGAACTTGCTTCATGTTCAGTTAAGAACTCTGAAAAAAAGATTTTTCCGGTTTTTTCAGCCATCGAAATTAAATCACGAATATGTGCTTCAAAAATAAGATCGGCTGATTTATCCATATCAGAAATTCAATTCACTCTCTATATCATCAAAGATATCCCCTGAAATATCAAGTCCACCTGGAATTATGAGAAATGTATGTGCTGCAATCTTTTTTACCTGACCGTTCAGAGCGTAAGCAACTCCACTGAGAAAATCAACAAATCTACGTGTTTCATTAGGAACATATTCAAGGTTAAGAATAACTGTTTTTCTGTCAAGTAAATTGTCTGCAATGTCTACAAGATCTTCTCTTTTTTCTGGTTTGGCGAGGACAAACTGTGGTTTAGGTTTATATCCATCATCAGGCTCATTTTCGTCTTGATATCCTTGATTAACTGGGATATCATCCTCGTTCATGGTATCATCCGGAAATAATTTTTTAAAAATCCCCATCTTAAGCATCCTTTCAAATTCTAGTTTATTTAAAAAGTGTTCTTCCAACTCTAATCATATTTGATCCGTTTTTAACCGCGAGCTGATAGTCATCAGACATGCCCATTGACAGTGTCTGAAGTTGTATGTTCCCATGATTATGGGATTGTACTTCTAAATACAGAGAATGCATCTTTTCATAATAATACTCTTTTGCGGCAATAGGCATAATTGCCATCAAACCCTTGACAAATAAATTAGGCAGATTACTGCAAGTATTTAGAATATCATTCAATTCATTTATTGAAGCCCCTGTTTTGGTCTGTTCGTCTGCAATGTTGATTTCAATTAGAACATCCTGTATTTTATTAATTTTAGAAGCTTGTTTGGATATTTCTTCTGCAATTCTGACAGAATCGACTGATTGAATAAGATCTGCAACGGAAACAGCATGTTTTGCTTTATTGGTTTGAAGATGTCCAATAAGATGTCGTTTCGCAGGCAACAACAAGTGATTTCTTGCACATAGTTGCTGGACTTTGTTTTCGCCTATATCTGAAATTCCCAATTTAATCGCTTCGTTTGCAGCCTCAACAGACTGATATTTAATAACTGCAACTAGTGTAACTGTTGATGGATCTGTATACTCTTTTATACAATCAACTATTTCAGTGTAATTTTGTTTAATCATTTTTTGTGTAATTCATTATTTTTTTATCTGATAGACCTTTTCCGCCAATAACGACCTCGTCCTGAGCTTTAAGCGCGTACTCCCCAGTGCTGATTTTGGGTTTTACTAAAGAATACTCATCAGTAACAAAAAGAATTTCTACGGGCTTGAAAAGAATTCTCTGCGCAGACAAGACAAAAACACCTGTAACATTGTCAAGAACCCTTAAAGCGTCATTACTGACTTTAAGCCCGGTGTATGTTTTCAGGATCATATGTGGACTTTGTTTCCTAATTCCAAATAATTCTGAAGTCAGTGTTCCGCAACGGAATCTGACAGAATTCATATCATTAACAGGCCTTGAAATATAGTCAACAAATGTCGCAACTCTTGTCGAACCAACATCATCTAATTCAAACTCAAGGATTATAGATTTTCCGACATACAAGTCCGAGGCGATATCAGATGGAACTTCTGCAATGAATGACCAATATGAATAATGCTGTAATTTACCGACAGCAAGTTTAGAAACTTCTTGTTTCGGCATATGCATAAGTGTATTATACATTGCAACGGTTGGCTCTTGATAATCTGACATGTTCAAATATTCATAACCGTCAACATTTGAATAAAAATACCCAGCAGATGGGCTGTATAGAGATTTTAAAACAGCTCCTGTTTCAGTATGAATTTGTTCTATTTCTTCATTAATTGAGTCAATAACTCCTTTTATATACGATGAACCTTCGTTTTGCAATAGCTTTTGATCGAAAGACGATTGTATATCATTAAAATCAGCGATTTTTCTGATGTAATCATTAGAATTGTCTGCATTCAGAAATGAAATGATCGAGTTTTTAATGTTTTGCTCTATCAATAATGAAGTATATTGAGTGCTTTTCCCTAATGTTTCTGACAGCCTATCACGTTTTTTATCCAAGTAAGATAAAATTTGCATCTGATTTTCTGAAATGTTATCTGGGTTATATGATGCATATTGTGAATATCTCGCTATTCTTGCCCCATCAGGATAATTGTACTGAATAAATCTGTAATCCTCGTCTGAGTACAAAACAACTTCATCTCTAAGTGCGATGCCTGAAATATCGATATAATCGTCAAATGATGTTTCTTCAACAATTTCAGAAAAAACTTGTTGCGAAAACAATGACGAAGAAAAAAAACTAAAGAAAAAATATAGAGATAATATTAAAGAAAAAATATAAAACAGAACATTAAAAAACGTTTTGAATTTCATAAATCTAAGAAAAAATATTTATAGGTCTGGTTGGTTGAATAGTTGATATCGCATGCTTATAAACCATGTTGATCTTTCCGTCTGACTCGAATAAAATTGCATACGAATCAAAACCACGAACAATCCCCTTTAACTGAAATCCATTTACAAGGTATATGGTTAAGATAATCTTTTCTTTTCTTGCGTAGTTTAGAAAAAAATCTTGTAAATTCACATTTTTAGATTTATTGTTATCCTGTGAGATGTTTTCTTCCGGCACGGAAATATTATTATTTTGCTGACTTTCCATGATTCACACCTCCGAAATTATTTCAATAACTATTATAGCACACTTTTAAGAATTTTTCCATATGTTTTGAGCAAGAATTCAGAATTTCTTCGAAATTATTTGTATCAATATTGTGCCAAATTATAGATTTATCTCTTTTAAACCATGTAATTTGCCTTTTGGCATATCTTCTGCTCTCCTGTTTGATTTGCTCAACTGCATCATATAATGTTAAACTTCCGTTTAAATACTCGAACAACTGTCTATATCCAATTGCCTGAGATGCAGTGGAGGAAATATCGCATGAAGATAACGACATAGCTTCACTCAAAAATCCCTGGTCTATCATCATATCTACTCTTTTATTAATTCGAGTATAAAGAAAATCTCGATTTGCTGCATTCAAACCGAATTTTATGAAATCGTATTCGGGTTTTTGTTTTGATATTTGGTTGAATTCATTAACAGTTTTTCCCTCAGCACGGTATATTTCCAAAGCTCTTGAAATTCTTTTAATGTCATTTTCATTTAGTCTAAAGTATGATTGTTCGTCAACAGATCGTAAAAGTTGTTTTAATTCATATGGACTGTTTTTCAGTGCAAAATCATCTAGAAATGCTCTGTATTCATTATCCGCTTTTGATGGCGATAATTTAATATTATCTGTAAATGATGAAATGTATAACCCGGTTCCCCCGACAATTATCGGAAGTTTATTGCGACTGACTATATCTTTGACAGTGTCATTTGCTAAATCAAGATAATCTGCTAGTGAAAAATCTTCTGAAGGATCCACTATATCAATCAAATGATGTCTGATTCCTTTTTTTTCTTGATCGTTGATCTTGGCTGTTCCGATATTCATATTCTTGTATACTTGCATGGAATCCGCAGAAACAATCTCTCCGTTAAATCTTAACGCTAGCTCTACTCCAAGCGCTGATTTCCCGCTGGCTGTCGGACCAAGGACAACAACAACTTTATTCAACTACTCTACCCCACTATTCTTTTGAATTGTTTTTCAATGGCATTTTGGGTTAAAACAAAAACAATAGGTCTGCCATGTGGACAATACTTTAGTGAATTACGATTATTCAAGTATTCGTCGATTAATCCTTTTAATTCAAAATCTGAGCTTCTTTTACCGCTTTTAATCGCCGCTTTGCATGAGATCGTGTAGAGAAATTTATCAAGCAGTTCTTGACCGGCATAAGTTTTTAGTTTTATATCAGAAGCAATTTCTGTAAGAATTACTTCAGCATCTTCTTCTTCGATTATTGTAGGGATTTCTCTAATAATAAGAGTACCATCCAAATCATCGAGATCAAAACCAATTTTTTTTAGAAGTTCCTTATTATCTAAAAGTGTTATTCTGTCAGAATCTGATATGAAAAGCAGTTTAGGCATTAAAAGAGTTTGAACTTCAATAAAATTAGATGAGCGAAGTTTTTCAAAAATCATTCTTTCGTGCAGAGCGTGTTTATCAATAAACATTATTTCCTCTGATAATTCTACAATTATATAAGTATTAAAAACCTCTCCTATAAGTTTATAATGAACCGATTCATTAATTAGTAAAGTTAAATCGATTTCATTATTTTTTTGTTTTTTATGAATATCATCTATTGTACTTTGTTGCTCTTGTATATCGTTGTTTATATATTGAGATATTTTTGCGGGATCAATATCAATATTATTCTTTTCAACATATTCCTTAATTTTTGAGATAGCTTCAACAGGATCACTGCGCATCTCAAGTTTTAAATTATTATTAATATCTGGCCTGTTAAAACTCTTGTGCGATGAATAATCCTGAACAGCATTACTATAATTTAAATTGTTTTTGGAAGAATCCTTGAATGTGGTTATCTCCCAGTTATTCACATGTCTGACATCATCTACTTCTTTGAAAGTAGATATTTGTTCATGCAATTCTTCCGGCAAACGACTGAATGATGTATCATTATTATTTATTTGTGCAAATTTGATTGGATATATGCCAGAATCTAATGATAACGCTTCCCTGATTGCAGCCGAGATTACTTGTGCAACAACCTTTTCATTTGAAAACTTTATCTCAAGCTTTGATGGATGAACGTTAACATCAATTTCAGATGAATTAATAATTATCATCATTGCGCAAACAGGATATCTTCCTACAAGCATGCTGTTCCGGTATGCGGATTCGAAGCTTTGTTGTAATATTTTTGATTTTACAAGTCGTCCATTAACAAAAAACACTTGAAAATTTCTGTTTGGTCTTGTAGCGAGAGGTCTTCCGATTAATCCGGATACTGAAATTCCTGCATCGTCATAATCTACCGATATCATATCTGAAGCAAGATCTTGTCCAAAAACGGAATAAACAGCATTTTCTAGTTGCCGATTTCCTAATGTATAAAATCGTTGAGCTCCATTAATAATGTATGAAAAAGCAATATTCGTATGCGAGATAGCAAGTTTTTCAACAAGCGCGGTTATTGCCGTTCGTTCCGCTTGTTCAGATTTAATAAATTTCAATCGAGCCGGAGTATTATAAAACAAATCTCTGATGATTATTGATGTTCCATCAGAGGCAGCGGCTTCACCTTCACTTAAGATGGTTCCACCCTCGATTTCGACATAATAACCAGCAACAGATTCATGTTCCTTTGTTTTCATTGATATTTTAGAAACAGATGAAATTGCCGCAAGAGCTTCCCCTCGGAATCCAAGGGTGTGGATTGAGTATAGATCATCTTTTGAGGATATTTTACTTGTAGCATGTTTTTGAAAAGCTAATCTTGCATCTTCTGGCAACATCCCACAACCGTCATCGGTAACTCGAATGTATTCAGTACCGTTGCCTACAATTTCAACTGTTATTTTGTTGGCACCGGCATCAATAGAATTTTCAACTAATTCTTTAACAACTGAAGCAGGTCTTTCAACTACTTCACCTGCTGCAATCAGATCAGAAATTTCGTTTCCAAGTATGTTTATTTTATTCATTCTGTTTCCTTTGCTTTATTCGATAGATTATAAAGGATATTCATTGCTTCAACGGGCGTAATTACGGTTGCATCGATTTTAATTAATGAATCAATTATTTCATCTCTAATAGGATTCGAGAATGATAATTGCTGATTATCATTATTCGGATTAACGGATTTAATGTTTAGTTTACCGCTTTCAAGTTCAGTAAGTATTTCTTCGGCTCTCTTAATAATGTCATCTGGAACGCCGGCAAGACGTGCAACATCAATTCCGAAGCTGTCGTCTGTTCCACCCTTTATAATTTTTCTGAGGAAAATGATATCTTTTCCTCTCTTTTTTGCCGCAATACTGTAATTTTTTATACCTTCATAGCGACCTTCAAGAGCTGTTAGCTCATGATAATGAGTTGCAAAAAGTGATCTAGCTTTTATTTTTCCTGCAACATTTTCAAGAACAGCCTGAGCAATACTCATGCCATCAAACGTGCTTGTTCCCCTGCCAATTTCATCAAAAATAAGTAAACTCCGTTTAGTAGCATTTTTTACAATATATGCTACCTCGTTCATTTCCATCATAAATGTAGACTGTCCAGAAACCAAATCGTCTGTTGCACCAACACGTGTGAATATTTTATCAACAACACCTATTTGTGCAGAATATGCAGGAACGAAACATCCTATTTGAGCCATCAACACAATCAAAGCAACCTGACGCATATAAGTAGATTTACCTGCCATATTCGGTCCTGTGATAACTGCCATTCGGTCCGTTGATGTGTTAAGAAACGTATCATTAGGTATAAACAACTCTGATTTCATCAATGATTCTACAACTGGATGACGACCGTTCTTAATGGAAATTGTATCAGATAAATCGATATCAGGCTGAACATAACCATTCTTGACGGAAACAATTGCAAAAGAAATAAGCATGTCGATATATCCGATTGCAGATGCGGTATCTTTTATAGGAATTATAAAGTTTCCAACAAAATCAACTATTTGTAGGTATAATTCATTTTCGAGTGCAATAAGCTTATCGCTTGCTGAAAGAAGATCTTCTTCAATTTTTTTAAGTTCAGGAGTTATAAAACGTTCTGCATTAACAAGAGTTTGTTTTCTGATATAATCCTCTGGAACCTGAGAAAGAAATGAATTTGTAACTTCTATATAATAACCAAATACTTTATTGAACCCGATTCGTAAGTTTTTAATTCCTGTTTTTTCCTTTTCTTTCTGCTCAACTTCTGCAAGCACACTTTTTGCATTTGTCTGCAGAGATCGAAGTCTGTCTGCTTCTTCGTTGTATCCCTTTTTTATAAATCCACCTTCACGAATTATCGCAGGGGGGTCATCAATAATAGAATTTGAAATCAGTTCTACTATCTGAGGCAAAGGGTTTAATCTGTTATAAATATCCTGTAATACGATTGATTTCAGTGATGCAATTGTTTGTTTTAATGCAGCAACAATGGATAAGGATGAAGACAGAGCAATAAGATCTCTTGGAGTAATCGTTCCATAGACAATTTTAGAAGTAAGTCTTTCAATATCTCTAATGTTTTTCAGCAATGAGTATATTTTATCTCTTGTTTTGGCATCATTAAAAAGAATGTTTACAGCATTCTGTCTGTTCACTATTGCAGCAGCATTCGCGAGAGGCCTTTCAAGGCTTTTACGAAGATACCTTGCTCCCATAGCTGTAGATGTTTGATCTAAGACACCCAGTAGAGAACCTCGCTTTTCTTTAGTACGCATATTCTCTGTGATTTCAAGATTTCTCCATGTTGAAGAATCTATTTCAAGACATTCTTTTTTTGAAGTGAAAGAAATCTTATTCAAATGACGAAGGTCACAAAGTTGTGTTTCATACAGATAACCAAGTAAAAAACCAAAATTAGAAGTTGCAAGAGAATTATCGAAAGGAAACAAGGATGCATTGTTACCAAGGTGAGATCGAACTCTATTGGAAAATGATTCTAAGTCGCTTATAAGTTTGTCGTCCTCTTTTACTGAAACATGACAATCCGGCGTATTTTTTATAAATGAAGCGATGAATTCATTTTTTTGAAGCGATTTTGGTAAGTATATTTCGTTAGGAGCGAAACGTGTTAAATCGCTGTAAATGCCTGAATCGCAAACAGGATAGTTGTCTGAAAAAATTACATCCCCTGTTGATAAGTCTGCAAAACATAATGAAATCTTTCTGTCTATTTCAAACGCGGAGACGATATATCTGTTTTTTGTGGAATCAAGCATATCGGGATCTGTAACGGTCCCTGGTGTAATTGTTCTTGTCACTTCACGACCGGAAACTTCATTTGTGTCAGGATCTTTTCTTTGTTCACAGATAGATACTTTGTATCCTTTTGAAATAAGTCTTGCAATATATCCATCTACGCTGTGGTATGGCACCCCGCACATAGGAGCACGTTGTTCCAGACCACAATCGCGTCCTGTAAGAGTAATATCGAGTTCCTTGGATGCAACGATAGCATCATCAAAAAACATTTCATAAAAATCGCCTAGTCTGTAAAGAAGTATTGAATCTTTATATTTATCCTTCACTGACAGATATTGTTTCATCATCGGCGACAGTGTACCAGACATGTTTCAAGTTCCTTTCAAGAAATACACATAAATAATTAGTGACAACCGCCTCCGCATGAAGCACAGTTAGACTTGTCACAAGATCCTGTTTCACCAGTGATTTGAAAACTTATAATGGAATAAACATTGTTAACCATGTTTTCAAACGATTCTTTTGCATGATTGAATTCAGTCATCAATGGGTTTGCCATAGCTGTTTTATAAGCCTCACGCATTTCATTTTGCAGTCTTTCGAATTTAGCTTCATCTTTATCTTCTTTTTCCATTTCGTTCATCACTGCCATTTTACGCAGATTGAATTCTCCAATCTGCATTTGAAGCTCTGAGTCAGATTCATATCTGGCTCGAACATCTTCATATGTTTTATATTCGTCACTGTCTTTAAGCATTTGTCCAATTTTTTTTGCAAGTTCAACTATTTCGTTCATTTTTTTCTACTCCTTAATCAGTAATTAATTGTTATATATTGTCCTGTTTTACAGCTTGTCCGAAAATAGCCCAGTTAAGAGCGCTTTCTATTTTAACATTTATAAATTCTCCGGGTTTTGCTTCGCACGTCGGAAAGTTAACAATAATATTGCCATCTGTTCTGCCTGTTAGCAAATTTTTATCGTTATTTGAAAATCCCTCGACAAGAATTCTAAGGGTCTTGCCTATGTATTTGCTGTTAAACTTTGTAGCTTTTATATTATATAGCGAACAAAGCTGTTCAAATCTTTCATGTTTAATAGCATCGTCTACTTGCTCCATTGATGCAGCAGGAGTTCCTCGTCTTATCGAGTAAATAAATGTATACAGCCCTTGAAAATCCACTTCATTTATAAGAGAAAGTGTTTGCTCGAAGTCTTCTTTTGTTTCTGTCGGAAAACCTACTATAACATCACTTGTTAAAACGAGATCAGGAATGGAATTCTTTGCATATTCAACAAGTTGCAGATATTTTTCTCTTGTATATTTTCTGTTCATCAGTTCAAGGATTCTATTGCTTCCGGACTGAAACGGCAGATGTAAATGATTGCATATTTTGCTGCAGCTTGCGATTGTATCAATCAATTCCGGTGTAGCATCCTTAGGATGAGAGGTCATAAAACGAATGCGAAAATCACCATCAATGTCGTTCAATCTTCTAAGAAGCTTTGCAAAATTCCAATCATTATCGGTATCATTGGAAAAGGAGTTTACATTTTGTCCGAGTAAAGTTATTTCTTTATACCCATCTGCAACAAGGTTGGAAACCTCATCTATAATCATTTCCGGATCTCTGGAACGTTCTCTACCCCTGACATATGGCACAATACAGTATGAACAGAAATTATTGCAGCCGTACATTATCGAAACCCATGCTTTATATTTACTCGCACGTTTTACAGGAATATCTTCAGTAATTGTGCCATCTTCATTAATAACATCGAAAACTCTTTGTTTTGATGAGAGCGCTTTATAAAGATTTTCGGGGAATCTACCGATTGCCTGAGGTCCAAAAACAATGTCTATATGCCTATATTTTTTCTTAAGTTCTTCAGAAATATCAGGCTTTTGCATCATACAACCACAAAAAGCAATAATTACATCAGGTTTTTCACGTTTTATTTGTGTTAATGCGCCTATTGTACCGAAAACACGATTTTCAGCATGTTCACGAACAGCACATGTATTGTAGAGAATAAAATCCGCATCATCACGTAAATCTGTTTGAACATATCCCATATCAGAAAGCATACCATTAATTTTTTCTGTATCGCTTTCATTTTGCTGACATCCAAAGGTATGAGTATAGTATTTAGGTTTAACACCATGCATTAAAAAAAATGAATATGATATTTCACGGACTTTATCTGTATATTCATTTTGCATAGCGTAATGAAGCATTTCGTCTTTCATATCTTTTCCTCATATAATAATTCATTTTATATTATAATACATTTTTTATGATTTGTAAATGCTTTCATAAAAAAATAACAGAAAAATTAATATTTTTTTTTATTTGACCTTTACAAAAAGAAGACTTCATGCTATAATAAAAGCGCAACAAGGGAGGGACTGCAATGTTTAAAAAAAATCATAATGTTGACTGTGATTATTGCAAATACGGATATGTGTTATCAAATAGAAATGATTGCGTGTGTGATAAACTGGGCATTATTCAAAGAAAAAATAAGTGTTCTAAATTCACATATGAACCGTTAAAACGAATCCCATCTCCCCTGCCGGAACCTGAAAAGTATTCAGAAAAAGATTTTTTGATTGAATGAAAGGAAATGATAATGAAACAACCTTTATATCTGAATGAGAAATTTACTCAAAAGTTTGTATTCAGCCATGAATTTGACGCGCTTAAACCTTTTATCGCAACTGCAGATAATTTAATTAATAATAGGTGCGGACTGGGATGCGATTTCCTGGGTTGGGTCAATCTGCCTGAAAATTATGATAAAGAAGAGTTTTTAAGGGTCAAAAAAACAGCTGATAAAATCAGAAATGACAGCGATGTTCTTGTGGTTATAGGCATTGGCGGTTCATACCTCGGCTCAAGAGCTGTTATTGAATTTTGTGCGCCTATCGATGGAAAAGAAAAAAACAAATCCCTTGAAATTTATTTTTTAGGAAATAATTTAAGTCCTTCTCATATGGCGGAAGTTCTTAATAAATGCAGAGGTAAACGCGTTTCAGTAAATGTAATTTCAAAATCAGGAACAACGACAGAACCTGCACTTGCTTTCAGAGTAATGAAAGATTATCTCGAAAAAGAATACGGCAGTGAAGCAAAGAACCGTATTTATGCAACAACAGATAAGGCACGAGGAACGCTCAAAAAGCTTGCAGACGAAAAAGGTTATGAAACATTTGTTATTCCTGACGATATCGGGGGAAGATATTCCGTATTAACTCCTGTTGGTCTTTTACCTATTGCAGTAGCAGGAATAGACATCGATGCTCTGATTGACGGAGCATACCAGGCAATGATTGATTTCAGAAATCCTGATATCGAAAAAAATGAATGCTACAGATATGCAGCCCTCAGAACGATTTTTAGCCGTAAAGGTAAAACAGCAGAGATAACGATTGGATATGAACCGTTTGTAGCATCGTTTTGTGAATGGATCAAGCAGTTGCACGGCGAAAGTGAAGGAAAAGACAATAAAGGACTTTTTCCTGCCAGTATGATTTTTTCAACCGATCTTCATTCTCTCGGACAATATGTTCAGCAAGGTCAAAGAAATCTTTTTGAAACCGTGTTATGGATCAATAATCCGAAAGTCGACATGAGCATCCTATCCGATCCGAATAATCTTGATGGTTTAAATTTCCTTACAGGCAAGACTTTGAATGAAATAAACAAAAATGCATTTATGGGCACGGTTCTTGCACATGTTGAGGGCGGTGTTCCGAATATTATTCTTGAGCTCGAGGACACGACGCCGCATTCTGTCGGTTATATGATTTATTTTTATGAAAAAGCATGCGCCCTTGCAGGATATCTTAATGGTGTTAACCCTTTCGACCAACCCGGCGTTGAATCATATAAGAAAAATATGTTTGCGCTTCTTGGCAAACCCGGATACGAGGATATGAAATCGGAACTTGAGTCCAGGTTAAAATAAACTATAGAAAAATCTGAATCTTTCATTTTTATCCGTTTTATAGCTTGCTTTATTAAAAAAAATATGGTATAATATAAATAAAGGAGTGTGTTGCGATATGATAAAGGTTATTATGGGACTTAAGGGTATGGGAAAAACGAAAACCCTTATAGACAATGTGAATAGTTCTGTTAATGAAGAACATGGAAATGTTATCTGTATTGAAAAAGATCATAAACTTAGATACGATATCAGTTATAAAGCAAGATTGATAAGCGCCAACGAATACGAAATCGACAGTTTTGACAAGTTTTATGGCTTTATATGCGGGCTTATTGCAGGCAACTATGATATTACCGCCGTATATGTTGATTCTATTCTTAAGATCTGCGGAGAGAATATGGAAGAGTTTTATAACTTCCTCAAAAAAATCGAAAAACTCACAGAAAATATAAAAGTATTTATGACTGCAAGCTATGATATTGAAAAAGTCCCTGAGAATCTTCGTGAGTATATTCACCATCACGATAAATAATCTACCATATTAATAAATAAGTAGGGCTCTCCGTCTATGGAGAGCCTTATTTTATTTGTTTTTAAGTTTTATCTTAAAATATATGCGCTTTGCAATTGGCATTGCCTTTGAAAGCAACCAGTATCTGAATTTTTTTATCGGTAATTCAAATTCTCCCGCATATTCAACAACTGTGGGATTAAATTTCATTTTAAAGTCAGAAAGACTGTCGTTTAAATCACCGTGAATACCAAGTAGACTGAATGTTTTACATCCTTTATTCCTGAAAAATCTCATTGCTTCGAATCGAAGCTGGTTGGTAGTTCTGAATCGCGGAAAAACTGAATCATCAAAACCACTGTATAAAAGATACGCTGTGAAATTTGATTTAACGGTTAACAATGCAGAAACAGGTATAATATTTCCCCTTTCCTTTTTTAGAATTTCAGCCTCTTCGAGATCTTTTTCTGCAAGAGCAACAGAATCGCTGTCTCCTGTTATTATTTGCTCTTTCAAAAATGCTATTAATTTTTCAAGGTTAATTTTTGCGAAAAAGAAAACATTATCTTCACCAAATGAGTCGCATATTCTTTTAAAATACGCTTCATCTCTCAAGACGATGTGCTGTCTTTCTTCTGTATGTCTTGATATTTCGCAAAAATGCCTAACAGCATTTTCTCCGATATCATATTCAAAAAAAATACCCCTGTTGGCCGTGTAACGACCGATAAACTTACGTATCTTTTTGTCGAAACTTTTTGCAAGGAATTCGTCAGAAAGCATACAACCTTCTGAATCTGTCAAAGATATCTCGGCATTATATCTTGGTTGAGTATACGTATGAAAATCTTTATCGAATCCCTTATGTTTGAATCCGATATTATTCAGAATATCCATTTTTTGCTTTCCGAGTTGGTCAATGATAACTGTATGGTCATGATAAGTTGAAAGAACGATCTCGGGATCGATTCTTATCATACATGCCCCTATCTTTTTCGCGTAAGTAATTACGCCATTCGTAAAAGCGGACACAGCTTCTTTATCAGAATAATCAATAATAAAGCCTCTCGGAGAATAAATAATCTTTAACCCGGGAGCAAATCTTCTGATCAAAAGAAGTGCTCCTGCGATTGGCTTTTCGTCAGCATAAAGAAGACAAAGTGTACTTTTCCAGTCAATTTTAATTTTTGCCCACATCGGCGTTTGAGTGATGTTGTAATTTGGCTGCGTTGTAAGCCATGCCATATAATCTTTGGGTGAGATATCTGCGGCAAATCTATAATTCATACTTTTAATCCTGAATATTACATAATATTTCAAATAATTTATTGGTAGATAAATATTTGGGTAAACCAAGGGATTCTTTTAATTCTAATCTTCTTTGGGCGCTGTCCTTTTTCCCGTAAAGACCAATTTCATAAAACTCACTTTTGTTAATTGTTTTTTTGTTTGTTGTCTCTTTGTCTAAATTAACGCCTGCAATTTTTAAGGCATTAATTATAATATCCTTCGTCATTCCTTCAACGCCTACAAATCCTTCTTTTGAAGGTTCCCTTTTTCTTCTTTCAACACCGTGTATATTAGGAATATATGCATTTTTGACATGTTTTTTGTCAACAAATGAAAGGATTTTATTGCGTATAAGAAATCCTGCTTTGTCGCTGTCTGTTAAAATTACCAGTCCCCTTTTTTGAGCAAGAATTTGCAATGTATTAATTAAATCTTTGTCTTTAAAAATGCGAAAGCCTCCGGTTTCAAGTACAATTGTGTCAATATATTGCTTTACCGTTGCACAGTCGTACTTCCCTTCCACAACAATAATTTCGTCAATTTTAATCATAATAATCCTGTCAAAGAAATAATTGTATCTGATAATACAGCTGAGATGTCTGAAGAAGTGGACTTTGAAATAATATCAGCATTACAGCATAAATCGATCATTCTCTTTAGCTTTTTGTTGTTTATATTTTTTGTTCTATAAATATTTTTTTCAACAATAAAAGGTTTTTGCATGATTACTTCGGAGATTTCAGAAATAGAAAGGCCTGAATCATGAAGTATTTTTGTTTTATACAAGCCTGTAACAGAATAATACAAAGAAGCAAGTATCAAAATTTCATTAGTTCTCATATCGAGCAGTTTTTTTAACAGAGGAAATGTCTTTTCGCTATTTTTATCAAGAATGGCATTTGTAAGCTCATATGTCTTAGCATCTATTGTTTTTGACGTGACAAGATCGATAGCTTCTTTGTTAATCATCTCATCGCAATATGATGAAAGTTTTGCAATTTCGTTTGATAATGAATACATATCTGTGGATGTGCTGGAAATAAAGTAAGATAATGTTGATGTATCAATTTTTTTATTTCGTTTACGAAATTGCTGATTAACCCATTTGTAAAGGGTTTGCTGGTCAAGTGGGTTAATATCGACCCAAAGACCGTACTCCGATACTGCTTTTTTGAAAAGTTTAGTAATTGACGATTTCAAATCAATTTTTTCTGTAATCTGGTAAATGATAATAAGACATGTATCGTCAACTTCCTTTATGTTATTGATTAACCACTCAAAACACTCGTCTGATACCGTCAGATCTTTCAGAATAATCGCCTTTTTTTCTGAAAAAATAGGGAGCGATGAAACTGCATAGGATAGTTCGGATGCCGTGATATCTGATGCATCTTTTATGATACAATCAGGATTGTCATTTTCTCTTCCAAAAATGGCACTCTTCAGTTCATTAAAATAATAATGTTTCAGGTATGCTTCTTCTCCGCATATATAATAAAGTTTACGGAAGTTATGCGATTCAATATCGCTTTTCAGAAGTTGCAAGCTCATAATTACCTCATTTTTTTATTGACCATAAACAACATTATAATTCATTCCGTCTGAGATAATTTCAATAGTCCCGTATTCAAGTGTAGTCAATATCTTACTGCCGGAAGCTTCGATTCGTTCGATCGTTTCTTTTGAAGGATGACCAAAAGAATTTTTGCCGACAGATATTATTGAAATTATCGGAGAGATATTGTCTAAAAATAGTTTTGAACTTGAATATTTTGAACCGTGATGTGGAATGCTCAGAAGATCACAGTCAAGAAAATCACCGTACATTTTTGTTATCGTTTCTTCGGAAACTTCTGTTAAATCTCCGGGGAATAATGCTCTAAGATTAACTATTTCCGCAATAACAGCAAGACAATTATCATTCTGATCAGTGTTTTCTTCATTAAGATGATTTGTTAAAATAAAGACAGACATATCACCAAGTTTGCGAGTGTCGTCACTGTCTATTTCAATTACTTCAGTACCAAAGTTATCTGCTGTCTCAATCAGATCAATATATATAGCGGGATCACCTTCTGTAAAAGGAATAATGACTTCTTTAACGTCCCACTCATCCAGTAGAGTGTTCAATGCATTGCTATGATCTGAATGAAGATGAGATACGATTATAGAATCTACATTTCTTATGCTTTTTGAATGTAAATAATTGTTTATAGCATAGGAAGCGTTTTTTGATCCTCCGCAATCAATAATTACTGCATGATTGCCGTAGCTTAATACAGAGCTCATACCCTGCCCTACGTCTATGTACGCGATATGATACAGTCCATCATCGGGATCAAAGATAGCTTTGATTGCAGTGCCGCCAAAGAGAGATATAATGAATGTTATTGCAAAAACTGCGGCAGAATAAACCATGTATTTTTTCTTTACTCTTTTAGTTTTTGGCATATTTTTGAAATAATAAAAAATAGCAACAATTAGAGCAATTAAAGCACAGACAAGAATGGTACCTAATGCTAAATCAGTTTTTGCTAAAAATGAATTTGCAAAAAAAGTTGACACAGACATTATCAAATTAACTCCTAAAGTGACTAACTGAGAAAATAAGAGTGTTAAAGGGGCACAGAAAGGGATAAATGAAAAAATAATCATAATTAAAGCGAGAATATAAACTATTGTCACAATTTGTAAAACTAAAAAATTAGCTAAAACACCGATCACAGTAGTTCTCGAAAAAAACACTTCTGAGACGACTACTGTAAATGAAGTTGCAGCGATGGATACAGAAAGAATATTAATAAAATACACGGAGCGCTTTGATAATACGTGACCGGTTTGCAAAAATACTCCTGTGATAATCTCCTTTTTTAAGCCCGATGAAAGAAGAATTATGCCGGTCGTTGCGCTGAATGTTAGTAAAAGAGAAGGAGAAAATGCAGAAAAAGGTGAAATAATCAGAATTAATGTAAGAATAACACCTAAAACATTTAATGAATCTGCTTTACGATAAAATGATTTGCCTAAAAGGAAGGAGAAAGCCATAAAAACGGCGCGGATCGCTGAAATAGAAAAACCGGTAACTGCAAGTAGAATAAATAAAGATGGTAAAATAAAAAAAAGTTTTGTAAGTGATTTCTTGATTTTGAATAAACTGATAATGTATTCTAAAAACAACGCTACTATTGAAACGTGTAGCCCTGAAACCGCGCAAACATGATAAACTCCTGCCGACTGCAAAATGTTTTTTTCTTCATATGATAATCCAGATTTATCACCGAGTATCAATGCATTAAGAAATCCGTATGCTTTGCCTGCTTCAAGCCCGATATGCTTGCTTATTTCGCGTCGAATATTATAAAAAATACGTTTAAATGAAAAACCTGTATTTTTAACCAATATTATTCTTCCGGTTGTCTCTCCAATAAAGTTAATTCCGTTTGATCGATTGTATGTCCTATTTTTTTGATCAACTGATTTTGAAATATTGGCGATGATTATATCGTCGGGAACAACAGACATCTTTTCATCAGTTTTAAACGATATAACAGCACCGGTTTCATTGCAAATAATATTTGTTAGATAGCCGTTATATGTTTTAATATTAACCTTGTCGGATATGGTAAATATTTTGTTTTTACAAGATAGGCTTTGCTGTGTAATATTACGGTAGTTGAGATTCGAATAAGACCAAAGAATAGAACCTATAAGGACACACGAAGAAATAAATATAAAATACTTTTTAAATCGATCAGGGATTCGTATGCCCGGAACTGCAGACAGTAGGAATATAGCACCTATTAAGGAAGAAATAAAAGCAGAAACAGGCAAAATACTTCCTTCATAGCCATAATACCATGCAGTTTCACATATTATAATGGTGAGAAGGATCGAAATTCCTGATATGAAAAAAGGACGTTTCATTTCAAGTTTTCAAAGTAACAATAGTAACACCGGTCTCGCCCTCACCGTAAAGACCAAGGCGGTAGTCAGAAACAAGCGGATGACGTTTTAATTTTTCATGCACAGCCGCTCTCAACGCCCCTGTTCCTTTTCCGTGAATTATGCTGACTGTATTTAAATGTGCCATTGCAGCATTGTTTAGAAGTTCGTCAATTAATCCATCAGCTTCGTCGCCGGTCATACCGCGGATATCAATTTCATTCTTAGCTTGTCTGCTGCCTCGTTCCAGTTTCAAAATATTAATGGATTCATGTTCTTGTTTTACATGGTCGTCAAATTCAATGTCGCTTACGTTTATCTTAGTTTTAATAGATCCTGCCGAAATAAGAACATTTCCCTTTTTGTCAGGTTCTTCCAGAACGATTCCCGGTTTATTTATGCTGAATATAATAATATGATCCCCTGGTTTCAGTGGTCTTGACAATGGTTTTTTTACTCTTTTAACTGTAGTATCTGTTGCTTTTTCCAATTTATCGGTTATTTCAGCTAATTCATTCTTTGTTTGGCTGATTTTTGTTTTGAAATCATCTCTGTCTTTTGCTTTTCTGAGTTCATCGATTTGCTTAAGCATATAATCGATATCTCGTTTTGTCTTTTCAAGAAGATCTGCAGCCTTTGCCTTTTGTTTTGCTATTTCTCTATCTGCGGCCTCCTGTTTCTTCAACAGAACTTCATCAGTTTCTCTAACTCTTTTTTCTTCTTCTCTCCGAAGCTCAAGAGCACGCTCCGAATCGAATTCAATACTTTTTCTTTTAATTTCAAGGTCCGCAAGTAACTGCTCAACTTTTACAGTTTCATGATTCAGCTTTTCATTAGCGGAGGCAATTATATCATCACTGAGTCCAAGTTTTGAAGCAATTGCAAATGCATTTGATTTACCCGGCAGTCCGATAATAAGCCTGTATGTAGGCATTAGAGTAGAAACATCAAATTCACATGAAGCATTTTCAACGCCCGAGGTTTGTATAGCATATGTTTTAAGTTCTGCATAATGCGTTGTACACATTAATTTCGCGCCTTTGTGTAAAATGCATTCTATGATTGCAATTGCAAGTGCAGCTCCTTCTGCAGGATCGGTTCCTGACCCGAGTTCATCAAGCAATACTAGGGATTCGGATGTCACATTATCTAATATCCCGACAATATTACGCATATGGGAGGAAAATGTGGAAAGGCTCTGCTCGATTGACTGCTCATCTCCTATATCCGCATAAATACAATCAAAAAAAGGAATAATAGCTCCTTCTTTTGCTGGAACAAACAAACCAGATTTTGCCATCAGAGAAAGAAGACCTGCAGTTTTCAGTGTAACAGTTTTTCCACCTGTATTTGGACCGGTTATAATAAGAGCATTAAAGTCCTTACCGAGATTAAATGAAATCGGTACAACCTTATTCTTTTCGATCAAAGGATGTCTAGCTTCAACAAGTTTTATGTAACCATTTCGTTTAATGGTCGGTTTTGAGGCTTTTAAATCATTTGCATATCTTGCTTTTGCAAATGTAAAATCAAAAAATCGAGATATTTCGAAGTCTTTGATTATCAGATTAGAAAGATTACCTATATCTGATGAAAATTCGAAAAGAATACGCTCAATTTCTTTTGTTTCTTCTGCAGCAAGTATTGAAAGTTCATTATTTGCTGCAACAACCTGGAGAGGTTCAATAAACAAAGTCGCTCCAGATGATGAAACATCGTGTACAAGTCCGTTTATTTCATTTTTGTATTCTGCTTTAACCGGTAAAACAAATCTGTCGTTTCTGATTGTAATCAGGGCATCCTGAAGATGCTTCTGATGCGTTGAAGAATGAATCAATCCATCGAGAATACTTCTGATTCTTGATCTTGTATTTGCGATTTTCCTTCTGATTTCTCTAAGAGATGTACTGGCGGTATCGGCGACATCTTCCTCGGAAAGAAAAGATGTGGTAATTTTATCTTCAAGATATCTGTTGACATAGATTTCAGAAACTACATTTTCAAAAGGTGTGCCTTCATACCTTTGTTCAAAAAACTCAGAAATACCTCTTATGCATTTAAGAACGGAACCGACACTAAGTATTTCTTTAATTGATAATACAGATCCGGACGATGCTCGTTTGCAGGATTGAACAATATCAACTATTCCTTCAAAATTTGGCGCACCGAATTTTGCGAGAAAAACTAAAGCGGAATCGGTTTCACTTAACGCTTTTTCCGCATCATTAACGTCGGTGTAAGGCTGTAAATTATCACATAATTCCTTTCCTGGTATGGAAATTGCCTTTTGTTTCAGATTTTCTTTAATTTTATCAAATTCAAGAATCGAAAGATTATTCATTATTTTACACTCTGTCAATCAGGCTCTTGTAAACATTCAAAGTTTTTAACTCTGCTTCAAGCCTATATTTCATATATTGTTCTGATAAATAAATAAGAGATTTAAGAGAGTCGCTGTTCATTGTAAAAGAGTATCTTCTAACTCCATTGACAGTCATGATATGATCAATTGCAGCAAACATATTTTTATCCACTTTGTGTATTTCAGAAAAATGCAGTTTTTCGGCACAATTGTCACAAAGAAATCCTTCGTCAAAATGCCAAAATTCAGGTTTCCCTCCACATGATGAGCATTCTTTAGGATTCGGCATAAGCCCGGATAACTGCAGAAAAGCAATTTCAAAAACAAGTTTTATGACATTGATATCGATATTCTTGATTTTCCTTCCTGTTAATAAATAAAGAGAATTCAGTAAAAGACTCAGATATTCGTTAGGATTATCGATATTTTCAGGAACAAAAGTTGAAACTTCGCAAAGATATTCTCCAGCAGCCATTGCATATGGTGATTGTCTCAGTTCAGGAAAATATTCAATCATTTGAGAACCTGAATATACCATCATGCCGTGTCCTCTTGAAATCAGTTCAAATTTTGAATATGCAAAAGGCTGACTGTAAGAATTTGATTTGTTATTGGAAGACGATTTTTTTGCAAAAATTATTACTTTTCCTTTTTCAGCAGTAAGAAGCTGAAGAAGACTGTCATTTTCTGCATAAGGAATGATTTTGAGCAGAATACCGTGAAGTTGGACGAATTCTCTGCTCATTATCAGAACCCCAGATTAGATATTATGTTTTCATCATCACGCCATTTTTCACGAACTTTTACAAAACATTCCAAAAATACTTTTTCTCCAAACATTTCTTCAAGTTCGATACGTGCTTCAGAAACGCACATTTTTAGCATATCACCATTTTTCCCGATTATAATTGCTTTATGAGCTTTTCTTTCACATATGATATCCGCGCTGATTTCGCTGATAGGTTCCCCTTTTGTTGTTTCAGACGAATTAAACTTCACAATTTCTACAGCAATTCCGTGCGGTATCTCATCTCTTAGATGTATAAGAAATTTTTCTCTAATTATCTCTGATGCGAGTTCTCTCATCGTCATTGTAGTTGCAATATCATCAGGAAACAAGGGTTCTGATTCTGTTCCGTATTCTTTTATTGCTGAAAAAACAATATCTACACCATCATCGTTTTTTGCTGAAACAGGGATAACGGAATCAAAATTTAAAAGAGGTGAATACGCTGCAATAATAGATAAAATGCTGTCCTTCGGAATAAGATCAATTTTATTGATAATCAGAAGTGTTGGAATTTTACTTGCCTTCAGTCTCTCACAAAGCTTAATTTCAGTTGATCCAGGCATTTTGGGTTCTACAACAAGAAGTGCCGCATCAACATCTGCAAGCGTTTCTGTGGCGGCTTTAATCATGTGTCCGCCCAGCTTGTTTTTTGGATTATGAATGCCAGGTGTATCGTAAAAAACGATCTGTCTTTCATCGTCAGTATAGATACCTGTTATTTTTCCTCGCGTAGTTTGAGGTTTATCTGAAACAATTGCAATTTTCTCTCCAACAAGAGTATTCATCAAAGTACTTTTGCCTACATTTGCTCTGCCTATCAATGCAATGTTTGAAATAATCATTTATTTGCTCCCCTTTTTATTTTCGGCACGATTATGTTTATCCTTTTTGCCACCTCTAATAAAAATAAATGCAGGAAAAACTGTTACTATAATTATTATTAACCATGGAAGCGTAAATGCAACTTGAATTGCGTTTAAAAGTTTCTCTTTGTCGGAAAATAAACAAATAGCAACAATTATTGTTATAATAGAAGAAAACAAAACTGCTGCAGCTGCGAGATCTTTAGCATCTTTTGCATTGGGGTTCTGTTCATGGACTTTAATATCGACAGTATTTTCAATAGCAGTATTAACAATCTCAAGTGCGGGAATTAAGCAAAATGTAACCCACAAAATTGCCCATTGCGTTTTGTCAAGTCCATAAAATAAGGCAAACAGTGTAACATAAAAAATAGCTACGAGTTGAATGCGAAAACTCCGTTCTTCACGTATAACTTTAACTAGTCCCCTGAATGCATAATAAAAGCTTTGTAGCAAAGACTTTATAAAACGCATAGATACCTCCGGTTCGAATAATCAATTAGTTCATTTCCCTCATTTTCAATATTTCTTCCTGTTTAAAAAACATATCTTTTTCTTCTCTCTTTGTTCTATGATCAAATCCAAGCAGATGAAGCATAGAGTGTGCAGTCAATAGTTCTAATTCCATTCGAGGAGAATGTCCGACATACGATTGTTTATAGGCGATATCAACGCAAATAGCCATATCACCAAGAAATAAACGGGTATTTTTCATAATTTGAGGCTGTTCTCCATAAGTATATTCCCCGGAAGGAAATGAAAGAACATCTGTTTGCTCATCAATACCCCTGAAATCCCTGTTCAGTTGGCGGATTTCATCAGGCGAAACAAGCTTAATACTAACCTCACAAGGGAAATTTATATTCATATATTCAAGAGAATTGAGAACAGTTCTTCGTATTCCTGCAAGAGTTTTAGCACTTACAGCACGTTCAGTTTGTGCGTTGTCTATGAAAGTACGGGTTTTCACTGCTTTTTACCAATCTTTTTTACAATATATTTTTTTCGCATCTCTGATCTTCCTGATTTAGTATCTGCTGCCTCATACGCTTTGATTATTTGCTGAACAAGACGGTGACGAACGACATCTTTGTATGTTAATGTGCAGATTGCTATATCGTCAATATTTTTAAGTATGTGTTGCGCTTCTTTCAGTCCGCTTTTTTTGTCGGACGGAAGATCTATTTGAGTGATATCTCCTGTAATTATTATTTTTGAGTTAAATCCAAGCCTTGTGAGAAACATTTTCATTTGTTCTCCGGTAGTGTTTTGGGCTTCGTCAAGAATAATAAAACTGTCATCTAATGTTCTGCCGCGCATATAGGCAAGCGGTGCAATTTCAATTACATTTTTTTCCATGTATTTCTGAAATGTTTCAATGCCCAGCATATCATAAAGAGCATCATATAGAGGACGAAGGTATGGATCTACTTTGGTTTGAAGGTCTCCCGGGAGGAAACCGAGTTTTTCACCAGCTTCAACAGCGGGACGAGTCAGAATGATCCTGTTGATTTGTTTATTTCGAAGTGCTGTTACTGCCATAGCAACAGCAAGATATGTTTTTCCGGTGCCTGCCGGACCAATACCGAGAGTAATGGTATTTGATGCAATGGCTGTAACATATTCTTTTTGCCCTACTGTTTTAGGTTTTATCGGCCTTCCTTTTGCGGTTATACATATATTATCACTGCCGATATCTTTAAGTAATTTCTCATTTCCTTCATCTACCATTGAAATTGAATAATGAACATGTTGCTCTGTAACGATATCTCCTTTGGCTGCGATTTCGGACAGAGCATTAAGAACTTTAATTCCGGACTCAACAGCATCCTGGGGACCGGAAACCTTGATCTCCGCTCCCCTGTTTACTATTGAAATTCCGTAATTGTTTTCAATTATTTTAATGTTTGAATCAAAACTTCCGAAAACAGACATCACGGTATCTAAATTTTCAACATTAAGTATTTGTTCCATTAAAAAATCAACTTACTCTTATTTAAATAGTATTAAAATACTTTTTTGATTATTCTCCGTAAACAGCAATTCGTCCCTGATAATGAGGAATCATATATTCGGTTACAATTTCATCATATCTGGATTCATAAGAGTCAAGCAGAGCTGCAATTCCTTTATCTGTTTTAACTGCCTCTTCAATTACACCTCTTGCTCCTTCTCTGAAAAAGCCGTACTCAGTATTTCTTACAACGTTTGCTATTATCTCTGCATCTTTTCTGTCGTAAAAGATTTGATTTGTCATATAGTCGATAATATCATCTTTCGTTTTATATTCATCGAACGGTTCATACATAGCAGAAAGAATGACTGCTGAAGCATTCGGATCCTTAGCATTAAATGGGATAGCTGTAGAATTTCCTAAACCTTCATGATAGGAAAGATAAACTCCCGGTGTTGCATCAGGACCTTGCGGAAACGGTAAAATACCAATGTTATCCATTTGATACATTATCCAGCTTGTTCCGGAAGTCAGTTCGTAGCACCATGAAAGGTACATAACAGCTTCATTGTTGATGAACTGTTCATGCCCTACAGATCCTGTATCGGGATGAAAGCAATCTTTATGAGTTACATTAAAAATTGTATTTGCTCTTTCCAAAGCAGCCCTTCCGATATCGGTGTAAACGCCACTTACAACGGAACCATCCTGGTATGCAGAGAGGGCTACTCCACTGGAAAGGAACATATTAATTGAAAAATACGGTGGATGACTTCTGAGTGCATAAATAGTATTTCCTGCATCCTGATATGTATATGCTTCAAGAACATCTTCGAAGGTATCCCAGTTCCAAACACCGTCTTCAACATATTCACGCGGATCCGGCTGACCGAGACGTGAAACAAGATTTTCATTTACAGCAAGAACATGTCCTGATTGTCTGTACATTATATCCGGCCACGCAAAGGGAACAACTCCGAAAACATCAGTTTTCCAGATGAGAGATTGAAGCATGTTCGGTGTTCCCCATTTTTCAACATTTTCAATATCAAGAAGTCCCGACAAACCGGACAGATTGCCTGCTCTAACATCAACAACCATCGTGTAGCTATCACCTTCTACTATATCGAATGGTTGTGCTCCTGACATAACGCCTGCTCGTAGAAAATCATACATTGATGATGTGTAGTTGGGAGTAATTTTGCAATTAAGTGCTTTTTCTACTGATGCTTTTCTTTCCAGAAGCAGATCGGCATTCTTAGTGCCTGTTACAAAACCTAATTCCGTTTCTCCTGCTGTGCCTGCATATCCCCAGACACACTGAAAACCTCCAAGATCAGCCGAAGAACCGTCTACAATAAATTCTGGAATTATTTCTTCCATTTCCTGAGCACAAGAGCAAAGAATGAAAACAAAAACCAACACAAGAGAGATGTTTTTAATAATCTTCGTCATGATTTTTAACCTTTCTTAGAAAAATATACAAGTAAACTACAGGTAACACAACAAATCTTTATCAATATTGATTATTCACCGTAAACAGCAAGTCTTCCCTGATAATGAGGCACAAGATAATCTTCAACAAGTTGATTGTATTTATCACGATTAGATTCGAGCAATGTTGAAATAGGCGTATCCGCAGAACATGCGCTTTCGATTACAGATCGACCGCCTTCCCAGAAAAAACCGTATTCGGTATATTCAATAGAATCAATGAATATCTGTGCATCTCTTATATCAAAAAATATTTGATCAGCCATATACTGAGCAATATCATCCTTTGTTTCAAGCCCTTCAAATGGCTCAAACATTGCATCGAGGACAAGCGCTGCGGCACCAAAGTCAGTCGCATTCACAGGGATACAAGTTGCATAAGTGATCTGTTCATAATAAGATGGATATATTCCGGGTGTAGCATTCGGACCCTGAGGAAACGGAAGAATTCCAATATTATCCATTTTATACATCAAAGATTCCTGAGTACCGATAATTCCGCCTGTTCCTGTAACATACATGACTACGTCACCGTTAACAAGATATGAACCGTCATTGGTATGAGAGTCCGGATAGATATAGTCTTTACATGTAACTTTGTAAATATCTCTTGCTCTTTCAAGCGCGACTTTGCCAGGTTCTGTATATGCTCCGCAAACGACTTCTCCGTCTTCATATGTTGAAAATGCAACGCCATTGGATAAAAACATATTCATTGCAAAATACGCATCATGACATTGCATACCGTAAACTGTTCTTCCGGCATCTTCATGTGTATAAAGCGCTAATACTTCTTCAAGTTTGTCCCAGTTCCATGTTTGCTTTTCAACATACTCCCGCGGGTCTGTTTGCCCAAGCTGTGAGACGAGATTTTCGTTTACTGCAAACAAGTGCCCGGTTGTTGTATATAGAAGATCAGGCCATGCAAATGGCACTACGCCATAAAGATCGTCTTTCCAGAGCATAGTTTGAAGCATATTGGGGGTTCCGAACTTATCTGTATTTGATACGTTAAGAAGTGAGGAGAGTCCGAAAAGATAACCGTTGCCGCGTACAAGGTTTCTTAAGACGCTTGTGTCGCATGTCGCAATATCGTAAAGTCTTGATCCGGATGCAAGAGAAGCAGTAAGTTTATCTGCAATAACATATGAGCTTGAGTCGTTGTCAACTGATATTTTGCAGTTATAATCGGATTCTATTTGCTTTTTTCGTTCAAGTGCTGTGTCTGCAAAAACAGTTCCGGGAATATATCCGAAGACGTTGTCAACACCTTCCTGGTATCTGCTCATTGAAAAACCCCAGTTTACAGTCATTCCGTCGAGATTAGAGTCACTGATGCCATCTATATATTCCGGAATAATTTCTTCAGCAGACTCAGAGCATGAACACATAAAAAATACAATTACTAAAGATAACGTTAAATATTTCAGGATTTTTCTCATTTTCCCTCTCCATTAATAAAAAAAAATCATGTTAATCTTTTTTCCAAAGTTTGAATTTGTTTTCGGTTCCTTTCATGATCCTCTTTATGTTTTCCGAATGTCTTAAAATCAAAATGGCAGCCATGAGTCCTGTAATAATAACCAGAACCCAATAGTAAGGTTGATTATGATAAACAATCCATACTGAAATCGGCATTCCGAGTGAAGCAATTATTGAACCGAGTGAAACCATTCTGCCTATAAAAAATGTTACGAGAAAAACAGATAAGAGAATAATAAATACTTTGTAATCCAAGATGACCATTACAGCCGCACATGTTGTCACACCTTTTCCGCCTTTAAATCCGAAAAAGCACGGAAATATATTGCCTAAAAGTACGCCGAATACACATATTGCACCAGAGATCTCAGGTCCTATGACACCGAGAGAAAGAGGATCAACCGGAAAAAGATATTTAGCAAAAAGTCCTATTAGAACTCCTTTCAAAATATCAATGATTATAACCGCAATTCCCCATTTGGCACCCATTGCACGGGCAACATTTGTTCCACCGGCATTTCCGCTTCCAACAGAACGAATATCTTTTTTGCCTATGAATTTAGTAACAAGTACAGAGATGTTGATGCTGCCAACAAGATAACCTGCAACAAAAATGACAATATACTGCCACATGACATTTTATTCCCTTTCTTTATTTATATTATTTTAACATATATTATCCTGCTTGTCAAGATTATTCTTCATGATTTTAATGTTGACATTGAATTGTTTTTATGTTATAATCACAGCGAATGGAGTGATGTAAGTGAATATTGTAATAATCGGTCAAGGTAAGGTCGGCAGTACGCTGACAGAATACCTTATTAAAGAGTCTCACGATATAACTGTAATAGATATCAATGCAAAAACCATAGAAAACATCACTAATTCTTTTGATGTCTTGGGATTTGTTGGGAATGGCGCCAGCTATAATGTTCAAACTGAAGCCGGGGTGAACAAGGCAAATCTTGTAATTGCCTCTACTCCATCTGATGAAGTAAATATTTTGTGTTGCCTTCTTGCCAAAAAAATAGGTGCTAAACATACAATAGCAAGAGTTAGAAATCCTGAATATGCTAATCAGCTATATTTTTTAAGAAGTGATCTGGGTTTGAGTATGGTCGTCAATCCTGAACTTGATGCTGCAACCGAAATATACAAGATCATAAGTTTTCCATCTGCACTTAAGCTTGATGCTTTTTCACGCGGCAGAGTCGAGCTCGCGGAAATTAAAATCGATGCTGAAAGCGAACTGGACGGACAGGTCCTTTCTCAGCTTTATAAAAAATATAATCTGAAGATCCTTGTTTGCGTTGTTGAGCGAGGCGATGATGTGTATATTCCCGGAGGCGATTTTGTTTTGAATGCGGGAGATAAAATATATATAACCGCCTCTCACGCCGCACTTTCTCAATTCTTTAAAGCACTTGGAATTTATCAGCACAAACTTAAAAAAGTAATGATTGTTGGCGGTGGACGTATAGGATATTATTTGGGAGGACTGCTTTCGTCATCCGCTATAGATGTTAAAATTATCGAACAGGATGAAAAACGCTGCCTTGAGTTAAGCGAGTTGTTGCCCAAATGCACCGTTATATGCGGAGACGGAACGGATCAGGTTGTTTTAAATGAAGAAGGATTGAATGAATCCGATGCAATTGTTTCATTGACAGGTATCGATGAAGAAAATATGGTCATTTCAATGTATGCTCAGCATCGTGGGATAAAAAAAGTTATTACTAAAATAAATAGGCAGTCGTTTCTGGGTATGCTCAGCACTGTTGGACTTGATTCGATTATTTCCCCTAAAATTATTTCAGCCAACAGAGTGCTTGGTTACACCAGAGCAATGGCAAACAGCGAATCAAGCAGCCTCAAAACGATGTACAAGCTTGTAGACGGTCGAGTTGAAGCAATTGAATTCGAAATATCCGAATCTTCTCAGGTAATAGGTATTCCCCTTCGAGATTTGCGAATAAAAAAAGGAATTCTGATTGGATGTATTATAAGAAAAGGACAGATTCTTTTTCCGGGCGGCAATGATACGATTGAAAAATATGACAGTGTAATAGTAATTACTAAAAATAAAGGATTGTCTGAAATAACTGATATTATTTCGTAATTAATATGAATTATCGTAATGTTTTATCTATTCTAGGAACCGTTTTGTTGGCAGAAGGTATTTTGCTGATTATTCCCCTGCTGATAAGCATAGGATCGGGAGACGATTGCTTGATTGCATTTGCCATAACAGCTCTTTCGGCAGTAATCGTCGGATTAAGTCTTTCTATGTTTATTAAAAAAACAACCGATTTGACAGCAAAAGACGGCTTTATTATCTGCGGCATTTCATGGATTCTTTTAAGTCTGTTTGGCGCATTACCATTCTTTTTAAGCGGATATATAAAATCATATATCGACGCTGTTTTCGAAACTGTATCCGGTTTGACTACGACCGGGGCATCCATATTAACAGATATTGAATTACTCCCTAAAAGTCTCCTGTTCTGGCGTTCCTTTACACACTGGATCGGAGGTATGGGCGTTCTTGTTTTTATTCTTGCTGTTCTTCCCCTGTCACAATCAAGAGCAATGCATTTGATGAAAGCTGAAGTGCCCGGTCCTAAAGTGGGAAAGCTTGTTTCGAAAATTAGATTTACAGCTCAAATTTTATATGCGATTTATATAGCATTAACGATTATCGAAGTAATATTTTTGCTTATAGGCGGAATGCCTTTTTTTGATTCAGTTGTCAACTCATTTGCGACTGCGGGAACTGGCGGTTTTGCAATTAAGAATGCGTCAATTGCAGCTTATGACAGTGCTTTTACGGACGGTGTAATTACCGTATTTATGATTCTTTTTGGAATAAATTTTAATATTTATTATCTGATTTTACTCGGAGATATAAAAAGTGTTCTGAAAAATCGTGAACTACATGTTTATATTGGAATAATAGTTTTAGCTACTGCAATGATTGCATGTGATATATATAATTCCTACGGTTCTGTCGGAGAGGCAATAAGATATTCATCATTTCAGGTAGCATCTGTTATTACCACGACCGGATTTGCTACAGCAGATTTTAATCTATGGTCTAATTTTTCTAAAACAATTCTTGTTACATTGATGTTTATTGGTTCTTGTGCTGGTTCTACGGGCGGAGGAATAAAAGTTTCTCGAATAATGATTTTAATACGTAATTCT
>JAEEGL010877512.1_pt1 | contig 32573 bp, 23 predicted proteins | sample 9134231 | NCBI WGS metagenome assembly JAEEGL01 (sample SAMN16246548, study PRJNA631951) | gut metagenome | biome: gut microbiome; feature: rumen; material: fiber-attached | host: Bos | place: Iran: Karaj | collected 2018-10
TCGCCCATTGGCCCGCCGGCTTTTCGCCGGCGGCACACAACCGCCCACCATTCCACCCCGCGCTGATTCGGCGCAGCCATCACCCCGCGCAGGACCCGCCATTTGCTCGGCGTGTGCCAGCGGGCTTGCCCGCTGGGAATGCCCCGATCATCCGCGCCGATTCGGCGGATTCCCCGCCCCATTTGCGCCCATTGGCCCGCTGGCTTTTCGCCGGCTGCACACAACCGCCCACCATTCCACCCCGCGCTGATTCGGCGCAGACATCGCCCCGCGCCCCATATCGCGAAGGCCCCGCCATTTGCGCCCATTGGCCCGCCAGCTTTTCGCCGGCTGCACACAACCGCCGAAAATCCCACCCCCTTCAGCGAGAGCAAAGCGGGCGGGGGGTGCGGGGGGCGGAGCGAAGCGAAGCCCCCCGTCGTTTGCATGGCTGGAAGAAGGCACCAGCCCAAAGTTTTACCCCGCCCCGCAACGCCAACCCGACCGTGAAGCGCCCCTCGGCTGCGGACCAATCGCCCCGTCACAGATTCCGCCAGTGGCGGATCGCAAGCGTCTGCGCATCCCACACGGCGACCTCGCCGTGGTCCTTCCAGGCGGGCAGGACCGCGAAAAAGCGCCCGTCCCTGCGTGGTTCCCAATATTGTTGATGGAAATGGCCCAGGACGAGGCCCGCCAGGCTCGGCTGCGCCTCCAGTTCCGCCGTCGCCCAGCGCGACAGTTCCGCCTGCGGGAAGCGCCAGACGCGACGGCGCGCCTTCTCCTCCAGCGAGCGCTTGAGATGGCGCACGTAGGCGGCGGCTCCAGGGAAATGGAGCAGCAGATGCGCGAGGGCGCTCTTCACCCACCAGCGGAAGCGCAGATGCTGCGGCGTCGCGGCGCAGACGTCCCCGTGGCGCAGTTCCAGCCCGTTGACTTCGAGTTCCTCGCCGTCGGCGGCGGTGAAGCAGTCGCCATGGTGGCGCGCGACGAAATACTCGTGGTTTCCCTCCAGCAAATAGACTCGGCGGCGCTGCTTCTCGGCGCGGCACCATTCCAGGAATTCGCGGTGCAGCGCGCACTCGTAGGCGGGCAGGCCGATCCACAGTTCCATGACGTCGCCCAGGAAGGCGACATCATATCGCGTGGTGGCAAGCCACTCCAGGAACTCCCTGAAACGCGCCTCCGACTTCCCGCCGGGAAGCACATGGAGATCCGCCGCCAGCAGCAGCGGCGCGGCGGCGGAATGTACAATCGGCCCCGTCACGTCAGCGGCTATTTCTTCGCGGCCTTCTTGCGGGCGGGCTTCTCCTCCGCCTCATGGCAGTGGCAGTCGCAGTCGTCGTCGCAGTCGCAGTCGTCGTCGCAATCGCAGTCGCAGCAGCAGCTCTCCTCGCTCGCGAGGAGGCAGGGGATCAGATGCTCCGCGACATCCTCCTCGCTGGAGATGTCGGGGAGGCCGTCGATGCCCTGCCAGTATTCCACGTGCTGCGCGCATTCGCCTGGTTCGAGTTCCTGGAGGATTCCCAGCGTCTCGATCTCGGTGAACTTGGGGCAGGTGTAGCTCTCGACCGAGCAGCCGCCATCCGGGTATTCGCCCTCGCAGTCGTAGTCGAAGTACTTGACGAAGGCGGTGCCGTGGTTCACGTAGGCGATCCAGCCGCACTCGTCGTTGAGGCCGATCTTGAGGTTGGTCTTCGCCTTGACGTCCTGCTTCAGCAGGATGAAGTCGTGCCCGAGGTCCAGACGCGGATCCTTGAGGTCGGTGTAGGCCCACACCGCCAGCTTCCGATCTGGCGCGTAGGGGTATCCCTCGTCGTCCCGCCCCTGCGGAATCACGGCCATGCCGCCAGGGGCCATCATGGTCAGCGCCCACGGCGCCAGTTCCACTGGCCACGCGCCGCAGTTCTCGATGGTGTGCGTGATGCAGAAGAGCCCGTTGGTCAGCGGCTCCACCAGAATCTTCTTTGCGATGCCCGTCGTGGGATCCGCCGCGCCCGCGAACTCCACGCCCGATTCATACTCGGTCACCTTCACTGGCGCATTGTCCGGCTCATAGCAAAGCGGGCACTCCTCGGGCGAATGCCACAGGCGGTGGCCGCCGTAGAGCGTGAAACCGTTGGCGGGCTGCGGCATCGGCTTCGCGGGCAGCTGCACGAACTGGTTCGCCTTGTCCTTGCCAACGAAGCAGCCGATGATGCGCGGACCGACCTCGGTCGTGACCAGCAGCCGCATCTTGTCCGTGGCCAGTTCGACGCACTTCCTGTGGATTCCCAACGTCTTGTACTTCAGCATTTCCGTTCGCTCCTTCTACTGGTTGAGGCCCGCCGTCTCGGGGAAGCCGCACACGAGGTTCAGATTCTGCACCGCCTGCCCCGAGGCGCCCTTGGTCAGATTGTCGATGGCGCTCGACACGATCAACCGGTTCGTGCGGGCATCGTAGAGGCATCCGATCTCGCAACGGTTCGTCATCGTGACATGCTTCGTGTCCGCCAGTTTGCCCGCCCCCAGCACCCGCACAAACGGCTCGCCGTCGTATGCCGCATGCAGCGCCGCCAGCGCCGTCTCGGCGGTCGCGCCGCCCTTCGCGCGCAGCAGAATCGTCGAGTGGATGCCGCGGTTCACGGGAACTAGATGCGGCAGGAAGTTCATCGTCACCTGGGGCACCCCCGCCGCCACCGCCAGTTCCTGCTCCATCTCAGGCAGATGCCGATGCCCCACCAGCCCGTAGGGCCGCAGGCTCTCGTTGCACTCGGGGAAGATGTAGTCCGCCGCGACCTTGCGCCCCGCCCCCGTCACGCCCGACATGCACATCGCCTCGATGCCCTCCGCCTCCGCCACGCCCGCGCGCAACAGCGCCGTCACCGGCAGCAGCACGCTCGTCACATAGCACCCGGGATTCGCAATCAGCCGCGCCTTGCGGATGGTTTCCCTGTAGATCTCAGGCAGCCCGTAGACCGCCTCCGACAGCAGTTCAGGCGCGGGATGCGCCATCTTGTAGTATTTCTCATAGACCGCGGGATCCCGCAGCCGAAAGTCCGCGCTCAGGTCGATCACCTTGCGCCCCGCCGTCAGCAGCGGCCGCGCATACTCCCCCGCCAGGCCGTTCGGCAACGCCAGAAACACCACCTCCGCCAGACGCGCCACCTCCGACACATCAGGACGGATGAACTTCAGCGGGCACTCCGCATAGCGCGGAAAGACCTCCCCCACCGCCTTGCCCGCATTCTCGCGGCTCGTGATCGCCGTCAACTCCACCTGCGGATGCGGCAGCAGCAGCCGCACCAGCTCCTCCCCCGAATACCCAGACGCGCCAATGATCGCGACACGCACCTTCTCCATAGACACCACAACTCCCATTGAGGCAAAAAACGCAAAAGGCGGACACCCGCCCCGCAAAGCGGGCGTCGGATATCCGCCTCCAACCACGGCGACAAATGCGCCGATGCCGAATTAACGCTTGCTGAACTGGAAGCGCTTGCGGGCGCCGGGCTGACCGGGCTTCTTGCGCTCCTTCTTGCGCGCGTCACGCGTCAGCATCCCCGCCTTCTTCAGCGCGGGACGCAGAGTCTCGTCCGCCTTCTCCAGCGCACGGGAAATGCCATGGCGCAGCGCGCCCGCCTGACCCATCTCGCCGCCGCCCTGGATGAGCGCGTAGATGTCAAAGTCGGAGGTCTTGCCCGTCAGCACCAGCGGCTGCTGGATGTAGCCGCGGATGGCGTCGGTCGTGAAGTACTCCTCGTAGGCGCGTTTGTTGACGGTGATTTTGCCGCTGCCGGGAACCATGCGCACACGCGCGCTCGCGGTCTTGCGGCGACCGATGGTCATGATCACATCGCTGTCTTGAGCCATATTCCTCAGATTTCCTTTGGGGTTCTGCTAATCAAAACTACTTGACTTCCAGCGGCTGCGCGTTCTGGGCCGCGTACTTGTGCTCCGGCAGTTCGCCGGCGTAGACCTTCAACTTGCGGAACTGCGCCCGCCCCAGCGGCCCGTCGGGAAGCATGCCCCACACGGCGCGCTTGATGATCTCCTCAGGATGCTTCTCGCGCATCACGCTCGCGGGCGTGCGCTTGAGGCCGCCGACCCAGCCGCTGAAGTCCTGGTATTCCTTGTTCGTGCTCTTGCGGCCTGTCATCACGATCTTCTTCGCGTTGGTCACAATGACGAAGTCCCCGCAGTCCAGGTGCGGGGTGAAGATGGGCTTGTTCTTGCCGCGCAGAATCATCGCGATCTTCACTGCAAGCCGGCCGAGCACCTGGTGGTCGGCGTCGATGATCCACCATTTGCGCTCGATTTCATTGACTTTAGGCAAAAAAGTCTTCATGGTCTTGGTCTAAAGTAGAGAAACCCTAACTCGAGATGCCGACGCGGCCCGGGCAATTGGACCACGCCTCACGGATTCAGTGCCGTCGGCTCTTGATCGGGGGATGAAAGCCGGCTATGCTCCCGCGGAACCTCGGCTGGATCCTCCGTTCCACGCGGCACAAGAGATTTGCTTACTATAATCCATCTTCCACGGTTTGCAATGCAGCCCGCTCAATTTTCCCCGCCAAATGCCCCCTGTCAACGCTCCCCGCCGTGCCGCAGGCGGCGCAGCCGCCGCGCCGCCGAGGGTTCCTTCAGGTCGACGGCAAGGCGCAGCAGACGCTCCGCCTCGGCGAGATTGGCCTGGACGCCCAGCCCCTTCTCGTAGCATTCCGCGAGTTTGACCATCGCCTCGGGGACATTCTGCGCCACAGCCTGCGAGAGCCATTTCACCCCCAGCGCGCAGTCCTGCTTGACGCCGACGCCGTCGCAGTAGAATGCGCCGAGGGAGGCCTGCGCCTCGGGCAGCCCCGCCTCGGCGGCCTTGCGCATCCAATGCGCGGCCTCGCGGTCGGAATCCGCGCCTTCATCCGCCTCGTAGCACTGGAGGCCCACCTCATACTGCGCCTCGGGAAGCCCGCGCTCCGCCGCCATCCGCCACCATTTCCGCGCCGCCTCGGCGTCTGGCGCCACGAACTCGCTGTCCTCGTAGAGTTTAGCCAGTTCCATCATCGCGACGGCATTTCCCAGCCCAGCCGCCTTCGTCCACCACGTCACCGCCCCGTCGGGATCGCTGGTGCCGTCCGCCTGCGCCAGGCACGCCATCCCGAGTTCCACCATTGAATCGGTGTTCCCATCCTCCGCCGCCTTGCGCCACCATTCCAGAGCCGCCGCCGAGTCCTGCTTCGTCCCCCTGCCCTCGTCCAACTGGCAGGCGTATGAGTGCATCGCCTCATGGACGCCGCCCTCCGCTGCCTCCTTGTAGAAGGCCGTCGCCGCCGCCATGTCCGGCTCCAGGCCGCACCAGCCGCCGAAATAGCAGTCCCCCAGCGCGTAGGCCGCGCGCATCGACTTCTTGGCATACGCCTCCTGGAAGCACGCCAGCGCCTGCTGCGGATCGGCCTTGACGCCAGTGCCGTTCATATAGCAGTATCCGAGGTTCACCAGCGCCTCCTCATAGTCGTTTTCCGCCGCCTTGCGGTACCACTTCACCGCCTCGCGCCAGTCCTGGCGCACGCCGATGCCGTCCGCATAGCAATCCCCCAGGCCGTGCTGCGCCATCTCCACCTCGTCGTTTGCGGCGCGGCGGTACCACTTCACCGCCTGCGCGTCATCCTGCGCCACCCCCTCGCCCATGCGGTAGCAGACCGCCAGTTCGTAGGCGCCGTCGCCATCCCCCGCCTCCGCCGACTTGAGGAACCACTCCGCCGCCTTCGCCAGTTCCTCGGGACGCCCCGCCGCGCCTTCCAGCAGCATCGTCCCGTACATGCACATGCCGTGCGGGTGGCCCGCCTCCGCCGCCTGCGCATACCACTTGAGCGCCTGCGCGTCGTCCTTCGTGCCGCCCTTGTCGCCGTAGTAGTAGCTGTCCCCCATCAGCGTGATCGCGTCAAGGTCCCCCGCATCCATCGCGCGCTCCCACCACAGCCTCGCCGCCGCCAGGTTCGGCTTCACCCCCCAGCCATTCTGGCAGCATTCCCCATACAACCGCATCGCGGCGGCGCTGCCCTCCTCGATCGCCGACTTCACCCCCGCCAGCGCCTCCCGATACTGGCCGTTTTCAATCAGCTCCTCCGCCGCCTGCACGCGGTAGTCCGTATCGTCAAAAATCGGATTCATCCTTCTTCTCCTGCCCCCCTCGGACGTCTCTTTCACAACGCCCATACTATAACCATCCCCCGCACGCCCGACGCCCTCTTCCCCGATTCGCCCAAGGTTGAAACTCGGGGAAAAGGCAATATCTTATGTTTTTTCCCAGAACAAGATTTTTTCCCCTAACCCCCAACCTGGATTCCTTCCCATGAAGTCCTCCCGTCTCCTCCGCCGTTTCACCCTGGTGGAACTCCTTGTCGTCATCGCCATCATCGCGATCCTGGCCTCGATGCTCTTGCCCGCCCTCGCCAAGGCCCGCGCCCAGGCCCGACACACCTCCTGCATCAACAATGCCCGCACCATCATGATGCTGGCCGCCCAGTACTCCGACCAGAACCGCGACTATGTCCTGCCCGCCTCCCAAACTGGCCCCACCAACAACTGGAACATGTGGTTCGGGCGCCTCTTCGAACTGGGCGGCATCACCACCCGCGTATTCGACTGCCCATCCAACGACGTCGACGAACCAGGCAACACCGAAGGCGCTCATTTCGTCCAGAACGCCACTTGGTTCAAGGATGGCAACCAACCCGGCCGCCGCACCATGCTCTGGAATATCAAACTGGGACATCCCACCTACGCCTATTATCTCAAGCGCTCCGCCCTCAAGGTCGCCAACAAGGATGTCGGCGTGATGGACGGCTCCTGGACCAACGGCAGCAACCCCCTCTCTGGATACAACCACGTCTCCTGCTGCGATATCAACTACACACAAAGCGGCAAGCAGACCCCCGTGCACGACGGCAAGTTCGTCTTCGGAATGCTCGACGGCCATGTCACCTCCATCACCCCGAGGCAATACAAAGACACCATGTTCAAATACGACAAGACCTTCAGCGACCCAAACATCAAACGAGCAGACGGCAAAACCGTCTATGTCAACAACTGAGCCTTAACCGACCATGCGCATGACCATCCTTCGCCTATTCGCTCTCTGCCTCGCCGCCGCCCTCTGCATGAACGCCGCCACCCTCGCCGATATTGAGGCACTGCGCCTCTTCGACGCCGACTTCACGACGCTCCACCACGCCACCGCCCCCGACGCCCAGTTCGCCAAGGGCTCCCCGCGCGCCACGATTGTCCAGGAACCGCGCCCGACCTTCGACATCGAGCCCACCGAATCCATCTGCCACGGCCTCAAGGTCGGCGAGGACTGCGCCTCGCTCCGCTACGAGACCAAGGGCAACCTCGCCCCCGAATCGGGCGCCATCGAAGTCGTCTTCGAGAATCCCGAATGGCTCGCCGACCAGCTCGGCGTGCACATCCTCGCGCAGTGCCTCTGCCCCCAAAGCACCCTCTACATCTACAAGCACAGCAACGACGGATGCGGCGTCTACTTCGGCAACTCCAAGCCCAAATGGAGCTGCTTCCCCCGCGTCTTCCCGAAGGACCTCACGCGACTCGGGCGCCATCACATCGTCTTCAACTATTCTCCCACCGAGATCAGCCTCTACTTCGACGGCAAGTTCATCCGCGAATACAAGCCCGCCGGCGCCTTCAGCGGCTGGGGAAAATACATCTTCATCGGCCCCAGCGGAAAATTCGGGCGCGCACGCCACTCCACCGTCTGCCGCTTCACCACCTACAGCCGCCCGCTGCAGGGGGCCGAAGTGAGACTGCTCACGGCGTCACGCATCCCCACCCTGAAGCTCGCCGACATCCCCGTCATCGACAAGGAGATCATGCCCCCCAGCCGCCTCCTCACCCAGACCGAACGCCTCGGCCTCGAATCTCTCACGCCCGACTGGGTCCCGGCGCCTTTCATCCCCGTCACGCAGAACGGCCCGAAGTTCCAGCTCTGGAACCGCGTCTACGACTTCAGCGGAGACGCGCTCCTCCAGAACGTCACCTCCAGCGGGAAACAACTGCTCGACGCCCCCGCCGCCATCGTCGGAACCCTTCGCGGCGCGCCGTTCACCCTGAAGTTCGCCCCCGTCGCAAAGCTTGACACCGACGGGAAGGGCCGCAAGGTCTTCACCCGCGCCGTCACCGCCCCGAGCGGCGTCACCGGCACCGTCGTCACCACCATCGAATATGACGGCGCCGTCCGCTTCGACTTCCACCTCAAGGGGCTCGCCGCCGACTTCCTGCAGCTGCGCGTCCCCCTCGCCAAGGACTTCTCGGATTCCGTCCACTACACTGGCATCCCGGGCGCCAAGTCCCGCTCCATCGTCGCCCCCGACAACTCCTACTCCTACCTCCTCCCTGCCGACAAGAACGGCGAACTCATCGCACGCCCCTTCTGCTCCCATTTCTGGCTCGGCTCCTCCCGAGGCGGCATCGAGCTCTACCATAACAGCGACCGCGCCTTCTGGCCCAAGGACCGCGAAGTCTGCTTCGCCGTCGAACGCGCCCCTGGCAAAAACGCCGAACTCGTCGCCCGCTATGTCCCCGCAGGCACCTCCGTCCCCGCTGGCGGCCTCGACGAGTTCACCGTCGGCCTCATCGCCACTCCCGTCCGCCCCATGCCGAAAGGCTGGCGCGCCTGGACCATCTCCGCGCAATACGACTCCTTCGTCGGCGACACGAGGGGAAAACTCCTCGTCTATTGGCCGGATGGATGGAAGTCGCGCATCTCCCTCGACCCCGACCCCGAGCGCGCACGCGACAAGACCGTCACGCCGAAGACCGTCGCCGCCGACCACGCCACTGGACGGAAAGTCATCCCGTATTGGAACCACCGCCATGTCGGCATCCGCCTCAACAACGTCGTCAGCCCCGACACCGACTACCTGCGGGCGAACTTCCAGCCCCATCCCGCGCGCCCCGACTCCGGCGGCGCCAGGGAATACGTCACCGTCCACTCCGCCACTGGATACACCGACTACCTGATGCGCTGCGTCGCCGCCTGGGGCCGCGTCTTCGGCCCCGTCGACGGCGTCTACATCGACGAGATGGAGAACATCCCCAATGACGACGCGCGCACCGGCGGCGGCTACGACATGCCTGACGGCAAGCGCCGCGCCACCTACTCCACCCTCACCGACCGCGACATGTACAAGCGCCTCGACGCCGTCGTGCGCACGCAGAACGGCGGGGTCCCCCCCTCCTCCATCGCGCACGCCTCAGGCACGATGATGATGGAACTGCTCTCCCATTTCCCCGTCGTGCTCACTGGCGAGCACCTCTACTCCGGATACTTTCCGAAGCGCAAGGACCTGCTCCCGCCCGAAAACGACCGCCTCTACTACTACAGCTACTCCCTCCCCATGGACCGCGTGCGCACTGAGTTCTACCACCAGCCCTGGGGCGTTGTCCTGGCCTTCCTGCCCTGCCTCAAGAACCAGCGCGACATCATGGAACTCCCCGTCCCCACCCGCGATCTGCTGAGCCGCATCATGCACGCCGACATGCTCTACTGGCCCCTGTGGTGCAACAAGCAGGAGTTCTACAAGGTCGAGCGCTGGCGCCGCGAATTCGACATCGGAAACGACGCCGTAGAGTTCATCCCCTACTGGGAGAACCAGACCATCACCGCCGCCGCACCTGACGCCTGCATCAGCTTCTACAAGAAGAACCGCGAATACCTCGTCATCGTCAGCAACCTCGGCCGCAACCCCGCCACCTTCCAGGTGACGCTCCCCGCAGGCGTCATCGCCGCCCGCAACGCCGAGACCGACGCCGCCATCCCCCTCGTGGACGGCAAAATCACCGTCTCCATCCCCCGCAACGACTTCATCCCCATCCGCCTCTTCTGACCCGAATCGCCAGGCGCATCCTCCATCCCGCCCCGCTCGCCCCGCGTCTGTTCCGCGCCGACGGCGCAAGCCGCCGGCCTTTGATGCCCATGCCCGTCAACTGGAAAATCATCCCCGTCGAAGACTTCCGCATCTTCACCGCCTCCGACGACATCCACGAATCCACCAACCGCATCTGGGCGGAGCGCAATGCCGCCAACGCGCAATGGGCTGCGGAGCACCCCGTCGCGCGGCCGCCGATGCGCATCACGGGCACCTTCATCTACGCGCAGCCCCCGAACTACCGCGGCACCCCCCTGCTCCATGCCACCCCCGAGGAGTGGCACCGCCGACTCGCAGGCGTCAAATCCTGCGGCGCCGACACCGTCATCTTCCAGGCCGCCCTCTGGAACGAACTGGAGACCTGCTACTATCCCAGCCGCCATTTCGCCTCCTACCGCTGCTTCGATTCCCTGGGCAAGATCCTCGACGCCGCAGGCGACCTGGGCCTGCGCGTCTTCCTCGGCGGCTACGGCTCCGTCACAGGCTGGAACATGGGCCGCGACGCCGCCCTCGTCCAGCGCGAAAAGGACGCCCATTTCGCCTGCCTCGATGAACTCTTCGACCTCTACGGCGGACGCTTCGACGGCATCTACTTCGCCCCCGAGACCGCCTACAGGGGCGAACGCGACCGCGACGCCGAACTCTCCCTCAACGCCATCTACCGCGCCTTCTGCCGACGCCTCAAGGCAAACGCCCCCGCCTGCCAGATCCTCATGTGCCCTGGCACCAAATACTATCCTGGAAAACTCCAGGAAATGGAGGATTCCTGGAACACCATCCTCGACAACGTCGCCCTCGACATCCTCGCCCCGCAGGATTCCATCGGCTGCGGCGGAACCACCCTCGCCACCCTCCACCTCACCTATCCCGTCTGGAAACACCTCACCGACCACCTCGGCATCCGCTTCTGGAGCAACATCGAACTATTCGAGAGCATCGACTGCACCCAGGTCGACACCGCCATCCCCGCCACCCCGCAGCGCGTCGCCGCCCAGATCGCCGCCGCCGCACCCTATGCCGAAAAACTCATCTCCTGGGAAATGCTCCACTATACCGACGACGCCACCGGCCCACGCGCCACCGCCCTGCGCAGATTCCTCCAGAACACCTGACGGCGGTCCCCCTTTCCTCACGCCCTGCCGTCGTCATCTCTTCAAACTGCCTCCTTCTTATGCGATCGCGGTTCCCCAAGGGCAGGTTGTGGAGATTTGGACGAAGTCACGAGGTCGCCCACCGCACCATCCCCCACCTGCCCCGCACGGCCGGAGCGGTCGAATATGTGGGCTGCGCCTCGCCCTTGTCTTTTCCGCAGCTTGGTCGGTCCAGTGACTTCTGTGGCGGCGACAGCCCCCCGAATCCCGACTATATTATCGCCATATCTTCCCCCATCCCACCAACCGAAAAGGAGGCCATACCATGAATCCCTATCAGCCGCAGGAATCCTACCCCGCCTATGAAAACGCCCAGTCCCAGGGGCTGCTTCAGGTCAGTTTCATCAACAAGGTCTACGGCGCCATGACCCTCGCCCTCGCGATCACCGCAGGCGTCGCGCACTACACCTACATCAATGCCAGCATCGAGACCCTCGCCAACATCTACACGCCCTGCATCATCGCCGAGCTCGTCCTCGTCTTCCTGCTCTCCTTCGCCGCGTTGAAACTCCCCGTCTTCATCGCCGCCATCGCCTTCCTCGGCTACTCCGTCCTCAACGGCATCACCCTCTCCGCCATCTTCCACGTCTACAAGATGGGCTCCATCGCGATCGCCTTCTTCAGCACCGCAGGCACCTTCGGCGCCATGACCATCTACGGCGCCACCACCAAGCGCGACCTCACTGGCATCGGAAACCTCTGCTTCATGGGCCTCATCGGCGTCATCATCGCATCCCTCCTCAACTTCTTCTTCAAGTCCACTGGTCTCGAATACCTCCTCTCCTATCTCACCCTCGCCATCTTCATCGGACTCACCGCCTACGACACCCAGAAAATCAAGCAGATCGGCGAAAGCGGCATCAACCACAGCGGCCTCGCCATCGTCGCCGCCCTCAGCCTCTATCTCGACTTCATCAATATGTTCCTCACCATCCTCCGACTCTTCGGACGGCGGAAATAAGCGCCATGCCGCCGGCGGGCGAACATGCGCCTGGCGGCCTTGGGAAAGGAGGGAGCAAATATCTATTGCAGGGACTTGCTCCTGTCCGCTGGGACGCGGTAGCGCTTGAGGATCTGCGGAGTCTGCTGCAGCATTTTCTTCCGATTCAGCGTGGCTGGAGTATCCTGGTCGCCGAAGCAGAAGGTAATGAAGTCATCCTGGCAGTTTTCGATCATGGAAATCAGTTCGCGCAGATTGCGGACTGGCTTGCCGTTGACCTTGGTCAGGATCTCGGAGCGGAAGCCCTGGTATCCCTGGTTCAGGCGGTCGGCCAGCACCGTGGAAAGCACGATGACCTCCTCGTCTGGATGCTTCTTTTCCTGGAACATCCGTCGGCTTAGTTCCTCGGGCGGCGTCCGCTTGCCCCACTCGTCGAGAAAACTATAGGAGAGCGTGGTGAAGACAAAGCCGCCCGCGATGTAGTAGTCAGGCAGTTTGTCGTAAAGATAGCGATGGCACTGGTATTCGATTTTGCGAACGGGGAGTTCCACCATGATTTCCTTGCCCTGCCGTAGAATGGTGAACTTCACGGTCTCCCCGATCTGCTTTTGGTGAACCAGCGTCACAAACGAGCGCGCCTCCCCGGATTTGAGGCGAATGTTGCCGTTGTTGGCGACTTTCACCCCGTCGACGGCCATCAGGACATCATCCAGATGCAGCAGTTCACGGTTGATGGCATTGACATAGACGACGCGAACCCCCGTCTGCCCCTTCTTCATCTTCAGGAAGTCCCTGGCATCCTCATTGTCAAGGGAGCCATACCGAAAGCCGATCAGCCCGAAGCCATCGGCCTTTCCGTCCTCGATGTCCTTCAGGAAATGGCGGATGATCTCGGTCGGGATCATATATCCGAGGCCTTCGCCGTTGTCATTGCCCTGAAAGGCGATGCCGACCACTCGCCCGCGGCAGACCACAGGCCCGCCGCTGTTGCCAGGATTGATCGCGGCGTCCAATTGCGCCGCCAGCAGATAATACCACGAATGGACGTAGGGATGGATCTCAATGCGCGAGATGATCCCCTGCGTGATTGAAAGGCCGTCACCGCCAATCGGAAAGCCTGCCACCGAGACCTGCGTCTGCGTCGGCGGCGTCTCGCCGATCTCGAAAGGCCGTATGTCGTTGAAGAACGATTTGTCCTTCACCTCCAGCAACGCCAGGTCGCAGTCATGGTCTATCGCCTTGACCGTTGCCTCGTAGATGTCGTCGGAACTCTGCTTGGCGACGGTGATGTAGGTGGCATAGACCAAATTGTGGGCGTTGGTCAAGATGCGGTTGCCAGAAATGACGACGCCAGAGCCTGACGAGCCATCCTGCCCTCGATCAGCCCAGGGAATGAAGTAGTTCGGCACGTAGGAACGCGTGTTGATTTTCACCACGGCGTTCAGTGGATCCACGCCTCCTGCCGGGGGGAAGGCATTGGGGTCGGCCGCTGTCAGTGCGCATGCGATGCCAACGGACATCAGAAGGACTATCGTGTGTTTCATCATGAGTCATTTCTCCTGCTGTTCTTCTTTTCTTTGGATCTCTTCAAGTTTTTCCTGGCAGCCTTTCACACCATGCTTGGCGCCGAGTTTGAAGAATTCCACCGCGCTGGGCAAATCCTTTCGGACGCCGTCAGAGCCGTTTGCCAGCAATTCGCCAAGCACCTGGCAATACTGCCAGTTCTGGTGCTGGATTTCCTGCGTGAAAAGATCCACCGCGAAATCCGAGTCACGCCGCACTCCGACGCCGTACAGATATATGTATCCCAGTTCGGCATGCAAACCGTGCCTGGGGCAGTCGTCCATGACCGCTCGCATCAGGAACGTGGTAAAGGTTCTTATGTCGCCCGTATCCTGGAGTTTCTGCGCAAACAAGGATTCGGCGACGGGGTCGTGCCGCGCGGCGGCCTGCGCCACCATCTTGTCCAGTTCCCTGGCTTCGCAAGGCAGTTTTTGCTTGGGATAGAAGGCGAGAGCTACAATGGAATTGCAATCCCCGTTTCGGGCGTTTTTCAGATGCAGTTCGCCAGCTTTCTGGTAGTCCCCCTTGCGTTCATACAAAAAAGCCAGATTGAACGACGCCATCCCATACCCCTTGTCGGCCTGCCGCAGGAGGCATTCGCGATATGCGTCTTCCCCTAAAACATCCTTGAATATGAAGTCGCACAGCCGTCGGGCGGCGTATTCATTGCCCTTGGCGGCAGCCATCCTGAAATGCTCCGCCGATTTCTTCAGATCCTTTTGCGGCCCGTCATCCGAGTAAAGTTTTCCCAGAGTGTTCATGGCGTCCACATTGCCATGCGAGGCGGAGAGCTCCATCAGTCTAATACCTTCTTCGGCATCCTTCTTGCCGTCTCCAAAGAGCAGACTGATGATGCCCTTGGCCAGTTCCATGTCACTGTCTGTCGGGGTCATGCCGTGCAGCTCCTGGATGAAAGGCATTCCAGACATCTTCTCAAAAGCCGTTTCGTCTGGACCGAAGAACAACGCCAGCGTCATCAGCGCGTAGGACCGCGACAAATCAGGGGGAAAGCTGGCGTAGAACTGCTTCCTGGAATCATCATTATATCGGACCAGGTATTTCACGCCGAGTTCCCGTAGTGCGCGCGGATAATACTCGGCGGCGGCTTTCGCATACCACTCCATCGCCTTTTCGTAATCCACAGCCACGCCCTCCCCGATTCGGTGCATGATGCCAAGTTCGCACATTGCGGCGAGGTTACCGTCCTTGACCGCCTCCAGATAGAACTGCCGCGCCTTGTCGAACTGCTTCTGATTTGCCAGGAAGGTGCCTGCCTGCACCAGGAATCTCCTGCTGCCGCTTTCCGTCGCCAGCAGGGCATACTTGCCGCGCGCGTTGGCGTCTGGATGGATGAGCGCCATCTGTTCCCGCGCGTCGGCGTGCCCCGCGTCCGCCGCCTGCTGAAGAAACAGCACCGCCTCGCGGCGTTGTTTTCGGAAAAGATATTCCATGCCAGTCCGATAGCAGTATTCCGCGAAAAAAGTCCAATCCTTCGTCAGCGCCCCATAACGCTCTGCATAGTCAATGGCCCGATTGCGGTCCACTTGAACCAATGTCCCGTTGTCAAATCGGGCCGCGAGTTCCAGAATCGCCGCGAGATGATCGTCGTCTGCCGCCGCCGTCAGCCACTTTATGGCGTCCTGGGGCGTTTTCCCAGCCAACAACAGCAGCGCGATTTGGAATGCGCTCTCCGCCTTAACATGGTCCGCATCAAACGAGACACGGAAATGCTCCATCGCCTTCTTGGCATTTCCGAAATCCAGGATGCGCGGAGCGCCAGGATCCACTTTGAACTTCCCTGCATACAGGACGCCGAGATTGAACTCCGCCAGCGGGCACCCCGCCTTGGCCGCCTCCAGCAGATATTTCTCTGCTTTCATCAAATCCTGCTTGACCCCGAATCCAGTGCGATAGCAGATCCCCAGGCCGTTCAGTCCATAGGGCTGCCCGAATGCCGCGGCCTTGCGGAAATACAGCGCGCCCAAAGCCAGGTCCTTCTTGGTTCCCTTCCCATTGAAGTAGCTTCTGCCGAGATACGCCAGCGCATCCGCGTCGTCGCTGTCCTTGTACTTCAGGAAGAGCTGAAAGGCCTCCTCGGCCTTGCCGTTCTCCCACATTTCAATTGCCTGACGGACTTCCGGGGTGGCCGCGAACGCCGCAATGCCCAGAAACATGGACAGGATGAAAACGAGATTCAAGTTTCTTTTCATCGGAGGAATTTGTTGTGTTGTGTTGGCGTTTTCTGATGGGAGGCTCCTATGCGCTGACGGATTATACCCTGCCCCCCAGAACTGGGAATGCATGCTCGTCTAAACATGATTACCCTGTAACAGGCGAAATCTTACACAAAACTTGAACATTTCCTCTTTTTTGCCGTTCGCTCCAGGTCGGCAACTGTTCCTTGTGAAGCAGATGCGCCAACATGACGACATGGCGCACATGGCGATATGGCGCTGGAATCGCCCCCTATGGAGAAGCGAGCCTCCCACAGATATGCAGGCCTGGGGAAAAGCCCCGTTGCACGGGCATTCGGGCTATTCCCTCGGCATCACGCGCCAGTCGGGCACGATGATGTTCGTGTGGAGGCTTCGGTGGATTTCGCGGGCGCGGACGGCGTCGGGGGCGAGGCGGCTGAAGACGAGCGCGCCGAGCCGCACGCCAGCGGCGACCTCGCTGCGGCCGTCGCCAGTGACGAGGACCTGCGCGGGATCGACGCCCTCGCGGCGGCAGAGCCGCTCCATCAGCGTCTCCTTCGGCAGCTTCTCCCGCCAGGTCGAGCCGACCAGCTCCGCGACGATTCCGTCTGGGCCGATGCCATAGCCCAGGGCGCGGACTTCCTCGGCCATCGTCCCCTGAGCCACGCCGTCGGCGTCAGTTTCGACGACCGCGCCAGTGACGAAGTAGTTGCGCACGCCGTGCGCCTTCAGCCACGCCAGCCATTCGAGGCTGCCAGGCACCCGCCATGCCGTGGGATCCCGCCGTGCCGCCGCGAGATTGCGGTCGCGCCCCATGCGCAAGAGCAGGATCTCGTATGCGCGGAAGAGCGCCGAGGACAGCTCCGCGATGCGCGCGCGCAGTTGCGGCGGCTCTGGCAGGTCGTCGAACTGCTCCCCGCCCGCCCAGATGCGACGCACGATCTCGTCGTTCACCGCCGCCTCCACGCCTGGCAGCGTCATCGCGCCATTCTGGACGGCGCGGCGGATCGCCCACTCCATCTGCGTCAGCGCCGACAACCCCGCCGATTCGATGGAGAAGCGCAGCCCCTCGGGGAACTCCTCGGGCGAATGCGCCGCCATCGCCTCCGCCAGCGCCAGCGGCTCCCCTGGCTCCGCAGGGCAGCCGTATGAGGCGACATACCCCGTGCACAGCGTCATTACAGGCACCCACTCCCGAATCCGCGAATGCGTGCCGTCGATGTCGTGGAACGCATGCGTGATGCGGCGCGCCCCGAACGGCGTCACCCGCTCGATGCGCTCATCCCCCGCGAACTGCTCCCAACGAAACTCGATCATTCTCACTCCTCCACCAGCGTCCATTCCCGCCCCGCCTCCAGGCGCACCTCGCGCACGGCTTCGCATGGCAGACGCAGGCGCACCGTGCAGTCGCGTGCCGCGACCAGCGTCAGTTCCGTCACGCGGCCGCCTTTCCAGCGCGCCGAGACGGTGACGCCGCCGCGCGCGCGCAACCCCTCGAAGGCGCCGTCCGCCCACTCTGGCGGCAGCGCGGGCAGGATCTGCAGCGTGCCGTCGTGGGACTGGATCAGCATCTCCGCGATGGAGGCGGTGGCGCCGAAGCTCCCGTCGATCTGGAAGAACTGGCGCAGTCCGATGCCGCCCAGGAGATTCGGGAAGGTGCATTCGGTCAGGATGCGGCGGTAGTAGTAGTAGGCGTTCGCGCCCTCGTGGAGGCGCGCCCACGCCATCGAGCGGTTCGCGTATTCATAGCCCGCCGCATTGCAATCCCAGCGGCGCTTCAGCGTCACCTTCGCCGCCTCCTGCCATTCGGGCGTCGCGTCGTTGATCAGCGAATCCGGCACCAAGGCCAGCAGGTGCGACAGATGGCGGTGCAGCGGCTCGCCGACATCGCCGTAGTGCACCTCCTCGCGGAACTCCTTGATCTGCCCGTCCGCGCCGACCAGCACGGGATCCAGCAGCGGGAGTTTCTCCTTGAGTTCCCGCAGCAGCGCGTCTTCCGCCACGCCCAGTTTCGCCGCCGCCTGGAGCGTGTTGCGGAAGGTCGCGTAGACCATCTGCTGGTCGAAGGCGCAGCCCGTGGTGATGACGTAGGTCAGCGGCGCCAGTCTGCGGGTCTGCTCAGGCGACATCGACGGCTGGATCAGCCAGCGCCCGTCGATCCACTGCAGCGCCTGGCTGTAGAAGCGCGACAGCCCGCGCAGGCTCTCGTAGACCTCGCGCAGAATCCGCTCGTCCTGCGTGTATTCGGCATACTCCCAGAAGACCAGCGCCATGAAGCCGCCCGTGCCGACGCCCGAATGGCCGTCGCGCTTCGGCGGATGCACCAAATACGGCCACACTCCTGTCTCGATGACCCATCCAGGATCGTCGAAGGTGCGTCCAGGCCACGTCGCCTCCAGCCACTGCCGTGCACCCTCGCGCGCCGCGGGGAGATAGGCCTGGTAGAAATCCCAGTATGCCTCGAAGAGCTCCGCGAGGTTGGTGTTGAAGACTGGCCAGTAGTTCATCTGCTGGTTGATGTTGTGCCAGTAGCCCCCGCTGCACAGGCTCCAGTCGTAGACGTTCCAGACGCCCTGCAGGTTGCACGGCAGCGCCCCTTTCCGCGACGAGCAGATCAGCAGATACCGCCCGTATTGGAAATGCAGTTCCTCCAAGTAGCGGTTCACCCGCCCGATCCGATATTCGCCGAGGAGCGCCTCCGTCGATTCTCCCGACGGGAAGACGCCCCCGAAATCCACCGTCGCGCGCCCGAAGAGCGCCTGGTAGTCCGCCTCGTGCCGCGCGAGGAGGTCCGCCCAGGAAAGGCGCTCCGCGGCGTCCAGGATGCCTTTCACGCGCGGCGTCGGCGCGGGCAGCCCCGCCAGTTTCCGCCTGGGATCGGCCTCCACGAAGACGCGGCTTTCCAGCGCGTAGTTCGTGCCGCACGCAAAGAGCACCAGCGCCTCGTCCGCGCCGTCAATCACCAGCCCCCGCGGGGTCGTCTGGAGCGCCCCGCCCTTCAACCGCACGCGCAGTTCGCCGAAAAAGTCGATGGCGTAGTAGTCCATGCGGCCTTCCAGCGTCATCCGACCGTCCGCATAGCGCACCTCGCCCGACTTTCCCTTGCCGTCGCCTGGGACACGCGCGAAGCCGCGGCAATACGGGATCTCCGCGAAGATCCGCCCCGAGACGCGCCCTGGCGCCGATGCCGTCAACCGAATCGCCAGCACGCGGTCGGGATACGACGCGAGGTATTCGCGGCGGCAGCGCACGCCCTCAAGGGTGTATTCGGTCGTCGCGACCGCATTGTTGAGCGACAGCGTGCGGCGGTAGTCGGTGCACGCCTCAGGCATCGCCGTCTCGTAGAAGAGTTCCGCGAAGTTGTTCAGCCCCTCGGGATAGGGGTTCGCCAGCGAGTTCTCCGTGATCTGCACCCGATCGACGGGGACGCCACCGAACACCTTCGCCCCCAGCCAGCCGCACCCCAGCGGCAGCGCCCACTTGTCCCAGCCGTCCTCCTGGTGCTCCAGGAAACTGTTGGTGACATACGTGCCGTCTGGCTGCGGCCGCGCCGCCGTCCACTCGTTGCGCGGCGCGCTCTGCGGCGCAGGCGAAAAAAACTGGAGCAGGTATTCTTTCATGGCTGGTGTTACTGCAAGGCAAAGCGGTGGAGGGTCTCGGAGGGTGTCTCGTGGTAGATCTTCCGATAGGCACGGGAAAACTGCATTTGCGATGCAAACCCCAGTTGCATCGAGATTTGCTTGAGGCTGAGGCTTGATGAACGCATCATCTGGCGGGCGCGCTCCATCTTGAAGTGCAGGAACGCCCGCACTGGCCCGCGGCAGAATCCCTGCATCGACTTCTGGTAGAGCGCACTGCGCCCCATTCCCATGGCCTGGCAGAGATCCGCCAGGGACAGGAAGGTCCCCAGATTCTGCTCAAAAAGACTCGTCATGCGCGCGGTGAACCACTCGATCGGCTTCTCGGGAGGGCGCAGCTGCGCCAGGCACGAACTGGGCACGGACGAAACCACGCATTCCAGGAACGCCAGGAATTGCGCGTAGATGAAACGCGGGCTGGCAGGCAGCCGAAAGGCGTCGATCAAGCCGCGCAGCACGGCCAGGCACTCCTTCATCTGCGGCGTCAATGGCAGAATCTGGTCTTTCGGCGGCGTCTCCGCCTTGAAAAACTGGCTCACCTCCTCGCCTGTCGAGGCATTCTGGAGCGTGAACTGGAAACATTGGAAACGGATGCCTGCATCCAGCACATCCTGGTGGAACTGGTAGGGAGTCACCAGCAGCAGGGATCCTGGCTCGACGCGCAGAAGCTCACCGTTCAACCGACAACAATAGGCGCCTTGCTCGGGCAGGAAAAGTGAAAATCGGCCGACGCTGTGCAGCCAGTACTCGAAGCCCGTATGGGTGCGATTCCTGCTGAAGTCCAGGCCAGAGACGATCCAGGGCGACTGGTAGCTCCATTGGAACTGCAGAGCGGGGTTCCGCTTCACTTCGCAGTAGTCGGCAAAGAATTTCGGCATCTTCGGCGGTCCAGAAACGGAGGGAGGCACACACAAACGCGGCACGGGACGCCGACGCGATTCGGCTGCCGCGCCCAAAAGATAATGCCTTTCGGCACGTCGGCCTAACATAGCGCTGCAATGGCGTCTCATTCTGGTAAAACGGCTATATCTTACGGTATTTTTTACCATTGTATTTCCTTCGCCATACGGTAAATTAGACAAAACGCAACCGCAAGGCGCGGCCTGCGAACACACCTGGAACAACGCCTGAAAAGGGAGACCCAAATGAATCGCCGCTTCACCCTCATCGAACTCCTGGTTGTCATTGCCATCATCGCCATTCTTGCGAGCATGCTGCTGCCCGCGCTTGCCAAGGCGCGCGCCAAGGCCAAGAGCATCAGTTGCGTCAATTCGCTCAAGTCCATCGGCCTGGCGTCCCTGATGTATGCCAACGACTACAACGACTGGCTCGTCTCCCCGAACATGAACGGCGGCGGCACCAACGCCGCCTACAACTCCCTGGTCAACAACATCACCAACGCAACCGCCATGTCGGGGCGGGTGTTCCTCATCTACAACGGCTATCTGACCAAGGGGGCCGCCGCCTCCTCCGAGGAACTCACGACGATGCGCCGACGGCACTACCGCTGCCCTGCGGACGCCGTGGTGTTCAGCGCCTCCCAGGACAGCTACTACATGCTCTACTACGGCAAGGCATGGGTCCCCTACTCCTACCGTTTCGGCAGCACCGACTACGCGCGTGCGCAGCTCTCCGACGGCAAGCCAGGAAACATCATCGCCTGCGATGCCGGCATCTACTCTGTCGACGCGACAAACAATTACATTATCCACGGCGGCGAAACCAACGCCTTGTGCATGGCGGGGCACGTCGTCACCCGAAAGACCCGCGAAGCCCTGCTGTGCGCCAGCATCCTCAACGCCCTTCGCCAGGGCGCTGGATACGGCAATCTGGACGCCTGGTAGGCGTTCACACGTCGTTCTGTCCCTGGCCATTTTGGCCTGGATGCCCAGTCGCCCCGCATGCGCCCGCCGATTCCCAGCAACCGCCCATGAAGCCGACATTCACCAGCGTTCTCCTCGCAGTCTCCATGACGCTTGTCGCCCAGCCATTCCGCATCCAGGATGACCCCCAGGGGGGCTTCCGTATCCTCTACCGCGGCGAGACGCTGGTCTCCGAGATCGCGACCAGCGTCTGCAGCGATGCCGTCCCGCTGAAGTCGAAGACCGCGCGGGTCGCGCAGCCAGACGGCGGCGTCGCCTGTCAGGTCTGGTGCGAGGAGGAAGGCTTCCGTTTTCGGACGGAAATCGCGGTCAACGGCGCGGGCACGCAGGTCGAGATCACCTTCCTGACGGAGGCCCCTGCCTACCATGCGGAAGTGAAGCTGTCGAAATGGCTGCGGTTGACGCTGCCCTTCGCCCCGTGGGAGGGCGCGGCCTTCGAGGGCCTTGTCGGGCGCGCCACCGCCGAGACCAGGCGCGACGGCGTGCTCTCCGCACAGACGCCAGAGGGGCGGCTGCTGTCGTCGGACTGGCGCTTCCTGACCCTGCGCAAAGGCGACCGCAGGCTGCTCTTCGACTTCAACCCCGTCGGCCCAGGCGACTTCATCAGCATCTACAGTTTCGGCGCGGTCAAGGGCCTCTGGAATGTCCAGCGCTTTGGCGGCAACCTGCGGTTCATCGGCGGCTCCGTGCTGCCCGAATACGGCGGCCTCACAGGCGCCAAGGTGCGCATCCGCGAAGGCGGCATGGAAGACTACGACGACCTCCATGCCCTGCGCAAATTCATGTACACCGACACGCTCCCCGCGCAACGCCAGTTCTCCTTCGGCGCAAAAGTCCACGGCAAGCAGTACACCGCCGCGGGGACGGATGCCTTCGACGCCGCCCGCGGCTATGGCTGGATGGCTCCGCGCGGCCTCCGCGCCACCGCCTCCACCTCGCCAGGCGCCCTCTACAGCAGCGTCCAAGGCACCGACGGAACCTTCCGAATCGCGGGCCTCAAGCCTGGCGTCTGGCTCGTCACCCTGGGCGTCGGAAACCAGGACGGACAGGACGGCGCCTTCGCGCTCACGTGCGGCGGCCGCCGCCTCGGCGACATCCCGCTCAAGGCGGGCCAGGCCACGGTCGCGACCGTCCCCGTCTGGGTGGACGGCGACCGCCTCGACCTGGGCTTCGCGGGCGCCTTCCGCCTCTCCACCCTGAGCATCCAGCGTCTCCTCGCGAAGGCGGAGGACTTCAGTTTTCGGCGCGGCCTCTGGGTCGCGGACGGCTTCGAGCCATCCGTCCTCTTCCGCAATGTCCACTACCGCCCCGCGCCCCGCTTCGCGCTGGACATCCAGCACCTCGCCATGCCAGTCCCGGGGCAGGAGACGGCCGCGCCGCGCAAGGTGGCCCCGCGCCTCCCCGCCGCAGCCGCCGACCGCACGCGCAAGGGCCTCGAATGGCGCTACGGCGTCCGCTTCGGCAACGCCCTCGCCAACTCCGCCACCATGGCCGAACTCGATTCGCCAGATGCGTGGCGCGCCTTCTGGAGGAAGACGCTGGAGAAGCAGCCGACCGCCCTGATCGCCAGCGGCCTGCACTCCCGCCACACCTACTTCCGCCATCTGGAACGAAGCGTCGAGTTCATGCGACGCTTCGCCGCCGAGGCGCATCGGCGCGGGCTCAAGGTCATCGACCACCACGACACCACCCTGCTGTGGAACCTGGACGCGGGCTTCCGCGTGATGACCGAACGCCTCCCCGAAGTCAACCGCACCCTCGCCGACCACCTCCCCGCCGCGCAACTGTGCCTGTCGAACCCCGAGTTCAGACGCAAATACACCGAATACATCCTGGAACTCGTGCGCGCAGGAGTCGACGGCTTCATGCTCGACGAAGCCACCTTCTATGCCGACCGCTGCGGCTGCCAGCACTGCCGAGAGCGCTTCTTCCAGGACACTGGCTGGCAACTGCCGCTCAACGAGACCGACGCCTTCTTCACCAACCCCCGCCATCCGCTGCGGAAGGCCTTCCTCGACTGGCACAAGGCGCAGGTCGGCAACTGGTGGGTCGAACTGCGCCGCGCCATCGACCGCGTCAACCCCGCCGTGACGCTCCTCGTCTACACGACACACTACGGCTACATCAGCAACTACGCGACGCTGGGGATGGGCGCGGATCTCCTCGAAACCGCGCGCGGCGCCGACTTCATCGGCACCGAGATCATGAGCCGCAACATCCTGCGCTCCGCGCGCGCCATCGTCCCCTTCCGCAAGGCGAAGAACCTGCTGAAGACCGCCTACGGCATCCCGATCTGGGGGCTGGTGCAGACCCAGCCCTCCAGCTGGAACCAGTACTTCGGATGGGCGCTCCTCGCCATGCACCAGCAGAGCGCCTGGAACATCGACTCCCTCAAGGAGGACTGCCCCGTCGCCTACGCCCGCTTCGCCGCACGCCACCCCGAGGTCTTCGCGGGACGCTCCGCCGCCAGGGTCGCCCTCCTCTTCTCAGGGCGCACCCGAGACTGGTCCCCCACTGGCGGCGTCCCTGGAGAGGTCTTCGGCGTCGCCCAGACCCTCGAAGAAATGCACATCCCATACGACATCATCGGCGAAATGTCCCTCGGCACCGACGCCATGAAGCAGTACGACGTCCTCATCGCCGCAGGCGCGGGATGCCTCGCCGACGCCGAGGCCAAGGCCATGCTGGACTTCGCCCGCCAGGGCGGCACGCTCCTCCTCGCCTCCAGCACGGGATTCTACGACGAATACGGCGAGCCACGCCCCGCCTGGCCCTTCGCCGAGGCGCTGGGCGCCGCCCCCCGCCCGACCTCCACCGTCAAACTGCGGCAAATCCGCTTCCGCGGCGAGGAATACGCCTTGGAGCGCCCCGTCGTGGCATGGCCGATGCTCGCTTCGCAGACCAAGGCGCAGGTGCTCGCGACGCACGCCGTCGGCGGGCGCGACTACGCCGCGCTGCTCCAGCGTCCCTGCGGCGCAGGACGGATCCTCTACACGCCCGCCTATCTCGCCAGCCAACTCTACGCCGAAGAAGGCACCCCGGGCCGCGTCTGGAACTTCCAGCTGCCGCGCGAAATCGACCGCCTCTTCCGCGCTTTCCTCGACACCGCCGTCGGCAAAGCCCGCTTCTGGGAGACCGACGCCCCGCCCACCGTCTTCACCACCGCCTACCAACTGGACGACGGGTATCTGCTCCACTTCCTCAACGCCGCCGCTTCCGCCGCCAACGCCCCTAACAAACCCATGCCGCTGGAAAATCCCGCCCCCGCCTTCCCGCCACTGGCAAACGACATTACATTTACCATCGCGACGCCGACGCTCTCCCGCGCCGTCGCCCTCTCCAACGACTTCGAGGGCGAGCGCGAACTCCCCGCCGCCCCCGTCGGCGACGGCCGCTGGCGCATCACCCTCCCGAAAGCCCTGCTCCACGTGCACACCATAGTGCGCATCACCAAATAGCATCCCTTGGATCCCTTCGGTCCTTTGGGTCCCTCCGTCCCTTGGGTCCCTTGGGTCCCTTCAGTCCCTTCAATCCCTTGCCTCCCTGACCATCACCATCATGCGCAACCCCTTCAAAGACCTGCCGAAAGATTCGGGCGTGCTCCGCACCAACCCCATCGTCCACCGCCACGAGGGCAACCCCATCCTGACCGCGAAGGACGTCCCCTATCCCGCGACCTACGTCTTCAACGCAGGCGTCAACTACTACCAGGGCAAATACGTGATCGCCCCGCGCGTCGACCACTACGACGCGGAGCACCACACCCCCGCGCTCAAGATCGGCACGGGGCTGGGCTGGAGCGACGACGGCATCCACTGGCGGATGGAGCCGGATCTGGTGCGCGTGCACTACCACGGCAAGGTGCTGCCGTGGGTCTGCGACGCCCGCCTGACCGTCCTCGAAGGCGAACTCTACCTCTCCTTCTGCTTCGAGAACCAGCACTCCGAGCGCCCAGGCATCGCCAAATGGCGCGGAAGCGGCGTGGACTTCGACGCCGTCTGCATCGGCATCCCGCAGCAGCGCAACATGGTGCTCTTCCCCGAGAAGGTCAACGGCAAGTACATGCGCCTGGAACGCCCCTCCAACCAGTGGGGCGATCCGTTCCACATCTGGTATGCCTTCTCGCCCGACCTCAAATACTGGGGCGAGCAGGAGCTCTTCCTGGGTTGCGAGGACGTCCCGTGGGCCAACCGCAAGATCGGCGCGGGCGCGCCCCCCATCCGCACCGACAAGGGCTGGCTCCTCATCTTCCACGCCGTCGACGGCGATCCCGAACGCGCCGTCTCCGTCATCGGCGGCCGCACCTGGTGGAAACGCTATACCTGCGGCGCCGCCCTCTTCGACGGCGACGACCCGACGAAACTCGTCGCCATCACCAAGTCCCCCCTCATCGCCGCCGAGGCCCCCTACGAGACTGGCAACCCCGACCTCTGGACCGAATTCACCATCTTCCCCGAGGGCGCCCTCATCGACCCGAACGATCCCAAGACCCTCCGCATCTACTACGGCGCAGGCGACTACTGCACCTGCCTCGCCACCGTCCGACTCGACGACCTCTGGAAGGCCATGACCCCCGCCCGCCGCCTCGCCGAGCGCGCCGTCGTCCCCTGGCGCATCGAGGAATGGGACGGGAAATAGACGCCGTCGGCGGGCGTCGGCAGGTCAACTCCCGCCCCCGCTCGCCAGCAACGGCACCATATACAACGGCAGATATACCACTCCCTTCTCAACTGCCAGATTGCCCGTGTGCAGCACATACGGCGTATTCTTCAGGTTTACCCACGGGTTTTATATAAAAACGCTGTTCCCCATGAGGGCAGGTAACGACCTTAAGCCGCTTCTGGGGGCGGCGTGCGCCAAAGTGTGTGGGGCGATGCGGGTTCCCGAAGAAATGCGCGGCACGCCTAGTTAAGACCCGGTGCCCAGTGAGGGATGCCGTTGCCGGCGGCGGCCTCCCTTACGGTGCCCCGATCTCGGCGGGAGGTCGCGCATACGGCGCCAGCTTTTCCCAGGGAATGGTGACATCGGCGCTGCCCACTGCGCCGCAATACATGGTGTACGGGCGTATCCACCATGTCATCCCCTGCTCGGAAACGGACAAGGCGCGGTAGAGAAAACTCGGGTCATACTTCGCTTCAGTCTCCGGCCCGTATTTTCGGAGAAACTCCTTCCCCACCAGCGCAAACACTTTCGACAACTCCGAGGGCCGGAAATAGTCGCGTTCGGTCAGAACCCTGCCGTGCACAATGCTGAAGGGAAACGCGGCAATGGAAGAATGATTCCCATTTCCCCCGGGTGGAGGGCAAAAAGCCAACATTCGAAAGCAAATCACGGGATGTCCATACCACACGCCACGTTTCCCTTTGGCACCAAATGGACAAAACAACTCCCCTTTCGCAAAACAATCTAAGTTCGGAACATCATCACGTTCACTCGGTTTCGATCTGTCCATTTTCCTGCTATATAAATAAAACACCTCTGAGACGCCTTTCGCACCCTTCTCCGGGCTTTCCCCCCAATACTTGCTTATTTCACGGCGCAGTTCCTCCAACCCCGTCGCAGACAGCCCCAGCCCTTCCTCAGGCCACATCAGCAGGTCGTACGTTGCGCCACTCTCTGACAGTTCCCATTCCTCGTGGACAGAATATTTCCCATCGTTTACATCCGCCCCCAAGATGATCCGCCGCTCGGCAAACCACTGCCGATACTCCTCTTCATTTAGCCAGGGATCATACTCGTCATATATGTTGCTTCCCTGCATCCAGCGCGACAATCGGCCTCGCCATTTTTCCATGCGGTTCATCAGGCGCAACCACATGCCAATGGATTGGATGACGTCAACCCGATGATGACGATCATTCCAATATTTCGTCTTGGCCTGTGATCTCCATTTCGGGAAAAAATAAACAAAAGGCCCTCGAAAAGGATCCCACCAATCTATCGCCTCGGGCCCCCAGGCTTTCCCACCTCCCCCGTCATCACCCGCCAGCACCAACGCACCAAATGCCATCAGCACAAGAAAAGCTTTCGCCAAAACTCTCATCCGTTCTTTCCCCTCGTTGTCGTTTGATTCCAGTGGCGTCGGCTGACACCAGCCGACTATGCTCTATTACCGCAAAAACGGGAAATCTTACACCATCGGATCATCCAAAACACGTTTTCTATCGCTGTCCCCCATGAGGGCAGGTAACGACCGCAAGCCCGCTCCTGGGACCGACGTGTGCCCAAGCGTATGGAGCGATGCAATCCCCGAAAAAAGTGCAACTGCGCATCTCCACGGTAGCCGCAAATTGCCAGATTTCAGAAGCCGTTCTGCTCTCCGAAATGGCGGTTTTGCCACCCCTTGGAGAACAGAGCGAAATGCAAACGTTCACCAGTCCTTGCCCAAGATTCTTTCGACGTTGCGATACAGGATGTTGCGCATGTCGTCCTCGCTGATGTCAGCGGAGATGACACCGCCGACGGCCTGGTATTCGTCAAACCAGGGCATATCCGTGCCGTAGAGCAGCCTTTCGCTGCCCACCAGGCCGACCAGTTTTTCGATCAGTCCGCATTCGCCGGGGATAGCCGTCAGTTCCAGCCAGACGTTGCCGGCACTCTCCTTGACGCAGCGCTGGGCGTAGTCCCAGGCCCCGCAAATGCTGTGTCCGGCGAAGAATTTGACCTTCGGCCACTTCGTGACCAGCTCCAGGGTGACTTCGCCGCCATCGTAGGGCGAATGGCTCCAGGTGTGCATCAGGATGGGCAGGCCGCGTTCGGAAGCGAAGTCCAGCGCGTACTCATACGCGGGGTCGGTCAGCGCCACCTTGTGGTAGTCGGGCAGGAACTTCAGGCCGATGGCGTAGGGCTGCCATTGGTCGAAGCAGCGCAAATCCTGCCGCATGCGTTCAGGGAAATTGGGGTTGATCCCCACATACATGCGGAGAATGTCGGGGTATTCGCGGCAGATTTCCGCCGTGTGGCGGTTGCTTTCCGTGCCCATGAGGGCCTCGTGGTGGCTGAAGCAGAACCTGCGGACCCCGATCCGCTTCATATGGCGCACCATGGAGGCGGGGTCGCTGCGCGCCATGAAGATCCCGTAGTGCCTGCCCATGTGGCCGTGCATGTCGTAGATGGGGAAATCCGCACGTCCGTTCTTCCAGAAGGCCTCGGCGATGGAGCCTGTTTCTTCCCAGATGGATGTTTTCATGAAAGCGCCTCCGACAGCATTTGCTCCAGGTTTTTCCCTGCGATTCGGGCGATGTCGTCCAGATCCAGCCCCGACTGCTTCAATTGCAGCATGGCGGAACCCTGGTTGTAGCGGGGGAAACTGCTGCCGAACAGCAGCCGTTCCGCACCGTACTTCTCCGCCAAATCGCGGATCCCTTCGGGAACCCAATACCCCGAATGCTCGAGATGGGAATTCGGGTAGGCTTCCAGCAGGGGACGGATGTACCTGTCGTTGCCCCATTTCTCCCCGCCATGGAAAATGCAGAGCAGGTCGGGGAACTCCTGCAGGAAGGCGTAGAGTTCGTTCCACTTGCCGCTGAAGCAGTCGAGCAGCACGGGGACGTGGAGTTTCTGGGCCGTGTCCAGGTACTTGCCAATCGTGAGGCGGCAGGCAACATAGCGGTGCGCGTAGGGATCCAATGAAATGGCGCGGGCGCGGCTCTCCTTCATGGCCGCAAAGAAGGCGTCCGGTTCAGGCAACTCACCGCACTGCGTGGGCAGAATATACCAGACGCCCGTGAGACGCCTCTCGGGATCCTCGTCACCCAGCATCTGGCAGATCTTCTCATTGGCGTTTTCCGCGCCCAGCGAGGCAGCCCCGTTGTGCTTGACCAAGGCACGGTCCACGCCGCACCGGTCCATTTCCGCCAGCAGCGCGGCCACCCCGGGCCTGGGCCCGGTAATCGTATCACCGACGCCGCACGCGGCATCGAAAAACATCAGATCCTTCATTCGTCTCTCCTTATTTCGCGTACTCACCCATGACCTTCTCAAAGGCCTGGCAACAGCGCTCCAGGTCATCCTGCGGAAGCATCAACCACGTCAAGTCAAACATGAGGAGTTCATTCGAGACAATCCGCTCCGCGTTGTCGCAACTGACGAGCCGGTACATGGACTTGGGCACCGACCAGAGCCGCTGCCGGTACATGGGCGCACCCCAGCCCATGGTGATGCGCACCCCTTCCGCCTTCAACGCTTCATGCACCTTCGTGTGGTCGATTCCCGGACGCAGCGCGGCGGGGTCGACCCTCAGGGGGAACTGGTAGTAACTCTGCAACGTCGCCTTCTTGCCGCGGGCCTGCATCCGGATTCCGGGAATGGCGTCCAGCCGTTTCCGCAGGAACTCCGCGTTCCTGGCGCGAAGCAGAGTGTGTTCCTTCAGGTGCTTCAACTGGTCCAGCAGGATGGCGGCCTGGAAATCGGTGAAGCGGTAGTTGCGGCAGATCAGGCCCTCCGGCGGCGGCGTGTTGGCCTTGCCCTGCCTGGCGGCGTAGGGGTAGCCGATGTGGGAGAGGCGCCCCAGTTTCTCGTTCAACTCGGCGCTCTTGGTGATGCACGCGCCGCCTTCGCCGGAGGCCATGGTCTTGCTCTGCTGGAAACTGAAGGAGCCGACGTCGCCGAGCGTGCCGACGTGATGCCCGTCCCACTCGCCGCCGTGGGCATGGGCGCAGTCCTCAATCACCGCGATCCCGTGCTTTTGCGCGATGGCGTTGATGCGGTCCATGTCCGCGAGGGAACCGAAAAGATGGACGGGGATGACGGCCTTGGTTTTCGGCGTGATGGCCTCCTCAAAACGGTCGGGGTCCATGCAGAGGGTGTCGCCCTCGATATCGACAATGACGGGGGTGGCGCCGCGGTAAACCACCGCCTCGCCCGTGGCAATCCAGGTGTGCGCGGGGACGATCACCTCGTCCCCCGGCCCGACTCCCAGTGCCAGCAGCGCCATTTCGAGGGTGACGGTGCCGTTGGCCATCAGGCTGCATCCCGCGGCCCCGGTGTATTCGGCAAAACGCTCATTGAACTCCATCTCCAGCGGGGCATAGAAAGACCATTTCCGACTGAGGTAGATCTCCTTGAGGGTTTCCGCGGTTTCCGGGTAGATTGGCGGCCAGGCAGGCACCTGCGCGGGCTGTTCAAAGACGGGCTTGCCGCCATCAATCGCCAGTGTCATTGTTGTATCTCCTTACTTAAGTGATTATCAAGGGAAAAGGAACGATTCAGTACGACCCCGAAAGGGTCAATGCAAAGGGCGACACCAGCAACCCGTCCGCGCCGCCGAGATTGGCCACCATCGGATTGTTGCTCCAGGCATAGCGCACCTGGGCGGGCGTCGCCGTCAGCCATCGCCCCCAGGCCTCCGATTGCGGCCCCGGCAGTTGCGTCACCGGAATCTGAAACAGGCGCATTCTTGTCTGCATCATCACAAGAAAAGATTGCTTGAAGCGACCTCGTATGGACAGATGAGCGAATCTAAAAGAAAAGAACTCATCTGTAAACTAACGATACAATACACCCATTTGGAGGTTTGGAGACCGATGCCGATGTATTCGACATGCGCGGTTCCCCGAAATGGGCGGTTTTGCCGATCCGCCTGGGGAACAGCGCGCCTGCCGAAAAACAACTGGGCCCATGGGACCGCGATACGCGGTCCCATGGGCCCAAGGGTTTCCAGCCGTCCTGGCTACTCCAGCACCATCTCCACCCCTGTGAAGTTACGGTAGTCGTTGCTGCGCAGGAATGTGAAATGCTGGAAGTCGCCGTCCATGGCGCGGTTGCGGCCGAAGTTGAAGCGGATGGGCGCCTTGCCCAGGTCCGCGAGCGGGAGGGCGGCCTCGATGACCATGGTGGTGCCTTGGATGACGGTGCGCACGGCGGGCTGCGCCAGCGTGCGGAAGGCCTTGCCAGGCCCTGGCCCCGCGTTCCACTGCGCATATTGCTTCACGCTGCCAGTCAGGATGTACTGCACGTATGCCTCGCCCTGCCCCGCGCCGTTGAAGTAGCATTCGAGGCCGTCGTTGTACCACGCCTGCTTCTGGGGATTGACGGTGAAGCCCCCCTCCTTGGGCTCCTCGAACTCCGCCGCGAGGTAGAGCATCTTGCCGTCATGAAGCAGCCGCACCTGCGTCTTCGGCGGCTTCACCACGGGATTGCCCAGCAGCGTGAAGCCGTCCAGCACTGGCGCCTTCCGCCAGGCGGCCTCGCCCAGCGCGCCGTCCACCTTCGGCGCCTCCGTCGTGCGCGGCACGACGATGCGCCTGACCTCGGCCTTCGCCACCGCGCCCTTGACGAAGAAGGGCTCGACCGCCTTCGCGCCTGCGGGCAGCGAGTCGCGCGATTCGAGGACGGTAAGCGCCATCCAGCGGTCGGGCGTCGCGTTCTGCCACAGGAGCGTCAACAGCAGTTTTCCGTTCCAGCCTGCTGGTGCGCCCAGCGCCTGGAGGTCGAGCCACATTTCCTCCTCCGCGATGCCCGAATCCGCGAAGTTCGAGATGACGGCCATCTTCTGCGGCACGCACGCCGCTCCCCAGCGCGGATCAATGTTCGCGCGGTTCACCCGCACATTCCCGATGGAGGCGAAGGTGCGCTGGCTCCACTTGCCGTCCGCCCCCGCGAAGTCCAGCATCAGCCCCATCGCGCTGGAGGGATTGTCGTACTTGACGCCGATGCCGCGCATGCCCTGGCGCGGGCCGTTGTTGCGGAACCAGGCGACATTGCCCTGCAGACGCACCCGCACATAGCGGCGGCACGCGAGTTCCAGCCCCGCCGCGAACATGTTCCAGTGCGTCAGGTAGTTCGGCAGCGTCGAGACCTGCGCCAGCGCCGTCATCGGATCCGTCTTCGCCTCGCCGCACCCCTCCGAGGCCGCCGTGTGCGTGCCGAACACCTGCACGCCTGGCGCGCTTTCGGTGGCGGAATCGAACGCCGCCGACCGCATCTGCACATTGGCGTGCTTCAGACGCTGGAAGCGCGGCAGGGCGGGCGTCCCCTGCGCCAGGCGGAACTTCGCCTCCGCCAGCACCGTGCCGTCCTCGCCATACGCCCGCGCGACATAGTCGCCGCCAGTCACATCCGAGGGGATTTTCGCCGATTCCTCGCAGCCCGCCGCGCTCCACACGGCGTCCCCCTGCTGCTCGACCTGCACCGTGACACCCGCCTGCGCGGGCGCGAACGACAGTTTCAGGTCGCCGCCCGGGCGCCCCGCCTGCACCGCGAGCCGTCCTGCCTTCGGCGCGCCCGCGAGCGCCTCATAGCGCAACTCGACCGCGCTCTCCCCCTGCGGCACCGCCGCAACCGCGAGCCGCGTCCCCGACGCGAAGA
>JAEEGL016551502.1_pt1 | contig 32573 bp, 25 predicted proteins | sample 9134231 | NCBI WGS metagenome assembly JAEEGL01 (sample SAMN16246548, study PRJNA631951) | gut metagenome | biome: gut microbiome; feature: rumen; material: fiber-attached | host: Bos | place: Iran: Karaj | collected 2018-10
AGCCGAAGCCAAAGCTGAAGAAGCTAAGGCGGCTGAGGAGCCCAAAGCGCCCGAGATAAAAGAGGTGGTGATTGGCGGCAAAACCTGGATGGCGGCTAACCTTGCGGTTACAGTTGATAGAGATGGCAAAAAGGTCACCTGTTATGCCGATACCACCAAAGATGCCGATTTTGTGAAAAAATACGGCTGCTTATATAAATGGGACGAAGCTAAAAATATTTGTCCGGCCGGCTGGCATCTGCCCACTAAAGCCGACTTTGAAAGCCTTTTAAAAGCCAGCGGCAGTAATAATAACAAAAAAATGCCCAACCCGGCTTTCCAGGCTTTGGTTGCCAAAGAGCCGATTTGGCAGAGCGAACACAGCGATAAAGCTACAAACAGCAGCGCCTTTGGGGCGCTCCCGGCCGGCCACTGGAACGGCACTAACTATGACCTTTTGGGCAGTTTTGGCTATTTTATGTCGGCTACCGAGTATGAAGAGGAAGAGGCAGATTGCATCTATATTCTGAATCTTGGCGAAGGCTTTGCCAATGTAATTAACGATGACAGGGCTTACGCTTACTCGGTGCGCTGTATCAAAGATTAAAAAGGCCATAAGCTGTCAGCTGGGCAGCAGCGAGGCGATTAAGCCACCGCTCTCTCTTTCTTTCTTTCTTTCTTTCTTTCTTGGGAAAAACCTCTGCCTGCGAATTATGGGCTCTGCCTTCTGAACCGCCTATGGCTTAGCCGGAGCTAGCCGCCCCGGCACCCTGCCTGAGCTCGGTAGTCAGTTGCTTTTTTATTGACATTTTGCGGAGCCCCTCCCTGTATCGTGGAGGGGCGATTTTTAATGATTTCCACTACTTGAGGAGGAGAAGTCCGCTTGGCCGGAGCGTCTGCCCGCGAAGACAAGATTCCCCTGCTTTGTCGACTATACTCGACAATTTTGCCAATTTTTGTCGACTATACTCAACAAAATTAGCCGATTATTGCGGAGTATAGTCGATAGCGATGGCTACCGTCGCTACCCCCTAAAGAAAGTCCTTCACATGGGAGTAATCTTGCACTATTATTGCGCCGTCTGGTTATGGGAATCGGACAATTGCCAATATGGAGTGAAAAAATGGCTGTAAGTTACAAAGAATTAGGTCTTGTCAATACCCGTGAAATGTTTGCCGCTGCTATCAAAGGCGGTTTTGCTGTTCCCGCTTACAATTTTAATAATATGGAGCAGCTCCAGGCTATCGTCATGGGCTGTGCCGAGTCTGATTCGCCTTTTATTTTGCAAGTTTCTTCCGGCGCTCGTAAATATGCCAATCAAACCCTTTTGCGCTATATGGCGCAAGGTGCCGTCGAGATGATGAAAGAGGTTAATCCGCATTTAAGATTTGCTCTTCACCTCGACCACGGCGATACTTTCGAGCTTTGCAAATCCTGTATCGATAACGGCTTCTCTTCCGTGATGATCGACGGCTCCAAATATAATTTTGAAGAGAATGCCGCTCTCACCAAGAAAGTGGTGGAGTACGCCCACCAATTTGATGTTACCGTTGAAGGCGAGCTCGGTGTTTTGGCCGGTATCGAAGACGAAGTTTCTTCTGAAAAATCGCACTATACCCAGCCCGAAGAGGTGGAAGCTTTTGTGGCCAAAACCGGCGTTGATTCTCTGGCTATCTCCATCGGCACTTCCCACGGCGCCATGAAGTTCACCCCTGAGCAATGCACCCGCAATGCCGACGGCGTTTTGGTGCCCCCGCCGCTGCGTTTTGATATTTTGGAAGAGATTGAAAAGCGTATTCCCGGTTTCCCGATTGTGCTTCACGGCTCTTCTTCCGTGCTGCCCAAATATGTAAAGATTATCAACAGCAACGGCGGCGCTCTGAAAGATGCCGTGGGTATCCCCGAAGAGCAACTGCGTAAGGCTGCTAAATCGGCTGTTTGCAAAATCAACATTGATTCCGATGGGCGCTTAGTGATGACCGCTATCTGCCGCCAGATTTTTGCCGAAAAACCGGCCGAGTTTGACCCGCGTAAATACTTGGGCCCGGCCCGCGAAGAGCTCAAAAAGATGATTATTGCCAAGAATGAAAACGTTCTCGGCTCTGCCGGCAAAGGCAAACTGATTTGGGGCGATAAATAACCTCTTACTCATAGGAACTATTATGAATCGTGCATGCCGAACAGGTTTATTGGTAGCGGCGCTGCTTCCAGCTTGCGCTGTTTACCATTATGAAGACCACCTGCCCGGGGAAAACGTAGTTTTTAAGGATGCGGCTGGTAGGTCCTCAGAAGGTGGCGGAGCTGATAGTGCGATAGTGGTTGAGAATAACAATCCGAGTACTGCGCCTTCTGCAGTGGAAGCGCCGGCTGCTACCGAAACCGCCGACCCCAGCGACCCCAATGCGCCTCCGGCTTGGACCAAGAAAACCTCTTTTGACGCCATTGAGCGCAGCAAGCAGGTTTATTATGGTGTAGGGCGCTTTTATTATCAGGCTCCAACCAAAAAGGAGCTCGATAAAGCGCGGGCTCAGGCTGATGAACGGGCTATCTTGGAACTAACTAAGATTGTGCGTGCTTCCACCAATATAAAAGGCGACCTGGACGGTGTGGTAATCCAGGAAACATGGCAGGACAATGCCCAGATGGCTATTTATAGTCTGGCCAAGTACACAGTTAAATAAATTTTACCGCATCTTTTGAACTTTCCTTCACGCGCTTTCTATGCTAGGAAAAAGCAGGCTTTTATTAGCCCGGCTTTTCTTATAACTAAAGAGGGTTTTTGCTGTGCTTTGTTATCGCTGTGGTTCTCATGTTCCTGACGGAGCAGCTAAGTGTATGGTGTGCGGTCAGCCGCTATCAGGTAATCGCCGGCCGGCGGCAGCTAGTGAAGATAAAGCCAAAGGGCCCGGCCCTTTGAGTGATGGAGAGCTCTTTGCCGATCGTTATTTGATTCATGAACTTATAGCTATCGGTACTATCGGCTGGCTCTATAAAGCTTAGGATCAGGACCTTGATTTAGAAGTAGCCGTTAAAATAATCTCACCCAAGCTCTTGCAAGCGCCGGAAGAACAGGAAACATTTCTTGATGCTGTGAAACGGGCGCGGAAAATACGCCATACGAATATTATCCGCATTTATGATTCCGGCAATGAAAAGGGCAATTTTTATTATACAATGCCCTTTATTAACGGCCTTTCGCTCGATAAGGTGATTTCGCGGCGCCAGGAAAACGGCTCGACGTTTGCTCCCGGCGAGCTCTATAGCCTTTTTAGCCAGCTAGCAGCTGCTATTGATGCTCTTAAGCCATACGGGCCGCTTTGTTCGGTAAAACCGGCCGGTATTTTGGTCTCGGCCAATGCTTTGCGCCTTACCGGTGTGCCGGATTACCAGGGCTTGCCCCATTTCCCTTATGTGGCGATGCAGCAAAAGCATGGTCTTTTAGGGTATTTGGCTCCCAGCGTGCAAAAAGTCGGAGAACCGGTAAATAGCTGTGCCGATATTTATTCCATGGCCGTTATTTTGGGTGAAATGCTCACCGGTTTTCGGCCCAGTGATGAGCGGGCTTCTTTTGAAAAGAGCGCTACCTCTTTGGCTGCCCCGGTGCGAGAAGCCATTATCTCAGCTCTCTTATCGGAAGAGATGAGTGCCAGTGAATTTGTAAATAGAGCTTTTCCGGAAGAGGCCGCCAGAGAGCAGGCGGCGGCTATGGCCGCGATAGATGGGCCGACGGAAGTAGATATTTCGTCGGCTGCCGGTTTGGCGGCAGAAGCAACTGTTTTGCAACCTATAGAGCCGGAAGTTCAGGCGCCTGTGGCGCCGCCGGCTCCGGCTCCTGCTCCGGCTCCTGCTCCGGTGCCTGCGCTAGAGCCTGTGGCTGAACCTGCTCCTGCCCCAATGGTTGATGAAGGCTCTATGGGTGGAGAGGAGATGGAAATCAGTGCCGATGATTTTGAAGAGGAGTTGCCGCCGGCTATTCCTACCTCTGAAGCATTGATTCCCCCGGCTCCCCCGGCTTCGCCGGCTCCGCTGTTGCCACCGGCTATCCCGGTAGTTAGCGCGGCCGCGCTTACTAAATCCAGAGAGCTGCCTTTGCCGGAATTAACGGCCGGCGAGCCGCCTAAAAAATCCCGTGGTGTTATTTATGTTATCTTGGGCATATTGCTTTTGGGTGCTATTGCCTGCGGGGCTATTTGGGCTCTTTATTACCGCCCTGTTGAAAAAGTAGCTGAAAGTAACAAAGCTCTTGATGCGGCGAGTGATACAGCTATAAGCAGTGAGACTGTGGCCCAGACACCAGAGCCGGAGGCCAAAGCCGAAAATAATCGCAATAATAGGCGGGAAGAGCGCCAGGCGCGTCAGGGGCGCGGGCAAAATCGCGGCAATAGTGCTTCCCAGGAGCGCGGCAACGAAAAGAGCGATAAAAACGAGCCGCCGGCCAAGGCTGCCAAAGAGGCGGATAAAGCTAAAGACAGCGGGGCGGCCGCTAAAAATTCGCCGGCTGATAACCAGCCGAAAGAAGAACCTAAGAGCGCTTCTAATGTTGAAACCACACCGGTAAATAATCAACCGCAGTTAGCAGGCAAAGCCCAGGTAGCCAAAGAAGATGACGCCGGACAAAATAGTGAAGCTAAAAAAGTGGTCAGCAAGAATCTCGGTGGCGGGCTGGCCGATATTTTTGGCGCTGAGGGCGGCGCGGCCGGCGGTGAAAAAGCCGGTTCCTGCCCGGCCGATATGATCTATATTCCGGCCGGCTCATTTAAAATGGGTACAGCGACAAATGATAGTATGCGCGGCTTTGACGACAAGGACTTAACCACTAAATATGTTAAGGAATTTTGTATAGATATATATGAATATCCCAATAAAGAAGGGGCCAAAGTCACCCAGAGCCTCTCTTATGGCCAGGCTTTAAAACATTGCCAGCAAAAGGGCAAACGTCTTTGCAAAGAAGAAGAATGGGAAAAGGCCTGTAAAGGGCCGAATAATTACCGCTTTCCCTATGGTAATCGCTATAATGCTACGCAGTGCAACATGACAAAAGGTGCGGCCAATGCCGGCCAGTATTCCCGCTGTAAGAGCGGTTATGGGGTGATGGATATGGCCGGTAATGTGGCAGAGTGGACATCCACCAAACTTGAGCCCGATTTGCCGGATCGCATCTATAAAGGCGGCGCTTATGGCCTTGCCGACTGGTCGGGGCGTTGTGCTTCCCGCTTTGCCGATGATCCCAATTCTCACCAAGCTATTATGGGTGTGCGCTGCTGTAAAAATGCCCTTTAAAAACCTAGCTCTTCTTTAGGAGGAAAAATGAAATTTGCTCGCCTCCGCTTTTTAGCCTCTATAGTAATAATTTTTGCTTTTTCCGCTTGTGCCGGCCGGGCAGTGTCGCCGGAACTTTTAAAAAATGCCCGCGTAACGCTCGAGCAGGGAAATCACCACCAAGCTTATAATGAACTCAAAGAGTTGGTTGATAAATACAAACTCTCTTATGAACTGGTTTCCCTCCATGTGCAGGCCGGGCTTTTGGCCCAGGATTTAGAAGGGCTTAAAAAGCAATACGACGGCGACAGCGAATGGGATTTATATGGCCGGGGTATGTGGCAGGCGGCTATCGGTGATTATATGAGCAGTATTTCCTCTTTTCAAAAGGCTTTGCTCATTAATCCCAAAGAGCCGGAGCTCTATTACCGCCTGGCCATTGCTTATCTGGAGTCCGGTAAATACCAGGAAGCACTGGAGTATTTTGCCCTGGCCGAGCGTTATGGTGTAAATAGTCCCAAGCTGCCCATAAGGCGCGCTATGGCCTATGCCGGCTTGCAAAAATATGATGAAGCCATGGCCGAGCTGGTTAAAGGCCTTACGACAGAGCTTAGCCGCGAAGATTTGCAGAAATATATTGATTATTCCTTTAATATTGTTAACAAGAGGCGGAATATTAACCAGCGTGAAATGGAAGCCATTTTGCCAATTCTCGGGCAGCTTACCACGCCGGATAGCGATATCGATAGTGTTTTGGTGCCCTTGCAAAATCTGATGCAACGCTTTCCCAATTCGGCGCTGCTCCATGCCGTTTTGGGACTCTATTATTTAAAAAGTCATGATGATGCCAAGGGTAACGAGGCCATAGACCGCGCTATTTCTTATGACCCGCAAGACCCATATCCGCCTTTAATTCTCGGTGAATATCTTTTAGAAGGGCAAAATCCCCAGGCCGCTATGCCCTATCTGAAAAAGGCCGAAGCGGCTAATCCTCTGGACATAAGAGCGGCCAAAAGTCTTCTTAATTGTGCGCGGAGCATAGGCGATCGCCAGACAGAACAAGAAATGCTCCTCCTTTTGTCGCGCCTTGACCCCTTGGAAATAGGCTATATTAAATCGCTGGCTACTTATGCTCAGGGTGAAGGTAAATTGGAACTTTCCGCTTCTTATTATCAAAAAGCCTTGCAACACGATAAACACGATTTGGCAGCTCTTTACGGACTGGCGGCCATCAGCTGGGAAAAAGCCAGAGTAGCTAAGACAGCAGCCGAAAAGAAAGAGCATATTGCTTTAGCCCGTTCTTATTTAAAGCAGCTTTTAGCTGATGCTCCGGAGCATATCCAAGGCCTGCAATTACAAAAAGCTATAGATAATTATCAAGTAAATTAAGAGCCGTTTTTTTGACCGTTTTTTTTAGAGCGGTTAGAGTCCTCCCAACATGTGGCTTGTCATAAAGGAGGACGCCATGAGCAATGTAATGAGTGAAGCCCAAGAATTAATCGAGGCTCGGCTGGCTGAGTTGGAGCCTGGTAGCCCGCGCTATGAAGTTTTGCGTTCGGCCAGAGATTTTAAGGCCGCCTGGATTGATTTGGGTGAAAAGTTAACCATGGTGCTGGAACAAAAGCTCTATGATGATTGGGGCTATAGCACCTACGAAGAATACTGCGAAGAAGAGCTCAGAATTCGTAAAGGCACAGCTTATAAACTTACCAGGAGCTATAGCTTCCTGCGCGATAATGAGCCGCAGATTTTAAGCCAAAATACTATTACCGCTACCGTGCCGCAATACGAAGTTGCCGACCTTTTGCGCCAGGCTCACGAGAGCGATAATATTGATGAAAATACTTATGAAGAGCTAAGGCAACAGGCTTTTCAGCCCGATACCACCAAAGCCTCCTTTTTGCGCCAGGTGCGCGAGGCCGACCCGGAGACTTTTAAGCCAGCCAAACCGCCGCGCCCCAATCAGGAAGCCAGAAAAGCGCTTTCTATGGCCCGCCGCCTGATGGCCGTTATGGAAAGCATCGAAGATCTCAGCGGTTCGGCTATGGATGGCATTAAGGATATCATTGTGGAGCTGGAAGAGAAGCTCTCTGTTAAGAGCAAATAATTTTCTTTTAAAAACCGCTCATACTTATCTGGAAAATATTCTGCTGAAAAAACTCACTTTTTCTCCGTTAGCCTGGCGGATGGCCAGGCTCATCTCTCTGGTGCTTTTAAAGCGCTCGGCCGGGTTTTTGGCCATAGCTTTTAAAGCAACCTTCATGAGGAGGGGGGAAATTTCTCTTTCTACCGCTGAGAGTTTGAGAGATTTTTCCAGGTGGGCAGCCATAAAACCGGCGGTATTTTCCGCCGTAAAAGGTGTGCGCCCCAAAAGCATTTCGCTAAAAAGCAGGCCCAGCTGATAAATATCGGTGCGCTCGGTAAGTTTTTGGCCCAAAATCTGCTCCGGTGCCAAAGCTATGGGGGTGCCGACAATTATGCCGTAAGCTGTGCGCGAACTCTCGGCATCAAGCTCTTTAATGGCGCCAAGGTCTAACAAAATCGGCTGGTCTTTAGCGGCCAGAATAACATTTTCCGCTTTGATATCGCGATGAATAAGGCGGGCTTTGTGCAAGGTGCCAACGGCGTCTAACAGAGTGAGCATGATAGAACTGGCTACCGGCGGAGCAAAAGATCCAATACTCGCCAGTTTTTCGGCCAGAGTGGGGCCTTCTATATAGGGCATTACATAATAAGGCTCCGGAGAATTGCCAACCGCGAGCACCTCTATGAGTGCCGGATGATGCACCTCGGAAAGAGTTTTTATTTCCAGCCAAAAGCGGCTCAGACCTATTTCACTTTCAGCCCGCTCGCTCTTTAATAATTTTACGGCCACTTTGGCGCCGCTTTCTTCGTCGGTAGCCAGATATACTTTGGACATACCGCCTTCGCCGATAAGGGCTCCAAGGCGAAAGCGGCCGCCTAAAAGCTCATTTTGCGGCGCGGTAAGCGTGGCTCCGCAATAGAGGCAGAAAGGCATATCATCTTCATTGTTTTGCCCGCATGCTTTGCAAGTAAGCATCGAATATCCTTGTGCTATTTTAATTCTGTGAGACCGCCCCAGGTGATTTGGCCGCTTTCATTCAATTTGGATATCCAAATATGCTTTACAGCTTCGTGGCGACCGGCGGAAAGCTCCAAGGTAACTTCACCCAGATTTAGGGAGACTCCAAGTTCAAGAGCTTTGGAGAGTGTAGTGCCGCTCACCGGCCCGCTCTCAATTTTGTTTAGAGCGGCTAAGAAGAGCCTGGTAGCCAGGTAACCTTCAAAGGAGGTGCTATCGGCCTCGCCGCCTTCGCTGTATTTATTTACCGCTGCATTATATTCGCGGGCGATGGGGGAGGCAGTGCGATAATCAGGTACCAACTGGCTGATAGTTATATTGAATTTTTTAACCTTAAATTCTTTTAAAAGTTCGGCCAGCGCCTCCGTGCCAACAATCGACATGGTAACAAAATGGGGATGAAAGCCGCCATCATCAAGTTGCTGCACGAGATTGGCCAGCGGATCATAGGTGGCAATAGCTATTATGGTGTCTATTTTGTCGCGTGCAGCCAAAAAAGTGGCCGCAGCGGCGGAAACATCGAGGGAATTAGCAATATAAGAGGCGCGCGGAAGTTGTTTGGGATCGCTTACGCCCAGGGCTTTTAATGCCTTATTTACGCCGATGAGTCCGCTGGTGCCAAAAGGTCCCTCTTGGTAAAAAACGGCGACCCGCTTGGGGTCGAGATGCTCATTTTGGGCTAGGTAATTAATGAGCGTTTCGAGTTCATTGCTGTAGCGCGGGCGGTAGGTATAAACCAGCTCCTCCGGCGGCACACGGTGCAAAAAATCGGCTCCGGAAAGCGGGGCAAAAAAGAGAGATTTGTTGTTTAAAACCATAGCCCTGGTTTGGGCAGTGGCCGCTGTACCGGTAACGCCCAGTATTACCGGCGGATTATCTTTAAGGAGCTTTTTCACGTTATCTTCGGCTAATTGGGCGTTGTAGCCGTCATCCAAAGCTTTTAGCTTTATTTCATAAGGCTCATTTTTTTTGTTGTATTCGCCGATAGCCGATAAAATACCTTCGCGGTAGGAAATACCGATTTCCCGGTTTAAGCCGCTTAAAGAGACGCTCATAGCCATAGCCAGCGTTTTTTTGGGGCCATTAAACTTTTTCTCTTCATCTTTAGGCATAAGGAAAAAGAAGGCACCGACCAGTACCAGCAAGATAATAACCAGCGAGCTTATTATGATAGGTGTATTACTACGTGACGGTAGTTCTACCGCGCCGCTGGCAGTACCTAAAGTCCAGGTATCGCGGCGCATACTTAAGGTGGTGCTGTGTTTGGCAAATTCTTGAAGCAGTTCATCCCAACCTGCCGGCATATTTTCGCCTTTATATAAATCATAAAGATGGTTAAGCCAGTCTTCATCGGCTGTCGGCGCCAGATTTTTCAGCTCTTCCGGGGATGAGGGAGTGTAATCCGGGCGGCCGGTAGCTATTTTTAGGCCTAACGCCGCCAGCTGGCGGGAAATTTGCTTGAAGCCTGGGCGGTTATCGGAAGCTTCGCCGAGCACTACCTTGAGCAATTTTTTGTTGTCACTGGTGGAAACAATAAAAAAATAACTTGGTTTAATATCGCCGAAGATGAGGTCATGCGTAGCCAGAACATTAATCGCCTGAGCCATTTGGTAAAAAATTTGTTCTATTTGCCAACGGGCCAGCGGGGCAGACTCGCTAAGCCATTCCATGAGGGGCTTGCCTTCAAGAAATTCTAAAACAACTATTAGCTCCAGTCCGTTTTTGGCGACATCAACCACGGCAGCCAAATTGGGGTGTGATACTTTCCCGCAGTTTAAAACAGCTTGACAAGCTTTGTCCTGCTCTCTGGCATTGGAAAATTTATGAATAATTATTTCAACTTTACGCCCAAGAGGCTGCTGCACGCCGAAATAGCGCTTTATATGGTCGTTGGAAAATTTGAGCTCTTTTAATTCGTAACTGCCAAGTAGTAAGTCCATGATACTCTCCACAAGTTCCCGAGGCGCACTATAACAAAAGGCCGATAAATTTGGCAATTGCAGAAGAATGAAGGATAAAAAGGTCCAAGATGCGGAAAGGCGGAATAAATGAGCGCGGAAATCACATAGTTTTTTGGGCAGCTTTGGCGGCTCTGGCGGCTTTCATGGCTTCCAGTTTGGCTTTAGCGGAAACATCCACGCTGTCTTTGCGCAAAGCGGCGAGCTGTGAATCGAGGTCGCCGTCTTTGAGCTCTTTGTTAAGCTGAGCTTTGGCTTCCAGATTTTTGATATTTTCGCGCACGCTGTCGAGAGCTTTCATATCGTCATCAACGCTAAGCCCTTCGAGTTGCTCTTGCACCTGAATGCGGGCTTTGGCACTGGCCATTTTGGCCAAATTGCGATCTTTCTCGTCTTTGAGTTCCTGAATTTTGGCCTGAACTTCCTGGAGAGAAGATTTAGCGGAGTCGGCATCATCGGCAGCCTGTTTTAACTGGGCAGTTAAATCGGCAATTTCAGCTTCCAATTTTTCCTGCTTTTTAATGAGGATAACGGCCAAATCATCACGACCGGAATCAACGGCTGTTTCCAAATCGCCGTTTACCTGGTCGAGGTTCTTTTGAGCATCTTTCAGGCGGGCATCGATATCATTGCGCCGGCTGATGATGGACGCTGTGGCGGTTTTTAAAGCATTATATTTTTCCACCATGGAGTTAATACTGTTTTCGTAGGCGATTTCCGGATGTTCGGCTTCTACGTTTTTAATCCATAAGCTGGTGAATCCGCGCCATAAATTTGCTAGTCTTCCAAAAAATCCCATTACTGCCTCCTATGCATAACTGCATATTGCAAAAGTCACCCTTAGATACTACTCTTTTTCCATTACTTCAAGAGATAACTAAAAAAATGTTATATTTTCCCTCCGGGCGCACATCAGGCGAATAAAAAATGACAATGAAGCTCTTCTGTGTTAGACTCCGGCAGCTCTCTTTCCTAGGCCTACAGGGAATGAAGAGTAAATACTAAGGGAGTAATAATGCTGATTTTTATTATAGAACTTATTGCCGGTATGGCGCTGCTTTATTTTGGCGGCGATTGGCTCGTGGACTCTTCCAGCCACCTGGCGCGGCGTCTTGGAGTTAAGCCTTTGGTTATCGGCCTTACCATTGTGGCTTTCGGCACATCCTGCCCGGAACTTTTGGTCTCCACCATTTCGGCTTTAAACGGGCAGGACAGCGTGGCGCTCGGCAATGTGGTGGGCAGTAATATTACCAATATTGCTTTGGTGCTGGGGCTCGTGGCTCTTTTAAAGCCGATACCGATAGAAAAAACGCTTCTCAAAAAGGAGTACCTCATCACCCTGATTGTAGCTTTTATTCTTTTGGCCTGCTGTCTCGATTTTAATGTCTCCCGCTTAGATGGCGCGCTGCTCACCCTGGGCGTGATTATTTTTACTTTCTGGGCCATTTGGGATGCTAAAAAGAACAAAGCGCCACTACCTAAAGAGGTAGCCGAACTGGCGGCCGATACCCCCGAAACTGCCGGCGAGGCTTCCTCTGCCGGCAAAGAACTGGCTAAAGATATCATCTTTTTGCTACTTGGCCTTGGCGCTTTGGTGGGCGGAGCCAAGCTTTTAGTAATTGGCGCGACAGGCGTAGCCAGAGCTCTCGGTGTTTCGGAACTGGTTATCGGCCTCACGATGGTGGCTCTCGGCACCAGTTTACCGGAATTATCCACTTCGGTAATCGGCATACTTAAAGGCGAAGACGAGATTGCCGTAGGCAATATTTTGGGCAGTAACATCTTTAATATCCTGGCTGTTATGGGCGTCTCTGCGGCTATCAGGCCGGTTGGTGTAGAAAAGATAGCTTTTTATCGTGATATTCCCATTATGATCGGCATAACCGTTCTTTTGGGCCTCTTAATGCGTCCGGGGTACAAGCTCTCTCGCTGGCGTGGCGCTCTTTTGCTAACTATTTATGCTGCTTACACCGTTTATATATATCTTCCCGGCTAGCTAATTGAATAGTCTTACCGCTTTTATTAAAATTCTCTCTTGGCCTCGGCGCTTTCCTATGATAGAAGAGAGCCTTGGATTTTTGGTGCTCTTAGCACAGTAGAGATAAACGAGGTTTTACATGAGCGAACTTACCCCCGACAGTGGTCTTCCCCAAGCAGTTCCGCCGTATGTTGACGGCGCCAGGCGTATGAGTAAGGAACAATTTTTGCAATATACCCCGCAGCCTTTCCTGCTTTTTCCCCGCTCAACGCTGTGGGATCCGCTATTGCTCCAAGTGCAAGCCAGCGGTGCCGAAGGGGCTACCAAAGTAGTTTCTTATGATGTGCAAACGGGCGGGTATTCCTTTATTTGTCCTATAAGAAAGCGCAAACAAAACGAAGATCCCCGCATTTACCTGGGGCGTGTTAGCAAGTATAACGACTTAGTTATCCCTGTTTCTTCTGTTTCTTCGCGCCATGCTTGCTTTTTGAATCCCAGTGTTTCCATGAGCGGCAAGTGGGCCATTATGGACCTCGGTTCTTCTAACGGTACTTGGGTTAACGATGAAGGTATTGCCCCAAACACGGAAACAGCTCTGGAAAGCGGTGTTTCTCTGCGTCTCGGCGGCAATCTTATTGCCTGGTTCTTTGATGCACCGGATTTTTACCAAGTGCTTATTGATGACCAAAAATTGCAATATTACGTCAGCTACTAATCAATGCCGCAAAAACCGCCCTTAATCGGTGAAGTTGATAACTATCTGAAGTGGGAGTGGGAAAACGGACTCCGCTATGTTGAATTGCCGGAGTTTGTTCCGCCGGCGTATCCCGTAAAAATTTCCGAGCCGGCCGAAGCTCATCCTACGCCTAAAATATCGGCTTCCGCATCCGCAGTAGAAAAGAGTGTAGTGCCCCAGGAAACAGCCGAAAGCCCCATAAAAGCGGCTTTAGGCGGGCTGGCTGATACTCTTCCGCCCAAGGTGGAACGGGCTAAGTTGCCAAAATTAAATCTGCCGCAGCTGGACGCTCTTGGCGCGGATACAGTAGGGCCGCTATCTGCCGAAACAGTGGAGGCCAGAGCCAAAGCAATGGCGAAATTGCGCCATGAATGGGCGGCCTGTCGCCGCTGTGTTTTGGCTGAAAAGAGGCATAACTTTGTCTTTGGCGAAGGCAATTTTGCTCCGCGCCTTCTCTTTATCGGTGAGGGGCCGGGAGAAAACGAGGATTTGCAAGGGCGCCCATTTGTCGGCCGCGCCGGCGAGCTTTTAACTAATCTCATAAAAGCCATGGGGCTTAGGCGCGAGGCCGTTTTTATTACCAATATTGTCAAATGTCGCCCGCCAAATAATCGCGATCCGGCGCCGGAAGAAGTAGTCGCCTGCAGTGAGCTTTTAAAAAAGCAAATAAGTATTTTAAAACCTGAAGTAATAGTGGCTCTGGGGAAACCGGCTACCCACATGCTCTTAAATACCACTTTGCCAATCTCAAAACTTAGAGGAACATGGCAAAAATACGAAAATATTCCTTTAATGCCCACTTTTCATCCGGCTTATCTTTTGCGTAATCCCAAAGACAAGGGGCTTATTTGGGCCGATATGTGTGCGGTGCTGGATAAACTGGCCCTGCCTGTTCCCGATATTACCCGCAGGAAGCGCTGATGCGCCGCCTCTTTTTTCGCTCATTTTTGGCCGCTGCCTGCTCTTTTTTATGGGGGCTTATAATACCTGCTATACCGCTTAAAGCTGAAGAAAATCAGCAAGATGCGCTACCGTCAGGTTTGGAACTTCTCTATGGCGAGCGGGTTATTTTGCAAAAGAGCGGTGAGCCGCTTATTACCATTGGGCTTCTAAATGATAAAGAGAGCATCACCTTTAGTGCCGAAAAAGAGCCGCTTTTGCTCGAATGGTATGAAGGTGAAGTTTACCGCCGCCTGGAGATGGCGCCGGGAACTACTCTTAAAACCACTATTTTAAAGAGTCGCCCGGCCGATATCAGTTACTTTGTGGACTTGCGCCTTGATGAGTGCCAGGAGGCGGCTAAAAATATTATAGAAAGCCGCTGGCCCGGCCGTCTCTTATTGGAATCTGGGACCATTTTGGGCAGCCGGGATTTGACTGTGGATACCAGAGGGCACACTACTGTTATCCGGGCATCCTCTTTGCCGGAAGGTGAAAAACTGGCTGCCGCTTTGAAAAAGATTACCTCTCTGGAACATCCGCTTATTCAGCGCCTTACGCGGCTACCCTTTGGCGAAATCTCTCTAAATACATCCCTTGGCGCTCCTTTGGGCCAGGCTACCGGCTATATTCGGCTGACACCGCTAAATGGCGGGCAGATAGCTTTTTTCGAGCGGGGGCCGGAAGAAAAGGGTCGGAGCAAGATGAACTATGCCGGCACGATATATATAGTTATAAATTCCGGTGGCAAGTTGGCGGCGGTGAATGTCCTTGGCCTGGAGACTCTTTTAGAGGGGCTGGTACCGGCAGAAATTTTTCCCTCGGCCCCGCTGGAGGCCTTAAAAGCGCAGGCTATAGCGGCTCGCAGTAATATTGTGGCCGAACTGGGAACCCGCCATTTCTTGGACCCTTTCCATATTTGCAGCCATGAGCATTGCCAGGTTTACGGCGGTGTAAATAAGAGAAGAGCTGAGACTGATAGAGCCATAGCGGAAACGCGCGGCATGGTACTTATGCACGCGGGAAAACTGGTAAATGCTCTTTATTCTTCCACTTGCGGCGGCCATAGTGAAGCCAACTGGGCAGCCTGGCCGCAAAATCCGTTGCCCTATTTAGTGGCCGCTCCCGATTGGCCGCCGGCCTATAAAAGCCTTGTGGCTGATTTAAGAAAGGAAGCGGCGGTGAAAGAATTTATTCTGCGCGATGAGCCGGCTTTTTGTCGCCCGGAGAAGCATAAGCCCGGCAAAAATAATCATTATCGCTGGCAAAAAAGCTTTAGTGCTCGAGAGCTCGATGCTTTGGTTCAAGCTTTTTATCCCGAACTTGGCCATATTACCGATATAAAAGTGCTTAAAAGAGGCCCGGGCGGGCGCGTGATGGAGCTCGAACTCAGCGCAGCCGGTAAGAAGCGCATAATCGGCCCGGAACTCACCATCCGCCGCCTCTTTGGTAATTTAAAAAGTGCTTTTTTCTTTTTGGAAAAAGAAGGCCAAAATGGCGCAGAGCGCTGGGTTTTTACCGGAGCCGGTTGGGGACACGGCGTTGGACTCTGCCAAATGGGCGCCATTGGCCGCGCTAAAAGCGGGGCCACATTTAAAGAGATTTTAGAGCATTATTATCAAGGTGCTAAAGTTACCAAGCTATATTAGCGGAAAAATTAAAAAATGAGATTTTCCTCTCCCTGATAAATAGCGGCCGGGAGGTAAAGATCGGTGCTGGTATCATCGGGAAAAACGGGCACAGTCCGTAACTGCTGGCCACGCGGATAATATGTGAGCTCAATTTTTATGCCTCTATGGTCCGAAACATCGACAAAATTTTCGCCGTCCATCACTGCATAACTTAAAAGAGCCATTTCCGGGCTGTAAAAAGAGTAATCAATAACGAGAGGCACGCCGCTATCGGTAATAACCTGCGGAATACCGGGATCGCCGGTAGAAGCATGGTCGTTTACGGCTACATTGTTGGCCAGAGCCTGAGCCCGTGAGCCGATAAGGCCGGAGCACTCTTCAAAAGTAGCTTTGCCGCCGGCAAAATCATCGCTGATTTGCACCTTACTGCCAAACATTTTGGCCAAAGTGGAAAGGGTGAAAAAACTGGTATCAAAATCCGGCAAAAGAGCGGCGATAAGGTTAAATAAAATAGAAAAATCAATGGTATTTAAATCGCCGCCGTAAATAAAGTGGGCTGTGGGATAAGCAGCTCTTAAATTGGCAATGAGATTGCAGGATTCTTCAGCCTGGCGCACTCTCGTCTGCTCACATTCATAAACTTTATCCAGCGCTCCGCCCAGGCCGTTATCCAAATTAACGCCGTTATTGGGATCCCAGTGGGTGGAGAGAATGACAAAAATCTCGCCGCTCTCTTTTTCCTGAAAAACTCCGTAAGTAACGGCACTTTTCATGGCTGAGCCCCGGCCGCTGAAACGGGTGCTCAAATTGATATAATTCTTTTCCAAAAGATTAAAGCGCTCTGGCCTATAAAGCACCTGAGTGAGCATAAAAGGAGTATGGGGATAAAGGGCTTTATAACCGGCTCCCAGCAAAAGGCCGTAATTCTCCGGCCATTTCCAAACAGGGTCCATCTCCATCACCGCTATAAAACCGGGTTTGTCGGTCATGGAATCAAGTGCCCGGCGCATGGCTTCGGCGCGCGGTGGCAGAGGCATGGAGCCGCCATATTGTGAATAATCTACAGTGTAAGTATAAGTTGAGCCTTCATAAAGTATAGAGCTCGTAACCTTTTGATCGCTCACTAATATATTCCAATTCATATAAGTGAGTTTTTGTCCGGCCTCTTTTGTACAGTTACTGGAGCAGCCGTCATAAGAATCGCTGTTACCGTCGTCGCATTCTTCATTATGGCAAATTTTACCGTCACCACAGCGATTATCTAGGCAGGGATGCGGTTTATCATTCTGACTATCGCTTGGTTTAGCGGAATTTTCTTCCGGCTTTTGCTCGGCCGGCTGGTTATGACAATTAGATAAGATAAAAAGGGGAACAAGCACTAAAAATAGTTGCTGGCGGTAAAGTTTCATTATGGCCCCTTATGGCGCTAATTCTTGGGCGGATATTTGTGCCCCTGGTAAATAGCAGCCGGTAGATAGATGTCGGTACTGGTATCATCCGGAAAAACTGGCACCGGCCGCATTTCCTCCCCGCGCGGGTAATATTCCAGCTCTATTTTAACTGCTTTATGGTCGGAAACATTAACAAAATCCTCGCTTTCCATTACTTCGTAGCTTAAAAGCTTAGATTCTTTGCTATAAAATGAGTAATCAATAACTATCGGCACGCCGCTATCGGTAATCATTGCGGGAATAGCCTCGTTTTCAATGGTAGTGGCATCGTTTATAGCTACCCCGGTTTCAATGGCTTTAGCTCTGGTGCTGATAAGGCCGGAACAATTTTTAAAGGTTTCCACAGCTCCGGCAAAATCTGGGCTGACCTCAGCCGTACTGCCGACAGCTTTAAAGGCCAGGGGCAGAATGAGTTCCGGAGAATCAAATTTGGGCAAAAGAGCGGCAATGAGCTCATAAAGAATAGCAAAGTCGATGGTATTCATATCGCCGCCAAAGATAATATGAGCCGTGGGGTAAGCTTTACGCACCTTTTCAATAAGATCGCAGGATTCTTCGGCCTGCTTCATCCGGATAAGCTCGCACTCATAAATGGTATCAAGGGCTTTGCCGATGCCGTATTTGGTAGTTACGCCGACATTAGGCTCCCAGTGAGAGGAAAGAATAACAAAAATTTCCCCGCTCTCTTTTTCCTGAAAAACGGCATAAGTGGTGGCAGTTTTCATAGAGAGTCCGTATGTGCCGTAATAAGAGCTCAAATTAATATAATTTTTTTCCAAAAGATTTACTTTATCGGGCTGATAGAGCACCTGGGTGAGCATAAAGGGGGTGTGCGGATAAATGGCTTTGTAGCCGTTGGCCGTGATATGAGCGTAATTTTCCGGCAATTTCCAAAGAGCATCCATCTCCACTACCGAAATAAAGGGCGGCTTTTCCGGAAGCGACTGAAGAGCGCGGTCCAGCGACTCGGCACGCGGCGGCAAGGGGCTTGCTCCTTCCCAATCGGCATAATTGACCTGGTAAGTATAGGTCGTGCCTTCATAGAGCACCGAGCTCTTATATTTTTGGTTGCTCACCAGAATATTCCAGCTCATATAGGTGATTTTTTGCCCCGGCTCTTTATGGCAGGCGGTATCACAGCCGTCAAAAAGCCCGGTGTTGGCATCATCGCACTCTTCCGGGGCACAAACTATGCCGTTGCCACAAAAATCGTTAAGACATTTTTCATCTATGGGCAGCGGTTCACCGATAGGAGTTGGGGTGTTATTTTGATCGCAGGCGGTCAAAAGCAAAAGAATAGCTAAAAAAGGAGATGCATAGCGGCAAAAAATCATTTTAAAACACCCGAGGTAAAAGAAAAGCTTTGGAGTAAGAGGGAGAGAATAATCATTTGGCCGGCGGATTTACCGCATGGCCCACGACATCTTTAAAAGTAAAGCCGCTATCGGTATAGGGGCGAATTTGTGTGAGCTGATATTGGCGTTTATTCTGGCCGGCAGAGCGCACGAAATCCGGGCGGAAGAGCATGCCGCTATCTTTATCGACATACAGCGGGCCTGTTCTTTGCGGGCCGCTCGTGGCCGGATCATTATAAGTGTAAACAATATTGCCGTCTTCGTCGGTTTTGCGGCCGGTGATGATGATGAAGTGGTCGGTTATTTTGTCGGTATTGTAATCGGCATCGCGATCGCTGATACCGATGATAACCGGGCGACCGGCTTCCAAACAGGTATCAATATATTTAACGGAATCGGTAAAAGCACCTTTACGGCCCATAACCCGGCCGGCGGCATCCTCGGAAATAGCGGTATAATGAGCGCCGTCACCGCCGGGGATTACTTTGGCATCTATCTTACTGTTAAAATCTTTGAGCATCTTACGGCAGGTGCGATAACAGCCTGTAGGATCGGTCTGCGGATAGCAAGGGACATTAAGAGCCACATCGGCTCTATGCGGTGTGCCCTCTTTGGCCGCCCGGGAAAGGTCGGTATATGAACGATATGGCTGCTCGAAACCGACATAGCATTTTTCTAAAATAGCATTAGCTTTGCCGGAACTGGTGAGGTCTTTTTCGGCCGGTTTTTTGCCCATAGCTATGGGGTTACTTAGGCGGAGCCTAGAAGCATCATTGCCGGCATCAATAGAGCTAAGGGAGGCAAAAACTGTCTCGGCAGCCTTTTTGCCCTGGATGATACCGCCTTTTTGTGCTCCCTGATAATTAATGGCCCCCATATTAAAGCCCAGCTCTCTTAAGGCCGATAAATCCTCGGGAGTCAGCATTTTAAGGTCATAATAACCGGCAGTATGGCTCTCTATATAATCATTTTTGGTGACAACTTGTGCTTTTTGGGCATGAGCGGTGAGAATATCCAAAACATCACCGGCTATTGTCGATTTCATTTCAGTTTGGCCGAGAGCACTTTGCTTGGTGGTGATGAGGCCGTCTTCTGTGCCGTCTTTTTTGTCTAAAAGAGCGAAGAGGCGGTCAAATTCCTGCGGAGTGGAAATAGAGCCGTCCGGCCCGGCGCACTTTTTAAGTTCACCAAGTTCGGCAAAACTGAGTTTAATGACCAATTTGCCGGCATCGATAGCGGTGGCGAAAGCTTCTTGAAGAGAATCAACCTTGATGCTTATAGCGGCATCGGCAAAGCGCATAGCCATATCCGAAGCAGTTATATTCTCTGATTTAGTGCGAGCACCCAACAGGGTATTTAAAATGGTTCCGCTCATGGTTGGTGTGGAAAGACCGTCTTTGGTGGTAGATGCGGTAAAAGATTTACCGGAACCGTTTTGGTCGTAACTATCGACAGCAGTAAATAAATCATTAAGCTCTGCGCCGCGAATCAGCCCATCCTGCCCGGCAACTGTCATGAGCTTTTCTTTGACGTTAGCGCGTTCTTCAGGAGTTTTATTAAGCCCTGATAAAGAATTATCAACCTGCGTTAAGAGGTTGTCGTCCACCTTAATTGTGGTACCGCCGAAATCAGTGTTGAAATTCTGTTGGGTGTAAGTGGAAATGTTACCGATTGAGCTCATTTTTTACCTCCATAAAAAACACTCGTCGCTATTATCGCCATTTTTGCAAAAAAGTCGCCTAAAAAGTTTCATTTTTTATGCGGCGGAAAAATAGCCGGCAGAATCTTTGGTAATATAGCCGCCAAGTTCCAGCTCTAAAAGCATGGTGGCGAGTTCGCCGTGACTATGGCCGCTATATGCCAGGAGCTCTTCAAGGAGGCGCGGCGCCGCACATATATATTTAAATATTTTCTCCTCCGGCGGCGGCAATTCACCTAAATTTGCGGCCGGTGCCGGTTTTTTCGGGGCCGCCGCCTTTTCCGCAAAAGGCAGATTTAAGTTTTTGCCTTTTAGCGGCAAGGTAGAATTAAAATCAGCGGCAATCTCTTTGGCCGAGGTTACACTTTTGGCGCCGCGCCTTAGCAGCAGATTATTGCCGGCGCTCGCTTTCTCCCAGGGAGAAAGCGGCAAAGTCATGAGCACCCGCCCCAGCTTTTGGGCAAAAGCGGCGGTGGAAAGGGCGCCGCTGGGAATGCCGGCGCTGCTGACCAAAACTCCGCCGGAAAGGGCGGCAATAAGGCGATTGCGGGCCAAAAACATATCGCGCCGCACTGTTGTACCAGGGGCATACTCGCTGATGACCAGGCCGCCCGCGGCAATAATCTGCTGCTGTAAGGCCTCCTCGCTCTTGGGATAAAAGGTGCCGGCCGGAACACCCAAAACCACTACCGGCGGCAAAGAGCCGAGGAGGCCGCCTTGAAGAGCGGCACTGTCTATCCCGCTGGCTCCGCCGGATATAATGCCAATATTGTAGTCGGCTAAATTTTGCGCTGTTTCTTTCGTCCAGCGGCAGGCTCTCTCCCCGGGGCTTCTCGTGCCCACGATGGCGCAAAGCGGCCCCAAAAGGCGTTTAATATTTCCGCGCGCAAAGAGTAAAAGCGGCGGATTTGTCAGTTCATAGAGACTTTTTGGATATTCAGCATGGCCGTAATATATGGTAATTACTTTCTTTTCTTCCAGAAAGGCCAGGATATCGGTTAACTCTTTTTCTTTGGGCAGAGTTATTTCTTCTGCTAGAGGTAAATTCTCCCACCAGGCGCTTCCGGGCAGCTTTTCCGGGCCAAGGTCGCTAAAAATTTGCCGTTTTTCTTTCAAACTAAGGCCCCGGCTCAAATAAAGACGACATAAGGCCATGGTTAAATATTGAGACATATCAGACACTTTAAAACCTCTTTTCGCTTTCTGTAAGCCAAATTGGATAACCATCTTTTAACAGAAAAGCCTTTTGGGAGCAAGGAAAGATTGCATCTTTGTCAGTTAATTTAAAATTTAACTTTTCAGAGGCCATTAGGCAGAGTATAATGGCCGAGTTTATTGTCCATAGCGGACACAACTGAGGTAATGATGAATTTAAGCAAAGTCGGTGGCCCTTCACAGATGATACCAACTCAAGCAGCCGGGCAGACGCATACTCCCGAGCAGCTGGAAAATATCAAAAAAAACCTGGTTAAAAACGGAGCCTCCCCGGAACGAATGGCCAAAATGAAACAGGTAGCTGCCAAAGCGGCCCAAAAAGCCAAAGGAGCGAAAGGCAGCGGGAAAGCCGGCAAAGCCGGTTTGTCTCATGAACTTTCCAGCTGGCTTGATGAGGACGAAGAGGGCGATGCTTTGAAACAAAGAGCTCAGGACCTCAAAGAAGCCCTCGAAGAAGAAGAGGAAATTTAGCTTACTTTAACTATACTGTCGGAATAGGGGGAGACATGAATAAGCCGGTAAAAGCAGGGCTTTTTATGGCACTTCTAGGTTTAAGCACAATGCTTGCTTCGTGCCAAAATGAGTCATTCGACTTCCAGCCTAATTATAATTATGATGCCGCCCATTTTAATTTTCGGGTGGAAACGCCGTCAAAAGCCGATATCCTTTTTGTTATTGATGATTCCGGTTCCATGCGCGAAGAGCAAGCCAATCTTAGAGCCAGTATCTCCAAAATGCTCTATGAGCTGGCCGCTAAAGATACCGATTACCGCGTCGGTGTTACTTCCAACGATATGGTGGAAGACTTTTCTTATGTCACTTGCGACAGCAACAGCGACTGTGCACCTATCGGGCCAACCTGGTCTTGTAGCACCACCTGCTTGGGTCATAAAGGCGAGCGCCGCTGTGTGGAAAAAGTCACTATTGAACTCGATGGCGGCACCGATGTCGATCTTTGTGTAAGTTTGGAGCATGATGGCAAAAAAGGGCGCCTGATATCCGTCAACGGCAATGCCCATGTCCTTGACCGGGGTGATATTGCCCGCAAAGTCGGCACAGAAAACGCCGAGCGCGAAGTTTTAAGGCAACTTTCGGAAAATATGTTTGGTCTGGGGATTTACTCTCCCGGTTACGAACAAGGGCTCAATGCTGCCGCTGTTGCCATCGGTATAGATCCCGATGATGTTATCGATCCTGTAAATCCCGCCAATGATTTAACAAGAGCACCTGATGGCCCCAATACTTATAAATCTTACGGCGAGGCCAGCCCCACATCCTGGGTGCGCCCCGACGCCATGTTGGCCGTTATCTTTCTTTCTGATGAAGAGGATTGCTCTTATCCTGCTAATTTAAAAGATATTTTCTTGAGCGATGTTACCCTTGGTCACCCGGCCAGCACCTCTTGTTATCTTTATAAAGATAGTCTGAGGCCGGTCAGTGATTTTACTGATTTGTTTATTAACAAAAAGGCCGATTCTTCGCTAAAAGGTGCTAAAAAGCTGGATTCCGGCAAAAGCCGTCTTACTTTTGGCTTTATCGGCGGGATGAGCCCGGCCACCCTATTTTCCGATGTTCCTGGCATTTGGACTCAGGGCAAACCGGCCGATTGTCGTCGCTCTGCCTCCGGGCCTATTAGTGAATGTGCCTGTTTTGCTTTTAAATACGAGCCGCTTAGTGAGGGTATGTGCCCATTTACAACTCTTAATAAATCCGATTTAAACGGTGGCGATGCCGCAAAATTTTCTTGTCTTGATAACTGCTGCGAAGCTATGTCCGGCGATCGTTACTTTAACTTTGTTTCCAGCATCAAGCGCCATATCGGCGATTCCATTTGTCAGGATGATTATAGTCGCGCTTTGGCAGAAATTGCCACCATTGCCACTGAGCCCTGCTTCCAACTCCGCGTTTATCCGGCTTGCTCCGAAGCTGCACAAATATCCAGATTTATTAAAGTTAAACATTTTAATGATGTTTTGCCGATGGTTGATCCGGAAAAGCCTGAAAATGCCGATACCAAAGGTTGGTTTTACCGCTCCGAAACAAATGAAATCTGCCTCCATAATATGGACCGTCTGATTAATGATGAATACGACATTACCGTAATGCACACCAACGATAACGGCCGTGACAAAGGCTGTATTTAAAAATATCCAGCGGGTGTTATGACTTTTTTCCTAGCCTCAGCATATCATGTTTACCTGGCTGTTTTGGTGGAACAAGTGCTTTTGCTGGTGGCCGGGCATCCCATTACTTTAAGTGAACTCGAGCAGGAATCGCGCCTTTTTTTAGCCGGTTTCAGCGCTGAAGGCATGGGTAATGAAGCTGCTAATGTGCCTCTCGATGATGAGATTATGTGCAAAACACTCCGCACTTTGGTCATTCAATATGTCATTGAGGCGGAAGCCAATCGTTTAAGCGTCCCGGCAGCCAAACCTCAGGCGGTGCAGAAGGCTTTAGCCGGTTTGAAAATGCACTTTGCCGGGGAGGCCGATTTTAAAAATTTTATGCAAAAACTTGAACTTACTTCAACCGAGCTGGCAGCGATTTTATCGCGGCGCGTCAGGGTGGACCTCATGATGCAAAATCGCGGTAGCCGAGTGCAGATAGATGAAGAACAGGTGGCCGAACATTTTGGGCGCTATCCCGGGCGCTTTAAGGATATGCGCGAAGCTTATATCGACCTCTTGCGCAGTGAGACCACCGAAGTGATGCAAAGCTGGTTTGAAGAGCTTTTTACCCGCCATACTTTGCGCCATATCAAAGTGCCCGATGGTTTAAAAAGTTCGATTGAAAATTGCCAAATAGATATTCATGACCTATTGGGCCTAGCCGCCACACAAGAAAAGGGAGCGCCAAAGAAATGAATAATTACACTATATTGGAAATGCCGATTTGCGCTGTGGAAGTAATGTCCCAAAGAGCTCAAATTACCAGAAAGTGCCTTCTTACGCCGGCGGAAGTTCAGGGAAAAAACTTTCTTATTAAAAATTTGTCGCCGCTTTTAAGTGACACTTCGCTAAGGGTGGACATTACCGGCGATGCGCTTATTACAGCTGTTTTTGTTAAAACGGCTAAAAATGAAGAAAAAAGTGCGGCCAATTTTGAGCTAACCCGCCTTGAGCTAAAGGAAGCTGAAATTAGTAAGGCTCTTGAGTGGCACCAAAACCAAATTAAGGAGCTAGAAGAGCTGGAATTTGCTCTGCCTGATGAGGCTTATGGTGCGGAAAACCGTTTTCTTGTGCCAAATCCGGTGGAAAAATGGCAGGAATTTCTTAGTTGTCGTGCCGCGCTCGTGGAGCAACATATAAATGAGCTGGAAAAGTTAAAAACCCGGAAAGAAGCGCTTCTGGAAGAAAAAAAAGCCCTGCTAAATAAAACGCAAACTAAAGATTTATCCTATAATTTTAAGGAAATATATATTACTCTTGATAGAGAGCCGGCGATAAATACCGAAATAACAGTAACTTACCAGGTGCTTGGAGCCGTTTGGCATCCTCTTTATGAGCTGAGACTAAATAGCGGTGAAAAAAAGGCCACTTTGAGTATTAAAGCCGCTATTGCTCAGATGAGCGGTGAGGAATGGCCGGCAGTGCCCATTACTTTATCTTCTTCCGATGTGACGCGCATAGCTTCTTTGCCCAAACTGCCGTCATGGCGCATTGGGCGGCCGGCCCCGGAAGCCGAAAACTGGCGTCCTTTGCCGGCAGACAGTGCCAGCCTGCTCACCGATTACCGAAATTTTGTTAAAGCTTCTAAAAAAGGCCCGGAGAGCTCCCGAAAAAGCCGCGATGAAATGATGCTTGAGCGCTCCGCAATGAGTGTGGATAGGAACCCGGCCCCTATGATGGCCGCCGGCGCCATGGCGGCTCCGCCGGTACCCAAACCGGGATTTTTTTCCGGCATGATGATGGGGGCGGCGGCTATGGCCTCAGCTCCTCGGAAAATGGCCAGAAAAGCCGTGGCCGATAGCGCTCCATGTGAGATGATTTGCGATGAAGACGTTGTTTGCGAAGAAGCGGCGTGTGTGGAAAGTTTTGCTGCCGAGACTCCGGAAGAGTTTGCTGCCGGCACGGCCGGTGGCGGGACACCAGGCAGTGCGTTTTTGGATTATAGCCTTTTGCAAATGGGCGGAGCCGATGAGAAAAACGGTGGCGAGCTGCGGCCCAAAGCCGGGGAAAAGGCGGAGAGCTCTAGCGGCGTGCACAGTTGGTTAAAAAGTCAAAACCCTGTTACGCCGAGCTATCTTGTTAATTACAGCGGCTATTCGGCTGTGCCGATTGTGTCCGACGGGCTTTTTCACAAAGTGCCGCTTATGAGTATCAATGTGCCTTTTTCTATTGAATATTGGGCAGTGCCGAGAGAAGGGGAAGAACTCTACCGCAGCGGCCGCTTCACTAGTAGCGGCGATTTTCATTTGCTATCGGGAACTATTGAAATTTATTGGGATAACCAAATGCTCCTTTCTACAACTTTGCCGGCTACCGCTAGCGGTGAAACAGTTAGTTTGCCGCTGGGAATTGAGGAGCGTTGTTCTATTTGCCGAACTGTGCAACATAATGAGCGCCAAAGCGGCCTTATTTCCCAGTCGGTTACTTATACCGATAATGTGACAATAGAACTTATTTCCCGGATGCCGGAGCCCATAGAAATTCACCTCTTGGACCGGATGCCGGTGACTACCTCCAGCGATATAAAAATAGATTTACAGAGCGTAGAGCCTAAAGTGGCAGACTTTTTAGACCTTAAAGGCCAAAAGCTTTCTTCCGGTGTACTTGGCTGGCTTATTACCTGCCAACCCGGCCAAAAGCAGGAAGTTTCTTTTGCCTATTCTATTGAAATTCCCGCCAAGCAGGAAGTTATCGGCGGCGGCAGGAGGGCCTAACAAATGGTAACACAAATAGAAAACCAAGCCTTGCCGGTGACTAGAGCTGTTATTATGGAAGATAGAGCTCTGGTAACGCGGGAAATAACCCTAGATTTACCTGGCGGCCTAGTGGAAATAACCTCACTACCCATCTCGCCGCTTATTGTGGAGAGCACGCTTGAAGCCCGGATTTTATCGGGAAAAGGGCAGGTTTTAGCCGCCACACTTATTAGACAGCACACTATGGCGGAAACTTTGCCGGAGCGCTCGGCCGAGCTTTTAAAATTAAAGCGTGATCTGGAGAATAAATCGGCCGCGGCCACATTTAGGTCGAATTTAGCTGAGAGCCAAGTGCAGACAGTGACCGATTTTTGTGAGCTTTGGCGCGATAAAAGTGCCTTACAAGCTATGCGCGGCGATGGCTGTGAGGAACTCTGGCAAAAAGAGTACACCTCTTTAATGGCTGCTTTTGAAGCTAAAACGGCGGCAGCGACAGAGGCACTCGGCATATTAAAAGAAACTGCGGCTTCGCTGGCCACGGTAACTAGAGAATATCAGGAAGCCAGCTCTTTGCGGGACTATTATTCAGCCGGCATAAAGATTATTCTCTCTCTCGAAGAGGCGGGCTCAGTTAAATTGGCTCTTTCCGCCATAGAGCCCTGTATTGCCTGGAGGCCGACTTATTTGGCCCGGCTGGATAAGGGAAAGCTTTTCCTAAAACGCGAGGCGGCTGTTTGGCAATATAGCGGCGAAGATTGGCAAGATATTGAACTCTCTCTCTCAACTGCCCGCCCGGGACGTGGTGCTGAGCTCCCATCACTGCCGGCTGATTTTATCTCTCTGCGCGAAAAAAGTGAAGAAGAACGCAAAGTTACTAAATTAACCTCTAATAATCGCCTCAAAAGTTCTCTCGGGGAAGAGGGGGCCGCGGCGTTGCCGGGAGTGGCTGACGGCGGTGAAGTACAGCTCTTTACTCTGCCGCAAAAGGTGACGCTTCTCTCTAAAGATAGCCCGGATTTTTACGAGCTGGAAACTCTGGAAATGGCTAACAGCATTGCTCTTAAAGCGCGGCCGGAGATGGGGAGCTATGTGCTTTTAAGCAGCAAACAAACTTTATCTGCCCTAAAACCCCTCCTGCCAGGCCCGGTGTTATTGCAACGCGACGGTTGTTATGTGGGACGCCTCCTTTTGCCTTATGTGGCGGTGGGAGAAACTTTTGAGCTTGATTTTGGCTCGGAAGATGATCTTTTGCTGACGCGTAACCCATTTCCTGTAGCCGAAGAAAGTGTTTTTGGCGGTAAGGAATTTCGCTTTAATATTGCTTTAACGCTTACTAACCGCGGTAATAATCTCCATGAGCTTACTTTAACCGAACGCCTGCCGGTTAGTGAGAACGCCGAAGTTACTGTTTCCATTGATGAAAAGAAAACCAGCAAAGGTTACACATTTAATAAGGAAGAAGGCTTTTTAAATTGGCCACTTACTGTGGAACCAAAAGAGACTAAGGCGCTATTCCTCGCTTTTACAGTCACTACCGGTAAGAAAGTTTCCTGGCGCCCTTAGGCCGGAGGTTTAAAGTGCTAAAAGGCCATTTTGTTATTATCACCGGCCCAAGAGGGAGCGGGAAGAGCACTTTTTTGGCCGACTTAGAGCAAGCGCTGAGCGGGGAAGGCTGGCAGTGCGGCGGCTATTATCAGCCTGTTTGTTACCAAAATAATGAGCGCCTCGGCTATGATCTCCTGCTCATCGGAAAACAGGAGCGCCGCCCGCTGGCCAGGCGCGCAAAAGAAGGCCAAGAATTTGATTTTATTGCTGAAGCTTTTGCTGCTTCCACTTTGGCTTTAAATGATGATTTAGCCCATAAAGAGATCTTTTTTATAGATGAAGCCGGTTTTGTTGAGGCCGGCGGTGCTGGCCATTTTCAGGATATTGAGCTTTTGGTAAAGAGTGAGCGCCCGGCCGTTATTGCCGCCAGAGAAGAGACACTGCCGAATCTTTTGGCCCGTTTGCCATTAGAGCCAATGGCCATTATTCGCTTACCGGCTGAGGCTTTGTCTTTAGAGGCTACGAAAAAACTACTGACACATGTTGCTCACCGCCCTCTGGAAATAAATTGGCAACAAAAGTGGCCGGCTATGGTGCGGGCTCGCGCCGCCGTGCCGCGTCCAAGTACGGCTACTGCGGCTAGCGATCCCTGGCAGAGGCGAGCCAAAGAGTATGATGAGAGCGCCAAAAACAAAGATGACGGCGGCCTTTTGGCGGCTCTTTGGGCTTTGCTTAAAAAAGAAGACACTTTTTTGGATATCGGCGCCGGCACCGGTTACCACGCCGTAAAAGTGGCTGAAAAAGTGCAAAAGGTACTGGCAATCGAGCCCTCGGCGGCCATGGCTGCCGTTCTTAAAGAAAAAATAGCAGTTAAAAAGCTAAAGAATATCGCTATTGAGGCGGCCAGTTGGCCCGCGTGCGCTCGCCCCAAAATGGCCGATGTGGTCTTTTCTTCGCATGTTCTTTACGGCCAGGAAGAGGCGGCTCGTTTTATTTTGGCTATGGATAGAGCGGCGAAGCGCCTGGCTATTATCTCTTTAGCCTTAAAACCGGCCAGTATGGTTTTTGATGCTCTGCGCCGAGAACTTTGGGGTATTTCTCTTCCGCCGTCGCCCACCATTTTTGAGGCCCTGCTTTTAGTGCAGGAACTGGGGCTGAATCCTCGTTATCTGCCTTTTCCAAGGAGCCTACGCCAGGTGCTTTTTGGCACCGATGAGGAGTCTCTCAAAAAATTAGCCCGCCGTCTTGGCCTGCCGGAAGAGCTGGCAGAGCTCGAAAAACTGGCTCTTGCTCTGCCCAAAGTGGCCTTGAAGCAGGAGGATGGGCGCTACCTTTTGGGCGAAAGCGGGCCCAATGGCTTTATTATTTGGGAACCGCGCTGATTTTTTCCACCGCAAAAGGTGAAAAAGAAAGATATATTTTGCTGAAAATATCTTTAATTTCGCGCAGGTTAATGAAATCCTGCCAGGGAATGGCCGCTTCTTTAAAGAGTACCTTCCCGCTGGTTTCGTTGAGGTGAGTTAGGCCAAGCGCCCTGCTTTTTGGCGCTTTGGCGTCTTTTAGCACCGGAGCTATAAAATCCTCCAAACTGCCATGTGGTGCAAAACGCAGACAGCCTTGCCAGCTATTGGGAATATTAGTCTCATCAAAGCCGCTTAGGCCAAGATCTTTAGGCTGGCACTCATGGGGTAAAAAACCGGCGCCGTGGCGGGTGACATAAGTGCGGGTAACATAAATGGCCTCATCTATTTGTGCCCCCATTTCGGCCAAAAGATTTTGCGGATTTTTAAGGCCGGTGTAAGAAGCCGTGACATGGGGCCAAAATGGCTCGTTGTCGCTATCCAGCAAAAGGCCCTGGCCGTGTTCAAAAATCACGCGTTCATAAGTAGCAAAGAGCTCTTTCATATCAGGCGCCGGTGTGATGAGGGGGATGTTTTTAAGAAGGCCTTGGGCATAATTTTTTAAAACATTATCATCTTGCAAAAGCTCGCCGTATTCGCCCAGATCGGCCGGGGTGAGGCCAAGTTCCTTTAGACGCCGGGGCAGATATTCGCGGCGCAATCTGGCTAATTTATTGGTGATTTCCGCAGCGGAGAGAGACAAAAGCTCACCGATGGTAAGGGCGTAACCGGCTTTACCGCGCAAATCGCACTCATTTATGCCCATGCCGCAGCTGCCATGCCGTGCCGTGCCGCGCCCGCTTTCTAGGGCCATATTGAGCAAAATATCGTCAATAATGGTGATAGCGGCCTCAGAAGCGGCATATATTTTGGGCCTAAAGCCGCTTAGGGCGGCAAAATTTTGCACTTCTTCGCCCAATTTATAAATATCCGGGTGAAAAGTTTTGGCCCAGTAAGTGGGCGCGCGGTTAAAAGTACCAGCCCCTATTTCATGAAAGACAAAACGCCGCCCTTTATCTATTACCGTGTGGCCGGCCTGAGCACCGCCATTATGCCGTACCACCAGCGCAGATTCCGCCATTGCCAGGTGGTTAGTCATAAGGCCTTTGCCTTCATCACCGAAGTTTTTGCCGATAACCGAGTAATAGCGGGGGCTCAAAGGACAATCTCACCATCTCTTGAGGGGAGAGAAAGCTGATTTAGCGAATTTTCCACTACCGGCCGCTCCAGCTTGGAACAATTTTTGAGAATATCAGCCATTTTTTTGCCCTTAACAAATTGCATGACGGCAATGAGTATATCGGGCAGGGCGCTAAGTTGATCCTTATGTAATTTGATTAAGCGGCCGGGCAGAGCTGCTCTTAAATTATTTTGCGGATATGCTGTTGAGCCATGCAGATCTATATGAAAAAGCTCATATTTTTCCAGGGCCTTCTCAGCCAGCTCTCGGCTGGTGTAGCCCTTTTCTTCATCATCAAAAATCTTTTTGATATTTTTAGCGGAAATGCCTTCGTGGCAGTCGGCATCACCGATGGTAAAGATAAAGCCCTTTTCCCGGCGCCTGGCAAAGGCATCGGTATAAGTGTGCTTAGCCGCAAAATACCAAAGAAGGGGGTAATCCTCAGGCCCGTCACCACCGGCTCCTTCCAGCCAGAGAGCCAAGAGCTGCTCGGCAATGCGGATATCGGACTCAAAATGGGTAACTTGCAGAGGAGCATGGTCAACCACATCCCCTATAGCGGCAAACATCATTTGCGGATCCTCTACCGGCTTTTCTGAATAAATTTTCATCATGGTTTCATTGAGGCCGTTTTTGGCAATTTCAGCTGATAGATAGCCCATAGAGCCGGTGACGTCCAGGCCGATGATAATGGGGGTGGAGTGGGGGTGTTCTTCGGAATCGCGGGAATCGCGCATTTGGATAAAGCAGGGGTTAAAGCGCTCTTCTATATTGTTGGCTTTAAAAAGCTGCGAAGCTGTAGAACTAGATGAAATTTTAGAACTTTCTTTTAGTTTTGACCAATCGGAACTGGTATAACTGCCAAAGCCCATAATCTTCTCCCTGCTGCCCAAGGCAGGCAAATATTGAAGTGTATGTATATAATGCTTTTTAGCGCTAAACAACTGCGAACTTTGGGTGACGGGAAATTGCTAATGAGGTATAGGCTTGTTTTTTTGCGGCAATGAACCGAGAAAGCACTTTTAAACTCAAAATTATCGCCACAGCCGGAGTTATTTAGCAGCAGGATTGAAAAAGTATTTTTACAAATTTTCAATAGAAGCTATATCGAGCCCTGTGCACTCGGCAATAAAGGTAATATCACAACCCCCAGCTAACATTTTTCTTGCTGTTTCCTGGGCCTTTTTGTGTTCGGCTTCCAGTTCTATATTCTGTTTTTGTTTTTGTAATTCAGCTTTCTCTTGCTGCAGCTCAGCTTTCTCTTGCTGCAGCTCAGCTTGCTTTTGCTCAAGCTGCGTGCGGATAGTGGCTAGTTCTTTTTCACCTTCGGCCAACTCTTTGGCTTTTTCAACAAACACTTTCTCTTTTTCGGCAAATTTTTGTTCAGTTTCAGCAAATCTCTGCTCGGTTTCTGCGAATCTCTTCTCAGTTTCCGCAAATTTTTTCTCAGTTCTCTCCTTATTGATATTCCATGAAACAAAATCGCGGTGTGCTCTTTCGCGGTCAGCGGCGGCACCCACCAGCTTGGTATTATGTAAAAGCTCGAGATAAAAGCTATGGGCCTTGCCGATAGCCGGTACCGCGCTTTCCATGTAATCCTCCTCGTGCGCATGGGCAAAAAAGCGTACCCAAGCAGCAAGTTCTTTTGTAATATTACCACATTTTTCCGCTTTGTGGAGCTCCAGAAAATGCATATTCATCTTATCGCTCAGCGGCTTACCTGTTGCCCGGTCAACCATCTGAGCTTTGTGGTGGGGCTGGTCATCGGCGGGGAAGAGGTCAAAATCCAAAATACTGATGCAAATTACCTGGTGCAGGTCGCCATAAGATTTTCCGCTCTCCAGCTGCGAGCTCAGGTTGTGAGCGCAGTAATAGAGCGATCGGTCGATGTAATCGGCTTGCCTAACCACTTGCATCTCAATGTCGATGATTTTTTCGCTCTCACTCATAGCTTTTATATCGCAGATGCTCTCTTTGGCATTAAAAACATCTGGCAAATTAAAGGGCGAGATAATTTCTAGACTTTTTATAAGCTCTTCGCCGCTATCGCCAAGAATAGCATTGATAAGAGCCAGCAGAACCTCCTTATGAGCCGGGTTGCCAAAGAGAGCCCGAAAGATGACATCGTTAATAACACTAATGCGCATGGTTGCTCCTTTCTTACCGGATAGCCTGGCCGGCGCATTTTTAAATGCAAATCGCGTGCCAAATGGCAAAAAAACATATAACAAGCTGTAATTATAAGGTTTTACTGCGTTTTGTATGGCTTTGGCAAAGTGTG
>JAEEGL016645448.1_pt1 | contig 32573 bp, 3 predicted proteins | sample 9134231 | NCBI WGS metagenome assembly JAEEGL01 (sample SAMN16246548, study PRJNA631951) | gut metagenome | biome: gut microbiome; feature: rumen; material: fiber-attached | host: Bos | place: Iran: Karaj | collected 2018-10
CCGTTCTTCACGGTGGACGGCAACCACGACCGCGACTACTGGTCTGCCAAGACAAAGAGCGGGAACCGCATGGACAACGCCGAGTGGGCGGAAGTCCTGGCGGAGATCAACTCCGACGTCTCGGGGAACAAGGACATCGTCCTCACGCGCCATCGCGACCTTGAAAATCCGTCGCTGGCCGAGGGCGAGACGGGCGCCTACACGGGCAACAGCTACACGCTCGACTTCAGGCGTCTCGTAAAGTCGGGCGGCCCCAACGTGCGTCTCGTGGCCGTGAGCCTCTACGACAAGGGCCCCGGTTCCGCAACCGTGCAGCGGGCCGCGGACGGTCTGCGCTTCAACGGGGCGAAGGACGGACTCTGCCCGTCGAACACCGTCGTCGGGTTCCTCGCGCACGACATGATGCACGTCATAGCCCCGACCGTGCGCGCCTATCTCGACGCGAACGCCGGCTCGCGGGTCTTCGGCGCGATCGCCGGCCACATGCATTTCGCCTACATGGTGCCGTTCGGGTCGAAGGCCTCCTCGCTTGAATCCAAGATACACGGCATGACGAACTGCTTCTGCACGCATGGCGATACGTCGCGCGAGTCCTGCCGGCTGAGCCTTTTCGTATTCGACACGGAGAAAAACAAGCTTCACGAGATTCGCCTTGCGGGCGGTGACAAGCCAAACCCGAAGTATCCCGACCGCAAGCTCCGCCCCAACCGCCCGGTCGATGTCATCTCCGCGTTCGATTGCGCCCGCTAGGAACGGTGCCTGTCCCCGTTAGGCGATCTTCAAAAACCACTCTATGAAACTCGCGAAAACCACTCTGTGAAACTCCAGAAAACATCTCTGTGTAACCTCCGAAAATCACTCTGTGAAATTGACAGACGAATGGAAAGGCGATATAATACAATACTGATTTCTAACGAAATCTCATCAAAGGTCAGGACATGGACAAGTATCGGCGGCCGGATGGCGTCTATGTGCTGCCACTCACCTCGCTTCGTCCGTAACGTCTGGACCGACACCTACCCTTGGCCTGTCCCGCGGTCGCCCGCAATGCGCGCGGACTCTTCCCGGGAGTATCGGGGTAGGGGAGCTTTGATATTTGTATTTTCATTTCTGTCATTACTGCTCAATTGGAGTTTTTGTCAATTAAGCCTTTTGCGCACCGCGCGGTCGGACCGCTCCGCGTTAAATCCCCTTCAAGCCTCAGTGCCTGACACCAGGCTCCAGGAAGCACGAACCGCGTCATCGAAAGTGAGCCATTTTGCCAACTTTGTCATATTGCTTCTGTACTATTGCGTCATTTTTTGGCCGTTCGCCATCGATTTTACATTAATGTAAATAACTTCAAACAATTGATTGACACTTGGCCGCACAAAATGATAAATTTTTTTGATGTATCTTTTTGAAGAATCGACAATTTTTGAGTTCTGCGGATGAAGACCGGTGGCATAAGACAGCTTACTGGACGCATAAGTTTCGCCTTGAGAGGCGGAGTTCTTATTTGCGCCCTGTTGAGTCATGTCCTCGTCCTTCCCGCACACGCCGCGCCCGCTGAAGCCGCTGCGCAACGTCCCGCCGCCTCCGTCGCCAACGCCGGCTTCAACGACGGCATTGATCGCTCCGATCCGAACTTCGTCACGGCCTCGCTGCTTTGGATTGGGCCCGGTAAAGAGTTCTTTGGATGTGCTGGGCATTCTAGCATCAGGTTGGAGTGTCCGACCTTCAATCTCGACTATTGCTTCAGTTGCGAGTCCGAAAGCATCAAGGAGCATTTCTTTAGATTTATCATGGGAGATTTGAAAACGGGGATGTTCGCCATCCCGACCGCAGACTTTTTGAAAACATATGAACAACTTGGACGAAGCGCCACCCAGTATAAACTGACCTTGCCGCCAGAAGTAAAGCAGCGGTTGTGGAAGATTCTTGACGATGAGGTGGCCGCGGGAAGAAGTCTTCCCTACGATTACATCAAATATTGCTGCGTTCAGACGATGCTTCAACCTTTGTTGAAGGCCATTCCTCCATATCGGTTGAAGCCTTCGCCATGGCCTGAAATCTACAAGATGACGAGACGTGAAGTGTTGGCTGATGATTTGGCGTGGTGCCCATGGACACGTTTTTTCCTGCATACCATAGCGGGAACGGAGGTTGACCGCGAGGTGAGCCCATATAAGGCAGTTATTCTTTCTAGGGACTTTGTGAATCTTCTTAAAGGGGCAACAATCAACGAAACGCGCATCATCGAAGGAGATGGTGAAGTATTGTTATCTTTCCAGAATCCTACAAAGGCAACTATCGTGACCCCGATGGTTGTGGCGTGCGTTGCCGTAATCATTGCCGTGCTAAATATGCTTGTAATGGTCAAATGGGTTGAATATATCTTCCTGGCATTTCAATCTTTGCTGGGCTTGCTCTTGACTCATCTCGTTTTCTTTTCCAATTTACCCGCAACGAGCTGGAACTGGCTTATTGTGCCCTTCAACCTTTTGCCGCTTGTCTTCTGGAAATGGCGACGGAAATGGGCTTTTTTATTTGCTGTGGCACTGATTCTGTGGGAATGTGGGATGATTCTCTACCCGCACCGCCTCACAGATTCGGCGTATCTCGTTTTGGTAGTCGCGTACATTGGAATGTACGCGCGTATTGGTTGGTCACAGTGTCTGCGCCAACGGACTTGATTTGATTGGATAAAGAAAGGTGATTACTATGAAGAAGTCAACTCTTGTGGCGATCATGCTGGCGATGTTTGCACCAGTTGCTCAGGTGTGGGCTGGAGGCGGAGGGAGCACAACCTATGATTACTCCGCAACCGTCAGTGTTTCCGCTTCCGGTAATGGAACTGTGTATGTCGGGACGACAAATCCTCCAACGGACAAATCGAAGAAAAGTGCCACACAAAGCGATTCGAAATCGTCCGACACATCGAAGACCTATACCTTCTATGCCGTCGCCGAACCGGCTGAGGGTTATGAATTCAATGGATGGACTGGTGGGGCGGATAATGCTTCTTCGGCAACGACTCCTGTCACAGTGAGTTTGTCAAGTTCCACTACGAGCAAGACAATCTCATTAACCGCTTCTTTCAACAAGATAGTGACATTTGACGGTGCCGAATATGTGATTGACGAAAATGGCGGCGATTTGGCAACCCTATTGGGAACAGTCCAGGCTGGCGACACCATCATCATCAACAAAGATGTGACGATTGAAAAGGGAGTCAGTCTTGCAATTCCGGCTGACATTCAAGTTACAATATCGTCAGGGAAAAAGTTGACAGTTAAGGGAAATCTTTCAATTCATTCCGATGCCCGCCTTGTTGGCGATGGAACCTTGGCGCATAGCTGGAAGACGATTACTCAGGCGGCAGATGTACATGTTCCGTTCCCTCTTGGTACGGATGGTGTTTCAGGAACAGGAAATGGTATACACACCGTTGATGGTACGGCGGGCAAGTATCTGGTAACGTCCGTTAAGGAAGAAAACAATGTTTCTGGATCGTTCACTTGCAAAGAAGAATTCTTTGTAACCATTGACAATAAGTCGACGGGTGATAGTTATTACAGCAAATCTTCAACAACGAAACCTGTTGGTGTTCTTTGTACTGTAGCCCGTGAAAAAGCGTTGAACTCCATTAATGGTGTGTCCGATACAATCTATACGGATTGTGCGACGTTGCTAACGGCGGCGGCGACACCAACCAGTGCTGCCGTATCTGGGAATAAACATTCCTTTAGAGATACCAATAAACTTGCAGTATTAACTAGCGCGGCAGGCACTGTTACTTATGATGGTTCTTCTTCCTCTTCTTCCACTAAGCTTGCGTTTGCAGTTGATCTTGCAGGGACGTCGATAACGCTGAGTACAGGAAAACAATGGAACAGTTCAGCTCTTGTACGTTTCTTCAATGGTTCCGTGTCGATTTCGCAGAAGGTTATGAACACAAACTTCTGTTTCTACAATTGTACAGGAACGATATCATATCTGAGTTTGAATAGTGCAGATTATGTGACGGCGGCTTACTTGTATGAAAGCCCGACAATAAAGATTACATTCTCGGACAAACAGTCGACAAGCTCTGGCGAGCAGTGCTTTTTCGGTGGTGGACCGTATTCGACTTCGTATGTGTCGTTTAACACTACTGTTTCGGACAAACAGTCTTTCAACAAAGTTTATTGGGGTACTTTTGATAAGAATATGAACCCGACGGCATATCTATATGATACAAATAAAATAGGTGCCGAACAGGATTCTTCGCAGAATAATGCATGGGTGGTCTATCAAAAGATGCCTGATCCAAATTCAGGCGAAGTGAAAGTCAATGGAGAAGACTCCACTTTGGCAAAGGCACTTGCAAATGCCGTCTCGGGGGATGTCATTGTCCTGCAGAGGGATATTGCGATTGAGGCAGATTTAACCGTCTCAACATCAGCCTCAAATGTGCTATTGGACTTGAATGGTTGGCAACTGACTGGTAGTAACGCCATCATCAATAATGGCGACATGGAAATCATTGATGTTAACGGCAACGGCCAAATCGATATTCCGATCATCAATAATGGGACTCTGTTGCTGTCATCCGCCAAGTATAATGGCCTGATTACGCTTAAGGGCGGCTACTGCTACTTCCTGGCGGGCACATTCAATGGTGGTGTGTCTGTCGCGTCTAATGTCGCCGACCCGACCAGTGTTGCTGAAATATATGGTGGCACTTACACGCCGACTACTTACACGCATGGTGCGCAAACCAAGGATCTTGTCGGATTGTGCGACAATGGGTATGTCAAGGATGGGGCGATAGCGCAGATTCCAGTCTCGCAAGTCAGCAGTTCATCTTTTGCATCATACAGCCTGTCTGCCTTGAGCAGTTCCGAGCAGAATCTCTATACGCGCGGCGCTGCTCGTTCGGGTTATACCCGCGAGGAATGGATCACGCTCAACAAGTTGAAGGCATCGGCTAATCTGTTTGGTGGTTTTGGCGTTGACTGTGCCGTTACGTTGGATCGTGACATTGCGGCGAACGATTTTTCCATTACTGCGATGGGTCTCTATACGTTTAATGTCGATGTCGCCATATCGGCGAACAATTGGTATAGTGCGCTCTTTCAGGCAATGAGGGCTAGCGGACAGGCCAGTGCCCCTTGGACATATGGTTCGCTACTCCCAGGCGGTGAGCATGCCGGCACCCTTAGTTTCAGCCTCTCCAATAAGACGGCGCAGAATGGAACATTTTGCTTGGTTGAGATGCGTCTTGCGACAGGAATTAAGAACTTGAGCGGGCCGAAGGACTGGAGTTACACAGAATATGTGACGACGGCTGAGCGCAAGCTTGTTCTTGGTGCGGGAACTAGCAACAAGGCGATGATTCGTCCGGCGACGGGCGCGGCGACGTTCTACTCGACGCTCGGCGCGGCGATGAACGCGGTTGCGGACGGCGGCACGGTGATGCTCGCCAATGACTGCGACACGGCGCTGCCGATTACGAAAGTAGGAACCTACACCTTCGACACGATGGGATTTGCCCATTCAAGCGATATTTCCGTGGCAGATGGGTTGGTAATCAAGTCCACTACTGCTGCCGATTCCAGCGTAAAGGCGTTTATCCCAGACGCGATTGCTACCACTTATGAAGTCGTTCAGACTGTTGCCAAGGTTGGAGATCAGTCGTTTTACAACCTGACCGATGCGGTTGCTGTTGCGCTGAGCAGCGGAGAAGTGGTGACGCTTCTCGCCGATACGGACGAGGCGGTGGTTCTGAACAAGGGACAGGCGCTGAAGCTGGCGATTGCATCGGGCGTCAACTATGATGCGGCGAGCAAGATCACCTGCTCGGATGACAAGTACATCATTCAGGCGACGGCACAGAGCGGATACACGCTCTACAAGCCTAAGTACAATTCAAACGAGATCGTGCAGATTGGTGAAGACTACTACAGCGACCTTCCAACAGCATTGACGGCCGTAAAGAGCGGCGACACAGTTAGGGTTCTTGTGGATTGCGAGGTGGAAGACGACGCGACAATTCCATACGGCGCGACGCTTGTTGTCAGCACCGATGTGACGCTGACCGTCGCATCGGGCAAGACGCTTTGGATCGACGGCGATGCCACGATCAATGGCGCGATTTCCGGCACATACTCGAAGTGCACGAAGCTCTTCTATCAGGAAGGCGAAAACGGGGAGCCGTTCTGCCCGTACAAGGACGACGACCGCCACAACAAAGACGATGAGTTCGTGATTAAATATTGGAAGACAAAGATTTCTACGCTTTCTTCCTTGTCTGGAGCGAGTTCGCATACGACGATCCAGAACGGCTATGGTGATGTTGCGTATCATGGCGCAACGGCTACTGCGTTTATATGCAAGGTTGACAATAGCGTGGCAATCAACCATATAACGGAGATTGTTTCCGCGCAGACTTCTGCAAAGAACGCATACGATTATATTGAGGATGTGGCTCTTGCCCAGCAAAAGCCGTATATAATCTTGTTGACGGCAAATGCGACAACCTCTTCAACAAGAGTTTCTGTGTCTGGCAACATTACTAAGCGTATTGTCGTTGATGGTGCCTCAGCATACGGAATCACATTTTCAGCAACTCAGGTCTGCGATCCGACGAATGGATGGGCTCAACGTCATACGTCTTTGACATTCATCAACTGCACATCCGCCACATCGCCCAAGTTGACCGATGCTCGCGCGACGTTTATCAACTGTACTACACCAAGCGTGGGAAGTGGTTCGAACGCAAATTCAGCGTCGTACATGACAAGTGTTCACATCTACGATTCGCCTTTGCCTTCCATTTCGTTTGCTTCCAATGCCACGACCTTAACAAAGGTAGGTGCTGGCGTGTGCGTGTTCAGTGGTGGAGCATTTAGTGTGGCAACTAGTGCGAACTACCATTACTACGGCGGATATTATTCGGCAGACCCGTCGGCTCGTCTTTACGATACGAACTATGTAAAGGCAGAGAAGGGCGATCCTAACAAGGGTGAAAACGCCAATTACTGGTATGTTAAGCCGGTGCTTCCGACCGTCTATGTGGCCCAGGTTGGTTCTGAGCAGTTTGAGACAGTTCAAGAGGCTGTGAATGCCGCTGGTAACAACGGCGGAACGGTGGAGTTGTTGCTAGCGCTTGCCACCGATGGCTTGGCTGAGCCGATTACGGTGGCGGCAGGCAAGACGGTGACGATCGATCTCAAGGGACTAGCCTTCAATGCCCCAAATGGCGCATTCATCAACAATGGAACGCTTTTCCTTAAGGATACCACGTCCAGCGCTACTCCAGGTTCGGTTACTACTGGCACGACAACTGGTAAGAACTTGATTGTCAATAACGGTACTCTGGACATCACCTACGGAACATATAACGGAAACATCTTGCTGAACGCCGGTACTTTCACAACGCACGGCGGTGCATTCACGGGTACGTTGACGGCGGCGAGTGGAGCCGATCCGAAAGAGGTCGCGAACCTTCGCGGCGGTGAGTTCACGCAGAATGTCACATCGTTCCTTCGTGATGGATACTTCCAGCAAGGAGGATGGGTTGGGATATTCCCTGCCGCAACAACGACAGCGACAACACTTTCCGGAGCTGAGGCTGCCTGGAAGCTGACATTTATCAGCTCGGCTGATAAGACATTGTACGCAAAGGGCAGAGAAGGGCAGACTTCGCTTGAAGATTTGCAGAAGTATGCGGAACTGGCTTCGTCCTTGAACCCGTATCTTGAATACACGCCAGAAGGGGTCGCAATCTTTGACCGTGCGGTTTCGGGTGGAACGGTCTCGTTCTATGGCAGTGCGAATAATATCAGTCTTCCCGCTCAGACGCTTGATTCAGACGTGGCGGCAAACGGTTCCTACCGTATGCTTATCAAACTTCTCAAGCAGAATGTTCCAACACCCTATACCTACAAGCAGTACATTAATGATGTGAGTGCGCTTTTGATAGGGATCAAGAGCAACAACTCAAATAACAATGGTACAGTTGCCACGATTGAACTTCAGTTCTGGCGCCCAGACGGTAGTACGCAGGGAGAATACACAACTGCCGGTCTTGCTCCGCTGGCGCGGACGCGCTACATGCTCGGCGAGAAGAAGGCGGCGATTGACAGGAACGGAAGTCGTTCGGCGTATGATTCGCTTTCGGCGGCGGTTAGTGCCGCGCAGAGCGGCGAGACGGTGCTCGTGGGTGCGGATACCGCTGAAAATGTGACGCTGCCGGGCGCGGGCACGTTCACGATCGATCCGTATGGGTTTAACTGGACGGGCAGCGCGTTGGTTGGCCAGAGTTATCTGTACATCCAGTCGCGGACCGAGGTCGCGTCTCTTGCGGATGCGCAGGGCGTCGCGTCCGCCAAGGCGATTACGTATGTCGTGGCGGCGCGTGAAATCACGGCGGGCATGATCAGCGTGGAGGGTGCGACGTTCACCGGCGAAGACCTGACGCCCGCCGTGACGGTGACGGATGCCGAGACGACGCTGGTTCTGGACACGGACTACACGGTTTCCTACTCCAACAACAGGAACGTCGGCACGGCCAAGGTGACGGTAACGGGCATTGGCAGCTACACGGGGTCGGCGGAGAAGGAATTTGCGATTGCGCCCAAGGCTGTGACGGTCAAGGCCGACAATGGTTCAAAGACTTACGGCGCGGCTGAACCGCAACTTACGGCGACGGTTACGGGGCTTGTCGGGTCCGACACCATTAGCTATGGGCTCACCCGCGCAAGCGGCGAAGTCCCAGGCGAGTATGTTATTACGGTTTCCGGCGCGGCTACGCAGGGCAACTACACTGTGTCCTACGAGACAGGAACGTTCACAATCACGCGCAAGGGCGTGACGGTGACGGCGGCGGATGACCTTTCCAAGATTTACGGCGCAGCCGATCCGACCTTCACGGCGACGGCCGAGGGTGTGATCGGGTCTGACACCGTCGAGTACACGTTCACCCGCGAAGAGGGCGAGAACGTGGGCGAGTATGTGGTCACGCCGACTGGCGAGGCCGTGCAGGGCAACTACAGCGTCAGCTATGCGCCCGGCAAGCTGACCATCGCAGCGAAGCCCGTGACGATCACGGTGGCATCCGCGTCGAAAGTCTACGGCGAAGCCGACCCGACGTTCACCGGAACGGTCGAAGGTCTCGTCAACGCGACCGACCTCGGCACGGTGACGTACAGCCGCACTGGCTCCGACGCGAACGTCGGCACCTACACCGGCGTGCTCACGGCGAACTACACCGCCAACTCCAACTACGCGGTGACGGTGGTTCCTGGCAACTTCGAGATCACGGCGGCCAAGGTCGCGGTTCCAACGGCTGCTTCCAGCCTTGTGTACGACGGCACGGAGAAGACCGGCGTCGCGGGCGGCACGGGCTACACGCTCAGTGGAACTACTACGGCAACCGCCGCAGGGTCCTACACCGCCACGGCGACGCTCGCGGCGAACTACGTCTGGTCAGACGATTCGACGGACGCCAAGTCAATCGAGTGGTCGATTGGCAAGGCGACAGTCGCGGTGACGGCGGAAGCCAAGATCCAGGTTTATGGCACCGAGGCGGTCGCGCTGACCTATACGGCGGGCGATCTCGTCGCGGGCAACTCGTTCAGCGGCTCGCTGGCCCGTGAGGCGGGCGACAATGTCGGCACCTACGCCATCACGCAGGGCACGCTCTCGGCCGGCGACAACTACACGATCAACTTCACCGGCGCGAACTACACGATCACGGCAATCAAGATTGCGGTCCCAACTGCGGTCTCGGGCCTGATTTACAACGGCACGGAGCAGACCGGCGTTGCGGCCGGAACGGGCTACACGCTCTCCGGCAACACGGCGACGGCAGCAGGCTCCTACACCGCCACGGCGACGCTTGAGGCGAACTACGCCTGGTCGGACGACTCGACGGCCGCCAAGACAATCACCTGGTCCATCGGCGCTGCGGCGGCAATGGTGGTTCAGGACGACACGTCCCGCTACTTCGCTACGCTAGCCGAAGCGGTTGAGGCGGCGGACGGAGCTGTCGTCACGCTTCTCGCGGCGACGGACGAGACCATCACGCTCGCTGGGGCAGGTGATTCGTTCCAGCTGACAGTCGCCGATGGCGTCACATTCGACGACTCCCAGATCACGAGCGGCGAAGGCACGTTCCTCGTGGCGACTGAGGTCGACGGCGTTACAACCTACGAGGCGAAGAAGATCACCGTCGAGATGGCCGAGCCGCAGGCGGCCGTCGAGGTTTCGATAATCGAGAACGGCGTCACGAACAAGGTGTCTGACACCGCACTGGTGGAGGCCGCGGTTGCCCAGTTGGTGGGCAACGGCGACGTGCCGCGCACGGACAACACGGACAAGCTCGACGTTCTGGACATGATCACCGTCACGCCGACGAAGATCGTGGAAGAGGTCGTGGGCGGCAAGACAATCATTCGCGCCGCCACGTTCGACGTGGTTCGGAACCTCAAGGCCGGACAGACCCCGGCAGAGGGACAGACGTTCAAGTTCCGTCTGCCGGTCGAGGCGTCGGCGACGCAACCCGCCGCCATCGTCTACCACGGCGCGGCGCAGTTCGGCATCTACGCGGTGCAAACAGAGAACGAGGAGAAGTTCATTGAGGTCGCCTCAGCCGACTTCAGCCCCTACGGCTACACGCTCCTCGACGGCGAGACGGCGAACCCCGTCACCGCCATCGGCACCACGGGCTACGCCTCTCTGGCTGCGGCCGTAACGGCGGCGCAGGCGGGCGACACAATCGAGATGCTGGCGGATGACAGGGTTTCGCTGACGAGCAAGCAGGAAATTGAGATTACAAAGGGTTTGACAATCACCGGCCCGGTGGACGCCAACGGCGACCCGCTCTACACGATCCACGGGACCCCGACATACGGCAAGACAGGTGAGTACAACGACATATACATCACGGGAATCGCTGAAAGCGCCACGGTGACGATCTCCAACGTGAAGTTTGCCGAGTTCGGCAACCAGGTTCAGACTGGCGACAATGCTGTAATTTACGTTGGTGGCAGCACGCGCGGCAAGATCATCTTTGACAACGTTTTCCTCACGGACTTCAACCGCACGGGCATAACTTTCAACCGCAGCGCTTCGGGCGGGCAGGACTATGAGGTCAAGAACTGCTACATTGACTGCACGAAGTCCACGGATTACGGCGACGTGCTGATGACGGGCATCGAAAATCAGGGATATGCTTCCGGGACGATCAAGGACACGGTTATCGTCGGTGTCAACAGCACCTACGCCGACTGGAGTTCCGCTGGCATCTCCGTCCTGAACAACGCGAATGTCATCGTTGATGGTTGCTCTATTGAGGGATCGACCGACGGTATCGCCTGCCAGGCGAATTCAAACGGCGACGCCCCCGTTGTGACGGTCCGCGACACGGTAATCGATGTCGATGGCGACGCATTGAACGCGGCGGTGTATAATACCGTGACCGACTCGGAAACGTGTTCGCTCGTCAACGTGGAAAGCGGAACTTACCTCGGCGGCCTCGAGGCTGGTGGAACTGGCGCCGGCAGGTTCTCAATCTCCGGCGGCACCTTCGACGAAGCGGTTCCGGAAGCGTACTGCGCCGCCGGCTACATCCCGTCCACGACGGAGGTGGAAGGTGTGACGCTCTACACGGTTACCCCCGGCTACAAGGTGACGTTCGTCGATGAGGACGGCGAGACCGAGTTCTTCGCAACCAATGTCGCGGTGGGCGCCTCCGCGACCTATGGCGGTGAAACCCCGGTGAAGGCCGCGACCGCCCAATACACGTACACGTGGACCGGCTGGACCTACAATGGCACCGCCTACGGCACGTCCGCCACGCTGGCCCCCGTTGCCGACGCGGCGCAGACGTACACGGCGACCTATTCCTCTGAGGTCAACAACTACACGGTAACGGTGACGATCCCCGCGAACACCACCATCATCGTGAAGCAGAACGGCGCGACGATCCAGCCCGATGCCGGGACGGACAACCAGTTCACCGTTCCTTACGGCACGGTGCTGACGGTGGAGTACGCGGCCTCCGGCGCGTATGTCGCGGGCGGCACCCAGTCGCAGACGGTCACCGCCGACAGCGACAAGACCGTCGCGGTCCCGAACGACTACGCCACCACGGCCGCAGTGGCGCAAATCGGCCAGACCTACTATACGACGCTCTTCGCGGCGGTCTCCGCCGCGCAGAGCGGCGACACGATCACCCTTCTCGCGGACGTCGAGACGAGCCTCACGATCGGCAAGAGCCTGACGCTCGCCGGCGCGCACAAGATCACGGGTACAATGACGGTGACGGGCGGCGCGACGGTCGCGATGAACGGCGTGACGCTCGACGCCAACGGCACGATCTACGCGCTCAACATCACCGCCGGCGCGACGGTCGGCCTGACGAACGTCATGGTCGGCGGCGGACAGTGGTGCAACATCCACGTCAACGGCGGCTCGCTTGAGGGTTCCGGCATCACGATGCTCGGCGACGAGATCGTCGTGGCGGCCGACGGGCAGACATACACCTATCGCGGTGACACTTTCCCCAAGACCGATGCGCCGTGGGGCCTGGACGTCTCGAAGATCCCCGGCAAGACGCTGCACGTCCCCTACATGGACATCGTCCGCGCCACCGGCGCGGAGACGGTCTCGCTCTCCGACCCGCTGACGCCGGCCGGCTCGATTCTCTTCGTGGCGAACATGCCCGAAGACGAGACGCAGACGGGGGTGGCGCTGCCTGAGCGCTTCACCAGCTACACGCTGACGCTCGACGCGGACATCGACTTCTTCGGCGGTGCCGAAAAGCCAGTCACGGGCTGGACTGTCGGCAACTGGAACGACTTCATCGACACCGGCGCGATCGTGCTGGTGGCTATCGATGAGAATCCTGAGGAAGTGCCGGTCGTCCTCGAGCTGAACGACGACACCGACCTCGGCGACAGCGCGTTCGAGTTCCGCTATCCCAACCTGACCGTCGACGGCAACGGCAACGCGCTTTCCGGCACGGTCGTCTACACGGACGACGCGGGCGTCGTCTCGAACGCCGTCCTCGGCACGGCGGATTCGCCGCTCGTCATCGACCTCACGCACGTCACGGACATCGCCAGCCTCGGCGACGGCATCGTCGTCGGGAACGTTACGCTGCGGGTGTCGGAGTCGCACGCCGCCGACGGCACGGAAGTCTTCGCCTGGGATCCGGACGATGGTTCGCCTTCGTTCGCGCAGGGCGGCAATATCTCGGTGGTCGTCGTCGACGCGAACGGCGAGCCCACCGGCGACGACGCCACGCTGTCGTTCGACATGGAGGAGGGCGTCGCCTACCTCGGGACGTGCGTTGCGCGCCTGACCGGCCCGACGCACGACAAGCCGATTTACTCCTCGCTTTACGGAGCTGTCTCCCAGGCCGCGCAGAGCGGCGACACGATCACCCTTCTTGCGGATGTCGAGACGAGCCTCACGATCGGCAAGAGCCTGACGCTCGTCGGCGAGCACAAGATCACAGGCACCTTGAAGGTGACGGACGGCGCGACGGTCGGGATGACCGGCGTGACGCTCGACGCCGCCGGCACGATCTACGCGCTCGACATCGTGGGCGGCGCGACGGTCGGCCTGACGAACGTGACGGTCGGCGGCGGCCAGTGGTGCAACATCCACGTGAACGGCGGCACGCTCGAAGGCTCCGGCATCACGATGCTCGGCGACGCGCTCGCAGTCTCGGCCGACGGCCAGTCCTACACCTACCGTGGCGAGACGCACCAGGCGTCCGACGCCCCCTTCGGCATGGACCTCTCGAAGGTCAAGGGCGAGACCGTGACGCTTCCGTTCATGGACATCGTCCGCGAGCACGGCGAGGATCCGATAACGCTCGACGAGCCGCTGACGCAGGCCGGCTCGATCCTCTTCGTGGCGAACATGCCCGGCGACGAAACCCTGACGGACGTGTCGCTTCCCGAGCGCTTCTGCAGCTACACGCTGACGCTTGGCGTCGGCATCGGATTCCTCGGCGACGCCGAGACCCCGACGACCGGCTGGGCCGCGGGCGACTGGAACGAGATCGTCGACACCGGCGCCAAGGTGCTCGAGGCCGTCGGCGAGGACTCGGACGAGGTTCCGGTCGTGCTCGCGCTCAACGACGACGTCAACCTCGGCGGTGACGGCTTCGAGTTCCGCTACGGCAACCTGACGATCGACGGCAACGGCAAAACGCTCTCCGGCACGGTCGTCTACACGGACGACGCGGGCGTCGTCTCGAACGCCGTCCTCGGCACGGCGGACTCGCCGCTCGTCATCGACCTCACGCACGTCACGGACATCGCCAGTCTCGGCGACGGCATCGTCGTCGAGAACGTCACGCTGCTAGTGTCGGAGTCGCACGCCGCCGACGGCACGGAGGTCTTCGCCTGGAATCCGGACGATGGCGCGCCTTCGTTCGCGCAAGGCGGCAACATCTCAGTGGTCGTCGTCGACGCGAACGGCGAGCCCACCGGCGACGACGCCACGTTGTCGTTCGACATGGAGGAGGGCGTCGCCTACCTCGGAACGTGCGTTGCGCGCCTGACCGGGCCGACGCACGAGAACCCGGTCTACACGTCGCTGGCGGGCGCCCTCGCGCGTGCCGCGCAGAGCGGCGACACCATCACCCTCCTCGCGGACGTCACGGACTTCTCCGGAACCGAGTACATCTCGAAGTCGCTGACCATCGACGGCGCGGGCCACACCATTGCGGCGGCGGCCGCGGCCGACGGAGCTGAGATGTTCGACGTGACGGCCGGCACGGTCGTCTTCAAGAACGTCACGCTTGACGGCGCGCACAAGTACACCTACTGCGTGCAGACGTACGGCGCGGCGGATCTCACGCTTGACGGCGTGACCGTCCTGCACGGCGCGAAGGAATGGGCCGGAACCGGCTTCTGCTACGGCGCGGGCGTGCATGTCAACGGCGGCAGCCTCGTCGTCACGAACGCCTTTACGGCCTTCTCCGGCGGCAAGGTTGACGAGGCCTTCCCCTTCACGGGCATCCTCTACGACGACGGCGGCGTCCACTTCGCGAACGGCGTGGCGGCCTCCATCGCCAACCCCGATCCCAACGCCGCGGCGGGCGACACCGACCTCCTTCTCGTGGGATTGGTCGGCGCGCCGGACGTCTCCACCCAGGAAGGGAGGGACTACGTGCAGGCGATGCTCGACTACATGAACGTCCCGGCCGGGTTCTATCCCTACACGCTGAAGATCGACCCGGACAACTGGGACGACAACACCAGCTTCACCGGCGCGTCGCCTCTCGGCTGGAACGACATCATCGACTACGGCAAGGCCATCATGGACGCGATCAACATGTCCACGACCGAGACGCCGGTCGAGGTCGGCCTGCTCACGGACACGGAGATTCCGGGCGAGTTTGTCTTCGAAGACCCCAATTTCTCCGTCAACGGCAACGGCAACGTGCTCTCCGGCACAATCAGGTACACGGACAACGCGGGCGTCGTCGAGAACGCGGTTCTCGGTACCGACGATTCGCCTCTCGTCATCGACCTGACGCACACGACGGACATGGCCGATCTCGGCGGCGGCATCGTGGTAGAGAACGTCGTCATCCTCGTCAACGAGGCCAACGCGGTGGACGGCACGGTCGTCTTTGACTGGGGCGCGGACGACAGTGCGCCGACCCTCGGCGAGGGCAGCCAACTCGTGGTGACCGTCGTGGATGAAAACGGCAACCCCACCGGCAACGAGGTGTCGCTTGCGTTCGACATGGAGGCGGGCATCGCGTACATCGGTTCGTGCGAGGCGCGCCTGACGGGCCCGACGCACGAGGCCCCGGTCTACACGACGCTCGCGGGCGCCATCTCACGTGCCGCGCAGAGCGGCGACACGGTGACGCTCCTTGCGGACGTCGAGACGAGCTTGACGTTCCGCAAGAGCCTGACTCTCGCCGGCGAGCACAAGATCACCGGGACGATGAAGGTGACGAACGGCGCGTCCGTGGCGATGGAGGGACTGACGCTCGACGCAAACGGCATGATCTACGCGCTTGACATCGCTGGCGGCGCGTCCGTGGCCATGACAAACGTGACGGTCGGGGGCGGCCAGTGGTGCAACGTCCATGTGAACGGCGGGTCGCTGACAGGCGTTGGCGTGACGATGCTCGGCGACGAAGTCGTGGTCGCGGCCGACGGTCAGACCTTCACCTACCGTGGCGAGACGCTTGACGCTGCCGATGCGCCGTTCGGCATGAACCTTGAGAACGTCAAGGGCAAGACCGTGACGCTTCCGTTCATGGACATCGTGCGCGAGAACGGCGACGAGACGATCGACCTCGCCGACGCGCAGGACAAGCCGCTCACGCAGGCGGGCTCGATCCTCTACCTTGCGAACATGCCGGGCAATGACTCGCTCGACGGCGTGACGCTGCCCTTGCGCTTCTACAGCTATACGCTGACGATCGAGGCGGACATCGGCTTCCTGGGCGACGGCACGACGCCGACGACGGGCTGGGCCGCGGGAGACTGGAATGAGATCATCGACACTGGCGCGCTGGTGCTCGACGCCATTGGAAAGGATTCGGACGAAGTGCCCGTCCTGCTTACCCTGGACGGCGACACCGATCTTGGTGAAGAGCCGTTCGAGTTCCACTACGGGAACCTGACCGTGGACGGCGGCGACCACGTGCTTTCCGGCACAATTGTCTATACCGACAACGCGGGCGTTGTCTCGAACGCGGTCCTCGGCACTGCGGATTCGCCGCTCGTCATCGACCTGACGCAGACGATGGACATGGCCGACCTCGGCGGCGGCATTGTGGTCGAGAACGTCGTCATCCTCATCGACGAGGCCCACGCGACGGACGGCACGGTCGTCTTCGACTGGGGCGGTGAGAATGAGGCGCCGACGCTCGGCGAGAGCAGCCAGCTCGTGGTCACCATCGTGGATGAAAACGGCAATCCCACCGGCGCCGACGCCACGCTGTCGTTCGACATGGAGGCGGGCGTCGCCTACCTCGGGACCTGCGTTGCGCGCCTGACCGGCCCGACGCATGAGGCCCCGATCTACACGTCGCTCGCAGGCGCAATCGCCGCCGCAGCCGCCGAAGGCGACACGGTGACATTGCTCACGAACATCACCGGCTACACGGAAACCATCCTCGTCGGCAAGTCGCTGACGATCAACGGCGCCGGCCACACGATCACGGCGGCCGCGGTCCCGGAAGGCGGACACCGCGATATGATCAATGCGTTCACAGGCGGTACGTCGATGCTGAAGATCGGCAACGGGGCCGTAACGGTCACGAACATCACGTTCGACGGCCACTCGACCCACGCCTACACCTATCTGATCGAGGTCGTCAACTCCGGCGCGTCCCTGACGGTCGGCGACATCAGCCTCCTCAACGGCGGCGAGCTGGACAACAGCGGCACGCCTGGCGCGGGCTATGGCGCGGCCATCCACGTGAACAACGCCTCGCTCATCGTGAAGGACGGCTTCTACGCCTGCACCGGCGGAGCGGAATACGGCGTCTTCCCGTTCACGGGCATCCTGCCGGAGGGCAACGCCTCCGTCAAGTTCGAGCTTGTCGAGGACTCCGACGCGACCCCGACGGTCGGCATCGGCGACGACCTGCTGCTCGTCGGCATGATCGGCGCAATCGACCATGAGACCGCGCAGGGCATTCTCGACTACATGAAGGTCCCGTCGCGCTTCATCCCGTACACCCTCACCCTGGGCGACGGATCCGACTACGCCTTCACCGGCGCGTCGCCGCGCACATGGAACGACATCATCGAATACGGCAAGGCGATCATGGACGTCTCCACGTCCCTCGGCTTCAGCGGGCTTGACAAGGAAACGACCCCTGTCGAAGTCGGCCTGCTGACGGACACGGTCCTTCCGGACACGTTCATCTTCGAGGATTCCAACTTCTCCGTCAACGGCAACGGCAACGCGCTTTCCGGCACGATCAAGTACACGGACAACGCGGGGACGATCAAGGACCTGACGCTTGGAACGGATGGAAACGCGCTTACGCTCGACCTCACGGAAATGACCCGCCCGGTCTCGCTTGGCGAAGGCATCGCCGTTTCGAACCTGGTCCTCCTGATCTCCGCCGATCACGCCGGACTCGGCACGGAGATCTTCACCTGGACGCCCGGAGCGGAAGAGGAGATCCCGGACCAGGGCGCCATCACAATCCAGATCGCCGGCGGCGGTGAGGCCGAACTCGTCTGGGACATGGAGGCCGGCGTCGCCTACATCGGCCCGTGCGAGGCGCGCGTGACCGGACCGACGCATGAGAAGCCGCACTACGCGACGCTGACAGGCGCAATCGCCGCCGCGCTCTCCGGCGACACCGTCGAGGTGATCACCAACGTCACGCTCAGCACAGGCCTCGACATAACCAAGTCCATCACGCTCACCGGCCCGGTCGACGCCGAAGGCAAGCCGCTCTACACCATAACCGGTGCCGCGGACCTCACAAGCGCGACCTACGGCGACATCTACGTGACGGAGGATGACTCGGCGGTGTCCGTGACGATCTCCAGCCTCAAGCTGGTCGGCTTCGGAAGCGAAGCGGCGGCGGACGGCTCGTCCGTCGTCACCTTCGACGCCTATGATTCCAACTCCTCGCTGACGCTGACCAACCTCGACTTCGCGGCCTACAACTCCTACGCGGTCGCGACGTACGGCGACGGCCTCCTCAAGGTGCTGGACTGCGCGATTGACGGCGCGTCCGCCACTGGCGGCATCTACGTCGAGAACGGCGCCACCCTTGTCAAGGACGTCGCAATCGCGAACGTCGTCGAGGGCGTCGTCGCCTCCTACGCGGACGTGGCAATCGTCGACACGGCCGTCGAGACCGCAGCCGTCGCGGATGCCGTGGCGGTCGGCTCGCTCAACGGCTCCTACGTGACGATCGACGGCGGTTCCTACGCCGGCGCGCTCGACGTGGACGCCGACAGCGTGCTTGAAGTCTCCGCCGGCCTCTTCGACCGCTACGTGGACGAGATCTGGTGCGCCGAAGGCATGATCGCGGTCCCCTACGCGCCGAAGGCCGGCTGGTACGAGGTTAGGAACGGCTCCTTTGTGGCGTCCGTCACGCACGACGGCACCACCACGCCGTTCGCCTCCTTCGACGAAGCCGTTGCGGCGGCCGTGGACGGCGACACCGTGACGCTCTTCGCCAACACCGACGTCTCGCAGCACGACGGCGCCATCGACATCGCGGGCTTGACCATCGACCTGAACGGCTACGAGGTCACGAACGGCGTCGCCTGGGTCGGCCAGGACGGCGTGATCTCGAACGGCACGATGGTCGCGGCCGATTCGTACGGTGTCGTCGTCGGCGACGGCACCAAACCCACCGGCATCACCCTTGGCGATGTCACGGCGGTAGGCGGAGTCTACGCGGACAACAACGCCGAAGCCACGATTGAGAGCGGCACGTACACGGCCGGCGCCGACGGAATGCTTGGAACCAACGACACCGGCAGAATCACCATCACCGGCGGCTCCTTCGGCGCGGAAGTGCCGGAGGCATACATCGCCGAGGGCTATGTGTGCGACAAGGAAGGCGACTGGTACGTCGTGAACAAGCTTGAGGAGTTCACCTATCCGGAAGGCGATCCCATCACGAATCTCGACCTCCTCAAGTGGCTCCATGACAACGGCTTCGACCAGGACGACATCGACGCGCTCAAGACGGACGACAAGCTTGACGACTGCTACTACCTCAACTGCGACATCACGGTCGCGAACGCAGGCGGCTCGCTCAACATCACGTCGATGGCGCTCGACAACGGCGTGGTGACAATCGGCGTCTCGCTGACCCGCGTCGGCGCCCTTGAAGGCGGCCTCAACGGCAAGCTGTACATTTACGGCGCCGAGGTTGTCAACGGCGAATACGCCGATATCGCGGCGGCCATCGATGACGACGACTTCAGCGAAGGCACCTCGACGACCGCGACCTTCACGGCGTCCGAGACTTCCGCGCGCTTCTTCCGCGCCGTTCTGAAGTAGGCTCCATGAGCCACGCAAAAAGGCGTCGCCGCCCATCGGGCGGCGACGCCTTTTTGCATGGCTTTTCATGCGGCTTGTGCAAGTGTGTAAACAGTTTGTAAAAAAGTTTTGACACGCCTAGTTATCATTTGATATCATAAAAATTCATATTTTGCGAGAGGTCTCGCAAATCGTAATAATGAAGGATGTCGGCATATATTGTTGCGGCAAGCGAAAGGAATCCGCCCTTTGCAAGGGCGGAGATGTTCCTAGTGCCTTGCTCTCCAATTTAAGGGGGGGGGGGGGGTAAATCCTTGCCTGTCAACGTTTTACATGCCGAATATCCGCGCCGCCAGAATGCTATCAGCGATGGCGGTGTTACTTTTCTCTTTTTCGTCTTCCTCCGTCATGAAAGCGCGCGCCGGGTGGCGTGGCGCGGATTGTCCGCGCCTCAGCGCGTCGCATGACGGCGGGGTGTCAATGGACCGTCTGGAAAGCGTGTCTGAACATTGAAAGGAAACAAAATGAACCTCACAAAGAAAAGAACATGGATTGCCGCCATTTTCCTCGCGCTCGCGCCCGTGCTTGGCGTGCGGGGGGCGGAACCAGTGACAATCAAGGATGCCGGAGGAGCCGACATATCCGTGTATGAAGTCGCGCCCGGCTTCTACCAGGGTGCGGCGGCCTACCCGTCCACCACCGACTTCTACATTACCAACCTTAACGGCTTGAAGTTCTTCCGTGACTTTGTGAACGGCGACGCGACGGTTGTTGCGGATTATGTCTCACGCGGTTTCAGCGGATATACTAGCGGTCTTCAGCTTTTCCAAGGAAACATCTTTCAGTACAAGACCGTTCATCTTCTTTCAGACATCGATCTTGCAGGTGAGCAATGGGTGGCGATCGGCTACCAGGATGTCGACAGCAAGGGATTGAAGAACCTTTATTTCTACGGAACTTTCGATGCCGGCATCTACGACGGGAACGGGATTCTAACGGGGACGCACAAGATTTCTAATCTTGATGTGGCAGAGTCCTACACCACTGACGGGCCTTCGCTGAAGCGCACATACACCGGTCTTTTCGGCCGGCTTGCTGGTGGTACGGCGACGGGTGTTAAGAACCTCACCATCGAGAATGCAACTGTATCGGGTCGGCAGTATGTCGGCGCGGTCGTTGGTCGTATTTACAATGGCGGAGCGGTAGTCGAGAACTGCCATGTGATTGGAACTGTTAACATCAACGGTAGTTCGGCATGGGTTGGAGGTCTTGTTGGAGAATGCCGCGGGTCGATCAAGGATAGCTCTGTTTCGGCAACAGGAACCATTTCTGGGCTTTATGACGTTGGTGGTCTCGCGGGTGGATTGTATCAGTATAATACAGGCGCCGGCAAGGAGGTGGAAATCTCTAATAGTGCAGTCAGCAACGTGACGGTTTCTGCTGGTTACGCATACGGGCTTGGCGGGCTTGTCGGCGTGGCGGGTCTTGCGGGTGATGGCTATACGTCAAATGTTAGTATTACGGACAATACCGCCAACAATGTGACTGTGACTACCGTCGATACAAACTATGCGGGTGATGGCGTGACGGGTATCTTGGTGGGCTATGCAAATGAGAGTGGTGCGTATGCCGTTCTCGAAGACAACACCATAACTGGAACGACTTCCGCCAACGAAAACGGAACCGTAATTACAACCCAAATCGGTGCTGACAATGCTAGCACCTCCATCGTCGGCAAGGACATTACCTTCGATGAGTCGGGCAAGGTGACGGAGGGTGTTTTCGAGAACATCCCAGCTGTCGCAATTGCCTCCGGGTATATGACCATTGACAACCCAGACTCTGAAACGTCCACCAGCTATCCGCTCACCATCGACGGGCCGTATGTGGCGACGGTGTCCGACGCAAACGGCACTTTCAAGAGCGGCCATGGCACGTTCGCCGCCGCGCTTGCCGCCGCGCTTGACGGCGAGACCGTCACGCTTATTTCCGGTCCCGATACGATCATCGACGCCAAGGGCGAAGTGACCGGCGGCAAGACCATCACGGTGACTGGCACGGCGAAGTTCAACTGGGAAGCTGGGTGGCTATTCGTCGGACGCGGAAACAACGCGGGCGACGGCACGCTGGTTTTCAAGGATGCTACGATTACGTCGTCTTCTCAGTCAACAGGCGCTGGGAACACAGGCATCCACATCTCAGGCCATGAGAAGGGGTCTTCGACGAAGAACGACGGTACCGTAATCATAACCAACTCGTATGTCGAGTGCAGATACCTTATTGACAAGGGGGCGCTCAGGGTCTTTGGTAATGGCACCGTCGGTGCGAGGCCGAACCTTGTTGTGTTGGGCGGTTTCGACGTCTGCGGGCGCCCTGCGAACGAGACGGAATCCGGCGAGGACGCCACGGCGTACATAGAGCTGAGCAACGGCGCCTACGTGCAGGTCAAGAACATCAATGGACTTGGCGTTGGTCGCGAGGGGAAGGGCGTTGTTTCAATTACTGGAGGTTCCAAGTTCGAGCATGATTATGCCAACGGCCAATTTATTAACAAGTCCAACGGCACGGTTTCCATCGACGCGACCAGTGTGTTCGTTGGCCAGAAGATGGAAAGGACGGGAACAATTCTCGTCGACGCGACTGGCGCAGAGACAGAGGTCAAGATATTTGACCTCTCCGATACGAGTTCTCTCAGCGGTTCCGTCATGGTGAACAACCTTTCGGTAGATGCAGGCGTTGTTTACGGTAGTGATGGCGATGTGACGATTAAGCCCGGCACATTCGTCGCGATGGTCAATGAGACGACGTACGAGACGCTGGCGGCGGCCATCGCGGCTGCAAGTGCCGGTGACACTGTGACGCTGCTGGCGGATGTGGATCTCGCAGGAATTACTATCGATATCAACAAGGGCCTGACATTGGATGGTGACGGACATGATCTCACGACAACGGCATCAGCCAATGCCATCAAAGTCACGACTTCTGCTGCCGTGACGATCAAAAACCTTACCATCCCGCAGGCTAATCGCGGCATGAGTGTCAATGCTAGTGAATTCCATGTAACGGTAAGCAATGTCAATATGCTGGTTTCTCAGCGCGGCATTACGTTCGACGCAGGAGGCGCTGCAGGATCGGAATTGAATGTCGTTGACTGTGAATTGAAACTGGCGGGCACGGGCGATGGTACACCATATAAAAATGGTGATTACCGCGGTATCAGCGCCTGGGATTCGCCAGGGGCGACCTTCAACATCAGCGATAGCAAAATTGACGGCTTCGCATACGACATCAATGTCGCAGGCGCTCATGGCTCTAGCACCTTCAACATCGTCCGTACGGAAGGCTCCGGACGTGCGATGTTGAACGTTTGGAGTTCCGGAAACACCTTCAATCTGACTGATTGCGAGATAAACGGATACAACGTGCAGATTGGTCCGACGGAAGGTTTCGCTTGTATTGTTGAGAATACGGGCGCGGCAAACAATGTCTACAACATCAACGGTTGCACGTTCAATGCGAACGTCTCCGCTGCTGCTGCGGCGGCGGCGGCAAGTGGTTCGAACGCCTCCGAGCAGATGTTTGACTTGAGAGGTACCGGCTCCACCGTCAATATCACGGGCAACACAACCTACACCCCGACGGTCGGTGGTGCGGCGGTGACGGACGAGAATGCTGGGTGCTTCGGATTCCTTAGGGCCGAGGCCGCCATTGGAGACAACACCGTGACGCTCGATGCGACCTCGCTCGCGAATCTCGGTGCGACAATCTCTGAGGATGTCGACAAGGCGACCCATGTCGATTCGGAGACTGGCGTCGTCACGCTTGCCCTCAAGGTGTACGTCGCGCAGATCGGCAACGTGAAATACGAGACGTTCGCGGAAGCCATTGCGGCTGCGGATGCTGCCGTTGCGGCAGGAGGAGAGGATCCGGAGATTATGGTTCTCGATTCCTCCGCGCTTCAGACGAACCCGGATTGGAAGATTTCGAATACTGGCTATCTCGTCCGCAAGGTTTACGTCACGCAGATCGTCACCGACGCTGGTGCGACCACAAACAAGTACGAGACGCTGGCCGAAGCCGTTGCGGCCGCGCAGAGCGGCGACACGGTGACGCTGATCGCAGATGTCACCGTCAACACTCAGATCAACATGCCTGTGCCGATGACAATCGACCTCAACGGAAAGACCATCACGTCCGCCGCTGACAACCGCGTGTTCAAGATTGCCACGGCAGTCGGTGAGTACACATTCAAGAACGGCACGGTCAACACGACGAGCCCCTGCTACGGCCTGTTCCGCGTCGACAACGCCTCCACGGTGACGGTTGAGGGGATTACCGCGACGAACGACCGTTCGTGGGGTTGCAACTTCCGCGTCGCGGGGGCCGCGCAGGTCCTCGTGACGAACTGCACGATCTCCGCAACGAACGGCGGGGGCATCTACGCCGAAGGCGGAAGCTCCGTGGATGTGTACGACTCCACGATTGCGGAGACCGGCACGGCAACTGACTGCAACGCCTCGGCGTTCGCGGTTGGCGAGGGCGCGACAATCACGGTCCACAGCGGCACCTACTCCGGTGAATATGGCGCGTTTGTGTGCAGCTCCGGCGGCACGATCGAGATCCTCGACGGCTCGGTGACGGGCCGCAGGTATGCGATTGAATCCGATGCCCGTGCCGGCGGCAACGAGGACAATTCCGTCGCGGATTCGCTTATCAAGGTGTCCGGCGGCACGATTGACGGCGAGCTGCATGAGGAGATCCAGATCTACAACGGCGCGGCGCTGACCTACGCGAACAAGATGCAGATTTCCGGCGGCACGTTCCTGAACTACTCGGCCACCGGCCCGACCGCCGACAACGCCGGCTACGAGATTAGCGGCGGACTGTTCGACCATCAGGTCTCCGCCACGCACTGCGCGGCAGGATATTCTCCCACAACGACGGCAGACGGGAACGGCATGTACACCGTCACAAGCGACTTCGACGCGCAGATTGTGCGCAACGGCGAGATTGTCCTTCCAAAGGGCACGCTTGCCGCGATGGCTTCCGCCGCCCAGGCTGGCGACACCATCCAGATTCTCCGCGACGCCGCGAATGCCGGCGCGATCACCCTCCCCGCCGGCGCGACGCTCGACGGCAATGGCTTCGCCCTCTCCGGCAACGTTTACATCACGCTTGATGCGACGGGTGGCACGGTCAAGAACGTCAACTTCTCGAACGTCAGGCCGACTCGCGGCACCATCACGAGCGTCATCACCGCTACTCCGGCGGCCAACGCAGCCTACACCATCACCGGCAACACCTTCACGACGCCCGGCGCCCTCAACCAGGTGTTGATCGAGGCGGCGTCAACGACGGACTTCTCCGCCACAATCACGGACAACGCGTTCCTGCTCGACGGCAGCAGGACCAAACGGGCCTTCTCCGTCGCCAACGCGGCAGACGCCGCGAAGTTGACGCTCTCCGGCAACTACATCGCCAACGGTCTCTTCTTCGGCGCATCCGCCGACGGCGCGAACGTGAGCGAAGCCGCCTATCCGCAGCTCGCCTCGGCCGACGCCGAGGAGGCGACGGTTGCGCTCCCGACGTTCATCGTCAAGAAGAACGCCACCGACGGCAAGCCGATGATTTGGGGCTACGCCACCCTCGCGGCGGCGTTTGACGGCGCCGCGACGGGCGACACCATCCTCATGACGGCCGACGCCTTGATTGCCGCCCCGGTCCAGACGACGAAGGCGCTGACCATCGACGGACAGAACCACACGCTCTCCGCCACGGACTCCTGGGCGCTCAAGGGCGTTTCGCAAACGCTCAACGGCGTCACCACCTACGGCGCAATCACCCTTCAGAACATCACGCTTGAATGCGCTGACTGCGGCTACTCGGCCGCCCGCCTCGCCAAAGTGACGATCGGCTCGGGCGTCATCATCGACGCCACGGCTGCCGAAGGCTTCACCCTGAAGGCCGAGTCGGTCGCCGCCGGCACCGAACTCAAGGTCGACAGCGCCAAGGTCGAGAGGGGCCAGCAGCTCCTCGGCACCGTCGCGGCCCTTGCGGACGTCACTGTGACGGGCCTCGGCGACACCACCTACATCGCGCTCGAAGGCGGATACCTCACGGTCACACAGTTCGCCGCCAAGATTGGCGACACCTACTACGCGACCCTCGCCGAGGCTGCGGCCGCCGCCGACGCGGCTGTCGAGAACGGCGACCCCGACCCGGCAATCACGATTCTTGACGAGCGTCTCACTTCCGCTCCCGCCAACTGGGTGATCAGCGGCACGTCGCTCGTCCGCGCCGTCGCCAAGATCGGCAGCAGCTACTACGCCACGCTCGAGGATGCCGTCACGGCCGCCCGGACCGGCGACACCATCGAGATGATCGCCGACTACACGATGGCCGACGAGCTGAACATCATCGGCAAGAGCATCGACATCGACCTCGGCGGCCATACGCTCAAGATTACGGCCAACACCAACCGCCTCGCGTCCGGCGTCGTTACGACAACGATCTCGAACGGCATGATCGACATCAGCGGCGTGGGAGTGACATCTGGTGTGACCTACATCTTCAGCGCGGGCCATCCCTTAACCGGGAACTGCAACGGCGGCAACACGATCAACATCGTCAATGTCACGCTCACCGGCACGAACTACAACGGCTACTCGGTCTTCGGCCTCTACGACAACTGCGCTCTCAACATCGAGAACTCCACGGTCGGCCTGACGAACTGCCTTTATACGAGCGGCGGCTTCGTGAAGTCCGACGCCCGCGGCTACAACGTGCCGATTTCCATCGTGAACAGCGAGATCGACCTCGTGAACACCCAGCGCGGAGGCGTGGACGGCCAGTTCGCCATCGTCAACTCGACGATCAACCTCGTCGGCGACGACGCCATCGCGAATGGCACGACCGCGAAGCTCGACAACGGCTTCAACCAGAGCGGACTCGCGCTTACCAACTCGACCGTCACCATCCGCGGCGGCTCGGGACGCGGCGTGACCCTCAACAGCAAGGACATCGTGGTCGCCGACGGCTCCACGCTGGTCATCTCCGACATGGAAGAGGGCGACATCATGTTCAAGGGCGAATACGGTGCCGACACTCTCGTCGCCAGCGGCGCGTCCACGGTCACGGCGGACACGATCGTACTCAAGTCCGGAGTCACGGAGACTGTGGACGAAATCCTCTACGCAGCCGACGCAACCTCGTCCGTCCCCACGTTCGAGGCGCAGATAGGCCTCGTCCCCTACAGGACACTCGCGCAGGCCATCGCCGCGGCGGAGGACGGCGACACAATCGTGATCATCTCCGACATCGAGATCGCCTCCGGCGCCGTCAGCATGAACAACAGGACAGGCACATACGTCATCGACGGCAACGGCTACACGATTAGCCCCGCAGAAGGCAATAACAGCGCCTCCATGTACTTCAAGGGCGACACTTCGGATGCCTCGGCGCTTGATATCACAATCACGAACGCTTTGTTCACTGGCTTTGCGAACCGCGCGATCATGACCGAAAACGCCACGCTGAACGTCACGGGTTGCACATTCCAGGACAATGCAATTAGCCTTGACGCCTCTAACCACGTTATACTCGGCTGGCGGTCTTCCGTCACCGTGGAGAACAGCGTGTTCACGAACAACGCGGCGAAGGCTGTCATCAATGTCGACAACGCGTCCAGCATCAAGGTGGAGAATTGCTGGTTTGTCGACAACGATTGCGCTGGAAATGGCGTGATCTACCTGTCCGCAAGCACGACTAGCGCCGTGGTTAAGAACAACACGTTCGAAGACAACGTGATCGGACCGGCCAGCAACGCGGCGGTGGTCTACTGCTCCGCACCGGCGGAGGTCACTGGCAACCTGTTCAAGGACAACACGGTGAACGTGTCCGGCGCGGGAGACAAGGAGGGCGTGGTCGTTCTCGGAAGTGCGGCGAGCGGCTCGACTATCACAGGCAACGCCTTCGTCAACAACACGCTTGGTGACACGGCAACCAACCGCGCGACCGTCTGGGTGAACGACAAGTCCGCCACCTACACGTATGACGTGAGCGGCAACTACTGGGGCGACGGCGAGATTCCCGAACTCGGAACCGGCAAGGACATCTATTCCACAGGCGCCGGCACGATGACGGCCGATACCTACGCCACGGGCTACGAGCCGAATGCCGAGGGCAACGGCATCGCAGTCGTGATGACGGATGTTCCCGCGTACAACGTCTGGGTCGGCGGCGTGCAGATCACCTCCGTCTCCTACGTCAATGTCTTCGGCGACGGCAAGGTCACCTACGACCCCGCCACCGCGACCCTCACACTCGACGGCTACACCTATTCCGGCGCAGGATACCAGGGTAGCGCGATCTACGCCACGGGCGACATCGCCATCCTCGCGAAGGGCGAGAACTCCCTGACCTCGACCGACGGAAACGGCATCTACGCCGGCGGTTCGATCTCCGTCACGGGCGAAGGTGCGACGCCGACGCTCAACATCGCCGCCAAGAGCGACAGCTACGCAATGCAGGTCAATGGCGGCAGCGCGGCGTTCACCAACGTGACGATGGCGGTCTCCGGCAACAGGGGCTTCGTGGTCAACGAGGCCAACATCCCCGCCGACGCCATCGACATCAAGGGCTGCACCATCACCTTCGCCGCCGGAACTGATCGCGCGTTGCAGGTCTGGAACGCGGACGGCGATTCGCTGCTGACCATCGCGGATTCGACAGTCACAGGCGTCGGCCGCATCGTTATGTTCGCCGACGGAGACGTCGGTGACACGACTTGCTTCATCACGAACAGCACCGTCGCGTTGACGGATTCGCAAATCGAGTCGTACAACGGCAATGCCTCGGTTGAGATTTCCGACAGTGCCGTTTCAATGACGGGAGGCACCAACAACAAGAACGGCGCATTCAACGTCGGCGCCCGGTATGGGACGAATGTGGCGGCTTCCGTCTCAATCGTGAACAACAGCGATGTCACCTGCTCAGGCCAGCTTTCCGGCATAAATGTGTGGACGTGGGGCGAAGACGGTCTGCAGTGTTCCTATGTGGTTGTCCAGGACAGCGCCCTTGCCGCCAGCGGCTATTACTACGGCATGAGCGCCTACTCCGTATATGAAGGCGACACGGCCGTGTACTTCACGAACAGCACTGTCAGTGCCACGGGCGCAATTTCAGCGATTGAAGTGTGCAGCGACCCGAGCTACAACGCGGTGGGCGACAAGACCTACACGCAGATCGACAGCGACGTGACGCTGACCGCGACAACATATCCCTACGGCCTGGACATTGACAACAGCACTTCCGGCCAAGTGAACGGAGATGCCTCCACAACGGCGACAATCATCGGCGGCTCGCTTACCTGCAACGGCTGCGGCCTTTACGTCGCCGGCGACGGTGATTCGTCAGTCACCATGCACGATGCCGTGGTGGCAATCGATGTGACCGGTTGCAACTGGTATCCGATTGTCTCAGGAGAACTCAACATTGATTCGGGAACCTACACCATCACGGACCCCGATGAAAAAGGAATCGCCGTGAGCGTCGGCAACATCACCGGCGGCTACTTCAACACCCCGGTTCCGGAGGAAATCTGCGCAAAGGGCTACATTCCGGATGCCGACCAGGTCCAAGTCGAGATTGACGGCGTGACCTACACGTATTACACCGTCAAGGCGGGGCATTTTGTCGCTGAGGTATACGACGCGAACGACGAACTCGTCGGCAAGTACGACACGCTTGCCCGCGCCCTCAACGCCGGAAAGGCGTCGGGTTCTGTCGTCACGCAGCTCTGCGACATTGATCTCGCGGACGTCGCGTGGACGCCTGTCGCGGACTTCGGCGGCACGTTCGATGGCGCAGGGTTCGCAATCAGCAACCTCACCATAAACGCAACGGAGAATGATGCGGGGCTCTTCGGGAAAACCGTGAACGGCGCAATGATCAAGAACGTCATGCTCGTCAATCCGAATGTCAGCGGGCGTGTCGGCGTCGGCGTCCTGGTCGGACAGTTGTTCGCCGCGACGGCCGAAAACTGCCACGTGGCGGGCGACATCACCGTGACGGGCTACAATTGCGTCGGCGGCCTCGCCGGCAGCGCCGCGCATTCAAGCATAACCAATTGCTCGGTAATCGGCTCCAGCAAGGCGACGAGCGTCGTCACCGGCATCTACGACGCCAGCATCGAGGACGGCGACAACGTTGGCGGTCTCGTCGGAATGAGGGGGCCGTCCGATCCCGACGGCGGCAACATCTACAAGCAGGCGACGGCCGACTGCACGGTCCAGAACCTGACGGTCAAGGGAACGCGCAAGGTCGGCGGCATGTTCGGCCAGGCCTACAACCACGAGTCCACGATTAACGCGACGGTCATCAATGTCGACATCATCACGACGGCGACCGAGTCCTTTGCCTCCAGCAAGGAGGAGACGATGGGCTTCGGCGGCATCGTCGGCATCTTCGCGCCGGTGTCTGGCTCATCGTACCGCTCCGAAGGCTACCTCACCGGTAGCGTTTCCAATGTCAACATCAGCAGCGAGAACGCGGCGGTGGACACCTACGCCAAGATGGGCCTCATCTCCGGCGGACAGCGCGGAAGCACCGATTTCGTACTTCCGACGGACATGACGTTCGACGTCGCCGTTGGCGGATCGAACAGCACCACGGGCCTGAAGGTCATCGACGAGTGGGACGCGATCTACAGCGGCTCCGACGCCTTCGTCGCCGAGGTCGATTTCGGCGGCGACGTGATCTCCAACTACTACTTCATCGCCACCGCAGTCGCCGCGGCGCGGGACGGCGACACGATGACGTGGTACGAGACGGCAGACACCGCCGCGCTGACCGGCACGGTCGCGGTCGCGGACGGCAAGCTCGCCGCCGGCGGCACGTACACGCGCGCCTTGACGGCCGATGAACTGTCCGCCTACGCCGCCACCGGCCTGTCGTCCCTGAGCAATGGCACCGGCGCGTTCACGCTCGGCACCGCGGTCGCCCAGATCGGCGACCTGTTCTACGGCAGCCTCGCCGACGCAGTCGCGGCTGTCCCGGCCGACGGCACGCCGACCACGATCACCATGGTCGCGGACGAGACAATCGTCGGAAACGTCGGCGTGACGGTTGCGGCGGGCAAGAACATCACGCTCGACCTGAACGGCCACACGATTAGCCAGGTCGGTCCGATGGCCGCCGCCGGATACCTCATCAAGAACAACGGAACCCTTACGCTCAAGGACAGCACGGACGTCAACAAGGACGGCACTGGTCTGGGCAAGATGACAACGTCATCGGAGAATCCCGACACGGGCGACATTCCGTCGTATGCGAACAATCTGATCAGCAACTATGGCACACTGACGATCGAGAGCGGCAACTACAAGTCCCTCACGAACGCAGGCTACGCCAGCTTCGTGCTGGACAACTACTCCGGCGCGACGGCCAACATCACGGGCGGCAAGCTGAGCAACACGGCTCCGTACGCGTATGTCGTGCGCATGCTCCTCAACAGCACGACCGCTGAGAACGCCCTCAACATCTCGGGCGGCATAATCGAAGGTTCATACGCAGTCTGGATGCAGTACGCGAACGGCAACGCCAACAAGGCCTCGCTCAGCATATCCGGTGGCACAATATCCGCAACTGACGGCTACGCAGTCTTTGCGGGCGCGGCCGGCGGCAATTACCGCGACGCCAGCAACATCGACGTTTCCTTCACCGGCGGCACGGTGAACGGCAATGGCGTGTGGCTGGGTTCCGACAATGCCTTCAATTCCCTTGAAGTCACGGGCGGCACATACGCAGGCTTCGGCGCTGGCGCGTCAAACACCGGTTTCATCTCCGGCGGCACGTTCGGCTCGACGGACCTATTTGGGCAGGCTGGGCGCACCGATCCATACACCGTCCTTGCCGACGGATGCGTCATTGTTGACCTCGGCAACGGAACCTATGGAGTCCAGCAGGGCGTCTACGTCGCGCAAATTAAGGACAACCAAGTTGTACGCGCGAAGTACACGTCGCTCGAGGCGGCTATCGCGGCGGCGCAGGCGGATGACATCGTCGAAGTGATCACCAACTGCACGCTCGAGGCCGGCGTGGAAATCGCCCAGAACCTCACCGTCACCGGCGCGGTCGACGCCGAGGGCAAGCCGCTCTACACCGTCACCGGCCCAGCCGAGTTGACCTCGGAAACGACGCCGACCGGCGACATCTACGTGACCGACGGCGTGGTGACGATCTCCAACCTGAGGTTCAGCGGCTTCGGCAATGGTGTCGCGACAGACGGCTACTCGTCCGTTATCACACTGGATGCCTACGCGACAGACTCCTTGCTGACTCTGACGAACCTCGACATCGCGGCATTCAACACTTACGCTGTCGCCTCGTTGGGTGGCGCGCTGGATGTTGTGGACTGCGCGATTGACGGCACGGGCGCCACAGGCGGCATCTACGCGGAGAACGGTACGATCCTCCTCGTTAAGGAAGCCGCAATCGTCAACGTCGTCGAGGGTATCGTGGCGTCCGACTCAGTCGTGGAGATCATTGACGCGGCAATCGTGTCCGCCGAGGACGCCGTGGTCTCAGACAGTTCGTAC
>JAEEGL013320845.1_pt1 | contig 32572 bp, 37 predicted proteins | sample 9134231 | NCBI WGS metagenome assembly JAEEGL01 (sample SAMN16246548, study PRJNA631951) | gut metagenome | biome: gut microbiome; feature: rumen; material: fiber-attached | host: Bos | place: Iran: Karaj | collected 2018-10
AGATTTGCAAAGTTTGTTTTCCCGGCAATTAAACCAACATATGTTGTAGTAACAAATATTACTCGCGATCAGCCACCAAGACAAGGTAACTTTGATATTGTTTATAACGAAATTAAAAAAGCAATTACTGACGATATGACATTAGTACTTAATGCTGATGATCCATATTTGCAAAAATTTGCTCTTAGTTTTGATAAAATAGTTTACTATTCAGTTGATAAAGACGAATTTTCAACTAAAGAAGCATTATTTGAAAACCTTAATTTGATATATTGTCCAAGATGTAATACTAAACTAGATTATAAATATTATAATTTTGAAAATATTGGTTACTATGAATGCAAGAATTGTCATTTAAAACATCCAGAAAGTAAATTTGAAGTAACTAATATTGACTATGATAATTTTGAAATAACTATTAATAAAAATATTGTTAAAATACCTTTCCCAATGTTATTTGCTATTTATAATACACTTGCAGCATATAGTGTTCTATCATTAATTGGTATTGAAGAAAATAAAGTAACTGAATTGATTAATAAAAATACAAAGCCTAATTTTAAACAATATAATGCAATTGAATTAGATAATAGAATGGTTTATGTTTTAAATAATAAAAATGAAAACAGTACAACATTTAATCACTCATTATTACTATTAAATCGTGATAAAGATGCTAAAACTGTTGTTATTGGTTGGAAAGAAATAAGTCGTAGATATAAATTCAATGATTTATCTTGGTTATATGATATTGATTTTGAAATATTAAATAAGCATAAAATAGAAAGCTTAATATGTGTTGGAGTCCAAAGATATGATATTGCGACTAGATTAAAGATTGCTGGCTTGGATATTGAAAAAATAAAATGCTTTGAATCTTTAGATGAAGCAACTAAGTACTTAAAAATTTCTACTAAAGAAAATATATATGCAATTTTGAACTTTGATTATGTTGATCCATTTACAAAATTGATTAAGGAGGAAGAAAATGATTAAAATAGCTCATTTATATTACGACTTAATGAATTTATATGGTGACAATGGTAATATTAAAGCATTAGTGAAAGCCTTAGAAAGCCAAGGAGTTAAAACTAAAGTTGACTACTTAAGTGTTGATGATGAAATTGATTTTAATAGTTATGATTTATTCTATATTGGACCAGGAACATTTAATAATGAAAAAATTGTTTTAACTTACTTATTAAAATATCGTGAAGATATTAGAAAAGCATTTTATGATAAAAAGTTCTTTCTTATAACTGGTAATGCTTTAGAAATGTTTGGTAATACTATTATAGATGGTAATGACGAATTAGAAGGGATTGGCATATTAGATTTCGTTGCTAAAAAAAGATTAAATAATTTAGTAAGTGAAGTATATGCAAAATGTGGTTTCTTAAATGATTATCTATTAGGTTTTAAGAATCAAGATAGTACAATCGAAGGAAATAATGAAACATTTATTGATGTTATTCAAGGATATGGTTTAACTGAAAATAATAAAAAAGAAGGATTCATGCTTAACAATTTTATTGGAACTTATTTAATTGGACCAATACTTGTTAGAAATCCAGAATTCTTAATTTATTTAGTTAAAAGAATAATAGATTCCAAATATGACAATTTCGAATATAAACCATTTGATCTTGATTTTGAAATAAAAGCACATGATGAATATCTAAAACTATATTTCAATGAAGAAACAAAATAAAAAATCTACATTAATTTGTAGATTTTTTTATTTTTAATTTAACTAATAATCTTTTGAACAATGCTCTTGAATCAATTTTGAAGATTCTATCAATTAGATTATACCTATATGATGTAATTATGTAGATTGCCCCACCTACTACACCATATAATACTGATAACAAGAAATAATTTAATTTAGTTGTTTCAATATCTACTGGAATAAATAATGCCATTATTTTTAATGAAACAAACATAATTAATGATATTAGAATTGCTTTTAAAATTGGGTTAAAGCTTTGTCGATAATTTAAATGATACTTTTTAGATTGAATGACAGCAATTACTATTGTTGTTGCAGTATGTAATATTAAATTTAATACAATTGGTGCATATTGAGCTTTTATACCAATTGCAGCAAATAAATTCATAAATGGAACATTTAAAATTGCTTTTAGTAAGAAACTACCAAATAAAGTTGATAGAGCTAATTTGGTGTTACCCATTATCTGAGCTGAATCAATTGATATTGAGTAAAAACTAAATGTTAATGCCTGAAATATATATAAACTAAATAATGATATTCCAAGCTCATTTCCACCATAGAACATATTCCATACTGGTCCTGCTAAGAGGTGAAGCCCTAGTACCATTGGTAAGTTAACAAACATGATGATTTGAAAACTTTGATTAATCTTATCATTTACATCTTTCATATCACCTTTAATATGGCTACTAGCAATGTTAGGTATTAATGATAGTGTTAATCCTGATACAAAGGCAATTATAACCATGTTCAATTTAGAACCCCAAGTTGAGATGACACTTAGAACATATTCTGACTCTGCTAAAGTGTAACCAAGTTTTGTTAATGTTGAATTAATTGTAAATGTATCAACTAATGAATAAGTTGATCTTACAAAATCAATTAAAACAAATGGTAAAGCAACTAAAATGATTCTTTTTAAAATTGATTTACTAGTATTATCTTTTTCTGCTTCAGTTTTCTTAGCATCTATACTAAATAATTCTTTATTCTTGTTCTTTTTAACTTTTAAATATAAGTATGCTGCTAAAGCTCCTATTGTTGCACCTAATGTAGCAATTCCTACTACTACTGGTGTTTTTAAATGGAATACTTTTGCTGCAATATAACTACCAATTATGATAAATAGTACACGAACTAGTTGTTCAATTACATTAGATATTGCATATTGTTTTAAATATTTATGTCCGTTTAAATAACCTTTTATTGTTGATAAGAATGGTACCATTATTAATGCTATTGATATTGTTCTTATTACAAGTGCAACATCATCAATAGTGTTTCCACCTTCTATTTCACCAATAATTAAGTATGCAATTGGTTTAGCAAATATCATTAATAGAACAAATGAAACAACACCAATTGTAACCATCAAATTTCTAACAATTTTATATGCTTGTTGTTTTGACCAATGATAATTTAATGTATTATATTCACTTATTATTTTACTCATTGCAACAGGTATACCTTGACTTGATAAAGTCAAGAATAGTGAATATATAGTATATGCATATGCATATAAAGCTCCTCCACTATCACCTATTATTGCATAGAAAGGAATAACATATAAAAGTCCAACTATTTTACATAGTATTATGCAAAATGTTGAGAAAAAAGCTCCGCTTAAAAATCCCGTCTTCTTCATACATGCCTCCAACTTTATAAATTATATCATATTTTCAAAGGTTTTTAAACGATTTTTAGATAAAGTAATAAAAAAAGAAACTATTTAGTTTCTTTAAACATAGCTTCTATTGCATCTTTATACACTTTTTTAGCTATTTCGCGACCATTTGGTACGAAATTCGGATACTTATTAATTGAAACTCCACTATTAACTTCCATTACTAAAAACTCATTATCTTCTGTTTCAATCACATCGACACTACAAAAGTTAAGTAAGCATGCATCATATGCTTTTTTAGCTATCTCAATTGCTTTTTGTTCACTATCCTTATTAACATTTTGCAATACTCTAGCACCTTTAGCTAAATTGAATTGCCATCCATATTCAATTTTTTCACCCATTTTTGGTATATAGTCTAAATCAACATCTTTATTGAAAAAGCTTTTTTCAGTACTAAAGTGATATGGATTAAACTCAACCAATAGTTCTCTTACTGTTTTCTTGCCATCACCTATTACTACTGGTCTTTCCTTAGCAAAAGAGAGTTCTAATTTACCATTTAAGAATATTGCACGGTATTCTGTTTTTATTTTATAGAATGGACACATACTAACTGAAAAATGATTATTAAATAGTTTATCAAATACTTTCTTTAGTGTATCTACATCATTAATATGGTATACATCAATACCTGTTGTTCCATTATTTGGTTTTATTACAATATCTTTATTGTTTTCATAAAAGTAGTTTAATGCTGATTCAAAACCACCATTATCTTTAACATAATCCCCTACTTCTTTACTTTTATATAATATTTGATGTTTTATAATTGGAACGTTTCTAATTTTCATAAGTTCATATAAAGCATATTTATCATCTGCTATAAGACTTGGTCCTTGTTTATTTATAGAAAATTTATATCCATTAATTATTCTAGATACTCCATCTTTTTCAAGAAGAATACACCAATCTTTTGAAAATAATGTAAATTTTATACCTAATTCATCTGCTATTTCTTTAATTATTTCTTGAAACATAGTAATCACCAAGAAACATTATATCAAATGATACAATTAAAGCAAATTAAAACTGATAACTTTTGTTATCAGTTTAACAACTTCTTCTATGTTTAGATAATGTACTTACAACTTTTTCAGTTGCTAATTCTTCATCAGATAGTTCATATATTACATGAGCATGTGAAGCACTTTGAAGTGGTATTATTACTTTATCAAGTTCATAGTATCCTGCTGGATTATGAAGAATTGAATAATTATCTGTTTTAAAGATATTTGTTCCCATAAATACTTTTTCATGATGTGGAGATCTAAATTGAAGATATTTTGTTTTATTTGCAAAATCTGGATCTCTTAATAATGTTATTAAAGCATCACTTGTTCTATATAAACTTGTATCTTCTATTTCAAAACCATATTTTTTAAGCATATATATTAAGAATGGTTTCTTTTGCTTATGATGTGCTCCAAGTTCTTCAACACCGTTATTTAAGCAAATATCGATCCAACTAGATAGTAATAAAGAACCCATATCTAATCCACGATATTCTGGATTAACTGCCATTCCGATAAAATCACTTCGTTTTGTTTCAAAATCAAGATAGAAATATATATATCCTTGTAATCTTAATTCACCATTCACATAAGCAAATGCACTTATATAAAACTTTGGTCTATTTGATCCATCATCAACTGCTCTTTTTAAATATAATAGTTGATTGAAATCACCTGAAAAGTAATTATCAGAGTATAAACTACGTTTATCTACTTCGAGTTTTTTAAATATCTCCATATAACCAACCCCTTGATATGTATTCGATAATATCACAATTATTTAATTTGTCAAATTATAAAAAAGAGCTTAATTGCTCTTTTTTAGTATTAAAATTGAATTTTCATCATCTGATATACTAAAGGTTACTCTTTCTAAAGCAGGCCCATCAGTTGTGATATATAGTTTTTTACCTTGAACACCACTTTCAGCTATTACATCTTTTTGAAAAGGTGTTAATTTGCTTTCATCAAATAAATGATTTTCTAAAGCATCTCTTGTTGATCTAATTAATTCGCCATCACCACGAACATATAAAGTATCATTATGTTCATGATAACTTAAGCGATAGTCGCCTGTTCTAGAGAATAAGTCAAAGCCATCTACTAAACGAACTATGAATTCTAAGTCATCACTTGTTAAATCTTTTTGATTTTCCGGATTATACAAAGATGAAGTTACAATTTCATTGATTAGATTGTTAACATCTTCTTGCCAATCTGGGCCAATAACTGCTTTATGTCTTGGTTTTTCTACTCTATCAGGACTACTTGATAACACAAAATTACCTTTTTCATCTCTTACAAGATGATCTGAATCAAGTCCCCACCTATATGTTCCAAAAACATACTTTCTTAAATAATTAATCTTACCTTTTAATGTTCTGGTATTATCTTCAAAAGTACATACTATTTCTGGTTTGCCACTCATATCATGAGGGTTTATAGCAGCATATCTAGCACGTAAAAGCGATCTATCAGCTGAAACATTTGTAATTAAACCTAATATATCAAGATTCTTTTGCACTTGAAGATATTTACTTCTTAATCCTACTAAGACATCAATTGTCCTATATTTTGCCATTTAGGTTGTCACCTCATTAATATTTTAACAGCTTCTTCGGTATTATTCAAATCGATATAATCGTGCGTTATAACCGAATTATTTGGAAAATAATCTCTTAACTCTTTTTTATCATCCAAGACTACAAATTGTTCTATAGGATACCTTCTAAGTGAATCTTGTATTTCTAATGCTCTTCTTTCAACAAATGGTATATGCTTATCTAAAACTATGTTATCTGGATACCAAAATGTATTTAAAGAATGAATAGCTAAAAGATCACGTACCAAGTAAGGTTTTTTATCATCTCTCCAATCGGTTGAAGCAATTATTTTTGATCCTGTTCTCTCTAAAATATATTTTACTCTTGCAACTGCTTGTTCATTCCAATCGTAGTAACTTGCTAATACATCAATAAAACTATATTGTGAAAAGTCAACATTATGTCTACTTGATAATTCTGCTATTAATGCTCTTGTTCTTTTATCATATTCATAAAAATGATCTTCAGCTGAATATGGTTGTAGAACACCATCAATATCCAAGAAAATAGCTTTCATAATTAGTCACCTGTAGGTGGCACGATTGTTTTCATATAACCTTGTTCGCCTAATTGTTTATCTGTTAAACCTAGTTTTCCAGCAATTCTTTCGACTGCTGCTTTTTCTGCTTCAAGTCTAATTAAAGCTTTATCAGCTTCTTCTTGACCAAAGTTATCTTTAATGTAATCTATTGTTCCTCTTCTATCAGCTTCATCAAATGTCAAAAGTGAATATAAGAATTCATCTGGTGTTGGCCAGCGACCTTCAGGTTCATCACATTTTATAACTACAGATGGAAGCATACCAAATTCAACAGCATGATCCATAATATATTCAGCTACACCATAATAATTCATTTCAAATGCAAGTGCTAAAGCATTACCAATTCTTCCGCTAGGTAACAATAAATCAGTATTTCTATAACGTCCATTATTAGTAAAAAGCTTTCTAAGTATATCAATTTCACCATCATTATATCTTTCAAAAGCTGCTAGAACTTCTGCAGTATCTTCATATCTTTCATTATCAAATAATGATTTTCTTAACATATCAATACTTTTTTCTTTGTCAAGTTTTATTCCAAAACGTGGTGATATTATATTGCTTAAATGTGAATCAATAAAACTTGCAGCATCTGATTCATATGGTTCTTCACATTTTGTTAATAAAGAATAGATTATTTCTTCTGCTAATGACCAAGAATCACATCCATCATAAACTACAGTAACATTAGGTTCTGATTTTTCAGCATCTGCATATACCATTAAGTCAGCCGCAGCATTGTAACAATGTAGTTCTAGTGCTAGTGCAATTGCATTACCTCTTCTTCCGCTTGGTAATACTACTTCGTCACTTAAACTTGCAGCAAATCGTAATAAATCTCTAGCTTTATCTTCTGATACTAATGAGAAATATGTTTCTCCACTGTAATCAGCTATAACCATTTCACATATTTCAATAGCTTTAGTTAAATCCATACTTCGTTCGAATATTCTTTTGTTTGATTTTATTTTTGCTTGAGCAAAACTCATAATATGCCTCCTTTTTAAGCATGTTCTCTTGGCTTTGTATTATATTACATTGCATATACTATGTCAAACAAAAAGTTACGATAAAATCGTAACTATTTAAGACTAATTAAGTATTTTTTATGTTCATCTGTTACCCTATAGCTTTCAATTGCTTTTTGGATAGCTTTTTTATGTACCCATTCATCTAATCTATGATTTTCAAAAAATGGAACAGTTTCATCATATCTTTTTGCTAAAGCAGTTGCAAAATACCAAGCAATCATCATATTTAGATAATACTCTTCACTTTTAATTGATGCAACAAGTTCTAAATATTCATCTTTAAAGTCATCACCTAAAAATTCATTCATCAACATACGAATCCCGAATCTAGCTGTATAGATGCGTTTAGACTTAATCCATTTCTTAATATATGGCAAAAGCTTATCATGATTTTTCTTAAATGATTTTGGTGTTGCTTGATCAGATACTGGCCAACAATCGACATATGGAAGAAACTCTTCTACTCTTTTAATACATTCGTCAAAATCTTTAATCATTGAGATTACAAAAAAATGAATAAGGTTTTCTTCATAATACTTATGAGGTAAACTATCTAAAAATGGTTCTCTTTCTTTGCTTTCAAAAACTTCTTTGGCAATTTTTCTCATCTCAGGTGTTCTAATACCTAAAATTCTATCAGGATCGATATTAGGAACCAATTTAACTTGAAATTTTTGATACTCAGTATCTTTTACTTTATTAAGTCTATCGAGTAAAGTCATTTCATTTCTCCTCATTAATTCTATAATGGAGCAAATAACGGGAATCGAACCCGCACCCTAAGCTTGGGAAGCTCATGTTCTACCGTTAAACTATATCTGCACATTTAAATAGTAACATATTTAATAAACATTTTCAATTATTATTTTGTTGACAAATAATCTAAAAAGAGTATAATTAAAAGTGCTTACCAATGCGGATGTAGTTCAATGGTAGAATTCCAGCCTTCCAAGCTGACTACGGGGGTCCGATTCCCCTCATCCGCTCCAATATGTATTTAAAAACAACCATAACGGTTGTTTTTTTATATCTTATCCTTATCAATACCTCTGGCAATAAAACTACCATATATTTTATCCATATTTCGATATCGACCATTCTTAATTTCTTCTTTATATGAATCATATTCTATGTTATCAGTATTTGCTTTTAGTTCTTTATCAACGTCATAGGATACGCTTACTATTTCATATGATATTTTATCATCTATGTTTTTAGAACCAAAATTACCAGATAATATTAGATAATAAGCAGCAGTTGTATTTTTAACATTACCATCTTTTTCTTCACTTCTAAATACTTCAACTGAATTACCAACAGATCCAGCATTTACAATCATACGATTATATATTTTTTGCATGAAAGGTACATGAATATGACCATATATTACAACATCAGCCATTTCATTAGAAACTGTATTTTTACTTGGTTGAAATAATTCTGCAATACGTTCTAGTTTATCAACACTACCTGCAAATTTATTCAAACTTTCAGGATGTGCATGAAAAAGACGCACTAATCTCCCACTCATATAAAATTCATAACAAAAAGGTAAATTATGCAAGAATTCTTTAGATTCTTGATTGATCTTGCCATGATTCCATTTAATACGATTTTGTTCAAACTCTGACTTAGTTGATATATCTTGTTCTTTAGTAAAATATTCATCACAATTACCTTTTATAATTACTTCACATTTTTCTCTTACTAAATCAAGGCATTCTTGTTGATGAGTTCCTTTAGCAATTATATCTCCCAAGCAAAATATTCTTTTGATATTTTGTTTTTCTATATCTTTTAATACTGAATTAAGCGCTTCTAAATTACCATGTATATCAGATATTATTGCAATTCTATCCATTTTAATCTCCTCAATATCATTATACTATATTTAATAAAAAAAACAGAATTATTCTGTTTTTATTAACCTATTTGTTTATCACCTAAGTCTCCACTTATGATATTGTTCTTTTTATCAACATATGTTTCAGTATACTGAACTAGGTATTGACCATATACAGTTTCCATATCATACATATTAAAACTACCACTTTTAACTAAACTAGCAGGGATTTCATAAACATAAAACTTTTTTTTATAAAGGTTACTTGATACAAATTCTATTCTTGATACTGTTACGGTATAAGAGTCATTATTTGGATTGCTCATATCAGAGTTATATGTAACTTTCATACTCTCGCCACCTAATCTAATCATAGTGCGAGTTCCTCTTCTTATAGCATTTGCAGCAATTAATGATGCTCTTAATCTATTTAAATCTTTTTTAATATCCATATTGAATTCTCCTCTATTTTTAATTTATCATTAAGTCATTATGTTGTCAATATAACTAACACTTGAAATTCCATTCGTCTAGGAATTCCTTAACAAACATTTTCATAAATTCAACACGTTTTTGTGCCATTTCTTTACCTGTTTTAGTATTCATATTATCAGCTAATTTAAATAGCTTATGATAACAATGATGAATTGATGATTCATCGTCACCTTTTTCTTCAACATAGTCATCATTTGTGTTCAATGGAACATCTTCATACATAGGTCGATTATGGGCTCCACCATATACAAATACTCTACCAAGTCCGATTGCACCAATAGCATCCATATTGTCAGCATCTTGAAGTATTAAGGCATTAATATCAGTAACATTCGTTTCGTTCCAATTATATTCTTCATGATGTTCAATTGCAAAACAGATTTTGTCTTTTTGCTCTTCAGTTAAATCAACATGAGATAAAATTTCTCTTACCTTTGGAAGTGAATCTTTAGGTGATACATATGAACCAGTTTCATTTTGCATAATTCTATGAACATCATGTAAAAATGATGATATTCCTACAATTATTTCATCTCCACCTTCTCTTTTAGAAATATAAAGAGCAACTTCTTTAGTTCTTTCTAAGTGAGTTATATCGTGACCACTTGAATCTTTACCAAATAATTCAATTACATAAGGTCTTAATTCTTCTATATATTTTTCTATCATTTTAATCATTCCTTTCATTAAAATCCACTTCAAAATAAGTAAATAACTTATCTTCTGGTATATATAATTTAAATATAAAAACATTCTTTTTCTTTTTATAAACTTTTGCTTCACTTAATTCGCGGTACATATCATTAATATTGTTTTCTGGATGTCTAATATCAAGAAATATATGTGGTTCATCACCTACTTGTAAAGCTGGACCATCAAAGAATATGTATTTACTAATATCTATTGGTTTCTTTTGAAGCTTATTTAAGTCGTCTAAACCTAAATGAACTTCAAATTCGAGCCAAGCTTCTCTCTTATCTTTAGTTTTACCAGTTAGTTCAAACGTAATACATGGATTTATTTCTTCTTTATCTCTTTTACCATCTTTATAATGAACAGTAAAGAAATTACCAAATTCATAAGATAGATTTAAATCAGTAATATCTTCATTATTTATTTCTAATGCTGAATTATAGACATGTAGTTTTTGCATTACTTTTGCCATATTACTACCTCGATTCACTAATATTATAACATAAAAATTTTTAATTGATTATTTTTAGATAATGTGATAATATTTACTTAGGTGATGACTATGATAATTAAAAATAATACGTTTTTTAGTTATTGTGGTCGATTTTTTTAAACACTAATTCAAGGAATTGGTGTTTTTTTTAGGAGGTAAATATGAAAGAAATAATTTTAAATCACCCAATGATTAAGCACAAGATATCAGTATTGAGGAGTAAAGAAACAAGCACTAAAGAATTTCGTGAATTAATATCTGAAATATCAATGATTCTTTGTTATGAAGCATTTAAAAACGAAGAATTAACTGAATATGAAGTAGAAACTCCAATAGCTAAAACGACCGGTTATAAAATTGATGAAAATAACTATGCATTCGTACCAATATTAAGAGCTGGCATGGGAATGATTGATGGCGTTTTAAGAGTTATGCCAACAGCTAAAATTGGACACATTGGACTATATCGAAATGAAGAAACACTTGAACCAGTTAAATACTTTTCTAAATTTCCTAAAGGAATTGAGAAAAAAGAAGTTATTCTACTTGATCCAATGTTAGCAACTGGTGGATCTGGTTCAGCTGCCATCACTTTGTTAAAACAAGATGGCGTTAAAAAAATAAAGTTCTTATCAATTATTGCAGCTCCTGAAGGAATTGCAAGAATTAAAAAAGATCACCCTGATGTACAAATATATGCTGCACAACTTGATGATCACTTAAATGAAAACGGTTACATTGTTCCAGGACTTGGTGATGCTGGAGATCGTATTTACGGAACAAAATAAAACAAGACTTATGGTCTTGTTTTTTTCCGCCTAAATTATCTTTGTGGTGTTTGAATTGTACTATCTGTAAATGATTCATCTGGTGATATAGCAGTTTGTCTTGATAAATTCATTCTTTTAATCTTTCCAAATAATTCTGGATCAGTTTCATCTAAATCATACATCATAGCTACTAGTTCTAAACACTTTAAATGATTGAATGGTAAATCCATAAGAAATTGGTCTTGCTTTTCACCACTTAATTCTCTAGCCTTTCCAAATATGTCTTTAATTGTTAATGTTTCCATATCACTTACCCCCTTGGTGAGATTTATTATAGCAATTATTTTTTTAATGTCAAATAAAAACTGACTTAAAGTCAGTTTTATCGTCTTCTTCTACCAAACATAAGAACTAATCTTAATATTTGAAGTGCTGTATTAGCAACAGATGCGACATAAGTATAAGCTGCTGCTTTTAATACTTTCTTAGCACCTTTTACTTCATCTTTAGTAAGAAATCCATTATTAAGTTCTTTTAATCCTCTTTTGGATGCATCAAATTCTACTGGTAATGTTATAAGTTCAAAAAGAAGAATAACACATTCAAGTAAAATTCCAAGATAAATTAATTCTACCCATGATGCTAAAGCGCCTATTACGATAGCTAAGTATCCTGCATATGAAGAAAAATTAACAATTGGAACTAATGAACTTCTAAATTTTAATGGCTTATATCCAGTTTTATGTTGAATTGCATGACCACATTCATGAGCTGCTACAGAAGCAGCTGTTATTGTTGCTGTACTATAAACCTCTTCAGATAAATTAACAGTTCTATTACTTGGATTGTAATGATCTGAAAGTAATCCTTGTGTCATTTGAACTTTAACATCTGCAAGTCCATTTCGATCTAAAATCTTTCTTGCTATTTCAAATCCTTTTAAATGAGATGACGATTTATGTTCTAGGTATGTTCTATATTTTGATTTAATTGATAATTGCGCAATTATTGTTATTAAAAATGCGACAATTGCTAATCCATAATACATATTATGCCTCCCTCTTTTCTTTTGGTAATAAAGTTACTTTTGATCCTACAATAAAATCATGTAAACCTTTATTATCAGAACGTGTTGATACCATAATAAGAGTTGTCGTTTCAATTACTAAAGCAACAATAGATAATACGTTATTTAATAAAATATCATGACTCTTCGAAACAGTTAATATTAGTACTACTTTAAGGACATTTATCCATACATTATGTAGCACTATTGTACGAAGTAAATACTTAGGTAAACTTAAATTAGGTTCTACTCTTAATCTTGTTAATTTTTTACCCAGTGTTTGACCACCATTATATTTTTGAAAAAATGCAAAATAAATAATATATAATGTGATTGAAATAATTGCACCATAAACATTATTTTTATTTAAATTATAGTTGACTTCTTCTAGTCTTGTTTTATACTTGGCAATAGTTTCTTCATCTTTAAGGTTCTTCATGTTTGCCTTATAGTCATCATAAAATTCACTATACTCATCATATGCTTTCTCATACTCTTTTAGTTGAGGATTTAAGTAACTGATGCTTGCTAACATTGAGGCAGCAAATACAACAATTATAATATCTATAAGATAAGCGATTGCTCTTCTAACTAACATTTAATCAACTCATTTCTATAAATATCATATCATATTTAATATTTTTTTCAATTAAAAAGAAGCTTTTGCTTCTTTTATTTTTGGCTTAATAGATTTACAACATTTGAAGTTGTATCTGAGGATTGTTTTGGCATATATGGGTAAAGTATATTAGCAGTTTTACTAACTGGCATTGATTGCATTACTACCTTTCCTGGACCTGTTACAATTGTATTAAATAAACCTTCTCCACCTAAGATAAAGTATATCATTTATATACCTTTTAAGCAATAAAAAAGGAATGTTTTCATTCCTTATTTAATATCACTTAATCTTACACTTACAAGTTTACTAACACCGGATTCTTGCATTGTTATACCATATAAAGTATCAGCATATTCCATCGTTTTTTTCTTGTGTGTGATTATTATAAACTGAGTATTTTCTTTCAATTTCGTTATATATTCACCAAATGTACTAACATTAACATCATCTAATGCAGCTTCAACTTCATCTAAGATACAGAATGATGTTTGTTTAGTTTTTAGAATTGCAAATAATAATGAAATTGCAGTTAATGTTTTTTCACCACCTGAAAGAAGTGATATACTTGTCAATTTCTTTCCTGGAGGTGATGCAACTATTTCAACACCAGTTTCCAATATATTCTTAGGGTCTGTAAATACTAAATCTGCAGTTCCACCTTTAAATAATTCTTTGAATGTTGCTTTGAAGTTCTCACGAACGATCTTAAATGTTTCCTTGAAGTCTTTAGCCATCTGATCATCCATCTCCTTGATAATCTCAAGTAAAATGTTTTCAGCATTGGTTAAATCATTTCTCTGAGTGAGTAAGAATTCATATCTTTCACTTACACGTTTATATTCTTCAATTGCTCCAACATTAACTTCACCTAATTCTTTAAGTGTTCTTCTTAATTTATTAACTTTAGTTCTAGAAGAATCAACATCTATTAATGGATCACTCTTCTCTAGAGCAAGTTCATATGTCATATTATAGTTTTCACTTAATGTTTTTAAAGCATTATCAATTTTTACTTCTAAACGATTTGCTGTTACTTCTAGATCTTTTAGATTATTCATTTCGTTACGATATGATTCATTACTTAATCTAACACTTGCTTCTTTTTCAGCAATAAGGTCATTAAATTCATCTCGTTTAGATTTTAAACTATTATATTTCTGTTCTAGTTCTTCTTTTTCTTTTAAAAGTTCATAATATTCATTTAATGCTTCAGTTTCTTCTTTTGATATATCATTTTTTAGAATATTATTAGAACTCGTTATTTCACTTGTGATAGTAGTTATTTGTTCATATAAATTATTAATACTATCTTTAGAAACCTTTATTTTTTCAGTTAGTTCTAGTTTATCTTTATTGATTACATAAAGACTATCTTCATATTCTTGATACTTTGAATCAAGACTATTGATTTCTTCTTCTAATGATTTAATTCTTTCTTCATATTTAGCTACTTCTTTTTCTTTATCAGCTAATTCTTGTTTATCTGTCCATGTATTTCTTGTCTTAGCAAGTTCACCACCTGTAATAGAACCTCCAACATGAACTATTTCACCAGAAAGTGAAACAATTTTATATTGATAATTAATATAAGTAGCTAATGTATTGGCAGTTTTTATATCGTTAACTACTAATACTGTACCTAATTGATTAAATATGATATCAGAGTAAATCTTATCACATTTAACTAAATTAGCTGCAACATCTATAAATCCCGGTTGTTTTCTTAAATAGTTTAATCTACTTATATCAATATTCTTTGGTTTAATGACATTTAATGGAAAGAATGTAACGCGACCAAATTTGTTCTCTTTTAAATACTTAATAGCGGCTTCAGCTGATGCTTGATCGTCAACAATAATATTATTAATTGCAGCACCTAAAGCTGTTGTAATAGCTGTTAAATATTCTGGTTCAACTGATATTACATTTCCTACTGTATCATTAATTCCTTTTAATCTAGGATTATTTAAAATGTTTCTAACAGCAAGAGGCAATGAACCATTATTTTCAATGCTTACTTCTAAATCATTAATACGATTTTTAGCAACATTTAAATTATAATGTATCTTATTAATTTCACTTTCTACTTCTTGCTTTCTCTTTCTAATTTCTTCTATTTTTGTTTCTTCTTTTGCTGCTTTCTCTTCTAATGAAGTTAAAGTATCGTTATCAGTATCAACTTTAAGTTCATAACTAGCAACTTGATTTTTAAGTTTTAATTCTTCTTCTTTTAAAGAAACAACATTTTTATGGATTTCATCTGTTGAAAACTCATATTTCTTTCTTTCAAGTATTATTTGTTTACGACTATTTGCTTTTTCAACTTTTGATGTCATTTCAATAATATCTTGATTTAATTTGCTCATCTCTTGATCAAGCTTTAATAACTCATTCTTTTCTTTTGTTATACTTGCTTCATCTGCTGATGATGATGACATTAATTTAACAAGTTCATCATTTAACTCTTTTATTTTTTCGTTTGCTTTTTCATATTGTTCATTAAAGTTCTTGATATCATGAGCAAGCATAGATACTTCTATTCCAGATAACTCTTCTTTAGCAGAAACATATATTTCAGCTTTTTCTTTTGCTTCTTTTAATGGCTCTACTTGAGATTCTAGTTCAGCTATAATATCGTTTACACGAGTTATATTGTCATGTGTACGATCAAGTTTCTTAATTGCATCTTCTTTTCTTCTTTTATATTTTAAAACATTAGCTGCTTCTTCAAAGATAACACGTCTTTCACTTGATTTAGCACTCAATATTTCATCTACTTTACCCTGTGAAATAATGTTGAAGCTTTCTTTAGCTATACCACTATCTAATAGAATATCTGTAATATCTTTTAAACGACATTTTTCATTATTTAAAAAATATTCATTCGTTCCATCTCTATAAACTCTTCTTTTGATTGATACTTCATTAAAATCTAATGGTAGTGAATGATCTGTATTATCAAATATAAGTGTAACTGAAGCTACGTTTAAAGGTTCTCTTGATTTAGATCCAGAGAATATAACATCAGTCATTGAACCATCACCACGAAGGCTCTTAACAGATTGTTCACCTAAAACCCAACGAATTGCATCGACAATATTACTCTTACCAGATCCATTAGGGCCTACTATCCCTGTAATTTTGTCTTCTAAATCTATTTGAATTTTATTAGCAAATGATTTGAATCCATTCGCCTTAATAGTTTTTAAATACATAATTATCAACCCTACTTTATAAGTATACTATATTTGGCTTTATAAAACAAGAAAAAAGCAATCATTTAAGATTGCTTTTATCGGAAAAATCCAATATAAATTAAAAATGCTGAATATATTGTAATTAAAACAATTCCATTTATTATATCAGTCTTAGTTGATTTATATTTAACACCTAATGCTTGCATAGTTAAAAATCCTCCAATTAAGCCACCAATGTGGGCTGAATTGCTGATTGAGCTAACTGATACTCCTATTGCTAAATTGATTAAAATTAAAGGTATTATTTGTGATTTAATAACTGTTCCAAGATAAACACGATAGTGATAACCAAAATATAATAATGCTCCTAGGAGTCCAAATATAGCACCTGATGCACCTGCTCCATATTTAGTTGGATCAGCAAATGATAATGCAAGTAAACTTCCAAATATAGCACTTAATAAATAAATAATTGTATATTTTGTTCTACCTACATAGCTTTCAACTTGTGAACCAATTACATAAAGTGCATACGAGTTAAATAATAAATGTAATAACCCAATATGATTAAATGCCGATGTAATTAAGCGCCAGTATTCACCATTTAATACTCTTTCTGGTTTCATTCCACCAAATAGTTTTAAAGCAGCATCTGAATTACCTAAAAGTGATTCAATTATTCCATTACCATTTCTTAGATTGTATAAGAAAGTTAGAGTAAATATAACTACATTAATTGTTAATATTGCATAAGTTACATATGGTCTTTTTGGTTTAAATACATCTTCTGCTTTTTTAGCATTTACTTCTGTTTTAGCAGTGATATCGCCTGTTATTTTAGCAAATAATTCCATACCCTTTTCAGTAAACTTAGTTTTGCTAATAATATCTGGAAAAATATCTGTAATAAAGTTATATTTCTTTAAATCAGATATTCTTTTTATATCTGCGCACATAATATTTTCATCAATTTCAAGTTTTTTTAATTCAACATTATCACCTAGGTTAATAAATAAACTTAATGTATTTATTGATGGTGAAAGTGTCTTTTTACTTATACTATGCATTATTTGCTTTGTTTTATATAAATCCACTTGAAATTGTTCATTATTATGAATGTAATTTGAAACAATCCTAACAATTTTATATTCATTATCAAAGTTTTCTAACCAAATTTCATTGTTGGCTCCATGTAAAACAATTGGTGTATAGTTTTTTTCAGTAATAAAATAATGTAATAGTTTCATTACTAATTCATCTTCTCTAGATGTTATTGAACTAGCCATTCTATACCTCCATTTTAAATTTTTCTAATATGTTTTTAAATTCTTCTGGTAGTTCACTTGTGAATACCATTTTTTCTTTAGTAGTTGGATGAATGAGTTCAAGTTTTTTAGCATGTAAAACTTGACCACTTTCATCTATTTTTGGATAATTTCCATATACTGGATCATTAACTACTGGATGATTAATATAATTCATATGAACTCTTATTTGATGAGTTCTACCTGTTTCAAGTTCTATTTCTAAAAGAGTTGTTCTTTTAAATCTGTCTAAAACTTTGAAGTTTGTAATTGCATTCTTACCATTTGCAACTACAGCCATTTTCTTTCTATCTTTTGGGTCTCTTCCAATTGGAGCATCAATTGTACCTGTATCTTCCTTGATAATACCCCATACTAAAGCTTCATAGGTTCTTTTAATATTCTTAGAAGCAAGTTCACTTGCTAAGAATTCATGAGCTTTATTATTTTTAGCTACTACAAGAAGTCCAGTTGTAAAAGCATCAATACGATGTACTATACCTGGACGAAATTCACCATTGATGTCACTTAATTCATTTGAATAATAAGATAAAGCATTAGCTAAAGTATGATTATAGTTTCCTGGTGCTGGATGAACAACTAAACCATTTGGTTTATTAATTACTAAGATATCATCATCTTCATAAACAATATCTAAATCCATTTTTTCAGGTTCTAGATGATTTTCAGTTTCAAAATATTCAAACTCGATTTCATCATCTAATCTTACTTTATAACTACTCTTTTCTTTCTTACCATTAACTAAAACATTACCATCTTTAATTAAAGATTGAATTTTGTTTCTACTTATATCGGTCTTTAAAGAGAGGTAATTATCTAAACGCATGTCATCATTTATTTCGACTTTGATTTTTTGCATCGTGTTCCTCCTTTAAAGATTTAATAACTAGTACAATCATAGAAACAACTATAAGAGTATCAGCCAAGTTAAAAACTGGGTAATCATATCCAAAGATATTAAAATCAAGATAGTCGATTACGTATCCTAGTCTTATTCGGTCAATCATATTTCCAATTATACCAGCAATTAGCATACTTATTAAAACTTTATCTAATTTACTTAAGTTTTTACTTTTAATAAAGCAAATATAAATTATAACTAAAGATATAATACCAATTATGACTAAAAAAATTGATTGATTATTCAAAATACTCCAAGCTGCTCCATAGTTATGAGCATTAGTGATACTGAAAAAATTAGCAATTATCTCTTTGCTTTCATTCAAAGGTAATTTATTGCTAATAAAAATCTTTATTAATTGATCAAATATAATCAAAACTATTGATAATATTGAAATAATAAACATTAAATATCACCTTATACATTATATCAAAAAAAGTAGCAATTTGCTACTTTCAAAAGAAAAAATAGTACATAAGTACTATTTTGCATTTGCTAATGCTGCTTCAACAGCTTTCATTAAATCTGCAACTTTAATTGTTGCTCCAGTAAAGCCATCTAACTTAGTTCCTTCAGCATCATATGTTACCCAATCAATACCTTGAGCTTCTACAATTTTATCTTCAATTGCTTTGATTTGTTCATACCATTCAGCTCCACCAGCTATTGTTCCGATGTTAGCAGATGTTGCTTTCATACCATAAGCATCACCTAAAGCTTTCTTAGTAGTATAAACTTCATCTTTCATATATGTAGTATCGATGAAGCAACTCTTAATGAATCCGTTTGCATCAACATAAATAACTGCTGTTGCAACATCTTTTTGACCACTGTATTCATATTGATAAGTACCAAAATAAGTACCTTCTTTATAATTACCTTTCTTTGTTTCTTCTTTTGCTACTTCACATCCTGTTAATAATAGTAAGAAAGCTGCTAAAACTAATACATATTTCTTCATATTATTCCTCCTCTGCTGTTATCCAGAAACCACCAAACATAAAGCCTTTACGACTAGTACGTTTATATTCGATGTACTTCCAACCAAAACTTGTATATTCAGTTACGTTTCCATCAGAATAAGTTTTAGTTTCTTCCTTCAATACTACTAATGGTTTTTGATTTTTAGTTGCACGATAATAGTCATATGCCATTAAGCCAACCCATGCAATTAAAATAATTGTAATTAATGCTGAAATAAATTTCTTCATCTCTCATAGCCTCCATATTCTATAATCATTCTACTACAAATATTATTTTTTTTCAAGAAAATTAGTTAAGGATTTTTTACTTATATAACCTATTAATAAACCTGTTGGAATTGCAAATAATATTAGTATTGGTAAATAGTATAAAATATTAGCATTTTTAACAAACAATATTGCTATTAATATCTGACCTATTGTATGAAAAATAGATCCTATGATACTTACACCTATAATTGAAAATATTTTAATTTTTTTAAATATAAACATTGCTATCAAACTTAATATGGCACCACTTATACTAAAGAAAAATGTAATATTGAATAAACCTGTTCTAAGAAGTCCGACTATAAATATTCTTGCAATTGAAACAAACGTTGCTTCTTTTATTCCATATGCATATAATGCTATCATAATTGCAATATTAGCAAGACCTATTTTAAGTCCTGGAATAATACCATTAAAAACAGGAATAAGACTTTCAACAATGCTTAATACAATCGAAAGAGATAGCAATATTGATAATCTTGTTACTTTTTTTATTTCCATAATTCACCTACAATGTAGCATCTAATTCGTCATTAGATGTTATTTTGATTACTATTTTATTTGGTAAACATACTATTGTTTCATATGATTCTTTAATATAACCTTGTTTACTGCACAAGTGTCTTTCACTTGTTTCTTCAACAACTTTTATTTTACCATTACCAGCTTTTATCTTTACATCCCCATTATATCCCTTGACAGTATAGTCTTTTTCTTCTCCACTTAAATCTATTTTTAAAATGATTTCATTTTCATAATAGATATTTGCTACTTTATTTGATTTAATTGATGTTAGTTTAAGCACTAGTAAAACAATTAATAAGATAGGAAGTAAAATAACAATCAATAATTTATCGTTCTTATTCATAGTCTTTTATTCCTTCTGTTTTAATAATTTCATCATCAATCGTGTACCAGATAACATCGACATCTAAATCTTTAATAAGTTTTTTACCATCTTCAACTGACATCAAGAATAAGCTTGTCGAGAGTGTATCTGCTAATCCGCTATCTTTAGTAATAACTGTTACGCTTTTAAAGTAATTAGCAGGATACATAGTATTATAGTCAATTATATGATGATATGTTTTACCTTCATATGTATAAAATCTTTCATAGCCTCCACTTGTAACTACGCTAGTGTTATTTAGTTTTAAAACTTTATAAATTTCTTTTGTTTGATCTGGTTTTTCTAAACCGATTTTGTATTCACTATTATCATAGTGTTCTCCTACTAAAACATTACCACCAGCATTAATAATGAACTTGCTTATTCCTTTTTCTTTTAGGTATTCCCCTACTTTTTCAGTTGCATATCCTTTAGCAATAGCACCCAAGTCAATACTTGGATGATTGTTTTTTAATTCACAATTATCATTTAAAATAATTGGATTTATTTTGCTCTTTGCATCTTCTAATTCTTCTTTAGTTGGAATACCATTTCTATTTTCACGATACTCTTTCCAAACATCTAAGATATCCGCCATATTAATATTGAAGCTTCCGTTAGTCTTTTCATTATAATCAAGACCTAGTTTTATCATATTACATAGTTTTAAATCAATCTTAATAGCTTCTTCATTACTGTCATTATTCTTTATATAATAAACATTTTTTAAATTGTCATATCCGTGATATCTATCTGCTAGTTCATGGTATTCTTTATATATTTTTTCAATTTCATTAAAAACACTTTCAGCATTTTCAGTATCATATATTTTTACATTTATATATGTATCCATATAAAAAAAATTATGAGAATCCACCTTACTATTTGTACATCCAGTTATAAATAATAAAATAAGTATTAGTTTAAATACCTTTTTCATGTTTGTCACCAATACTTATTATAGCAAAAATAAAAGAGTTAAAAAACTCTTTTTAATTATTTTTAGAATATATACAACCACAATATACTTGCCTGTATAAATCATACATCCTAGAAAGCTCAATACTTCTTTTATAACCGTTGTTCTTTTTAAAATCACTTGGTAAATATTTAATATTGTATTTTTGTTCTAGATCAAGTCCAATTTCATTAATAAGCTCTGCATTTTTATAAGGGCTTACTGTCAATGTGGTTGCAAAATAATCGTATTTATTAGAAAGTGCATACTTTGCACTTTCTTCTAAACGATATCGATAGCATAAATGGCATCTTTCTCCACCTTCTTTTTCTGAAGCATATGAAGAAGCCATTTTATAAAATTCTTCTTGATTAAACTCTGGTTTTATTACTTCAATATATTCTAGCTTCATCCCTTTTAATAATTTAGCAAATTGTTCATATCTTTTATTATATTCATCTAAATCACTCATATTAGGATTAAAGTAATAAATTGTAATATCAAAGTATTCATGCAAAAGTTCTAAAACATAACTTGAACATGGTGCACAACAAGCATGTAAAAGTAGTCTTGGTTTCTTATCAAATGACTTAATTATTTCAAACATTTTAGCATTATAATTAAGCATTGTTTTCTACCTTCTCTGTTGTTACTTTTGTTTCAACCATTTCAGTTATAACACCAGTTTCTTCATCCTTTTCAAGTGGTTCTGCTGGTTTATACTTTTTAAGAACTTTGTTTAAGTAAGCAAAATAATTATTTTTAATTGCTAATGCACTCATCTTCATATCAAGAGTAAGATTATTATTTACTTTCTTTATATCATCTACTGTATAGTAGTCATCATAATACTTAATATTACTATTGGCAGCATTATAATATGCATGTTCATTCTTCCAAGAGCCATCTGCAAATACTATTCTACTTTCATAATCATTTGCTAAAGCATCATGACCTAAGTATAAACGTGGGTCATAGTTATTTAGATTAAATAGATTTGCTAAGGTTGGAGTTAAATTCATATATGTTGTATATTGAGTATACTCTGTTGCTTTTAAACTTGGATTATAGATTACAAGTGGTGTCTTATCAGCAAGTGAATCCTTAGTAACATCATAACCTAATACTTTTTGAATATTTGATTTGGCTAATCCATATGGATAATGATCTGCAAATAATACAATTACTGTGTCATCAAGTAGGTTTCTTTCTTCTAAACCTTTGATCAAGATACCTAATCCATTATCTAATACTTTTAGTTTAGACATATATCTCTTTGTTGTAATATTATATTTTGTATTCTTAAATTCACTTAAATATAAATCCCCATATGGGCTTTCAAATGAGTATGGTTGATGTGAACTAACAGTTGTTAACCATGTCATGAATTTAGTATTTTCATCATACTTATCAAGAATAGTCAAAACTTTCTTCATAAAGTCTTCATCACTAGCCCATTTGCCATATTCATAGTAGAATGGAATCTTTAATGCTTGAACACCATAATACTTTTTACTACCCATACTTGCATGAATTATACTTCTACGATAATATCCTTCAGTATAATTATGCATTGAAGTTGTTTCATAACCACTATCATTAAACAAATTAAATATTGCTTCATAATAAGTGTTTGTTTTATATTTATTAGCAGTACAAGAATCGCTTATAGAGTATAAGCTAACCATACCACTCATTTCATTATTACCTGTTGCACAACTATTTCTAGGAGAATAATGATTTGAAAAATGCCATCCTTCACTATATAGTTTATAAAAGTTCGGATAATATTCTTCATTAATCATGATATCATTAACCGATTCCATCATAATTATGATTAAATTCTTACCTTCAAATAAACCGGTATAATCATTTTTATCAGTTATGTCACGATTAATAAAATACTTATTTAAATTGTTATATGTCGAATTCTTTTCATTCTCGATTGCTGTTTTCCAAGCACGGTCATCAATTACACGAGAGTTATCGGTTATCTCTTCTTGTTTCTTTTCTTTCTTTTCTTCTATCTCAGGCGTATCTTCCTCTTCTTTTGGTACAATTAAAGATTTAATGTCTAAAACTCCATATCCGATTGTACCAAATTCCTTGATAGTTAAACTTGGAATAGAAGGATCTTTTACTAATTCAACATTAGTTACTTGTTGAAGGGCATTTTGCATGAATTTAGCTGTAAGTGTGTATTTATAGCTTAAACTTAAAGCAATAAGGCCAATTGATACAAATATTAAGTAAAATGCACTTTTCTTAGCAAATTCTTTATATTTAATTTTCTTTCTAAAAATTATTAATAATATAGTTGTTATAAGTAATGGAGCAAATATTAACCAATATGTCCAACTAAGACTTGATAGGAATTCAAATATATACTGAGTAACAGCACCTAATTGACTAGAGGTACCAAATGATATATAAACTCCAAGATAATTGATAAATCCTATCTGTAAGAATGTATAGAATGTTAGAACTAAACCAATTATTAGGGTTACAATTCTAGAAAGTTTTTCTTTTAATAAACTCGTAAGTAATGATACTATAATTGCAACAACATTTAATCCAATAAGGATACGTAAAGAAGCCCAATCAAAAACAGCAAAATCGCTTAGTACTCTAAAGACTAATTCTGCTAATGTTAGATTCAATAACAATAGTAAATAATTAAATAAAAACTTACTAAAATATGTTGCCTTTTTATCCATGCTACCACGTCCATAATGATTATATCATAAAATGTTGAAAAGGCAAAAAAAAATACTATCATTCGATAGTACTTTTTTTTTAGTTATTATTCATTTGTTTAGCAACTTCTTCAGCAAAGTTTTCTTCACGTTTTTGCATTCCTTCGCCTACTTCGTAACGAATCATTTTTACAAGTTCGCCACCGTTATTTTTAACGTATGTTCCAACGTTAATATCAGAATTCATAACAAATTCTTGTTCTTCTAAACAAATTTCTTTATAGAATTTATTTAAACGACCTTCAACCATTTTTTCAGCAATTTCAGGATTTTTTCCTTCATTGATTGCTTGTTCTTTTAATACTTCTCTTTCTCGTTCAACATCTTCAGCAGGAACTTCTGCTCTTCTTAAACAAGTTGGACGCATAGCTGCAACATGCATTGCAACATTATGGCATACTTCATCATTAGTTCCATTAACAACTAAAAGAACACCTATTTTACTACCCATATGGATATAGTTTCCAAATAATTGATTGTCATTCTTTTCTACAATTTCAAATCTTCTGAAAGATAATTTTTCACCAATCTTAGCAGTCTTTGCAACAATTAAATCATTAATTGTACCTTCACTACTTGGTAATTCTAAAGCTTCTTCTACTGTTTTAACATTGTTCTTGATTAAAACATTTAATATTTCTTTTACTAATTCCTTGAATTCAGGGTTCTTAGCAACGAAATCTGTTTCAGAGTTAACTTCAACAATTACAGCTTTATTACCTTCGATTAAGATATCAGTCATACCTTCTGCAGCAATACGGCTTGCTTTTTTATTTGCAGTAGATATTCCTTTTTCACGTAGCCAATCTACAGCTGAGTTAAAATCTCCATTTGTAGCCTCTAATGCTTTTTTACAATCAAGCATTCCAGCTCCAGTTTTTTCTCTTAAATCTTTTACTAAACTAGCAGTTATCATATTTATCCTCCTACTTTAAAGCTTCTAATAATTCAGCTTTTTTCATTGTAGAATAACCTTTAATTTCTTTAGCTTTAGCTAATTCACGAAGTTCAGCAACTGTTTTTTCAGATAAATCTACGGCTTTTTCTTTTGGTTGCTTTTTCTCAGTTTTAGCTTCTTTAACTTCTTTTTCTTCAGCTTTCTTAGCTACTTTTTTAGCTGGTTTCTTTTCTTCGGTTTTTTCTTCCTTAGTTTCTTCAGCTACTTTTTCTTCTTTAACAGGTTCTTCTTTTTTTACATCTTTCTTGAAATTCTTATTTGCTTTCTTTTCAACTTGTTCTTTACGATGATCTTCACGTTTTTTAACTGATTCTACAGCTTTTTCCATGATATCTTTTTCGTTTTTGTCGTCTTCATTTACATAGTTAACAAGTTCGCCACCATTTGCTTCAACAATGGCATTAGCCATAACACCAATTACTAATTTTACAGCACGAATAGCATCATCGTTTCCTGGAATTACGTAATCAACAACATCTGGATCACAGTTAGTGTCTACGATTCCAAATACTGGAATGTGTAAACGATGTGCTTCTCTGATTGCGATTGCTTCTTTTGTTGGGTCAACAATAAACATAGCTCCTGGTAATTCATCCATTTCACGAATACCAACTAATAATTTATTTAATTTGTCATATTCTTTTCTTAATCCAACAACTTCTTTTTTAGGTAACATATCAAATGTACCATTTTCTTCCATCTTTTCGATTTCTTCTAAACGTTTTACTCTTCTTCTAATTGTTTTGAAGTTAGTTAAAGTTCCACCTAACCATCTTTCAGTAACATAGTAAGAATTAGAACGAATTGCTTCTTCTCTTGTAGCATCTTGTGCTTGTTTTCTTGTTCCTACAAATAATACTTTCTTTCCAGATTCTGCAATTGCTTTAAGTGCTACATAAGCATCTTCAATCATCTTTGCAGTCTTTTGTAAGTCGATGATATAAATATCATCTCTTGATGTAAAAATATACTCTTTCATTTTTGGGTTCCATCTACGAGTTTGGTGACCAAAATGTACACCAGCTTCAAGTAGATAACTCATTGATACAACTGTCATTTTATTCCTCCTTTGTTATTATCCTCCATTACTTCATCCCTACATTATCACCAATTCTGGCACTAGATAAGTAAGTCCATAATGTGTGTATTTGAAAAAGCCAAATTAATTATATCATAAAAAGAACTAAAATCAAGCATTTTTTCATCAAAAAAAGTCTTATAAATAAGACTATTTTGTTGTTTTAACTGAAAGTTCATCTAACAATGCCTTAGGTGCAACTAACTTCTTTATTTTTGCTCTTCTTACATCTTCGCTTATAGAATGACTATTACTATCAAATATATCAATTAGTTGCTCATAATCACATCTCATTCCTGCCATAGACGCAGCAGCCATTTGTTCTCTTGGTACTCTAGTAAAATCTAAACTAATTCCTGCTACAGTAGCTAACCATTCAATAAATATTCGTTGCGTTCTACCATTTCCTTCACGGAAAGGATGCAAAGCATTAATATCAGCAAATAACATGGCAAGTTTCACAATTTTTTCTTCACGGCTAAGTGATATATAATAACCATCAGACTTTATACTACCAAATATGGTTTCAGCATATGGAACTATGCAAGTTGGAAGGCAGAACTCTGTTTGATCCTTTGTAAGAATACAAGTTCTTGTTTTACCAGCCCACTTATATATATCTTGGAAAAGATGCAAATGAATCTTAGACAAATGTTTTAAATCAAATGAACCTTTAATTGGTTTATCACTAAGTTCAACAATTCTTAAACTAACTAAGGCTCTTTCTTTACGTTGAAGTTCTTCAGAATCATGAATATCTAAGTTATTAATCAGAACTTTTGTTCCGGGATAACAGTACTTACTTTCCACCTAAACCACCATTATTATTCTTTTTGTCAATAAAAAATAAACGTGCATCTTCAAATGACATATGTCCACGCAAACATTCGGATATAACTCTAATAATTTCATCATCCAACGGCATACCTTCTTGCGACATAGCATCAGATACACGGCGGACTTTTTCTTTAACTATTGCTTCTGTTTTTGCATCATCCATAATAACTCCCCTTAATTGCCGCCTATTATAGCATTTTTATAAAAAAAAGCAAATTCTTATTTGCTTTTCTTGATATTAACTATTACGTATTCAGATATAGCTCCAGTTTTAAACTCTACTGCCCATCCTGATATTCCAGAAGTTACAATAAAGTTTGTATTCTTTCTTTTTTCTAGACCATATACTTTATCATTGGCTTTCATTAAGAGCCCTATGTAGCCTAATGGAATCATCTGTCCTCCATGAGTATGTCCTGATAAAACTAAGTCGGCATTTGTTTTAGCAAGTGCCTCATAATCATTTGGTTGATGATCTAAAACAATAATATATTTATCTTTATCTAAATTATTAATTAAACTATAGGCAGGCGCTCTATTAGATACACTTTTATCTTGTCTTCCAACTATAACAATGTTATCTAATTCTTGAACTGAATCTTCAAGAATTCTAACATTATTTTTTTCTAGTTCTTCTCTTAATTCTTTTTCATTAAAGTCTCTTGAACCCATTAAGCCTTTATCATGATTACCAAAGACATAGTAAACACCATACTTAATTTTTACATCTTTAAATGCTCCAAGTGCTACTTTTAAATCCTTTTTAGTACTATCATCATCAACAAAATCTCCTGTTATGACAATTAAATCTGGTTTCTGTTCAACTATTTCTTCAACATATTTTTTAAAACCTTTACCATCAAATGTCGTTCCAAGATGGGCATCAGATATCTGAGCAATCTTTATGTTAACATTTTTATTTGTTGTTAAATTATATGTTGTCTTTTTTACATCATATGCAGTAAAGAAACCATAACTAAGGTAAGCAACAGTTATGATAATTGCTACTAATGTTTTTATATCATAAGTACATTTCTTAAATAACTTAAGTATTAAATCTATAAATAATGATATCAAAACAAAATGTAATAGAATAACAATTGTATTCATGAAATCTAGAAAAAGTGCTACTGCTAGTACAATACAAAATATTGATATTGTTAATCTATAAGTTGCATTTTTTGTTTCTTTCATATTTTTTAGATATGAAAGATTCTTAAATCTATGTATTGTATAAACGATTGTTAATACAATTACAAGTAGAATAAAAAATAATAATATATATATCATTAAATGCCTCCTTTAAAAACTCTTGGAACACGTTCTGAAATAGACGTCATTACTTCATAGTTTATTGTACTACATTTAGAAGCAATTTCTTCTAAAGTAATATTTTGATTATCCCATATATAAACATCTGTCCCAACTGTTACATCATTTATATCCGTCACATCAATCATGCAACTATCCATGCATATTGTTCCGACAATTTTAACTTTTTTACTATTTATAATGACATTAGAATCAAATAAAGATCTTCTAAAGCCATCAGCATAACCAATTGGAATAGTTGCAATAATAGAGTCTTTTTGGGCAATATATTTTCTTGAATAACTAATTGATTCGCCTTTTTTTACCCTTTTAATAAAGGTTATTTTGGTCTTCAACTTAGCAATCGGTTCCAAATCAATATACTCCTTTGCTTCAGGATATGAGTAATATCCATATTGAATAATTCCTACTCTAGTTAAGTTAGTAATAGTATTATTATATTTTAAAAGACCATTTGAGGCATCTGTATGAATATATTTGATAGAATCAAAATTATCCTTGATAATTGCTAAAGCTTTGCCAAAAATTTCATATTGCATTTTTGTATAATCAGAATCATAATCAGCCGAAGAAAGATGAGTATATACTCCTTCAACAATTATATTTTTATTTTGCTTAACTTGCTTAATAAAATCATCTAGTTCTGATAGTTTTATTCCAGTCCTATTCATACCTGTTTCAATTTCTAAATGAACTCTTATTTTGCTTTTAACTTCCTTCAAAAATTCAAACGAACTTAAGCCAATTATGATATTATATTTTTCAATATCTTTAAGATCATCCTTATAAGGTTGATTGATAACCAGAATATCATTTTTATAACCTGCTTTTCTTAATGAAACTGCTTCATCAACTAAAGCAACACCCAAAATATTAAATTCATTCATCAAGTCAATATTTTTATTTAGATAAGTTCCATAAGCATTGGCTTTAACAATTGGCATTATTTCTTTATTAGCATACTTTCTGATTTTTGAAATGTTATTTCGATATTTAGTTAAATCTACTTCCATTATCGTTGGTCTCATATAATCACCCTTATTAATTAATTATAACACATAAAAAAGTTTAGAATAATCTAAACTTAAAATTTAATAACTCTTGGAGGTTCCGTAAATGAATAAATAGTTGCTACCCCTTCTTCAAAATATAAAACTTCAGTGTTATCATCATCTGCTTTATACATTCCTTTTAATTCTGGGTTTTGATCTAGCATATATTCTTTGGCTTCAATTCTTTCATCTCTTACTAATTTACCTGATACTCTGATCCATTTTCCATTATCAAAAGCACATAATTCAACATAAGGATTTTTTGCAATTTGTTTTGAAACATCTTTTACTTTACCTGTTTGGATGTATAATTTCCCTTCAAATATTTCGACTGTTCCGAATGGTCTTACTTTCGGCTTATTGTTATCAACTGTTGCCAAATAATATACTCTTGCTTCTTTTAAAAATTCTCTAACTTCTTCCATTTTAATCCTCCTTATCATAATCTTCTAAAAAACTTTTATATTTACTATCTTTTTTAGTTCCTAAGACACAATTTAAATTCACATTATCTAATGCCTTATAAATATTATAGTCTATTTCATCATAGTCTTTTTTTAGTTCTTCAATTAATTTCTTCATTGCTTTTCTTTTACTTGTTGATGCATCAATTGAGACTTTTTCAGTAAACTTGCATGCACAGTTTAAAAAAGTTAATTCATTATATTTTGCCCAAGCAATTATTGACTTTTCTTTTACGAAGTATAAAGGCCTTATTAATTCTAAGCCTTTATAATTATCAGAATGCAATTTTGGCATCATTGTTTTTATTTCAGCTCCATAGAACATTGAAAGCAATGTTGTTTCAATAACATCGTCAAAGTGATGACCTAAAGCTATCTTGTTACATCCTAACTCTTTAGCTTTATTATAAAGATATCCTCTTCGCATTTTAGCGCACATATAACAAGGGCTTTCCGCAGATATTTTATTTACAACGTCAAAGATATCACTTTCAAATATTTCAATTGGAATATTTAATCCCTTGGCATTTGAAATTATTAAATCTTGATTCTTCTTATTATATCCAGGATTCATAACGACATATGAAGCTTTAAATGGAACTTTACCATGTCTTTCCAACTCTTGAATGCATTTTGCAAGTAAAAATGAATCTTTCCCGCCAGATATGCATACCATTATATGATCATTCTCTTTGATTAATTCATAATCTTGAACGGCTTTTACAAATCTTGACCATATATCTTTTCTAAACTTTTTGATAATTGTTCTTTCAATTTCTTGATATCTTTCCATGATAATTTACCTACTTTATAAAAAATAAAGCCCTTATTTTATAAGGGCTTAACATACTTTGGTAACCCGTATGGGTTTCGAACCCATGAATACCACCTTGAGAGGGTGGCGTGTTAAACCACTTCACCAACGGGTCATTGCAAAATAATAATATCACAATAAAAAAAAGAAAGCAATTATTTGTTGCTTTCTTTATTATTAAATATCACTAGATTTATAAACTAAAACTTTTAAAGATTGCTCTTTATTAGATGAATATTTACTCTTAATTATATAGTAATCATCCTCAAATGTAGTCAAACTGACATTTTGATTTTTTTCAATTACTTTTTCTTCTAGTAAATTCCCATTTATATCATAATGATTAACAGTCATTTTTTGAACACGATTTGGTCTATATAATGATACATCGACTAAAGAATTTGTATCATCAACTAATAAATAGTATTCATTATAATTTTTATTATAGAATATTTCGTAATTCTTAGACTCTAATAATCTAGTATCTATTCCCATTGTAAACAAGAAATATAACCCAATACCTAGAACAATCAATAAACTTATAATTTTAAAAGCAATATGGCCTGTTATTTTTTCTAGAGTAACTATAGCTTTTAGGTTTTCAAATGTTTCAATTTTACCAAATATTGTCTTCTTATAGGCTTTTTTTCTTTCTTCTTCTTTAAATTTTTCTCCACATTTATTACAATATGAAGCTCTTACGATATTTTCAAAACCACATTTACTACACTTCATAACTATCCTCCTAGCTCCAATATTTACAAGCCAAATCAGTAACAACCAATTCAAGATTATCGTTTATTGGTGTACTTCTATCATATTTTTTCTTGTTATCACTTCTCAAAACTTCCCAGGCTAAGTCGTCTATTTCATGATTGCGTCTAGCATATTCTTTATCATCATTTGTGCCATTTTTCTTAACCCAAGCAGCATAATCTAATACTTTTTCACGATAAGTTTGTCCTGCTTTTTCAACTGATTTATCATAGTAAAATAAGTCTTCTGCACAAATCATTTTTATTTCATTTTCTTTACACCATTCAGCTAAAGTTGTTCCATTTTTTATCTTTATTTCTTCTGTTTTCATTCTGTTTCCGCTTATAATAGTTCCTGCTGCCTCAAATGGAGTGTCTGCTAATTCAGGATCGAAATCACCATAACAACTATC